>Ga0070680_100000646_pt1 | contig 24215 bp, 24 predicted proteins | sample KBSC73BmetaG_FD_64672 | JGI IMG/M metagenome (GOLD analysis project Ga0070680, IMG submission 64672) | Corn rhizosphere microbial communities from Kellogg Biological Station, Michigan, USA - KBS C7-3B metaG | ecosystem: Host-associated > Plants > Roots > Rhizosphere | place: USA: Michigan...
TGATATATATCATATGTTAAGGAATAAGTGACTGACCAAAAGTTGAGACCCGCATAAATTTTTTGGCCTTCCTTTTTTCTTGATACAATGACGTCATCCAGATATTATGGAGATTTATAGAGTCAAATTATGACTTGACCATAGGGGATGTTGACCAGAAATAAAGTGTCAAGAAAAAAGGAAGGCCAAAAAATTTATGCGGGTCTCAACTTTTGGTCAGTCACTTATTCCTTAACATATCATATATATCATTCCAATTTATATGAGGGTAGAACCGAACAACAATTTCACGCGTCATCCATTACATCGCATAATATTTGATATTTCTAAATTTGACAAGTTTAGATTTTTAAACTCATCAAAGCAGCGGAATTAACACGTGTATAAATTAAATCCAAGTTATGGAATCTCGTAAAATGGCAGGTGACAAATCAGGTAAATTTTTCCCATAGTGCAACTAACTAACGTTTACTCATGAAGGCAGACCACATCTGAAAAAGGCAGACAGTGACAGAAGCCACATGACCGTTGGGCGTGCTGTCAAATGTCCTCTTTTCGGAAGCAATGAACGCTGTTATGTTACAGCTAAGCCAGTACAAACACTAAGGCGTGTCGGTGTACCTGCACCATATGTTGGTAAAGATCCAGAACATGGACGTATGTCTGAAGCCACTATTTTATTGAGGCCAATGAAAGAAAAGAGTGCAGAATTGTATCTCAAATACCCTGGCGGAAAAAGTGGCCCTACAGGCGGATATTCAAGTGACTGGAGAGCATTTGTGGGAGACGTTCGCGATTGGTGCGGTGAACCAATTGATAATAGTGTAGATCCAATTGTTGGCACGACTAAGCCATATCACAGACTGTTCTTTCCTGACACTAATGGCGGTTTAACATATCTTGAACTGGCAAACCTGTACTATTGGAAGATGAGAAAAGACAAGGCACTAGCACAGAAACGAAAAGTGATTCACATTGATTTGAATGCTGATACCGATATAGACGAGCAACCGAACGACAAACAAGACAATAAAACACAAGACAAAACACAAGATAAAGATGATGGTGAGGAGTCAGATGCATTTGATGATCCTGATCTAATACCAACGAAATCCACAAGTGTTGGTGAACTAGAAAAGACAAACGACTTGCAGCTTGCTACAGTACCAACTCAGTCTATTGAAATACGATCACCACGTATTGAAGATGAAGAAGTTCAGATTGTTGCAAGAAACGATTTTCTCAAATCTTTTAAAACACAAAACAATTTCGATGTCCATCAAGTTTTCAAGCAAACATGTGAAGGCATGATACAGAGAGCAAGCGAAGCACAGGTTGGATTGGCTTCATCCAAGAGAAAGTTAGACAAACTAAAATCTGACAAGGCAGAAAAGGAAGCATTGCTTATCGATACAGAAAAGCAAGTTGAAGCACATTATGAACAGGCTCTAGAATATGAAAAAAGAGCGAACAGTCATCGTAACATAGCTGAAAAACTTAGGGGGACCGCTAAAAGGTTACGCATAGACCTACAGGATTACAAAAACAAAGTGCAAGACATAACTGACGAAGAAACAAAGTACCTAAGCGAGATACAATACATATCAGATTTTACTGGCATTCTGATGAATGGACACGCAACATTTACAACTTCCCTGGTCTGTAAAGAAAGATTGAGTTAAAGTAATTTGAAGAATGAGCCACGTTTTTATTTGTTATTTTATTTGTTATTTAAAACGTTATGTCGTCGTCAGTTAGTTCGATAGTTATCGGTATTTGGTTAGACATTGTAGGTTCCAGTGCCGATGTTGGGTCTTCAACAAATTTCAAGTATGTTGTCATGAGCTGTTTGATCTTTGTTTTAGTGTTTTCTGATTCACGCCAATCCAACCATATGTTTACAGCAGCACGGACTCCCTGCTTGGCCTTTTTGATTATGTATGCTGTGGCTGTTGCAATAAGCACAGTTATGACAATGCCAAGTAACCAACTCAGAATCCATGTAGCGGTTCCTGCAGCTACCGGGTTTGTAAACACGTAAGACACTGCTTTGGCACACACTCCAACATACATAGATGACACTGATTCCCAATAGTGAGCTACATTAGCCATAACTGACCACGCTGTACCAAGCACACCATTTACATATGACTCGATAGGCTTATATGCATATAACATGGCAGGACCCCACGATTGCCGTACCGCCGCGACAGCGTTATGATGTGCAGTGTTCACCATACCAGAAGGTAAGTATTTGTGTAGCTCAGGCCATACTTCTATGCCATAAGCCTGTAAGACAAGCATGGTATCTCTGAATGTAGTTGTGAACATGGGATTATCCCACCCATTTGAGTTTGCAACGGCAGCAAGAGTGCCTGGCACTATCACGGAACCAAGTGGAACAATAAGGAATGCGGCTGAAGCAACACCAATACCAGAGTATGCTATAGCACGTAGACTGAATTTGATTAGCTCTGTTGCTGCTCTCTTTACAGATGACACGAAACGGTTGGATCTCGCCTTCCAGCTAACTAGGTTGATGTTGATAGCAGCTCGTATATCATAGATACGCTTGACGGTAGATTTGATGCATTGTTCACGCTCGGTTTGGTTGTCTGTGTAGTCACCGAGACATTTAAGGTATGGACATAGCAGTGACAAGTATTCTGAAAAGTATTTGAATGTTTCAGCAATAAACTTGGCTTGTGCCTCAATGTCAACTTCGTCATGTGCTTCATAAATGAGTGCTGAATGAACAAAACATTCATGGATGTACTTGAGTCCATCAAATACTTCATGAAATTGCCATTCATCCAGTATTTGTCTCTGGCTCTTATTTTCACTCTTTGAGGAGTTGTGTACAATCTTTGCAATGACCTCTGGGTCAGCAAATTCTTTACATGTGCCAGTCTTGATTTGTGCTTGGCATATCTTGATGGTTTCAAGTGCATCACGAATCTTGGGATTCTTTGTGAGTAGTTCAATATCGCGTTCGGTGATTTTTGAGAATCCAAGTTTCTCTGCGATTTCCTTAATTGCTGACAGCACATCCTTAGACGGGCATATGCCACCTGAATCATTTATCTTCTTGTCAACAGCATCAATTTCTGTTTCCATGTCTGTTTTGGTTTCTTCAAGTACCATAAGTAGTTTTTTGTATTTCTCTTCAGCACTAACGTCATCGGACCTGCGTTTGTGAATACCAGTAGATCCTATACCATACTTTGATTCTTCGTAATCATCAACTTTTTTGACACTTGCAAACGTTTCAATCTTTGAGTAAGCACACAAGCTAAAATGCTTGTTCCAGTCAAGCTTCTGATGTTCCGTGGAACAGTAATATACAGATTCACATCTTGAACAAATTTTGTCTGTTTCTCTTTTGCATACAGCACATGTTCCGTTCATTTTACTGGTCACTGAACAACTTGCTTGTAATAAACTGGCTCCTTTTAATAATATAAAAATGAAACACTACAAATCTTACTTTTTGTTACACCTAAAGGACACCTGCACAAAATACAAATGGAAGAAAAAACTGTAGAATCAAAGATCGTTGAATTTAACGTTGGTGGGAAAGTGTTTATGACACAGGAATCTACTATAACTCTTACCGAACCAAGTTCACTACTTGCAAAGCTCATTAAATACCCTGAAAAAAAATCATTAGACAAGAATGGTATGCCATTCATCGATAGGTGCCCAAAGAAGTTTGCAATGCTTCTTGAATATCTACGAACACACGAAACACCTGAAATGGACGAGCCACTAAAACGTGAAGCAGCCTTCTATGGTTTCGAGAAGCTGTTGAAATCCATTGACGACATGGAGAAAGATGAACAAAAAGCAACAAAGAGAGAGGCTGAACAAACTGATAAAGGACCATCAAAAAAACGTCAAAGGATAAACTGCAACATCACAATGGATATGGATGCAGCAAAAAAATTGTTTTCTGATATGAGACCATTGTACATCAGAAAGAAGAACACAAAAGCCAAGAACTTTGAAACATATCGCGCTGAGGCGTTTAACAAAGATAACATTGCCGTATTCACTCTTGCAGAGAATGACTTTGACAGACTCTTTGCAGAGCGCATAACAGAAGTGCTCCCATATTCATGTGATGCTCTTGGTTGTGGTGATAACTGGTTTTATGTGAGACATAACGATGAAGACCTTAAAACATGTCGTTTCGCAAACCTGTTTAATGGAAAATAAAATGTTTATAGTACAATAAAAAATCACATATATTAATACTCCACTTTGTATTGTTTTAACTACCCCCATATAAATTGATAAGATATATATGATATGTTAAGGAATAAGTGACTGACCAAAAGTTGAGACCCGCATAAATTTTTTGGCCTTCCTTTTTTCTTGATACCTGGTTACCCGTTGGTTACTACGGAAAAGTTGTAAGAAAATTCCTGGTCAAAGGCGAAAGCGACGACCAAGACCTAATTGGTCAATGATCACATAGCTTTGGTCAATATTTTTTTTGGTGACGTCATTGTATCAGAAAAAAAGGAAGGCTAAAAAATTTATGCGGGTCTCAACTTTTGGTCAGTCGGTTGTTCACTCGCATATCATATATTATATCATGATTCTAATGTTGGATCTGCATCAACTATACAGTTCACTATGCATTAACAATCGTTTACGCGTTGAATTTCAAATAATGGATTCACCCAAAGCTGATACAAAGATACCTGAAAACATTAAACTTTTTGTTTTCGACTGGAGCGGAACACTGTTCAATGATATCAACGCTGTTCTGGAAGCAAATAATATTATGTTGGTGAAACGTGGGTTGCCAGAATTGGATTATGCTGAATGGAGACAATCCAAGTGTGCAAACTTGTATGACTTTGGCTACAAATACGGTCTTTTAGTAAGGCAAGACACACCAAACACAGAAAATGAAAATCGGTTGTTCACAGAGTTTACTGAATCATATTGCAAAGCCAAACAAACTGTAAACGAGGGCGATGCTTACTACGGTGCTCCTGAACTTATTCGAGAATTACATGACAGAAAATACAAAGTTTGTATAGTATCGAGTGCACCTGAGAAAGGGTTAATGAGTGACATTGAAACATCAAAGGCGTTTGACTTGTCCATGTTTCACATGATAATTGCCGGTACACATAAGAAGGCTGAAGCTCTCACAAAAGTGTCTTCATTTTTTAATATCGATCCTAAGAACAGTTTGTATATCGGAGACTGTATGCAGGATGTACAAGCTGCAAGACAAGCAAAATATGGAGTATGTATGGCTGTTTCACAAGGATACCAAACCGAAGAACAGTTACTCTCTGTCAATCCTGACATACTTATTCAAGCAATATGGGAAATGCGTGCAATTTTACCCCCTCACATGTGACACGACATAACATGACATACGCTATGCCGAAATAAAACGGAAATCTAACTTTTTCTTATTTTTGTATTTTTTGGAAAATTATTCAACAATTGACCGGTAAACTCTACAATGAACAACAAAGTTATTGTATACGAAAACATAGTCGAATTGGAAGCTAAGAGATGGCCTGAAGGACAAATGAAATTGATATTCAAACTATCAAATGGGAAATGGGAAAATGCGGATGTTACTGATGAATCTTGTAAAGGCATATACTTTAAAATCATGGGCCAACATATCCAACATGTAAATGTGAGCGGTGAATATTCACCTTATCTTTGGTCCTTCAAATGCGAGAAATGCTTAGGGACAGCTAAACTAACTGTAAACCCACCCAGTGACTGGTGGCTTATCCGAAAAGATGCTAATATTACACTCTAGTTTTTGTGTAAAGCATGTAAAATAAAGTTTGAACACCGAAGCTGTTGTAGCTGTCACAAATCGACTGTTTAATTTTGTTTCACTAACTAAATGGGAAAGGAAAAAAGAAAAAGTAAGACTAACAAAGATAGTGATTCTGAAGAAAAAACAAAGTACATATCAGTTAATTTCATATCCTAATATGGTCTTATTAGACATAAACGTCATAAGCGCAAGAAAGAAGAATCAGAGTCTGAAACGTCTTCTTCAAGTGAGTCAGAACGCGATACTGAAAGTGAGGGACAAGAAGAATCAGAATCAGAAGTTGATGAAGACACCATCAAACCGGAATCAGAACCAGAGGACAATGGCACTGATAGTCATGACAAAGAGTCCTCAGACTCTGAAGATGAAGAGAAGCTCCCATTGGAAGCACGCAGTTATTTCGTTTATCCGTTCTCTCACCAGTGGGAGGACAGTTACGGATTTGATGTGCAAGATGCTGGTCTGAAAGAAAAGGTTCTCAAGGAGCGAATAACATCTCTGTCTGTCAACCGATCAAGTTTTGATGAGGCACAGATGGAGTGGGAGTTTATGAAAGTCGTCAAAGCTGGTGACATTGATTATGAGAAGATGGGCAACGAAGCCCGGTATGGAAATGCACATGATCATGATGACGAAGATGAAGAAGATGACGAGAACAATGATCTTTATGGTTCAGATCAAAGAGAGATATGCATTTGCACAACCGAAATCAAGTATCTGTTTTACATACGGAACAAGGAGAATGGCATTGTTACATTTGTTGGAAGCAATTGCATTACACGATTCTTTAAGAACAATACACTCTTGATAGCAGAAACAGAAGAGGCTGAAAAGGAACTAATGAAAGAAGTGCGAAAGAAATAAATGTTATAATCATGATCATATATTGATATTAAGATTCAGTCGTCTAACAGATTGAAGTTGAGACCACATTTCAAGCATCGTTGTTTGCCTGGGGTACTAATGTGAGTAACGTGTTCACAAGCGCAATAGTAAACTTCCAAGTAGTAACCTTCCTTTGGTTTGTCTTGTGGATAAGCTTTGTAGCACTCAACACAGTAAATCCAGCATCTGTTTCTGAGTTCGTTCAATGTTGCATAATCATTGGATTCTCCAGGTAATCCAGGATTCACATTGGTTTGTCCTCTAGCCAAAAGCAAGTTGAATACGCCTCTTGTAAGATCAACACAAAAGACATCGCGTTTGTTGCATTTGTAACATGTTCTCTCCTTATCGGTAGGTTTCATTTCTTTATTTGTTTTGTCCATATTGTTGTATGACAAAGGGTATGGTTAGCAATACAAAAGAAAGAAAACAAACACAAGCCCCCGCAGTATATGACAAAAGTTGACATCTGATCTTTCAAGTCATACCATCGGTTAAGCCAAGTCAAATGTCTTTGGTGAATAGCTTTTATTTATTCATGTCACAATGTTTGTAGGTGTCAACAAGCTCTTTTGCATATCGTTGTGGCTGATAGTCCTTGTGATGGAATACCAAATTGTGTTTCATAATTTGTTCATTTAAATCTGGGTAGTGCTCTAGATACAACATTGAGTATTAGAAATGCTAACTCTACTAACCTGTATTGTAAATACGATCAAACGTTAATAGTTCGCCATTGGAACTATATGTGATGTGTGCAGGGTTGAACTCTGAACCAAGAAACACATCTGTCCTCTTTTGCCTAACACCGGTAATCTTGAATAAATCGGATGATCTCGTGTGTTGCCCAATAACGAGCCGTTCTACATCTTTAACAAACTGTTCGCGTATGGGATCTGATATCATAAGTCCCTCTAACCATAGGCATGAATCTGACCCCAAAATCTTGAGCTGTGACATTGCAGGTAGACCAGTGATTGGTTGCTGACATACACGTCCACGGGATGTTATATACACACAGGTGAGCATAGGGAAACGTTTGTTTGTCTCCACCTCACCAGAATGATAGAATACCAGGTCTTTTTGATCCTATTTCATTATGTTAAACAACAAATAAACAATATCTCTACCAATACTAACATTCGCAAGCCTGAAAAACTGTAGGGATCACTTTTCAATATGAAATCTAGCGATGCTTTGAATATCTTCACATGTCCTCTTGTACCAAAAGCTATGCGATCAAGGGCATTTTTTATTACACGGTCATCTATTATATGAAAGTGAACAATAACAGTTGCAGGTGCATCGTTAATGTACTTTAGGATCTCAAGTTTGCGTCGCTGTTTTTTTTCTGTTTCTTTATCAATGGCTTCGGCGACGATAGTATCCAGTCCAGCGCGCTCTTGGTCTCGTGGTTCTAATTTCCAATACTTCTTTTGAATTAAATCCGACATGTTTATTGTCATCACAACCCGATCATGCTCGAAATGATACACAACATGTCGAATGTTCCGTGGGCACACTGTATTCATTGGCCCAGTTAAGACAGACGTAGCATAGTTGTCTTGATTGTCAAAGTTCAATATTATCTCCAGTGTGATGACTACGTTATCAGCGAATTGTCCAGAATCTATTGCTTCATTGAGTTTACTTATTACAGCATCTGTTGGTCCACTAATTCCCATATACATTACAATATGTTGTATATGTTTCCGTAATGGATATGACAATATTTCATTTATATGTCTATCTTTCAACACTGCTACTTGTCTGTTGAAACTCTTATCACTGTATATGTCGTCTCGAAATGATTTGCATGCCAAAAGACAATTTAACTTGGTCTTTTGATGATTGATATATGATAATATATATATTCTAATATCTTTAGGTATAGAAAAATACAAAGATTGTTGATTGTCCTGAACGGGTGTACATATCCTTTTGTTATCCATAGTTGTTTTATGATGAACCTGAACCAAAGTATTCATTATTGGACAAAGAATTTACAATTAAAGAAACATAAACATAATATGCTCATTTGAACTTTTCAAAAACGTTACGGAGCTCTGCATCGGGAGGGTATAGTGGCCCACCGTGGGATGGCTTTTGTAATTACAAACCATTACCGGTAAAATTGACATCATACAGTGGACCAACATACCCTCCCGAAGCCATTTATTTTGCTTTTGTTAATTACAGTGCCATATGTATTGTCTCTACCCTTGCACGTTTGATTTTATGTTCAGCTGTGTGATAATCAATGCCTATTAATTTTCGTATGTATTCAAAATGGCGTAGCCAATACGGTTTTATGATTGTTACGGTACTAGGTAAATTTTCATAATCCCACCATGAATCGCTACCAACGGCAATACCTGTCGGCCTTGCTTTGGTGATCTGTTCTACACGCTTTTGAACCAGTCCCTTTCCAAATACCACCATAGGATAACATGCAAGAGCTGTCATAAAATCTTCGAGGAATTCGTTCATCAGCTCAGGTCTGTATGTGTTAATTTGTTCCATATCCTTCAGGGATATGACTTGGAGCTGCGGTAAGTGTAATGGTATCATTGGTAAAACATCGAAATCTGTTCCGCGTATGATAAGAGCCTTCAAGTTAAATTTCTGTAATGCACCTTCTTTGGAAGCATGAAAAAGTGCATGGATCATTGAACAAGTCTACGTTTGTCAGTACATTGAAACGACGTAAGTTACCATGTCCATTATGCGCAAATCCTTCATATATAAATTAACTGGAAACAGCTTGTTGGAACGCCAACTTTGCATGCACGCTTCTTCGTCAAATAACTGTGATATAACGAATCCTTGTAACTCTTCCTCGCCTTGTTCATATGAGACACTACAAGGCAAATGTTTGATATTGGCAAGGAAAGGTGTGATAACTCTTTTGGAATGTGCCGAGTAAATTGTTCCAAATGATGGACATATTGTTGGTCCTTTCTTTTCACATTCAATTTTGTATCTGACATGTGAAATGTTATCCGGCAAAACAGCGTTATGGGCTGTGTAAATGTTGTATCCGTTCATGGTACTCGGAATTGGAACAGCAAGCAGATGGACTTCAATATCAACAATCAAGTTATCCGAAAATTCCTTGGCTAACACGGCTTTGTTAAAATCTTCGATGATAGAGTCTTTTATCTTGCACTTCCAGTCAAATATGAAACTAACTCTCTTGACATGTTTCCTGTTCCCAAAACTTCTCAGTTTTGATACTGTAGTCCCTCTGTATATCCAATTAGAGCTTCCATAAGTTGGGTCGCTATACAAGTCCTGAAGGAACCATTTGCATGTCCTAGCGACCTTGGTTTTATCGATATCATCTATATATGATAACATATAAATTCTAATATCTCTTGGTATCACTAGAAAATACATCGAATTATAATGTTTTGTATCAACAACAAAGCATTGTCTTTTGCTTTGGTCTGACGATAAATCCATTTTTGTTACACAAGAAAAAAACACAAACTCAACAAGACAATGTCAAAAATTTGTTTATTTTTATTTTTGGTTTGCCAATATCAAGATTTGGTACAGTGAACACTAACGTGTGTGGTTCGCATCATTTTCTGGTTTGGGACTTGTTGCATATACAATCACCATTAATACTGATCCAACTGCAATACCACAACTTATGATGAAAGATGATTGAGCCAACAAAACAAACGCACTTTCATGAGGACCATCCAACAACAGTTTTGGTGGTTGTGTTGATATGTCGTAGTCACAGTCAAATGTTCCTATATCGCTCATCCATTGTTTCGCGTAATCATCTGCATCATTCTTTTTGTCAAACGTCTTGAGTCCAATTGTTTCGTTTACTGAAGGATTGTTTACAAGTGATATAGTTGCTTCCGCACTCCATCTGATTTGCATACTCCTGGTTACATATTTCTCAGCTTTTACTTCTGATGCATAGCAAACACCGGTCTGTGTTTTGCTATGTGCCATTGAAGCCAAAAAATTACAGAGTATTGCCATACAACTGGCGACAATTCCCACTTGAATCCATATTGTCATCGTTGCAACCTTCATCTTTAATCTTTTCTTTGATATGTGTTCCCAATTGGTGTACTAACGAAATTCTTTGTATGAGAAAAAAGGATTCTTACAAATTTATGAATTCCATACGAACTTTAGTTAGTTTTATTATAACAACAACAAATAACAACATCAAATAAACAACAGAACTCTGAAGGGGTATGAAATGCTCCATATTATAGTGCCTTTGATTTCACTTTTTGTTTACACAAATGCTGTGTGTAACGGAACAATTGACTCATGCGGTGTTTGTAACGGAAATTATTCATGTGACATGTGTTTAACGCTTCCAAATTCTCATTTCGTTGGATATGGATATTACGAGGCAAGTTCATCAGTCGGTATCTCTGGTGGTGCCGGAATTCCTAATACCGGGGAAACATACTCAATGATGATTTGGTTTTACCTGCGTTCAGATCAACCAAGCACAAGAAAGGCTATTTTCTCTTTTGGTACAAACACATCTTGTACAGATGGAAACGGGTTTAGTGTCATTATCGAGGCTGACGATAGTATAACGTTTGCTGATGCTTGTGGCCATGGTAGGAACATATTATACATATATTAACATTACAAAAGGCGGTAAAACATATCCATATCAAATATTACGAGATCACTGGAACCAACTAGCCTATGCTAGTCAGCCGTTTAATCACGTTTTCTATCAGGATGGTGTGTTCACATATAATGATAATACATTTCTGTATGCATATGGTGCTGACTGTGTTGCTCTGGGACGGCTATGCTACACAAACGTTTCTGATTACCTCAATGCAACAGGATTTGTTGGCGATGTGAAAGTGTGGAGTACAGTATTGAGTGATGCAGACGTTGCAGCCGAATATGCAGGAACACCTGTAATGACGGGCTGTACACTATACTACACCGGTGTGGTCAACAACGATTTGACACGTGTTGAATCAGTTGCACACAACAATGCAACAGAACCCGAACCTGCACCATTTGGAGACAATGTACAGTGCGTTCCAGCAACTATTGGATGTGACGGAGTACCCGCATCATCATCTAGAGTCGATGCATGTGGTGTTTGCGGCGGTGATAACTCATCCTGCAACCTATGTAATATGCTGCCTGTACAATATGCAGCTGGCTACAGCAATTATACTGGGGACTCGGCCGGTGCCTTCGCATTGGGCACGTACTTACCTACAAACGGTGGTGCCATATCAGTTTTCACTTGGGTCTGGACACCTACCACTGCATCTGTCGGGAGCCCTACTTATATGAACGTTGGTAGTTCTGCATGCTCGTCGAACGATATCCAAATAAAAATACTTTCCGGGTCTCTGTATATCGGAAAATGTATTGGGGCTATCACAGTTACAAACCCATTAACACAGGGTTCATGGCATCATTTAGGCTTCACATACGCGTCAGGTCAGCTTACCGCTTACGTGGACAACGTCGCACGTGGAACATACTTTAATACGGTAACTCTGCAAGCACAATCTGTCGATTTCGGTCGATCTTTTACTGGATTCTTTTCTACGTACAGAATGTGGAACAGGAAACTCAATGCAACTGAAATATCGAACGAATATCACGGCAACTGGAACTTGACAACAAACATAACAGGATACTGGGATGGAACAAAAGTTTCATCAGGCAAACTTTTAGATTATATACACTACAACAACATGTCGGTCCCTGCTTCCGGATCAAATGTACAATGTAGAAACGTCAGTGTCGGATGTGATTGGATACCTGGTAATACGACTTATGATGCATGTGGTGTCTGTGGCGGAAACAACTCAACTTGTACTGGTTGTGATGGCATAGTAAACTCTGGAAAGGTCTATGATGCTTGCGGTGTGTGTAATGGTGACAATTCGACATGTCTTATGTGCAGTATGTTACCGTACGGTGCAGCTGGTTACGGTGCATATCCAGTGGGTGGAACAGCCCCGTTTGAAAAAAACAATAACCCAGCAAGCATACCTCACGGCGGTGCACCAATAACTGTTCTGACATATTTTTGGCTACCGACAACAGTAACGCCAGCTGGGCCTTATCCGGCATTCTCATATGGAAGTACAACCTGCGGTCTCACATTGATGAACCTCTATATCAATACAAACCTATTTGTAGCCATGGGTGGTGGTTGTGCGTCAAACCTTCAAGTCAGTTCACTTGCTGTGCAAAGAGGAAGATGGAACCAACTCGGATTTACATGGACAGCACCTGATGTTTTATTTCTTTATCTAAACGGACAGGCATCAACACAGTTCTCAATAGCCTTCAATACATCCTCAACATGTTATAGAATGGGCAGAGGATGTGACGGTGCAGCACAGAGTATCGGATACATGTCAGTGACCAGAATTTGGGATGTTGCACTTTCTTCAGCTCAAGTCCTTGCAGACTATCAGGGTACTTGGCAAACAACAGGGCTTATTGATTATTGGGACTGTTCAGGAACCACTTCAGCATTTACAAACTATGCTGGTGTTGACACACTGTTCCCTCAGTTTGGTGCAACAGCAAATCCATGCACTGCGACAAAGATAGGGTGTGATGGGATATTTCTTTCGAATAAGACATATGATGTCTGCGGTGTCTGTGGTGGAAACGGCTCATCATGTGCAACAACTGGAAGCACAGCCACAACGGGGACTACGGGAACTACTGGAACGACTGGCACAACTGGTACTACTGGGACAACTGGTACTACGGGAACGACTGGGACTACTGGGACAACAGGAACAACTGATGTACAAACAACCGGTTCAACGGCAACTACAGGGACTACTGGTACAACAGGCACCACCGGAACTACAGGAACAACGGGCACTACTGGTACAACAGGGACAACGGGCACAACAGGCGTATGTTCCACATTCATTACATACGAACTCGTTTACAATGTTGGTGTTTACCAAGGTGAAGATCAATTTATGGGTAACACAGAGCCCATTTGGTTAAGCCAGTTTTCCCTATCAAAGAACTATGACATACAATATGTCTCTGCGGCTGCAAACTTTAACTCTATCAACGTGGATTTTAATGTCGATACATCACAGCCATACGCGATTGTTGGCAACTCACTTACAAGCTCAAGAACAATTTACACCGACAACATCAATGGACAGCTAATTGCTGCAGAAATTGGCATAGACGGCGTATTCAGTTATTCTGAATACGTGGGAGGATGCGAAGCCTGTACTAATGTTGACTTGCCATACGATATCACAACTAATAACACATTTGCGGTTATTGTGTACGCTTGTACAAACTGCAATGGAATTTCACTGCCGCAGGGGTGCTGTTTAGAAAGCGGTTCGCCGTTTATTGCAGAGAGCGGTATGGGTGAATCTTTGGTTATCGCCAGATGTCCAGGACTTGCTATTGGATCATACACAGTTTCTGTAAATGCAGTTTCACTCACATCAATGGACTTGTCTATTGTTGTTTATGTCGTACAACCTCTGTGCCCACAAAACTATACAGACGAAGGCTATGCATGCGCTGTAAGCACAACAGCAACTACCGCAACTACTGGTACGACAGGCACTACCGGAACAACTGGAACTACAGGTACTACTGGTACAACAGCCGCTACGACAGCTTCCACAGGCACTACTGGGACTACCGGTTCGACTGCCAGTACAGGCACGACTGGAACAACGGCCACAACCACAGCTTCAACTGGCACAACTGGTTCAACTGGTACAACATCTGCAAGCACAGCTTCAACTGGTACAACTGGCAGTACAGGAACGACTGGTACTACAGGTTCCACAGGGACTACCGGGACAACTAGTACAACACGAACAACGGGGACTACTGCAACGACAGGCTCGACCGGGTCTACCGGAACAACTGGTAGCACTGCAACTACACGAACGATAACAACTGGTACAACGAAACATCACACTATTAGTGCTAGTACAACACGCCACACAACTTCATCAACAAGTGGACAAAACATAATTATCGAAACAAATACAACACCAAATGCTGTTAGTTATGCTGGGATTGGGGTCGTGGCAGCTGTTTCTGTTGGATTACTAATTGTTATTGTTGTACAAACAGTTGGCATGAGCCAAGCTGTAATTGTGCCAATCCAAACAACTGTAGTTCTAGCAACTGGGCGTAATGGACGGCAAAGAACACGCCGGAGAACAACTGAATATAATATATGAATGATTTTCACGTTGGTTTTATTTTTCTGCAGTTAGGCGATATTGTTTAAGGCTGTAAACATGCTTTTCAATGAGAGCGTTCACAATAGCATCTGTTTTGATTGTCTCATCTAGCACTTTTCTTGCGCTTTCTTCTTCGCGTTTTAGGGTAACGTTTTCTGCTTTTTTATCACTGAGATCAGTTTTAAGTGCTTTAATCCTAGTCTCAAGTGTTGCCAGTTCATATGACTTATCAACTATAATTTTGTCACTGTGTTCTCGTTTACGCTTTTTTGTGTCATAGTTGGTCTGCATTTCAGTGCGCAAATTAGTTAGCTCGTGTGCCCTACTGATGGTTGATTTGTGTGATTGTTGAACAAACACAGGTGCGTTCGTAACAACTGGATAAAGTTCTGTATCAGATTGTTGACTTGACTTTTGCATTGAATCAGATCCGTCGCGTTGACATTCTTGAGTATTCACTTCGCTATAATCATCAGCTGGGTCCACGTAATCATTTGGATCATCTTCTTCATTTTCTGCGTTGAGTTTTTTGTTACTGATATCTACTTCTTCTTCATAGCATTGAACATCATCTTGGTGCTCATTTTCGTAATTATTTTCATCTTCATCTTCTTCATCATCTTCATATTCGATATTATCATCACAGGTATTATGAGTTTCCATGTACTCCATAATGTTTTGTGACTGCGAACCTGAGCATGAGTGAATTAGATAAATTTTTATTGTAATATGTTTAAATCGTACCAGGGTACACGTCGTTATCTGCAGAGGCACTGACTGCATTTTCGTCATTAGATGCTGCGTCCAACGATTGACTTGCTTCTTGGACAGGCTGTGTTTCGGATAGATATTTTTCATATGTACCATATTGTTTATACAGATCCACAAGCTCCCATAACATAATACCGTTGTGGCGAAGTGTGTCAGGCAGGTATATGCGATTATAATAACTTGTTGATGAAATTTTTCTGAATCTATCACTAGCAGGACCTCCACAGTGGTCTTTCACAGCTTCCAGAAATGGCTCCAAGCCCACTATACATTTTTTGTTACAGCCTTCAAATCCAATATGATGTGGTAATCCAAGCCCTGTTGTATTATACTGGTTTATTTGTTGGGTTTTAAAATAAAGCGGTTCATCCAGTATAATTCCCTCTATTTTTTTACCGTTTTGAGGGTGATCACCTTCATATACTGCAGGTGGCCATTTGTGTCCTGGCTTTGTAATTGATTTTTTAGTTACAAGCTGTGCTGTAATCCATAGTCTATCACCCGGCTTTAACCAATTCCCCTTTACTAAAAAGTGAACCAATTGATTTGTTGGTTGTCCCTTTTTCTTGGTGTTGGTGTTTGTGTTATTCGTTGTGGTCATGGTTGTGAATAAAGTTGAATAGCTAAGTTAATGTCATATTCATAGAAAATTATAATAAAATTCAATGTCTTTGTGGATGCAATGGAATCTTTGCTTGAAAAACTTAGTAAAGAACATCCTCATGCAAAGCTCAGAACAAACCCAAGAGACGGTTTGACGGTACAAAAATGGACAGGAAAACAATGGAGACTAGTATGCAAACACGGTAGACGGGACCAATATTGCAAAGACTGTGGTGGGTCTCAAATATGCGAGCATGGTAGATGGAAACAAAGATGTAAAGATTGTGGTGGTTCTCAGATATGTGAACATGACAGACAAAAATATCAATGTAAAGACTGTAGGGGATCTCAGATATGTGAACATGGCAGAGCAAAATCAGGATGCAAAGAATGTGGTGGATCTCAGATATGCAAACACAGTAAACAGAAACGATTTTGCAAAGACTGTGGCGGCTCTCAAATATGCGAACACCATAGACAAAAGCAACAATGTAAAGACTGTGGTGGATCTCAGATATGCGAACACGGTAGACAGAAACAAACATGCAAAGATTGTGGTGGTTCAGGAATATGCGAACACGGTAGACGGAAACAAACATGCAAAGATTGTGGTGGTTCAGGAATATGCGAACATGGTAAAAATAAGTGCATATGTAAAGATTGTGGTGGTTCAAGAATATGCAAACACGGTAGACAGAAACATCGCTGCAAAGAATGTGGTGGATCTCAGATATGCAAACACAGTAAACAGAAACGATTTTGCAAAGACTGTGGCGGCTCTCAAATATGTTCCTGTGGAGAGCATTTAAAAGTAAAAAACGGGAAATGTGCCGATTGTCTAGCGTGCGAGTCAAATGGATGTGTTGGAACACCCTCATCGAAGTTTAACTATATTTATTGTTATCCATGTGGATGTAAATTGTTTGGTATAGCACCAATAGAGAAAAAACAAGACAAAATATTTGACTTTATTGTATCTTCATACGATGATGTTGAAATACAATATGATAAACAGCTCCCTGATCAACGATGCTCACGCGCTAGGCCAGATGCTCTATTCATCACTGAGCACAGAAAATTGATAGTTGAATGTGACGAAAATTCTCACAAGGCTGAGCGCTACTCCTGTGAGGAACAGCGCATGTCTGAGCTTGCTTCTGCTGGCGACATATTGCCAACCGTGTTCATACGATTCAATCCTGATATTTATCGGAACACTAAAGGAACTAAGCAACAAATCTCGCTCGAAGATAGACTTGAAACACTCAAAAACGAAATCGATTATTGGCTTGACATAAACACTGAACAGGCATACCATATCACCGTTGTGTACCTCTTCTATGACAAGAGCGAGAAACGGGAACTTGACTTTATACCAATCGACTTGGACGAGCAGAAACAAAAGGAAGGCCTTGAACCAATCAAAGTTGCTCCAATTAATGAAAATCCTAAAGTAACACAAAAACGCAAATTAGGTAAGCAAATGAATCACTTGGTTTGCTAACTCTCCTAAAGATCAAGAAGTTGACTATGCCGATCACCAGACAAAGAAACAAAAACACACAAACAACACATCTTATGACATGACTCTGGACACTTACGAACGCGAAGTGATAGAGATTGACATACAAAGAGACGGGTTGACACTTTGGAACTATGAGAGATATGCAAAAGCCATATTGTAATATATATTCATTGATTATTGTGTATCACACTTCTAAAGTATGGGTGATCAACATAGCTGTCGTCAATTATTGTCGTCCCGTGCGTGTATAGCTTCATTGAATGTGTTGTTGTTGCTGTGCCTCGTCTAATTGACTCTATTGAGGATTCGTCAATCTCCATAAAAGTTGTTGGAACATCCAGTCCATCAATCTTTGTAGTGTAAACAATCATATCGTATTCATCCAACTCCACTCCACTAGTGAAACTTGGTTTGAATTTGAGTCCGTAGGTAACGTTTTTGTAGTCCTCTGGTACGAAACGTCTTTGTTGTACGCTGGTTCCTATGGTCTTGTAGTGGCACAAAGCAAGGGCAAGTTTATTGGTAAATGGAGTGTCCTTTCTGTCGTATGATTCAGAATTTATGCTTCGCACATAGTCGCCACTGCGATCATTGAACACTGATCGACCAGGAGCAAGGTGAAGTGTGAAATTACGTGCGACATAAACATATGCATGTTCAACCACATCGTCAGCATAGTGATTTAGTAGCATTTCCCACTCTTTATCAGATAACTGTTTTATGTTTCCCCAAAGGCCACTCTTTGTGTATACTCCAGTCAATGTTATGGTTACTCTCTGCACATTTGGACGCCCTTTTGGGTCGGAAATCCCGTATGAACACCACCCATATAACACAAACTTGAGCTCCAAATTTCTTTCAGATCCAATGCCGTACTCAGAACCGGTGAATTCCATAACCTTTCTCTTTAACATTGCCTTGATGCACCGATCTCTCAACGGAGTATCCAACACGCTGAACCGTCGAGGCAAATCCTTCAGTAGCCTTTTCTTCATTTCTTTCCCGCAAACTATCCCGTTTAGCGTCTTGCATGTTCTACCAAGCCTAGTTATATCCAAATGTCCTAGTCCTCCAATCGATATGATAGACAAGATAACGTCGAATGTGTATAAAACTCCATGGACTTTGGTATTTGCTACACATTGTCTCTTTTGAGTCTCCAATAAACCTGAGTCCATATTGTAATATATTCTATATTGAATTATAATTGTTAAATATAATTTGTTTGACGTACGTTGCTAATTTGTTCAACAAAAATGTATCGCCCCTAATGTCACGAAAACAGAGATGAATTAGAAATTTGAAACTTTAGGGTAGAAGTTCGAAAACGTGACGACCAGAAGACTATGTGTCAAACCATGTCTGGTAACGGTCAAACTTTGACTTAATATCGGTAGTCATTGACTAAAAATAAAGTGTCAGGAAAAAAGGAAGGCCAAAAAATTTATGCGGGTCTCAACTTTTGGTCAGTCAGTTGTTCCTTAACATATGGTATATAAGATATCAATTTATATGGGGGTCTCGGCTGGCCCTCAAACAACATTTAAAAGAATGACATATCTACAACTAAGAGTGACAACTCGAAACTAGAATTATTTTTTATTGAGTTGTAATGACCTGAAATATGGATGATGTACATAAGTTTCATCCAATACAGATAGTCCTTGTTTGCATATCCTCATTTCGTATCCTGGAGGCTTGCTCATATAGTCCTTGGCAATATCATGAGAGATGATCTCCATGTAAATCGGATGTGTTATGGTTCTGTCAATCTTTGTGGTATAGACAATCTTATCATTCTTATCCAACTTAACTGATGTTGTGTCGTTTGGGTCGATAGATATTCCATTTGTAACATCCTTGTAATCTTCGATTTTAAATCCGCTCTGCTGAATGTCCGTCCCAAGAATCGTATGACTTGCTAGGTTCAACTTTAATTGGTCATCTAATGTTGTACGTTCACGCTTGTAGGTGGCCCCGTTGTGAAAGTAACTCGTTACACGTTCATTGCTGTCAAGAAATACCAGATAATAAATATCTTTATGATTTAGATGAACAGTGAACCCTCTTGAGATAGTTAAGTACACATTTTCTAACATCGATTCGATTATTTCGCTTTCTTCAGCCATATAGGTTAGACTTAGAGCATATGAGTTCGGAATTGTGAATGTAACGACCGCAACATTGTCAATGACATCATTCGATTCGTGTGTTTTGTTGGTGATACCGTACAGAACCAGTTCTCGTTTACTCAGATCGGGTCCGCGGGCAGCAAAAGTCGCAAGGTCACACAGTTTTCCTTCTGCCATGTATTCTATAGCTTTCTGTCTAAGTAGTGACTTGATGAACGGTATTTGCCATTTGCTACCAAGCATTCCAAAACGTTGTGGGAAACGTTTAAACATGATATTTTTCATTCGGTCACTGAATATCATTTTGTTTATAGTCTTACACACTGTGCCCAACGTAATGATGTCTGATGCTTGTAGATTTCCAACGGATATGACATGTAGAACAATATCAAACATTGCCAACATTGGGTGAATAACACAACAACCATCACCGGAGCGCATTTGTTTCATCACTGGCCCTAACGACTTATATTCTTCCATTATCGCACCTGAAATGAGTTATGCACTAAACGAATTACAAACTTTGATACAAATAAAAATAAGTTGCCGTATCAAAAAAATGACAAGTCAAAGTGGTGGTTATAGTTTATTGAGTTGCGCTGAGTTGTAATGATTTGAAATATGGATGTTTTACATAGCTGCCATCTACGACTGTTGTTCCTATTTTGCAAATCTTCATGTCATACCAAATTGGTTCGTAACACGAGTAGTTTGTCCTCTGAACCTTAGTTATTTCCATAGCAATAGGATGTGTTGAGAACGTTTCAATCTGTTCCGTGTAAACGATTTTATCGTTTTCGGTGAGAGTTACACCCACTCCGACTGTTTCATCGCTTGATATCCCGTTCGTAATATTTTTGTATTTTGTTGTGTTGAATCCGTCTTGATGAATCTTGGTACCGAGAATCTTGAATCTTGATAGTGCATGTTTTAATTGACCCTCTAGTGTTCCATGGTCTCTTATTCTGGCGTATCCTCCACCTTCCACTCGTGTTACCACATGATAATTGTTGCTTTCTGATGGAGACGGAGTGTTGTAATAGACAATGACACTAAAATTGCGCACGATTTGTACATTCACTTGTTCTAGCAAATAATCTGGGTCGTCGAATTCTCTGATATAACTCTCTGCAAGTCCTATGTCTCTTTCTGATATTTTGATAATGATCACATCAACGTCATCTGTAAGTCCTTTCTGCTCGGGTGAATTGTCAATTATCCCATATAACATCAACACACACCCATTTTGCTTTATGCCAGGAAGTTCAAGCTCCATGTTTTTGTGTTCTTCAATCAATGCCATTAACTCTGACTTGACGAACGGTATTTGCCATTTGCTACTAAGCATCCCAAAGCGGTGTGAGAAATGTTTAAGCAACGTCCTCTTCATGCGTTCTCCGAACAACATCGCGTGTATCGTTTTACATGTTAGGCCAAACATCACGAGATCAGAGTGAGTTATATTGCCAATCGATATAATATATAATATAATATCAAACGTTGTTAAAGCTGGATGTACTTCGCTATATTTTTTGACGTGACACAAACGCTTGTTCGATGACTCTGATAAAATATTTACGTCCATCTACAACTCAAAAGAAAAATATCTAACAAAACAAAAAACGAAATTCAATCTTTGACCAAATAAAAGAAAATTCTGTGGTTACTTCAAAATTTGTTTATTTTTTATCCAATCCCCTAAAGTATGGATGGTGAACATATGTTTTGTCAATGATCTTTGCTCCTTTTTTGCAAATCTTCATTCCATAGCTGACAGGCTGATTTTGCACATAGTCAAAACGGTTCTGATCATCAAACTCCATGAATATTGGCTGGGTCTCCGTTTTGTCAATCATTTTTGTGTAGACAACGGTGTCGTTTTCGTCAATTGTGACAGCTGAGCTATCTGTCTCACTGTATGTTATCCCGTTTGTAATGTTCTTATAGTTTGCAGTGCTGAATTGCTTCTGTTCCAGTTCAGTTCCAAGGCACTGATAGTAGCGCAAAGCCACCTTAATATGCGACTCCAATGTTCTATGCTCTCTAGCGGTAACGTTTGAGGTAGTCATAAAAGAGCCATTTACATGGCATTCCTCAATCTTTGTGGGTGGGTACGATAATGTGTTGTAGTTGAAGTAAACACTGAAGTGGCGTGACAGTTGAATATCCAAACTTTGCAAGATGTGTTCCTTGTATGCCTCATACGCATCTTTACCCAAATAACGTGAAGAACATGTGGCCATTGTTGGGATTGTGAATATTATCACATCGATGTCATCTATGGGGGTTTTCTGTGGCGTGTTTCCATCAAAGATCCCAAATAACACAAGTTTGAATCCGCTGAAAGATCTCATATCTTTTGGATAAAAGTCATGTTCCATAAGCCTAAAGTCTCTGGATATTTGCGCTTCAATCAGTGACTTGATAAATGGTACTTGTTGTTCATTGTTGAGAAATCCAAAACGTTCTGGGAAATGCTCAAACATGGTCCGTTTCATGCGTTCACCAAATATCACTGTACTGATTGCCTTGCAGGTTTTCCCAAGCGAAAACATGTCTGAGGGCTTTAGATTGCCAACTGATATGACATGTAGGATAATGTCAAACATCGATAGCGTCTCGTGAATCACATTCTGGTGGTTGACTAGTGTGTTTAGTTTCGCTGATACTCTGTCCATTTCTTCTTCATCATCTTCACTGTCGTCGACTTCATTATGATTTCTTTTTTGTCTTGGTTCATCTAAATAAAATATTAATTCGACATGCAATGTTAAAATAACTGATACCGTCAAAGTTCACAGCATTAAAATCCTCAATATCAGTTTCATATTCATATTCAACACCGGCCTCTTTGAATGTAATGACACCGTGTGCGTCATCAAAGCGTTTGATTACAGAAGCCTTGTTGTCCCAGTTGAGCTTTGTATCTGTAGGGAAACAAGAACTATATCTGATTAGCTCTGCCTTGTTTGTCTGTAAATTGTAATTAGTTGTGTTTTGTTCACATGAGTCATGTACCTTCACATATTGTTCAATTGTGATTTTGTGTTTGTCAAAATATGACATGGGCTTGCAATCGACCAACATGTTTTCCAACTTTCCAGGGATCGTCAATAGAAAACAGACACACTTGTTGTCTCCAACGTTTTCACAGTCCTTAGCTATGAACATGTTGAAGCCGCAAGTTTCATTGTTGTGATGGTCTCCTTCATAATCTGTTCCGCTAACGTAGCTCAGGTTTTTGTAAGCGTCATAGAAGCCACGTTGTGTGCATACCATTTCTTCTAAATTGTACGAGAACTTTACTTGATTAATTTGTGGATGCGACATGTGGATATAACAACCATACAATTCTCCCTTTTGTTCAGCTTTTCAAACTAGTAAGAAAACAACACAAATTTCCACTTACGTTTTCTTACGTTTGTCCAACCATTTGTTTTGATAGCTACTTCATTTGTCCAATGTTCTGCCATGTTGTAATATAAACTATATTGAATTATAAATCATTAATATGTTTTCCTAACGTACGTTTTGATAGTTTGGTATAACAAAAATATGTAATTGATTAGTTGTCACAAAAACAAAGATGAATTAGAAATTTAAAACTTTTAGGGTAGAAGTTCGAAAACCATGACAACCAAAAAGTTCACATGTCAAACATGTCATCTCTCTGGTCAAACTTTGACTTTCCATAGTTACGTTGACCGGGGTAACTAGGTATCAAGAAAAAAGGAAGGCCAAAAAATTTATGCGGGTCTCAACTTTTGGTCAGTCGGTTGTTCCTTAACATATGATATATATGAATTCAATTTATATGAGGGGGAGAAAAACGCCAAACTAAAACACGAGAATAAACCAAGTTTACTTTATGCATGTTTTTAATATTTTGATACTATGTACAATCATACATCTTTGCTTGTTTGTCCGTGGTCGTCTTCAGATACGTATGCAATGTCGCTTTCTGAGCCACTTCCGTCACGGTAATCCATATCATTGATACCACTAATTACTGGCATGTAATATGCTGGTTGGAATACTGGGTTGTTAACGCCGTGATGGTGATACTGAACAAAACTCTGACTTGGTACAAACCCTGCAGGTATGTATGGTTGTGGTACAGGGGTTAAAACCGCACGTTTAACAGGCAGCGGATATGGTACTGTAATTGGCTGTACTTGTGCTTCCTCATATTTGTCTTCATTTTCATCATCATTGGGGAGAATATCACCGCGCCATAACTG
>Ga0070680_100000647_pt1 | contig 24195 bp, 28 predicted proteins | sample KBSC73BmetaG_FD_64672 | JGI IMG/M metagenome (GOLD analysis project Ga0070680, IMG submission 64672) | Corn rhizosphere microbial communities from Kellogg Biological Station, Michigan, USA - KBS C7-3B metaG | ecosystem: Host-associated > Plants > Roots > Rhizosphere | place: USA: Michigan...
GAGGCCCTGGCTGAAGCTGATCGCCGGGACGCCCTGCTTGGCGAAGGAGAAATGGTCGGAGCGGTAGAAGCCGCCCGTCTCGGGATGCGGGTCGGGCGTGTAGTAGCGGCCCTGCGCCTTGCCTGCGGCGACGACGTCATCGATGAGGTCGAGCCTGGCGGTCCCGCGGATGGTGAAGTCCTTCTGGCGCCCGACCGGCTGCCACGCGTCGACATTGAGGTTCGCGACGGTCTTGCCGATGTCGTAGAGCGGGTGGGTCGCGTAATAGGACGAGCCTAGCAGGCCCTTCTCCTCGCCGGTGACCGCCAGGAAGACGATCGAGCGGTCGGGCCGCGGCCCGTGCGCCCACACCCGCGCCTGCTCGATCAGCTCGGCGATTCCGGTGCCGTTGTCGACGGCGCCGTTGTAGATGCGATCGCCGGTGGCGTCCGGCTTGCCGATCCCGAGATGGTCCCAGTGGCCCGAATAGATGATCGTCTCGTCGGGATATTTCTTGCCCGGCAGCAGGCCGACGACATTGTGGCTGGTGATCACTTGCGGCGTTGCCGAATAATGCGCCGACAGCGTCGCCTTGAGCGGAATGGGCTGGAAGTCGGCTCGACGGGCGGCGACCTCCGCCTGGTCGAGATCGAGCCCGGCCCGCTGGAACAGCTGCACGGCGAGCGGTCGCTGGATCCAGCTTTCGAACTGGCTGTGCTCGGCGGCGGGATTGTCGCGGACGATGTCGAACTGGGCGTTGGTGTTGGAATTCTGGACGACTTCCCAGCCGTAGGACGCGGGCGCAGTTTCGTGGATCAGGATGACGCCCGCGGCGCCCTGCCGCGCCGCCTCCTCGAATTTATAGGTCCAGCGGCCGTAATAGGTCATCGCCTTTCCGCCGAACTTTCCGGCGACCGGCTCGCCCGGCGCGGCGGCGAAGTCGGGGTCGTTGATCAGCTCGACCAGCACCTTGCCGTGCATGTCCTGGCCCTTGAAGTCGTTCCAGCCGCGCTCGGGCGCATCGACTCCGTAGCCGACGAAGACGAGCGGCGCGTTCTGGATGTCGACGCTGGTGGCGCCGTTGAGCGGAGCGAGGACCGCGATCTCCGGCCCCTGCTGCAGCGGGACGACGGTGCCGTTTTCGTTGAGGCTGATCTGCGGCGTGCCGACGATCTGCGATTCGAGCAGCGGCACCTTCTGGAACCATGTCCGCTTGCCGTCGACGATGTCCCCGCCCGGCTGGACGCCCGACGCCTTGAGCTGGTCGGCGATATACTGGATCACGGTCGGCTCGATCGGCGCGGCGGTGCCGCGGCCCTGGAACGCGTCGGACGAGAGCTGCTTGTCGACTACAGACAGGCGTTGCGTGCTGAACGCGCCGAGGTGCTGGGCGGCGACGGGAACGGCGGCGAATGCGATTGCAGAGGCGAGCAGCCAGCGGGCAGTCTTCACTTCATCTTCTCCCCAAATGCGCGGCGCACGGCCGCCGTAGCGGCCGAGGCGCGAAAAGCTTGCATTGGGGCCAACTAGTTAGCGGCTGGCCGCGGGGGAAGCCCCTTCGTTCGATGCGACCGATGCACCGGCGCTGCCGGTGCGATAGCGGTCGAACCAGGCGAGGATGGCGCTGGCCTTGGCGGCGGACTGGCTGGGCCGGTCGGTCAGCGTCTCGTGGCTTGCCCCTGGGACCTTGACCAGCATCGTCGGAACGCCGCGGAGCTGGAGCGCCTCGTAGAATTGCTCGGCCTCGCTGTCGGGCGTCCGATAGTCCTCGCTACCGACCACGACGAGCGTCGGAGTCTTGACGTTGCCGACGAGGCTCAGCGGCGAGTGCTGCCAATAGGTCATTGGATCTTCCCACGGCAGCTTCGTGAACCAATAGGGGTAGGCGAAGTCCGCAATGTCGGCGGTGAGCCCCCAGCTCGCCCAGTTGATCACCGGCTTCTGCGCGGCTGCGGCGCGGAAGCGGTCGGTCTTGCCGACGATCCACGAGGTCAGCACGCCGCCGCCGGAGCCGCCGGTGACGAACAGGTTGTTGGGGTCGACGTGGCCGGTGCCGATCGCCGCATCGACGACGCTCATCAGGTCGTCATAATCGTGGCTCGGGTAGTTCTTGTCGATCTGGTTGGCGAAATCCTCGCCGTAGGACGTCGACCCGCGCGGGTTCGAATAGACGACCACATAGCCGTGCGCCGCATAGAGCTGGTCGTCGGTCGAGAATTGCGGGCCATAAGCCGAGAAGGGGCCGCCGTGGATCTCGAGGATCAGCGGATATTTCCGGTTCGGATCGAAGTCGGGCGGCGTGACCATCCACGCGTCGATCGGGCGCTTGTCATATTCCGACGCGACCGGCAGCTTCTGGACCTGGCCCAGCGCCTTGGAATCAAGCAGGCTCGAGCTCAACCTCGTGAGCCGGCGAACGCCGTTACCGGTCGCGACCGCGACCTGGTTCGGGTGCAGCGGGTCGCCCGAGGTCAAAGCGACGACATTGTTCCTCGACACGCTGAACTGGCCGCCGGCATAGGGCCGGTCGATCTCGCCGTCCCCCATGCCGCTCGCAACCTCGCGGATCGAGCCGTCGAGGCCGACGCGCTCGACCTTGTTGACGCCATGGTCCCCGACCTCGACGAAGATCGAGCGGCTGTCGCCCGCCCATTGCGGATTGGACACCGAGCGGTCGAGCGCGGCGGTGAGGACGCGCTTGTTCGAACCATCGATGTTCATGACCGACAAGCGCTGGTTCTGATAACCGAGTTTCTTGTCGTCGAAACCGACCCAGGCGATCAGCCGGCCGTCCGGCGAAACGGCGGGCGCGTCGTCGGGGCCGAAGCGGCTGGTGAGGGCGACCGGCGCGCCGCCGTCGATGCTGATCTTGTAGACTTCGCTCTGGAGCGCCTCGCGCTGCCAGTTGGGCGAGAGGTTCGCGCTGAAGAGGATCGAACGGCCGTCGGGGGCCCAGGATACCTCGCCACCCGCGTTGGTCGCGCCGAAGGTCAGCTGGGTCGGGGCGCCGCCGTCGGCCGGGACCCAGAAGATCTGCCGGTAGCCCGGTTTCAAATATCCCGCGGCGTCGAAGCGATAGGTGACCTTGTCGATCACCTGGAGCGGGTCGGCCCATTTGGCCCCCTCGGGCTTCGCTGGGGCCTTGCCGAGCCGTGCCGCTTCATCGGGCACAAGCATCGAATAAGCGATCCGGCGGCCGTCGGGGGACCAGGCGAGGCTGCTTGGGCTGCTCGGCAGGCCGGTGATCCGCGCGCTTTCGCCCGTACCCATCCAGCGCACGTAGAGCTGCGCGCTGCCGCCGTCCGAGGCGATGTAGGCGAGGCGGGTGCCGTCCGGCGACCAGCGCGGGGAGAAATAGGCGCCCGACCCATCCACCAGCGGCCGTTGCTGGCCGGTCGCGACGTCGACTAGCCAGATGGTCGGCCGCGCCCGGTCGGTCATGACGTCATTCGATTCGCGAACATAGGCGATCGTGCGCCCGTCCGGGCTGATCTCCGGATCGCTCGCCCATTCGAGATTGAACAGGTCGGAGCCGTTCAGATAACGGTCCGGCCCGGTTGCAGGCGCGGCGTGGGCGGGCGCGACAAATGCGGTCGCGGCCAAAAGCATCGCCAGGGGCGAGAGCAAGCGAAGTCGAGTCACGAGAAATCCCCTCCGGAATCGGAATGCGGTGACGATTCAACTTTCGGAGCCGCGCGGCAAGCGACTTCTGGGGAGGGCAGCGCCCACCGGCTAACGATAGGGCCTCAGGCCGGGCTGTAGTCGGGGTTGGAGCGGTAGCGCCACCATATGAATGCGAAGGCGAGAAGGTCGAGCGGGACCGCGAACCAGCTCGCCTCCGTGCCCAGCGGACCGCCGGTCAACCAGGCTGGGCCGTTGAATGTCGCATCGAGCAGGCGATGGGCGGGAATGTGACCGCCGTTTGGCGTTCCGATCACGAACAGCTGCATGAAATCATAAGCGACGTGCAGCCCAACCGCGAACCACAAATTGCCGGTCCGGAGCACCGAATAGCAGCAGACCAAGGTGAAGGAGACGAGTGCGAGAACGTCCCAGAGGTTCTCGCCCGGCTTCAGTAGATAATGCACGCCGGCGAAGATAGCGGCGATCACCAACGCGGCCGGCCAGAAGCCGATCGCCTTCCACAAGGTCTGCAGCAAATAACCGCGGAACAGGAACTCTTCGGCAATGCCGATGCACAGGCACGCACCGAGCCACGCGAGTGCCCACAGCAGGCTTGTCCCAATCGGCGCCGCAAGGCCGTGGACCCGCATTGCGCCATAAGCGAGCATCGAGATCGCGACGACGCACGTCTGCAACACGCCGACTGCAAATCCGTCCCACGTCGGCCGGTCGAACAGGTGCTCGATCGGCATTCCGTAGCTGTCGAGCCGGCGGTGCTCGTAAAGCGCGAAAAGGCCGGTCGAAACGAGTGCACCAGCGAATCTGACACTCTCGCCGAGCGACAGATCGACCGGATTGAGCGGCGGCGCTGCGGGCGGTGGGCCCAGCACGAGGTCGAGCAGCTTTCCGATCAGCGTAATCGCAATTAGCGTCAGGATGAACCAGATGATTGCCCGCCACAGCGGCTGAAGCTTGCGATCGCTTCCAAGGATGAGCCCGCCGTGCGCGGTCGCCGGAGTCGCCATGCGATCCTCCCCCAATTTGCAGCCCCGCACGACCATCCGCCTTTCCATACGCGGCGACAAGCGCACATTGCTAAACCAAACGGTTGACAATTCCGTGGTTGCGGATTACTAAACCACATGGTTGAAAATCGACTCGATTTAACGTTCCGGGCGCTGGCCGATCCGACGCGGCGAGGGATGCTCGCAAGCCTTGCGCTCGGTGATAAATCGATCGGCGAGCTGGGCGAGCCGTTCCGGATGACCTTCGCCGGCGCAGCGAAGCACGTGAAAGTGCTCGAAAGCGCCGGACTGATCGCGCGGCGGAAAGCCGGCCGCCGGCAAATCTGCACGCTGAGACCAGAGCCGCTGAAAGAGGCCGAGGACTGGCTGAGGCAATGGGAGAAATTCTGGGCTGTGCGCCTCGACCGCCTCCAGGCGTTGGTCGAAGCGAACAAGGGCGAGTCCAAGTGAGCGGTGCTGCCGTCGTCACGGTGAAGCGCGACATGGCCGCGGCGGCCGAGCGGGTGTTCGACGCCTGGCTCGATCCTAATGAGGCGCGCGATTTCCTGTTCGCGACCCCGTCGGGCGAGATCGTGCGGTGCGAGATCGACGCGCGCGTCGGCGGACGTTTTCTCATCATTGATCGCCGTCCGGACGGCGACGCCGAACACCACGGCGAGTTCATCGAAATCGATCGCCCGCGGCGGCTCGCCTTTCTTTTTCGCGGCCCGGACACGGAGGAGGGCGAATGGTCGAAGGTCACGGTCGAGTTCGCCCGGGCGCGCAATGGCTGCAGCCTGACGCTGACGCATGAAATCCCGCCCAAATGGGCGTCCTATGCCGAGCCGGTCCGCAGCGGGTGGACGATGATCCTCGATACCCTGTCACGCCAGATGGAGACGAAAAATGGCTGAAGTCGCACTTTCACCGATCCAGCGCGTCGCACCCGATGCAATTCGTCTCGAACGCCTGCTCGATGCGCCGCCGGAGACCGTTTGGCGCTACCTGACCGAGGCGAAGCTTCGCGAGCAATGGTTCATGGGCGGCACCGACGCGCGGCCCGGGAGCGACTTCGAACTCCTCGTCGATCACGACAAGCTTTCGGACGACGACGTGCCTTATCCCGAGTCCCACGAGTGCTTCAAAGGCGCGGTGTGGAGCGAAAAGGTCCTGCGCTTCGAGCGGCCGCACCTGTTCGAGACGACCTTCCAGGGCGGTAAGAACGGCACCGTCACGTACGAGCTGTTCCCCGAGGGGGACCGCACCCGCCTGGTGCTGACCCATGGGGGGATCGTGAGTGCCAGCGGATTCCAGGACTTCGGCGGCGGCTGGACCTCGCATCTCGCGGTGCTCCAGGAGAAGCTGGCAGGCCGCAGCGTCAAGGATTTCTGGGCGTTGCACGCGCAGTCGCGCGAGGCCGTTGCGAAAGCGCTCGGCTGATCAGTCGAGAGTGGTCATGCGCGCCGGTTCGACATTGGCGCCCAACGTATAGACGAGCCTGCCACCGAGCCATCCGCCGGCGGCGAGGATGATCGCGCTGACGATGCTGACGGTCACCGTTGGCATTGCGATAGCCGGGCTTCCGTAAAGCGCCTCCTTCCGCAGATAGAGCGCGATGGCGTAGCCGAGCCAGGCCGCACCCACGACGCTCATGTGCACGGTCGCGTGGCCGACCAGCCTCTGGTCGAGCCGAATGAGGTCGACCATGCCGGCGCCCATGGCGAGGAGGCCTCCGGCGAGGCCCCCCGCCATCAGGATCGCCGCGACATGCGTGTCCTGGGTCAGCCCGGCCAGGCGCGCGAGGTCCGCGATCGTCGCCGAAAGCAAGAGGCCGATCGGGAAATGAACCAGCGCGGGATGGACGGGATGACCGAGCACGTCCGTCAGACCAGATGGAAGGTTGCGGCGAGAAGCAGCAGGAAGCCGATCACCGCAATGCCTGCATGGGTGAAGACGACGCCTCTCGACGCGACCACCTTCTTCACGTGGATCGAGGCGAGATAGAAGCCGCCGAGCGCGGCGACGACGAGGATCAGAAGCGCGATCGGAACCATGCCCTTGCCCGCGTCGGAGCCGCCGAGGACGACGAGCGCGGTCAGCACCAGGCCGGTCGCGCCGAGCAGCATGTGAAGGATCGACAGCGCCCATGGCGCCAGCCTCCCGCGAAGCACCGAGCTCGCGAGCACGAGTCCGCCGAGAGCGCCGATTGCGAAAATCAGAACCGCGATTTTGAGCATGTTTCCCCTCCTGTGTTTGATCGAATTTCTGCGGTTCGAAACGAGCGCGCAGTCAATCTTAGATTGGAAGGTGACGGATTCGGTTCCCTCCGCCGAGCCGGCCGCCGCCGCGACCGTGCGGCACCCCTCCCTTGACTGGCGGACGCCCGCGACTGTATTACACCGCTAATACAGGAGGTCTGCCGATGAATCGCCTAGCGTTCTTGCTCGTCCTGCCGCTGCTCGCCGGCTGTAATGTCCATTCGAAGCATGGAGACGATGGCGACGACAACGTCAGCCTCAGCGCCGATCAGAACGGGCAGGTCGCGTTCAACTTCCCGTTCGCCAGGGGCAGCATCAAGCTACCGGCGTCGATGATGCACAATGGCGATCTCGACCTCGACGGGGTCAAGATGCCGGCGGGAACCTCGACCACGGGTTTCCACATGAACTCGGCGAACCATGAGACGACGGTGGTGATGAACTTCACCAACCCGCAAACGCCGGACCAGGTGCGGTCCTATTTCGTCGACGCCTTCGGCAAGAAGGGGCTCGAAGCGAAAGTCGAGGGCGACTCGGTCATCGGCAAGTCGAAGGACGGCAATCCGTTCACGATCGCCGTCAGCCCGGGACCCAACGGCTCCCAGGGACAGATCGTCATTCACTCCAAGGACTGAGCCTTAGCGCTATTCCGCCGCCGAAGTCTCTCCGCCCGCCTTTTTCTTGGCCGGGCTCTTCGGCTTTGCCGCAGCCTTGGGCTTGGCCTTGGCGGCCTTCGGCGGCGCCGGGACGATCTCGAAGGCGGGCGCATTGTCCTTGATCCGGACCTTGACCTCGCCGCCGTTGACCAGCTTGCCGAACAGCAGCTCCTCGGCGAGCGGCTGCTTGATCTTTTCCTGGACCAGGCGGGCCATCGGCCGCGCGCCGTAAAGCTTGTCGTAACCGCGCTCCACGATCCACTGCCGAGCGTCATCGTCGAGCTCGATGTGCACATTGCGGTCGGCGAGTTGGAGCTCGAGCTGGAGGATGAACTTGTCGACCACCCGCGCGACCACCGCCGGCGGCAGGTAGCTGAACGGGACGATCGCATCGAGGCGGTTGCGGAACTCTGGAGTAAACATCTTCTTGACCGCGTCCTCCTGCGCGTCCTCGCGCGTGGCCGCGCCGAAGCCGATGCTCTCGCGCGCCATGTCGGCAGCGCCGGCATTGGTCGTCATGATGAGGATGCAGTTCCTGAAATCGACCGTCTTGCCGTGGTGGTCGGTGAGCTTGCCGTGGTCCATCACCTGCAGGAGGATGTTGAACAGGTCCGGGTGCGCCTTCTCGATCTCGTCGAGCAGAAGCACGCTGTGCGGGTGCTGGTCGACCGCATCGGTGAGGAGCCCACCCTGGTCGTAGCCGACATAGCCGGGAGGCGCGCCGATCAGCCGGCTGACCGCGTGGCGCTCCATATATTCGGACATGTCGAAGCGCTGGAGCGGAATACCCATGATCATCGCGAGCTGGCGCGCGACCTCGGTCTTGCCGACACCCGTCGGGCCGGAGAACAGGTAGTTGCCGATCGGCTTGTCGGGATCGCGAAGGCCGGCGCGGCTGAGCTTGATCGCCGAAGCGAGCTTCTCGATCGCGAGGTCCTGGCCGAACACGACGCGCTTCAAGTCGGCTTCCAAGTGCTCGAGCACCTGCTTGTCGTCGGCGCTGACCGACTTGGGCGGGATCCGCGCCATTGTCGCGACCACCGCCTCGATCTCCTTGGGCGTGATGACTTTCTTGCGGCGGCTCGGCGGCACCAGCATCTGCATCGCGCCGACTTCGTCGATCACGTCGATCGCCTTGTCGGGCAGCTTGCGGTCGTGGATGTAGCGCGCCGAAAGCTCGACCGCCGACTTGATCGCGTCGGGCGTGTAGCGGACGTTGTGGTGCCCCTCGAACGAGGAGCGGAGCCCGGCGATGATCTTGATCGTGTCCTCGACCGTCGGCTCGTTGACGTCGATCTTCTGGAACCGGCGCAGCAGCGCGCGGTCCTTCTCGAAATGGTTGCGGAATTCCTTGTAGGTGGTCGAGCCGATGCAGCGGATCGCGCCGTTGGAGAGCGCCGGCTTCAACAGGTTCGACGCGTCCATCGCCCCGCCTGAAGTGGCGCCGGCCCCGATGACCGTGTGGATCTCGTCGATGAAGAGGATCGCGTTGGGGAGTTTCTCGAGCTCCGACACCACCGACTTCAGCCGCTCCTCGAAATCCCCGCGGTAGCGGGTGCCGGCGAGTAGCGCGCCCATGTCGAGCGCGTAGATGGTCGCTCCCTTTAGGACTTCGGGCACGTCGCCCTCGACGATCTTGCGCGCCAGGCCCTCGGCGATTGCGGTTTTGCCGACGCCGGGGTCGCCGACATAGAGCGGGTTGTTCTTCGACCGGCGGCACAGGATCTGAACCGTGCGGTCGACCTCCGGCATGCGGCCGATCAGCGGGTCGACCTTCCCGTTGCGCGCCTTTTCGTTGAGGTCGACGGTGAACTGCTTGAGCGCGGATTCCTTCTTGCCGCCGCCCTCCTTCTCCGTCTTCTCCTCGGCGCCTTCCGGCGGACGCGCCTCGGCGGAGGTCTCGCCCTTGCCGACGCCGTGGCTGATGTAGGTCACGGCGTCGAGGCGGCTCATGTCCTGCTGCTGGAGGAAATAGACGGCATAGCTTTCGCGCTCGGAGAACAGGGCGACGAGCACGTTGGCGCCCGTGACTTCGTCGCGGCCCGAGGACTGGACGTGCAGGATCGCCCGCTGGACCACGCGCTGGAAGCCGCTGGTGGGGGTCGGATCGGTGGCGCTGTCGGCGACGAGGGCGCCCAGCTCATTGTCGAGATACTGCTTGACGCTGGCGCGGAGCTCGTCGCGGCTGACGCCGCAGGCGGTCATCACCTTCGACGCATGCTCGTCGTCGATCAAGGCGATCAGGAGGTGCTCGAGGGTCGCGTACTCGTGCCGGCGCTTGCTGGCCTCCCCCAATGCATTGTGGAGGGTCTGTTCGAGTTCGCGAGCGAAACTAGGCATTTAGACGGATACTCCCGCTCCCCGTCGAGAGGCCGACGGGCTTCCAAATCAATGTCATACGGCGAAGCGCGGCAATCAAGGGGCCGGTTCCGGCTTTTCCCCAGATTATCGCATCGGCCGCCCGATCAAGCGGACGTCTTGTTGCCCGGACCCGTTCAAGAAATGCAGTCTAAGCGGCGAACCGCCTTCCCCTATGTCGCGGACTGAAACGGGTGTAGAACGTCTCGATGACGGAAGCGCCAGCTGCCGCTTCGGGACCCGAAACGCCGTTCAGCTATGCCTGCCGACGCTGCAACAGCTGCTGCCGCAACAAGCGGATTCAGGTCAATCCATACGAAATAGCCCGGCTGGCCCGAGCGCTCGGCGTTTCGACGAGCGAGGCGCGAGCGCGCTTCACGAAGGACAGCGTGCTTTTGCAAAATAGTGACGGCAGCTGCGCGTTCCTGACGCCCGAGGGTTGCGGCGTGCACGCCGATCGGCCGCTGGTCTGCCGACTGTTCCCGCTGGGCCGCGTGATCCGCGACGACGGAAGCTGGTATTATACTCATCTCGATCGCGGCTGGGCCAACGGCACCTTCGGCACTGACGGAACGGCCGGCGATTATGTCGCCTCTCAGGGAGCCGAGCCCTTCATCGAGGCCGCAGACGCCTATTTCCATTGGTACGTCAGGGCCGCCGGGGTCCTCGCGGAAAGCCCGGGCGAAGACGAGGACGGGCAAGACGAGGATCTGCTCGACCTTGACTCGCAAATCGCCCGATGGGCGGCGCAGACAGGCCTTCCGGAACCCGAGGACGTCGATGCGCGGATGCGTCTGCATGTAGCACTGCTTTCAAGCAAGATCGGAGACAGCGAATGCCAAATCGCATGAAATCCAAATCGAAGCCCGCGCTCGCCGCGGCGGTCTCGACGCTCGCCATGTCTCTCGGCATTTCGCCAGCCTGCGCCAGCGCGCAGGGCAGCCCGGATCAGACCACGAGCACGCAGCAGAAAAGCGAGCAGATCAAGGCCGAGCAGTTCAAGGCGAACCAATATAAGAGTCAGCAATATAAATCCGAGCAGCTTAAGTCGCAGCAGTTCAAGTCGCAGCAGCTGAAGTCGGAGCAGATGAAGTCCGACCAGCCAATGACGCCGCAATAAACGGGCGACCCGCTCAGGGTCGTTTGAACAGCTCTTCGGCGGCCGAGCGGTGGGTCTGCGCGCGCTGCATGTGCGATTCGACGCGGGTGATCTCGGCCTTCAGGGCTTCGATCCGCTCCTTCAATTCCTCGATCGACAGGGGATCGAGGTCCTGCTTGGCAAGCGCGACCAGCGGGTCGTCGGGCTTGCTCGGAAAGAGGTCGTCCAAATCCACGGGGGAGAGTCGTTGACCCGACCCATTGCGATGTCAATAAGCCGCTGGTGAGCTCGCTTCCCTCCTCGATGACCGCAGTTGTGGCGTCGCACCCGGACGGCGACGGGGAGCTCTGCGTGGTCGAACGGCCGGTGCCGCAGCCCGGCGCCGGTGAAGTGCTCGTCAAGGTCGCCGCCGCGGGCGTCAACCGGCCCGACATCCTCCAGCGCAAGGGCATGTATCCGCCGCCTCCAGGAGCGCCGGACATCCTCGGCCTCGAAGTCGCCGGCGAGGTCGTTGACGGCCCACGCGAGCTGGTGGGCCGGAATGTCTGCGCGCTCGTCGCCGGCGGCGGCTACGCCGAATATTGCATCGCCCCGGTCGGCACCTGCCTCTTCGTGCCCGAGGCGATCTCGACCACCGAAGCAGCGGCCATGCCCGAAACCTTGTTCACCGTCTGGGTGAATTTATTCGAGCGTGGCTTCGCGGCCGATGGCGACATCGTGCTGGTCCACGGCGGCACCAGCGGGATCGGGACGATGGCGATCGCGCTCGGGAGACTGTTCGGGCTCAAGGTGATCGTCACTTGCGGGACGGACGGGAAATGCGCCCGCGCACTGGAGCTCGGCGCGGCGGCGGCGATCAATTATCGCGAGCAGGACTTCGTCGAGGAGGTGCATCGGGTCACGGATCGCGCTGGCGTCAATGTCGTCATGGACATGGTCGGCGGCGATTATGTGCCGCGCAACCTTGCGTGCCTCGCCGACGAGGGCCGGCACGTGTCGATCGCGGTTCAGCGCGGCGGGACCGCCGAAGTGCCGATCTTCGCGATCATGCGGCGGCGGCTGATCATGACCGGCTCGACGCTCCGCCCGCGGCCGATCGAGTTCAAGACGATGGTCGCGGACGAGATCGCGAAGACCGTCTGGCCTTATGTCGAGGGCGGCCGCTTGAGGCCGGTAATCGACAGCACTTTCCCGCTTGCCGAGGCCGCAGCCGCGCATGAGCGGATGGAATCGGGCGAGCATGTCGGCAAGATCGTCCTGGAGGTCGGCCAATGACGGACACGCTGGTACTTCACGAATATGCGGCCTCGGGCAATTGCTACAAAGTACGACTGACGGCGGCGCTGCTCGGAATCCCGATCGAACGACGCGAATATGACATATTGAAAGGCGAAACCCGGACGCCCGAATTTCTGCAGAATGTGAACGCCAACGGGCGGATCCCGGTGCTCCAGGTCGGCGAGCGCTTCATTCCTGAAAGCAACGCCGCAAGCTATTTCCTCGCCGAGGCGTCGAGACTCCTCCCGACCGACCCGTTCGACCACGCCGACATGCTGCGGTGGATGTTCTGGGAGCAGTATAATCACGAACCCAACATCGCGACCTTGCGCTTCTGGCTGCACGAGATCGGCGCCGACAATTTGACCGACGCCCAGCGCCTGCAGCTCCCGGTGAAGCGCGAGGCAGGCAATGCCGCATTGAAGCTGATGGACGACCATCTGAGCCGGAACGAATGGTTCGTCGCCGACCATATCAGCCTCGCCGATATCTCCCTCTTCGCCTACACCCATGTCGCCGGCGATGCCGAATTCCGGCTTGGTGCGTATCGACACGTTTCAAGCTGGATCGAGCGCGTCGAGGCCGAGCCCAATTATATCCCGATCTCCGCCTGATCGGCCTTGCCCGGCCGGTGATCGGGGACTACATCGCCGCCCGACCGGCCGCTCCGTGAGGGGCGGCCCAATTTGTTTGTACTGACGGAGAAATCCCGTGGCTCAGCCCCTGATGCCCCATGCGACCGCTTCCTGGCTGGTCGAGAACAGCTCGCTCACCTTTGAGCAGATCGCCGAATTCTGCGGCCTCCACATCCTCGAGGTCCAGGCGATCGCCGACGATACGGCGGCGACCAAGCTCACCGGCCGCGACCCGATCCGCGCCGGCGAGCTGACTCACGAGGAGATCGAGAAGGGGCAGAAAGACCCGGATTACCGGCTGCAGATGCACAAGCCGCCCGAAGCGGTGCGCCGGACCCGCGGCCCGCGCTACACGCCGGTCAGCAAGCGCCAGGACAAGCCCGACGGGATCGCCTGGATCATCAAGAATCATCCCGACGTCAGCGACGGCCAAATCAGCAAGCTGATCGGCACCACCCGCACGACCATCGCCGCGATCCGGGACCGCACGCACTGGAATATGGCGAACATCACGCCGAAGGACCCGGTGACGCTTGGCCTGACGACTCAGCGCGAGCTCGACGCTGCCGTGGCGAAGGCTGCGAAGGCTGCAGGCGTCCCGGCGCCGGTCGACACCCGTTTCGAGGGTGACCGCGAAGCCCTGATCGAAGAACTTCGCCGCGAGCGCGAGCAGCACGTCCGCGATGCCGAGGCTGCGCTCGCCGGGGCCGAGGATGAGGCGCTCCGTGACGAGGTCGTCCCCGGAATCCGCGATCCGTTCACCAACCGGCCGAGCGAATAGCCGTTCGCTTGATTTGAACAGCAGCGCGGCCCAAACTTAGCCCCATGGCTGATGCCGAGACGAGCGACGTTGCCGAGCTGAGCTTCGAGGCCGCGCTTCAGCGCCTCGAGGAGATTGTGCGCACGCTCGAAAAGGGGGAGGCGCCGCTCGACCGCTCGATCGAGCTATACCAGGAAGGCGACCGGCTGCGGCGCCATTGCGAGGCTCGGCTGAAGGACGCCCAGGCGCGGATCGAGCAGATCGCCTTCGGTAGCGACGGCAAGCCGGCGGGACTCAAGCCCTTCGATGCCGGTTGAGACCATCGACCGGCTCGCAAGCGAGCTGGACGCCGAGGCGAAAGCGGTTTCGGCCGAGGTCGACCGCTTTTTCGCGAAGCTGCTCGCTCCGACCGACGACAGCCGCGAGCGATTCTACGAGGCAATGCGCCACGCCGCGATCGGGGGCGGCAAGCGCCTTCGCCCGCTGCTGACGGTCGCGGCATCGCGGTTGTTCGCGATCGACCGCGAACGGGCGCTTCGCGTCGGCTGCGCGATCGAGGCGATCCACGTCTATTCGCTGATCCACGACGATTTGCCGTGCATGGACGATGCCGAGCTGAGGCGCGGCAAGGCGACGGTGCACAAGGCGTTCGGGGAAGCGGCGGCGGTCCTTGCCGGCGACAGCCTCCACGCGCTGGCGTTCGAGATCCTCGCCAATCCCGCGACGCACGAGGATCCTTGGGTCCGCTCCGACCTCGTGCTCGAGCTCGCGCGCGCCGCGGGGCCGAACGGCATGGCTGGCGGCCAGATGATGGACCTCGCGGCCGAGGGGCAGGAGCTCGACCTGCGCTCGATCACCCGGCTGCAACAGCTCAAGACCGGTGCGCTGATCGAATATGCGGTCGAAGCGGCGTGCATCATGATCAAGATGCCGGCGGACGCGCGGACGCCCTATCGCGGCTATGCCCGCAACATCGGTCTCGCCTTCCAGATCGCCGACGACCTCATCGATTATAGCGGTGACACAGCGGCCGCGGGCAAGCCGACCGGGCGTGACGCCAACGCCGGAAAGGCGACGTTCGTCTCGCTGCTGGGTGAGCAGCGCGCGCGACAGCAGGCCGGGTTCCTCGTCAACCAGGCGATCGAGCATCTCTCGAGCCATGGAAGCGAGGCGGACCTGCTCCGCGCCATCGCCCGCTTCGCGATAGAAAGAGACCATTGATGAAAGTGGCAGTCTATCCCGGCACGTTCGACCCGATCACGCTCGGGCATCTCGACATCATCCGGCGCGGCGCGCACCTCGTCGACAAGCTGGTCATCGGCGTGACGACCAATCCGTCGAAGGAGCCGATGTTCACCACCGCCGACCGTCTCGAAATGGTCCGGAGAGAAGTGAAGGACATCCCGGGCAATATCGAAGTGGTCGAATTCAATTCGCTGCTGATGGAGTTCGCCGAGAAACAAGGCGCGACCGCGATCCTTCGCGGCCTCCGCGCGGTGGCCGACTTCGAATATGAATTCCAGATGGCGGGCATGAACCAGCAATTGAACGACGATATCGAGACCGTCTTCCTGATGGCGGACGTCTCGCTCCAACCGATCGCGTCGAAGCTGGTGAAGGAGATCGCGCGTTACGGCGGTTCGATCGACAAGTTCGTGACGCCTGCCGTGGCGGAGGACGTCCGGCGCCATTTGAACGGCGGTTCATGATCGGCTCAGCGTCTGAATGCTGGGGGAGGATATGCTGAGTAAAATTCTATTCGCGCTGCCCTTTGCGGCGCTCCTCATTGCGGCCGCTCCGGCACCGCCTGTGGCGGCTCCCGGCATTGCTCCACCGCCCGAAGTGGTCGCCAATCCCGCGAACCATTTGTTCCTCGACCTGTCGAGCGGCGGCACGGTCGAGATCGTGCTTCGGCCCGACCTTGCGCCGCACCATATCCAGCAGATCCAGACTTTGGTCAGGCGGGGCTTCTACAACGGCCTCGCCTTCCATCGCGTGATTCCGGGCTTCATGGCCCAGGGCGGGGATCCCAAGGGCACGGGGGAGGGCGGCTCCGACCTTCCCGACCTCAAGGCGGAATTCACGGCGGTCCCCTTCCTCCGCGGGACGGTCGGGATGGCGCGGACCGATCGGCCCGACACCGCCAACAGCCAGTTCTTCATCATGTTCGCGCCGAGAGCGAGCCTCGACGGCAATTACACGGTGCTCGGCCGAGTCGTGAAGGGCATGGACGTCGTCGACCAGATCGCTCCGGGCGAGCCGCCCGCGCAGCCGACGAAAATTGTGAAGGCCTATCTGGGCGGCTAAGCGCGGCGCGCTATGCGCGTCGCCGATTTCGACTTCGACCTTCCCGCCGAACGGATCGCGCTGAGACCAGCGAGGCCGCGCGACAGCGCGCGCCTGCTGGTGGTGGAGGGCGCCGACATCGCCGATCGCCTGGTGCTCGAGCTTCCGGACCTGCTCCGCGCGGGCGACGTGCTGGTGTTCAACGATACCAAGGTCATCCCGGCCCAGCTCGAAGGCCGTCGCGGCGAGGCAAGTGTCGGCGCGACGCTTCACAAGCGCGAGGGGCCGCGGGCCTGGCAGGCGTTCCTGCGCAACGCAAAGCGTATCCGCCCCGGCGACACGATCGACTTCGGCGAAGGCGTCGCAGCCTCCGTCGTCCAGAAGGGGGATGACGGCTCGGCGCTTCTCCACTTCCATGGCGAGGAGCCTCTCGAGCTGCTTCTGGAACGTGCGGGCCGAATGCCGCTCCCGCCGTACATCGCCTCGCGGCGTCAGATCGATGAGGCGGACCGCGAGGATTACCAGACGATCTTCGCACGCGAGGAGGGCGCCGTCGCCGCGCCGACCGCCGCGCTGCATTTCACGCCGCACCTGCTCGACGCGCTGGATGAGCGCGGGATCGGGCGCGAGACTCTGACGCTCCATGTCGGCGCCGGCACCTTCCTTCCGGTCAAGAGCGAGCGGATCGACGAGCATAAGATGCACGCCGAATGGGGACGCATCGATGGCGCGACGGCCGACCGGCTGAACGCGGTCCGGCGCTCCGGCGGGCGGCTGATCTCCGTCGGGACGACGAGCCTCCGCCTGCTCGAAAGCGCTACGGACGATGACCGGCTCATCCAGCCGTTCGAGGGCGACACGGCGATCTTCATCACCCCCGGCTATCGCTTCAAGGCGATCGACGGACTGATCACCAACTTCCATCTGCCGCGCTCGACCTTGTTCATGCTGGTCAGCGCACTGATGGGGCTGGAGGTCATGAAAGCCGCCTACGCTCACGCTATCGACGCCGGCTACCGCTTCTACTCCTACGGCGACGCGAGCCTGCTGCTGCCGCGCTAGCTACTCGCGCGGCTGGAGCCAGTGGCTGAGATCGCGGCCGATCAGCGTCCCGAGCCGGTCGATCTCGTCCTGGAAATGCGCCTTCATCTCGCGCTGCACGCGAACCGGGATCGTCCGCTTCTCGTCGGCGACCTTGTTCCATTTCAGAAGGCGCTTGCGCAACGATTTGGATTGGCCGGGTGCCGTCTTCTTGGCCTTCGCGCCCGCCTCCCGGTCGAAGCGGCCCCGGTGGCGGATGCTCCCAAGGTAAGGCAGCAGGATGCGCGGCGGTCGCTTGAGGAGCTGCTGAAGCAGCAGGAAGCGCACGCCCTTGCTTTCCCGCTCCGCCTTGAGCTGGGGGGCGGGCATCGGATCGAGGGCGCAGAATTCCAGCAGCCGGCGGTGCTGTTCGGCCGGGTTCGCGACCATGTCGTCGAACAGCATGACGAGGCAGTTCTCCTTGCCGACCGCGGCGAACAGCCGCTCGACATAAGTGCCGTAGCGCGCGGCTTCGTCGTAGCGCAGCCAACGCGGCTCGATCGCGCTCCACGGGATGCGCCGGCCGGCCGCGCGGTCGGGGATCGCCGCCCAGGCGTCCTCGAAGCGGCGGATATTCTCGTCGCCCGTGAAGATCAGCCTTTTGTGGAGCGAGGGGAGCAGGCTCATCGGATCGCGCAAGCCCACGATGAAACGCGAGTTCGGCCATAGTTTGAGCGCGGGCTCGAGCTGTTCGGGGGTGTAGAGGTAGGAGACCGAACAATCCGCGCCAACCTTTTGACCGGCTGCAGGCTCGGGAAAGAAATAGTCGAGATAATCCTGCTCGACGCGGCGGCGGAGCTCCGGATCGCCGAGCTCGCGAAGATCGTGTTGTGCGAAGAAATGCGGCTCCTTCACGAACGGGAACAGTACTTGCGGATGCGCCTGCAGCCAGCGCGCCATGGTCGTGGTGCCGCAGCGCGGCGCGCCGACGATGAAGATGAACCTGTCGATGTCTGCGATGCGCGGCATTGGAGGCGCCCTAGCACAGCCGGATTTGGGGGGAAGCGCACGAGCGGCTAAGCGGCCCCGCGTGATACGCTTCTCGTTCAAAATATCCGAAACCGACGGCGCCGCGCGTAGCGGGACCATCGCAATGGAACGAGGCGAGATCCCGACGCCCGCGTTCATGCCGGTCGGGACGGCGGCGACTGTCAAGGCGATGCGGCCGGAGGAGGTGCGCGCGTCGGGCGCCGACATCATCCTCGGCAACACCTATCACCTGATGCTCCGCCCGGGCGCCGAGCGCGTCGCGAAGCTCGGCGGACTGCACAGGTTCATGGGCTGGGAACGGCCGATCCTGACCGACAGCGGCGGCTATCAGGTGATGAGCCTTTCCGATCTCACTCGGCTGAGCGAGGAGGGCGTGCGCTTCAAGAGCCATCTCGACGGGTCGTGGCACATGCTGACTCCGGAGCGCTCGATCGAAGTGCAGCGGCTGCTTGGCTCCGATATCGTGATGGCCTTCGACCAGTTGGTCCCGACGACCTCGCCGGTCGAGCAGCAGCGCGAGGCGATGGAGCGCTCGATGCGCTGGGCCAAGCGCTCGCGCGACGAGTTCGACCGCGGCGGCGAGCACGCGGGGCGCTCGGCTCTCTTCGGAATCCAGCAGGGCGGGCTCGACGAGACGATGCGTCGCGCTTCCGCCGAGGCGCTGATCGACATCGGTTTCGACGGTTACGCGGTCGGTGGCCTCGCGGTCGGCGAGGGGCAGGGGGCGATGCTCGGCTGCCTCGACTTCGCGGTCGAGATGCTGCCCGCCGACAAACCGCGTTATCTGATGGGCGTCGGCAAGCCCGACGACGTGGTCGAGGCGGTGGTGCGCGGCATCGATATGTTCGACTGCGTCCTGCCGACGCGGTCGGGCCGAACCGGGCAGGCGTTCACCGGCGACGGCCCGCTCAACATGCGCAACGCGCGCTTTGCCGACGACTCAGAGCCGATCGAGGCGGGCTGCCCGTGTCCGGCCTGTGCGCACTTCAGCCGCGCCTACGTCCATCATCTGGTGAAAGCGGGCGAGATCCTCGGCGCCATGCTGATGACCCAGCACAATTTGTGGTTTTACCAGCGCCTCATGGGTGGCCTTCGCGGTGCAATAGCGCAGCAGCGGCTGCAGGTCTTCGCGGGAGAGTTCCTGCAGCGCTACAGCGGCAGCTAAATCGCGTCGTCCTTGACTGCTTCGGCCTCGTCGGCCGGCTGCAGCTTGTCCTGCGTGCGGAGCTCGAAGTCGCTGGCGCCATGGCGCTCGTGGAGCTGTTCAGAGGGATCGCCCGTCATCTTGTTGACGATGCGCCCACGCTTCACCGCGGGACGCGCGTCAATCTGCTTTGCCCAGCGCATCACATGCTCATATTCATGCGTCGCGAGGAATTCGTCGGCGCCCGGGTAGGAGCGGCCGAGCGCAACTCCGCCGTACCACGGCCAGATCGCGATATCGGCGATCGTGTAGTCCGGGCCGGCGATATATTCGCTCCCAGCGAGCCGGCGGTTGAGGACGTCGAACTGGCGCTTAGCCTCCATCGAATAGCGGTTGATCGGATATTCGAACTTCTCCGGCGCGTAGGCGAAGAAATGGCCGAAGCCGCCGCCGAGGAACGGCGCGCTGCCCATCTGCCAGAACAGCCAGGACAAGGTCTCCGCGCGCTCCGGGCCTGAGGCGGGGAGGAATTCGCCGAACTTCTCGGCGAGATAGACGAGGATCGCACCGCTCTCGAACACGCGCACCGGCTCGGGCCCGCTGCGGTCGACAAGCGCCGGGATTTTCGAATTGGGGTTCACGGCGACGAAGCCGCTTCCGAACTGGTCGCCTTCGCCGATGCGGATCGGCCAGGCGTCATATTCCGCGTCGCCGTGGCCCTTCGCCAGCAGTTCTTCGAACATGATCGAGGCCTTCTGCCCGTTGGGCGTGGCGAGCGAATAGAGCTGGAACGGGTGCTTGCCGACGGGCAGGTCCTTGTCGTGCGTGGAGCCGGCAATGGGGCGGTTGATACTGGCGAACTGGCCGCCGCTCGGCTGTTCCCACGTCCACACTTTCGGGAGCACATATTCGGTCATCGCGGTTCCTTTGCTTCCCAGCCCGGAGGTGCAGCTAGGGAGCGGACGTCGCGCTTTCCAGTGTCAGATATGTTCCTATTCGATGCCGGCGCTGACCGAGAGGAAGCCGGGAAGCGGGCCGTTCCACTCGCTCTTGATGTCCTCGACGACAGGTGAGTGTTGCTCGGGCTCGCGCTCCGCTTTCGGCGCGGGCTTGCGCGCCGTTTCGGCTTTGCGCGTGGCCGGTTTCCTCGCCGCGGGCTTCGCTTTTTCCGCTTCGGGTGCTTCGTCGATCGACGGTTCGCCGGTGCGGGGGATCTTGTGGCCGATGAGCTTTTCGATCCGGTCGATCGCTTCGCCGTCCGCGCGGGTCGCGAGCGTGATCGCAATGCCCTTCATCCCGGCGCGGCCGGTGCGGCCGATGCGGTGAATATAATCGTCCGGCTGCCACGGGACATCGAAGTTGATCACATGGCTGACGCCTTTGACGTCGAGCCCGCGCGCGGCGACATCGGAGGCGACGAGGATCGTGACTTCGTCGTTCTTGAAGCGGTCGAACTCGGCGATCCGGTCCGCCTGGTCCATGTCACCCTGAATCTGCCCCGCCGCGAAGCCTGACCGCTTGAGGCTGCTCGCGAGCTCGCGGACCGTGGTCTTGCGGTTGGCGAACACGATCGCATTCTTGAATTCTTCGTGCCGCAGGATGTCGCGCAGGGCGTCCTTCTTCTTGTCGGGCCTGACCTCGACCAGCCGCTGCTCGATATTGATGTTGGCGGTCGCCGGGCGGGCGACCTCGACGGTCTTCGGCTCGTTCAGGAACTTCTGCGCGAGCTTCTGGATCGGCGGAGGCATGGTCGCGGAGAAAAGCAGGGTCTGCCGGCTCTTCGGAAGCTTCGAGCAGATCTCCTCGATGTCCGGGATAAAGCCCATGTCGAGCATCCGGTCGGCTTCGTCGATCACCAGCAGCTTGCAATCGGTGAGCATGATCTTGCCGCGGCCGAACAGGTCCATCAGCCGTCCGGGCGTGGCGATCAGCACGTCGACGCCCTTTTCGAGCGCCTTCACCTGGTCGCCCATCTGAACGCCGCCCATCAGCAGCGCCATCGAGAGCGGGTGGTACTTTCCGTACTTCTCGAAATTCTCGGCGACCTGCATCGCAAGCTCGCGGGTCGGCTCGAGGATCAGCGAACGCGGCATTCGCGCGCGGCTTCGGCCGTGGTGGAGGATGTCGATCATCGGAAGGACGAAGCCCGCGGTCTTGCCGGTGCCGGTCTGGGCGATTCCCACGAGGTCGCGGCCCATCAGGACGGAAGGGATGGCGGCACGCTGGATCGGCGTCGGCTCGTCATAGCCGCTGTCGGAAACGGCTCGAAGCAATTCGTCGGAAAGGCCGAGATCGGCAAAAGTCATCAAATGGTCCGGTTAGAGGGAGGCGGCCGCCGGCGCGGCGCCGCGGCCAATGTGGACGATCCGCGCGCCAAATCCAAGCTCGCCGCGCGGAGCGCCGCTCTTGTGGTCGATTTGCTTGACATTACGCATTTTTCATCCGTTGCATATTGCACCCAACGCCAATTGGCTCCTGATAGTCGCATGGCCAGCGCTGAGCCGCGTTCCGGAAGCGGCAATACCGTTCTTGCGATATTGGTGGTGGGCGCGTTCCTGCTGGGCGTCGTCGTGCTCGGCGCGCGCCAATTCAGCTTTGACAGCCCCGCTTCCCACCATGCCCGAACCTTGCTGAAGCTGGACAGCACATTGGGCGCAACGCTCGAGCCGCTCGACGAGCGCGCGGCGCAGACGCTCGGCGGTGGCAGCCGGGTCGACGAGATGGTGGTGACCAGCGTGGCGGCCGGGGGCCGCGCATCCGCTGCGGGCTTGCGTGTCGGCGACGTGGTCGAAAAAGTCGACGGAAAGGACCCGTCCGACCTCGACGCCGCGATCGGCGCCGTCTCCACAGACCCGACCGAGATCCTCGTCAACCGTCACGGCAACCGCGTCATGCTGAACGTTCCCGCGCCCGGCGCACGAGCGCAAGCTTGACGAGACGACGGAGGGAGGGGCGGTGACGAAGAAGATCCTCGTCGTCGAAGATGATCCGACCACCGCGGACTATATCGCGAAAGGGTTCGAGCAGAACGGCTATGTCGTCGACGTCGCCGGGGACGGGCGCGATGGCCTGTTTCATGCGACCGACGGTCATTATGCGGCGATCGTGCTCGACCGGATGTTGCCCGGGATGGACGGGCTTGCAGTGCTCGGCGCAGTCCGGGCCGCAGGCATCGACACGCCGGTCATCGTCCTTTCGGCGCTCGGCTCGACCGACGAGCGGGTGAAGGGCCTCAAGAGCGGCTCCGACGATTATCTCGCCAAGCCGTTCGCTTTTTCCGAGCTGCTCGCGCGGGTCGAGGCGCTTCAGCGGCGCGGTCCTTCGGGCGCGCAGCCGATCGTCACCAGCCTGCGCTGCGCCGATCTCAACATGGACTTGCTCGCCAGGCGGGTCGAGCGAGCGGGCGAACGGGTCGACCTTCAGCCGCGCGAGTTCCGCCTGCTCGAGCTGCTGCTTCGCAACAAAGGCCAGGTTGTCACTCGGACGATGATGCTCGAAGAGGTCTGGGACTATCATTTCGATCCGGGCACCAACGTGATTGACGTGCACATCAGCCGTCTGCGGAAGAAGATCGAGGACGGCAACCGCTTGCCGCTGCTGCATACCGTGCGGGGCGTGGGCTACATGCTGAGCGAGACCGCTTGATCGATTCTGCAAGGCTGCGCCTGCGGCTGCCGGCGCCGATCCGGGTTGCGCTCATCTCGCTCATATTCGGCGTTGTGATCACCGTTCCGGTCCTGCTGTTCGTCTATCATCAAACCGACACCCTGTTCGAAGAACGGATTCATGATCGGCTGAACGACGACGAACGCGACGTCATGTTCGCCTATGCGAACGCGGGGCCAGCGGCCCTCCCAGGCGCGATCGACCAGGCGCTGCGCAGCGGAGAGCTTCGAGGCGGCGTCGCCCTGCTCGTCGACCCTCGCGGACACAAGCTGGCAGGCAACCTTGCCGGATGGCCGCCGGTCCTACCGACTCCCTCCGAATGGAACGAATTCCGCCTTTTTCCCGAGGGGCAGGTACGGCCCGATCTGTTTGCCATCCGCACGGTCGCCTTGCCTACCGGGGAACGGCTGCTCCTGGGGGCCACGATCAGCGAACGCGAACGGATGCGCGCGTCCCTGGTCGAAGCGCTGCTCGGAGCGCTGCTCCTGGCCGTGCCGCTCGGCCTCATCGGCGGGTGGGTGGTGCTCAAGATCGCGGAGCGGCGCGCGCGTGCCGTCGGCAATGTCGCGAGCAGGATCGCGGCCGGCGACTTCAGCCATCGCCTCGACGAGGAGACGGGCGGCGAAGAGTTCTCGATGCTCGCCTCGGCGATCAACGCGATGCTCGAGCGGATCGAGGAGCTGGTCGAGCAGCTTCAGCTGGTCACGGATTCGCTTGCGCACGACTTGCGCTCTCCGCTGACCCGAATGCGCGCCAATATCGAGCGTGCAGGCGGCGCGGATCGCGACCGTCAGCAACAGGCTATCGAGGCGGTGTCTCTCGATATCGATCGGATGCTTCGGCTGATCTCGGCGACCCTGGAGATCAGCAGCACGGAAGCCGGCGTCGGCAAGCAGCATTTCGAGGAGTTCGACCTCGCGGGGCTGCTTCGCGACATTTGCGAAATCTACAACCCGCTCGCCGAAGAGCGCGGGATGGAGATGACAATCGTCGCCCCGTCGACGCTTGCCTATACCGGCAACCGCCAGTCGATTGGGCGAGCAGTCGCGAACCTTGCCGACAATGCCGTGAAATATGGCGGGGGCGCGATCGAGCTGGGAGTCGCCGACGCGGGCGAGTTCATCGAGCTGTGGGTGGCCGACGGCGGGCCCGGAATCTCGTCGGACCTGCACGAATTTGCGCTCGGCAAATACCGCCGCCTGGAGCAGGCGCGGACGACGGAGGGCAGCGGCCTGGGCCTTGCGCTCGCGCGCGCCGTCGCTCGGCTCCACGGCGGCGACATCGAGCTCGAGGACAACCGCCCGGGCTTGCGCGTCATCCTTCGGCTCCGGCGCGAGCCGACCAATCTTTCCCTTTTGTAACCCGCCGAACGGCCTGA
>Ga0070680_100000648_pt1 | contig 24113 bp, 18 predicted proteins | sample KBSC73BmetaG_FD_64672 | JGI IMG/M metagenome (GOLD analysis project Ga0070680, IMG submission 64672) | Corn rhizosphere microbial communities from Kellogg Biological Station, Michigan, USA - KBS C7-3B metaG | ecosystem: Host-associated > Plants > Roots > Rhizosphere | place: USA: Michigan...
GAGAGGCGTACAAGACCCGCGACATCACCGGCGGTCTGCCGCGTGTGGCGGAGCTGTTCGAGGCGCGTCGCCCGAAGGATCCAGCGACGATCTCCGAGGTCGACGGCGAAGTGAGATTCGGCGACATCAAGCGCGGCAAGCGTGAGATCAGAGTCGTGCCGAAGGACACGCCGGTGGATACGGAGGAGCCGGGTCAACTGTACGAGATCGCGGCCGGCAAGCACCTTCGCGTGCACGCCGGCGACTGGGTGAGAGCGGGCGACCGTCTCTCCGAAGGTCCGGTCAATCCGCACGACATTCTCCGCATCAAGGGTCCGCGCGCGGTTCAGGAATATCTGCTCAACGAAGTGCAGGAGGTTTACCGCCTGCAGGGCGTGAAGATCAACGACAAGCACATTGGCGTGATCGTGCGGCAGATGCTTCAGAAGGTGCGCGTGCTCGAGAGTGGAGACACCGAGTTCCTCGAGGGCGAGCACGTCGACAAGCAGACCTTCCGGGAAGCGAACGACAAGCAGAAGAAGAAAAAGGACAAGCCGGCCGCTTCCGAGCCGTTGCTGCTCGGAATTACCAAGGCCAGCTTGACGACTCAGTCGTTCATCTCGGCGGCAAGCTTCCAGGAGACTACGCGAGTTCTCACCGACGCCGCGATCCGCGGCGCCCGGGACGAGCTGCTTGGACTCAAGGAGAACATCATCATCGGTCACCTCATCCCGGCCGGTACAGGCATGTACCGCTACCAGGAAGTGGAGATCGAGGGAGCGCCGGTGCCACCAGCGCCAGAGCTGCCGCCTGAGCCGACGATCGCCGAGATCCTGGCGAGCGACTCGGATACGGACTTCGCGCTGCCGGAGACGGTTCCGGTGGTCGAGGAGATTTAGCGAAGTCGTGCCATCGCTTTCGGGCGGGTTGTGGGCTGATCCACTGAGCCAACTCGCCGCCTGATTGCGAAGAAGTCGTAACTCTTACAACATCCCCGTGACGGAAACGATCCCGTCCGGGGATGTTCTGCATCCGGCCGGCTCGCTGAAAGAACTTCACTGCTACTCGGGTAGACTCGAAATAGATGGACCTCTACATCTTCTGCGTGGTTCTCGGAGCCGCCGGCATGGCCGCCATGGCCTTCCTCGGTTTTACGAGCAGCCATGGCGGAGGCCACCACACCCACGATACCGCCGGGCACGAGATGCACGGCATCGGCGGGTCGCACGGGCACGCGGCAGCTCCTCACCATGCTTTGCCTCACGCGCCGCCGTCACATGTGGGCGATCATGTCGGAGCCAGGTCCCATAGCATCGCTTATAGCCATGGCGTCCCTCATTCGTGGACGTCGCACGTATTGTCGTGGCTGTCGCCGCGCGTGCTTTTCAATTTTCTCGTCGGGTTTGGCGCGACGGGACTCGTGATGGAACGGCTCGTCGGTCCGGTGCTCGCGCTACCCATCGCCGTGCTTGGCGGCGTCGGATTCGAGGCGCTGATCGTACGACCGATATTCAATTCACTCTTTCGATTCGAATCCCAACCGGCACAAACGCTCGAATCGGCGCTCATGTCGGAGGGCCGGGCGGTCACGGGATTCGATGCCAATGGAAATGGATTGGTTGCGATCGAGCTCGGCGGCGAGGTAGTTCAGGTGCTGGGCACCCAGCTGGCGCAGGATCGCAAGTCGGGTGTTCGAATCAGGACCGGTGATGCGGTCCGCATCGAAGAAGTGGATAGCACGCGCAATCGCTGTACGGTGTCGCGTATCGGCCTCGGTGAGACCGAATTGAACGACGCCGACCGTTTATAGAGAGGGAATTTTTCATGACTCAGACACTGATAATCGTCGCCGCCGTCCTTGTCGGCGTGCTTGGGGTGATACCGCTCATCGTCTCGTCCTTCCTGCGCAACGTCGAAGCGGGAACGATCCGCATGGTGAGCTGGCTGCAAGGCAGCACCGTCATCTATCGCGGTCCCGGAAAATCGAAAGAGGTCCCGCTGCTCACGACCGGGACCACGCTGTCGAGCAAGGCCATCAACGTCGACCTCGACATAACCGACCAGACGGCGGATCTGGACCGAAACGGAACGCCGCAGCCGATCAAGGTCCGAATTCTCGCGAGCGCGATCGTGTCGGTCGGCGATACCGATACTCTGATCAAGACCGCGGCAAACCGGTTCTTCTCGAAGGACGCGGCCGATCAGGAGAACATTCTCATCGATCTGCTCTCGAGCTCCGCGCGTCGCGCGATAAACCTTCTCACGCACGATCAGCTCTTCTCGGCGAAAACTGCCCCGTCGGTGTACGCGACGGCCTTGGCGCGGCCTGAGCTCACGGCGGGCACGGGTCAGAGCACGAATCTCACCGCTGCATCGAACGAGTCGATGGCGCTGACGCATAGCCAGGAGCCGCTCGGCATGGAGGACGACGACGATCCGCTTGCGGTGATCATCAGAAAGGCATGCTCACGCGAGCTCACCGATCTCGGTCTCACCTTCAACTCGCTCAACATCAAGGTCGTGCAGTCAGAGGTGGCGGAGTCACGTCGCCGGCAGTCGGCGGCGGAGGCACAGGCGAACGCTGACATCGTCACGGCGCAGCAGGCGCGCCGCGCAAAGGATGCGCAGCTCGAGGCAGAGCGCGTGATCTCGGACAAGCAGCGCGAGCTGGAGCAGACGAAGGCGTCGAACGCGGCGCTGATCGCCGAGGCAGAGGCGAAGAAACAGACCGCGCTCGGCATTCAGCGGGTGGCGGAGCTCGAGGCAACCCAGATCGCGCAAGCGCGCGCCGATGCCGAGAAGGTTCGCATCGGCGCCGAGGCACAGGCGCGTGCCGAAGCGATTCGCATCACCGTGGTTGCCCAGGCAAACGCAGAAAGCATCCAGAAGGTGAACGAAGCGATCAAGTCTGGAGGTGAGGCCTACTTCCGCTATCGGCAGATCGAGATGATCCCGGACATCGCGCCAATGATCGCCGAAGCGTTGTCGCGCGCGCGGTTGGTCACGATCTCCGGCGATTCGGCCGAGGGAGGCGCTGCGCAATCGGCGACGAGCAACATCACGAGCGTGATTCAGACGGTCCTCGCAGCGCAGCTCGTTTCGGGAAGCGGCATGCTTCAGGGCGGGGACAGCAGTCGGGACAAGGGTGAGCCTACCCGCGACAACGGGCGTCAGGCATCGCCGACGCCCACGCCACCGACTCCTGCACCCCCAGCCAAGACTGGATTTCGATAAGGAGAGTGGACGCCGTTTCCGGTGCCGAACGATGCGGATTGGACCCATCCGAAAAATTCCGGGTTGTCCATTTGCGTTCCGCGCCGTAGTTTAGCGCAAATTCACAAGAGTCTCCGATCACACCCGTCCGATTGTCGGGCACCCGCTCGGAGTCCAGTTACGTGGAGCCCACCCAATGACCCATCGTAGCATTATCCGTCTATTCTCGAGTACGCTGCTCGCGGCCATGGTCCTTGGCTGCGGCGACAACGTCCCTGACATAGGTCCGTCTACCGGCCTTCTTCTGGTGGATCCGCTGTTTGCCGGGATTGATCAAGGGACGACACAGGATTTCACCGCCACGCTAAACGGCACGGCTGTTCCAGTCACTTGGGCGACCACCGACGCAACGATCGCTACGGTTTCAGCCAATGGCACCGTCACCGGTATCGCGCCTGGAAGAGCATCCATCACCGCCACAGCGACAGGCGACCCGACACAGATCCGCTCGGCCAGCATCACAGTTCTGCCCGTTGTTGGGATCGGACTCACAAGCGGCGTGGCTGTGACGGGAGTCACAAGCGGCACCCGCACGCGTTCCCAGGGTCTGGTCTACCATATAAGCGTGCCGGCTGGCGCTACCAAGCTGACGGTGACGTTTACGGGTGGAACCGGTGACGGTGACATCTACGTGCAGAAAGGAGCTCCCCCTGACGATTCGCAATTTCCGCCGCCGGGAGGTTGCGCATCCGGAGCTGGAGGGAATGCAGAGTCCTGCTCCGTAGACAACCCTGCGAAAGGAACCTGGTATATCTTCGTGGCGGTCTGGGATCCTTACGCCGGCGCGACACTCACGGCGACGGTCACTCCGTAAGATCGTTTTCACAGCACCCGAACAAAAAGCCCCCGCGATTGCGGGGGCTTTTTGTTATGCGGCGGGGGCTTCCGCCGGGAGATGTTTCTTGACGAAACCATTCCCCTCCGTCATTGTAACAAAGGGAGTCTCGCTTCTCCCCAGGAGATTGCGATGCGCGACGGAATGCCCGCGGGAACCAACAAATCAGTTTCGACTGTGAGAACTTTTCGAGGGGTGCAGCTCATTCTGCTGGTCGCTCTCGTTCCGGGTATTGCTGCAAGTCAGCCGGTCGGATCGGTGCGCGGTGTGGTGCACGACTCTGTCGGCGGCGTGGTGAGTGACGCCCAGGTTGCAATCAAGGGTTCGGCGCTCCGAACCACGAGCGATGATGACGGGACGTTTCGTCTCGCCGGGATCCCGCAGGGCCAAGCCGTCATCGAAGTACGTCGCCTCGGTTATCGTCCCGTCTCGACCTCGGTCACGATTGCAGCGGGCGCCGAGCTCGAGGTGAATCCGGCGCTTGCACCGGTCCCCGAACAGCTCGCGCCCGTGCAAATCCACAAGAGGGCCGAAGCATATGACTCCCGCTTGTCCGGATTCAACGAGCGAAAGTCGAAACATGTGGGATACTTCGTCACTCGCGACAAGCTCGACCGGATGAACTCGGCGCGTTTCGTGGACGCGCTGCGCGAAATGCCCGCCGTCTCCGTTCGAACGCTGCGAGGCGGCGTAATTACGGTGTCGCTCCGCGGGGCACGTTGTGCCCCATTGTTTTTCATGGATGGGTTTCCAGCTACCTCAGGCACCATGGACCTCGACATGATCGATCTCTCCGGAGTGGAGGGAATCGAGGTCTATTCCGGGATGTCCATTCCACCGCAGTTTATGGTGGCTTCGGGAAGTGAAAACTGCGGGGTTATCGCGGTGTGGTCGCGTCCCTTCCGACCCAAGCCCCGCAATCGCGAGCCCGTCTCGCGCACCGAGTTGGAGCGACTCGTCGCCGAGCACACGGTTTATACGGCTGATCAAGTGGGCGAGCCCGCCGCCTGGATCGGTGGTGGCTCAGAGCTTCCGGTGTACCCCGACTCGCTTTGGGCGGCACGCGTTCCGGGACGGGTGGTGGCGGAATTCATCGTCGGCCAGGACGGTAAGATTGAGCCCGGGACCCTGACCATCGCCTCGGCAACGCATCCGTATTTTGCCTCAGCGGTTAAATCGGCCCTGGAAGGAGCGGTCTTCAGACCAGCGGTTTTGCAGGGCAATCCGGTGAGGCAACTCGTCCAGCTTCCCTTCGTTTTCTCCTCTCCGGCCCCCGACTCGGTACCCCCACCGGGCAGCTAGCATCTTCCACCGGTGAATTCAGGCCGCCAGAAAGTTCTCCTTGTGCTGTTGCGGTCCGAGTAGCATTTTCTCGACACTAGCTCCCGGATCGTTCGGTCCGGGGTCTGGTACTGGCCCACCCACCCGACATTCTAGCTCGTCAGCCTCGCCTCCCGGCCAGGCTGCTGCGTGAATTTTGATAGGGCGGAGCCTGTCTCTTTTCACCGGCAGTGGGAGGAAGATGGAGATGACAAGACTAGTAGGTAAGCGAGGTATCGCTCCGCTGGTGGCGCTGGTTGTCGGACTTCTGGCCACCCCATCCGCACACGCGCAGACGGTCATCACAGGGCGAGTGACCAACGAGCAAGGCGCGCCAATCGCGGGTGCAAACGTCGCAATCCCTTCGCTGGGGCTTCGCACAGAAGCTGACGCGAGTGGGAACTACCGGCTTACGGTTCCTGACTCCAGAGTCACGAGCCAGCCGGCCATCGTAGTTGGTCGGTTCATCGGTTTCCAGCAGGGCCAGCGTACTGTAACGCTGACTTCTGGCTCGCAGACCGTGAATTTCTCCCTCGTCGCTGACCCGTTCAATCTTTCCGAGGTCATCGTGACGGGTGTCGCAACGGGGACCGAGCAGCGAAAACTGCCTTTCACGGTTGCGCACGTTTCAGAGGAACAGGTCACGAAGGTTCCCGCTGCCTCGCCAGTCTCGGCCCTCGAGGGCAAGGTTGCCGGCGCTCGCGTATCGCTTGGCAACGGTACACCCGGAGCTCAGCCCGCGATTCGTCTTCGTGGCTCAACGAACCTGGCGATTGGCGGCAGCGCCCCTCTCATCATTGTCGATGGGATCGAGACCAGGTCGAGCATTTCGGACATCGATGCCAATGACATCGCCTCGATCGAAGTGCTCAAGGGAGCGACCGCTTCCTCGTACTACGGCTCCAACGGCGCGAACGGCGTCATCGCCATCACGACCAAGCGCGGCAAGAACGTGCCCGAGGGGAATGTTCAGATCATCTCCCGAAATGAAATTGGCCGGTCTTCGGTCGCTCACTTTCCCTCGTTCAACACCAGCACGCGATATCTGCTGAATCCGGACGGAAGCGTCTTCGTCAACGGTTCGGGTGCTCCGGTAATTGGCAGTAACTACTTCGACATTCCTTATCCGACGACCGGACCCTTCGCCTTCAGAAACCAGCTGAAGACATGGATGCAGGACGGGTCGTTCATGAGCACGAATGCTCAGGTTGGGATGCGCCGCGGCAACACCAATTTCGGGTCGTCGTTCACGAGCGACCACAACGCCGGCGTGCTTCCCCTTCGCAATGGACAATACCGGCAGAATGCACGGCTGAACGTCGATCAGGGTATTGGCGACAAGCTTGACATGTCGCTCAGTATGACCTACGCCAACGTGAAGAACGACGAGCACGTCGATACGTTCGGTGGAGCTGACTCGTTCTTCGCATTCATGCAGGCGCCGCCGAACCAGAATCTCGCGACGCCGTGGTATGAGCCCAATGGAAGGGATACCACTCTCTACTGGCGTGCGTTGCCATTCGATCCGAGCGCGCGCGGAAATCCGCTCTACACGCTCGCATACGAGAAGTACACTCTGAACCGCGATCGCTTTCTCGGGTCGGTGTCGGGCCGCTACCGCGCTTTCAGCTGGCTGAACCTCGACGCCAACTATGGCGCTGATCGGTTGAACAATCGTGAGAACACCTACGACCCGAAGGGGTTCATGACCATCGGCGGGACGCCTGGGGCGGGCTCGCTCAACCGCTATACGTACGTCAACAACGCGATGAACAGTCAGGTTTCTGCCACGGCTATCGGCAGCTTCCTTTCCGTCAACACCACCACTCGTGTTGCCACGATTTACGAACAGTTGAACTACAGCCAATTCAACGGATCGACCAGTAAGCTGAACGTGCTCAACGTTCCGGAGTTTGATGCGGCCGATCCGAAGCAGATCTCGATCAACTCGGTCGACCAGATCGAGCGCAACGTGAACTACCTCGGGTCCGAAACACTGGACATCAAGGACCGCTACATCATCGACGGAATGTGGCGTAAGGACGGTTCTTCCCTCTTCGGCTCGAACAACCGGTGGAAGAACTTCTATCGTATTTCCGGCGCATGGCGCGTAAGCGAGGACTTCCACATTCCCGGTTTCCAGGAGCTCAAGCTTCGCGCAGGACGTGGAACGGCAGGACTCCGTCCAAACTTCGCCGATCAGTATGAGACGTACAGCACGAGCGGCGGCTCGATCAGCAAGAGCCAGGTCGGCAACAACGACCTGAAGCCAGCAGTCGCAACCGAGGACGAGTTCGGAATCAACGCGGCTTTCATGGACCGGTTCAACCTCGAAGTGGTCCAGGCCAACCGCGTCACCAAGGGAGCGTTCCTCGCCGTTCCGCTTTCGCTCGCGCAGTCGGGCGGGTTTACGCAGCAGGTACAGAACGCGGCTGACATCTCAGCGAGAACTACCGAGCTGAGCCTCGAGACGGAAGTGTTGAGAGGAGCCAACGTGAACTACTCGTTCACGTTGACCGGCGACCACACGAAGCAGAAGATCGATCGTCTGGGTCGTGCTCCTTTCCGCGTGCCCGGATTGGGTCAGGGCCAGGACATGTTCTACTATGCCCAGGGCCAGCCGCTTGGAATCATGTACGGCCAGAAGTGGGTGAGGTCCTTTGCGCAGTTCATGGAGAATCCCAAGAATGTGGGCGCCCTGGAATCCGACTACTCGGTCAATCGCCTTGGTTATCTGATCAAGACGAGCACTCCGGGTGCGCTGATCAAGTACGTCGATGCGCAAGGCATCGATCAGCACGTGATTGGCGACGTGAACCCCGACTTCAACTGGGGCTTCTCGAACAACTTCCGCTACAAGAGCTTCTCGGTGTATGCCCTCTTCGACGGGCAGCACGGGGGCCAGGTTTACAATTTCACCAAGCAGTGGATGATGCAGGATTGGCGTGCCGGGGATGCAAACATGGCAGGCGTACCGGATGCCGAGAAGGTGCCGGCAACGGTCTTCACCGGAAGCCTGTATAACGGCCTTGTCGCGAGTGATTACTTCGTGGAGAGTGACTCATACGTCAAGCTCCGGGAGCTCTCAGTCGCGTACACGTTGGGGGAGCGCGCCCTGCAGTTTGCGGGCATCAACCGCATCGCGAGTGGCGTCAAGCTCGCGCTCATTGGCCGTAACCTGGTCACGTGGACGAAGTACACCGGATTTGATCCGGACGTAACGGCTGGCGGCGACTTCAACTTCCGAGTTGACGGTTTCCGTTATCCCAACTTCAGGACAATCACTGGTCAGGTGGAGTTGACGTTCTGACCCCCACTTTGACATGGAGCTCTAACTGATGATGTATTTAAGAAAAACGTATCCACTGATTGGGGCGGCGGCCGTGTTGCTCGCGGGTGCGTGCAACAATCTCGACGTCACCAATCCGAACCAGCCGGACGTCAAGCGGGCGCTGTCGTCGCCTGCCGACGTTAGATCGCTGGCTCAGTCCACGATCCGTTCCTGGTACATGACCTCTGTTTCTGCTGGGCCGGACGACGGCGGAGATGTCACCCCATACATATTCGGCTGCGTGACGTCGGATGTGTGCACGATGAACTTTGGAAACTTCGGCGCGAGGTTCAACAATCTCGAGCCGCGAATTCCTTACGGAAACACCAGCTCCGGCGGCGATCGGACCGTGGCGCAGACTCCGTGGGATTACAATTACGGGACCATCGGTGCCACCAACGACGTGCTCCGTACGCTCAAGGGCGGTTTGTCTCTTGGCAGTGACGACGACACCGAGCAGTACAAGGAAGAAGCGCAGTTCGCACAGGCGGCTTCCTACACGTACCTCTCGATGATTTTCGATCAGGCATTCGTCGTCACCGAAAACAGTGATCCGGCAACCCCGCCTTCACTCGTTGATCACACCGCAGTCCGTGATTCCACTTTGAGAATGTGGGATGATCTTATCGCGGCGAGCGCGCAGCACGACTATACGTACGCCATAGGCGATTTTCCGAGTCCGGACGGCGCACTCACGTCGAAGAAGATCAACCGGATCGCCAACACGCTGGCTGCGATGACGCTTGCCTACCATCCACGTAATGCCGCGCAAGCAGCGACCGTGGACTGGGCAAGGGTAGCAGCGTACGCCGACAAGGGAATCGGCACTGGATCGGCCGGCGCTCCGTTCGACGTGGTGGTACAGGAAGACGCCAGCCAGTGGTGGTCCTACCTGGTCGGTTACGGCGACCTGCCGGACTGGGTTCGCACGGATCATCGCGTTATCAATCGGATGAACCCCGCGGTCCCGCCCAAGTTCAATGGGACAGATCCGCCGCAGGGTACATCTCCCGATGCCCGCTACACGTCCGACTACGGCTATTCGCCGCCGCCGATCGGTGACCCGGGCCGCGGCATCTACATGCAGAGCGACTTTTATCACAAGCGTTACGAATTCGCAAACTATGAATCGGCCAATCCATTGGTGGGAAATCTCCCCTACCTGCTCGCGGCGGAGAGTGACTTGATTAAGGCCGAGGCCCTCATTCGGTCAGGGGGAAACCTTCAGACGGCGGCTGATTTGATCAACAAGACGCGCGTTGGTCGAGGCAACCTCCCTCCGGCGACTGGCGGTGACGGTGCGGCTACCCTTCTCAGCGATATCAGTTATGAGCGGGACGTCGAGATTACGAACACCAGCGGCACCACTCTCTACTGGCGCCGGGCGGTGACGGACCAGCCGATCCAGCCTGGAACTCCGTGTCAGCTTCCAATTCCAGCGAAGGAGCTCGAGACGCTGGGTCTGCCGATCTACACCTTCGGCGGCGTGGGCAACGACGCGGCTTGCAAGTGATTCAACAGGGCTGAGCGGAGCCGCAACAGCGGCTTCGTCTCGGTCTGAGCTGTAAAACGAAACGGGCGGATCCGGTGGATCCGCCCGTTTTGTTGTCTAATCTGACCGGCAACGCGTGGCTAGGACTGCATCGCTAACGGCCGAATCAGCTCTCTCGGCGAAGCACGGCGCAGGTGATCACGTCGCTCAATTGCGTTCCCGATCCACGAAAAATATCCACGTGATAGTTGCCGTTGTCGGGGATTGTGAAAGCAATTTTGGTATCCACGTGCCCTTGTCCATTGGGTCCAAGCTGAATTGCCGGGAACATGCTGGGGGAGAGCACCAGCGGGGTGCCGGACCCGCAGCGGCCCGGGCTCAAACCCCAGCCGACCAGATCCATTCCGGGCTCGATCGGAATCGAAACGTCGACGACAACGTGGGTGAGCGTCGGGTTGTTCGGCGCTACCGACAACTCCACGCGTCCATAGCCGTTCTGACGCTTGCTTGCCACCGCGGCAGCCTGGTAGGACTGGGTTGGATTCAAGGTTCCCGTCCAGACTTTGACGGTCGGATAGACGGCTGCGCTCTCGTTACTCACAGGCTGCTGCGCTGAGCCGACGGGTGGGGCGCTCGCACAACCCGCAACCGCGGCTGAAGCAACGGAAGCCACGAGGAATTGTCGAAGTAGCATGGTCTCGCTTCCTGGGTGGGGAGGATGCCACTCGACTTTGTCGAGTGGCGGCTTACCATATACGTACCTTTTGCCCCGAGGATTGTCAAATCACTGGTTCAGATCTCTACAACTCTGAGTGAGTCGCAATAGGAGCAAAGCTCCCCCGTCCGCTTCTCCTTCACCGCCAGGCAAACTTTCGAGGCGAAGATACGCTCTTCTCCTCGCGGTGACGCTTGCCTTGCCGCTATTGATCCTTGGCGGCTTCGAAGTGGCACTGAGACTGATCCACCCCGATGACGGCCTCTCGCTGTTCGTGCCGGCCGCCGACGTCAACGGAGACTATCTGGTTGCCAACCGTTCTGTCGGCGCGCGCTGGTTCTCCGGCATCGACAACCCCCCTGCGCCCGCGCACGAGCTGTTTGCCCGCGAGAAGCCCCAGCGGAGTCTCCGAATCTTTGTAATGGGAGAGTCGGCTGCAGCGGGTTTTCCGTACCCGCGCAACGTGGAATTCTCGCGCCTCATCGCGGACGTGCTTCGTGATGCACTACCCGGTGACTCGGTGGAAGTCATCAACCTGGCGATCGCGGCGACGAACACCTTTGCGCTGCTGGATATGGCGGATGAAGTTGCGGCACAGCATCCCGACGCTGTTCTCATTTATGCGGGGCACAACGAATACTACGGCGCACTCGGAGCCGCGTCCCGCGTCAGCGTTCCAGGCGGAGTGACAGCCGTTCGTCTCTACATGAGACTCATTCGTCTTCGACTGGTGCTGGCGCTGCGGAACTCCATGGCGCGAGTCATGGCGAGAAAAAAATCGAGCGACGACCTCGCGGCGGCCAGTCTCATGGAGATTCTGGCGCGAGACCGCCAGATCTCATTGGGGAGCAGTCGCTATGAGGCCGGCGTTCATCAGTTCGAAAGCAACCTCGAAGCGATTTGCCATCTCTTCGAGCGGAAAGGTGTTCCGGTCTTTGTCGGAAGTCTCGCCAGCAATCTGCGAGATCAGCCACCCTTCGCGGCGAACGCCAACGCCGCGTCCGGCGCCGCCAACAGCACGTTCGAGGCGGGACGCGCCGCTTTCGCGGCAGGCGATACCACCCTGGCCGACAGTCTCTTCGCGCGGGCCAGGGATCTCGACGTCGTCAGATTTCGCGCGCCGAGCGAATTCAACCGCGTCATCAGACGCATCACCACACGCACCGGCGCGAAGTACGTGCCTGTCGCCGAGGCCTTCGTTGCTGCGTCGCCCGGAGGCGCGCCAGGGTCAAACATTTTTCTGGAGCACGTCCATCCTACGCGCGGCGGCCAGGCTCTAATTGGACGTGTTTTCTTCGAGGCCCTGCTCGGAAGTGGTGTGCTGGGTCGTGAGGCCGACACGACGCGCCTCCGCTCGTGGAACGACTACGCCGTTGGCACCGACCTGACTCCCTTCGATGAGCGAATCGCGTATCACACCACGCGCACGCTGCAATCGCGATGGCCCTTTGTGCCGGTGTCTCGACAAGTCGATTATCGGGGCAAGTACACTCCAACGAGCCTGCTCGACAGTCTGGCATTCGCGGTGTCGGCCGGATCGCGCTGGGAGTTGGCGAAGCTCCAGCTGGCCGGAGACTACGAACGGCGAATGCGCTTTGACTCGGCCGTCGCGGAGTACGCGGGGCTCGCTCGCGATGCGCCGTTGAACAGCGAGCCCTGGCTCCTGACCGCGCGTGCCCTCGGGCGCATGGGCAAGACGAAGGAGGCGGAGACAGCTCTCCGACGCGCGGTGGCAATTCGTCCGACGACGGCCGCCCTCAACGTACTTGGGACGCGCGCCGCACAGGAGCACGAGCCGACGCGCGCCATCTCATACTTCGAGCAATCACTTTCACTCGAGCCGGCGCAGCCCGAAATACTCTATCAGCTCAGCCTCGCTTACGGAGTGACGCGAAACCTTGCCGCCGCGCGAGGGACGGCACTGCGCCTGGCTCGAATCGCGCCCCGATATCCTGGATTGCCGGGGCTGCTGCAGGTTCTCGAGATGCAGCGGTAAGGCGGAGCGAGCGTCTCGCGACCGCGTGCGAACGGCGGTTTAACGCTTGTCAGAAGATGGAATAGATAAAGGGCGCCAGCGCGGTGCCTTGGGCGATGAATAGAAGCCCGCCGATGAGAACGAGGATGACAATGATGGGTGCCAGCCAGAGTTTCTTCCTCTCGCGCATGAACGCCCACAGCTCGCTGATCACGCCTAGCATTATTCGGCCTCCATTAGAACTGCCGCTCCATCCGCTCGCGTGGCGGGAGCGGCGGGCGCTGATGCCAGCCTGATTCCGTCGCCGGCCTTCGCGCTTTGGCCAGCCGCCTCAAGATGGCGATCGGTGTCACGACGACATAGTAGAGGATCGCCATGATGATGGGCGTGGTCACGTAGCCGATCGCTTCGCCGAGTGTCATCCACACGCGTCTGACCGGACCGAGGCGCCCGGGGATCAAGAGCGCCGCAAGCACCCCAATCGCCGACAATGCGAGGGAAGCGTCCTCAACCCTACCGCGGCCCCTGCGCATCGCCAATAGCGCGACCGCCAGAAACCCCCCGGCGACGGTCAGCGCGAAGATCCGACCTTCCCGGACCTGGTTTCTGCGCGTGACCTCAGCGTCTGCGCCGCTCGCGACCCGGGTCAATCGAGACCGACCGCCGCAGATGCCGCGGCCGCTAGAGAAGAGTTGGTCTGCATTTCCCTGCGCACCACGAATGGGCCGATTATCAGAGCGTCGATTGCCGTTCGAGCAAAGCACGCATATGCGTCCGCCGGACTGCAGACGATTGGCTCGCCGCGAACGTTGAAGGACGTGTTCACGACGAGCGGACACCCTGTTTGTTTGGCAAACGCGGAAAGCAAACCGTGAAAAGCGGGATTCTCACCGCGCGCAACTGTCTGGACGCGCGCCGTATAGTCGAGATGCGTGACCGCAGGGATCTCAGACCGTATCTCAGCGACGCGCTCGAGCCCCGTCACGTCATTGGTCCCAGTGGGCAAGCGACGGCTTTCTTTTACAGGGACGACGAAAGTCATATACGGCGATGCATCTTCAATGTCGAAGTATTCCATCGCGCGCTCGGCGAGGACGCTTGGTGCAAAGGGACGAAATCCTTCGCGAAACTTGATCTTCTGATTGAGCCGCGACTGCATGTCTTTCTCCCGCGCGTCGGCCAGAATGCTTCGCGTGCCCAGAGCCCTCGGCCCAAACTCCATTCGGCCCTGAAACCATCCGACGATCTTTCCGTCGGCGATCATCGCCGCCGCTCGATCCCCGGGACCGGATTCATCTACCGCTTCATATTCGGCGCCCACCGCGCGAAGATCTGCTTCAATCGCATCGGCATCGAATTCCGGGCCCAATAACGCCGCTTGCATCGTATCGGCTCCCGCGTGCAGGCTCCGGGGGTGTCCAAAGTATTTGTGCGCCGCGGCGAACGCAGCGCCAAGTGCGCCGCCGGCGTCACCTGCTGCCGGCTGGATCCAGATGCGCTCAAAGGGGCCTTCGCGCAGCAGTCGGCCATTGGCGACTGCGTTCAAGGCAACTCCGCCCGCCATGCATAAATTGGCGAGTTGCGTGCGTTTGTGCGCGTGTCTCGCCATGCGAAGCACAACGTCCTCGCACACTCGCTGAACCGAACACGCAAGATCCATTTCACGCTGCGAGAGCGGGCCCTCAGGATGTCGGGGCGGGCCATCGAACAATCGATCGAAACGGCGATTCGTCATCCGGAGGCCGCCCCGGTAGTCGAAAAATCTTTGATCGAGCTCGAAGGACCCGTCGTCGTGTAGCTTAAGCAGGTTGGAATAGATCCGGTCGACGTAGCGCGGCAGTCCGAAAGGCGCCAGTCCCATCAGCTTGTACTCGCCGCTGTTCACTTTGAACCCGGCGTGATAAGTGAAGGCAGAGTAGAGCAGGCCGAGCGAATCAGGAAAGCGCATTTCTTCGAGCAGCTCGAGCTTAGAGCCTCTCCCGATACCAATCGTCGCTGTGGCCCATTCACCCACACCGTCGATCGTCAGCACTGCCGCCTCGTCGAAGGGTGAGGGATAGTAGGCGCTCGCGGCATGGGCCTCATGGTGTTCGGTGTAAAGCAGTTTTCCGGCGAACCCGCCCAGCGCCGAGCGGATTTCACGCTCGATGTAAAGGCGTTCTTTCATCCAGAGGGGTGCGGCGCGGCGGAATGAACCGAGCCCACGTGGCGCGATGTCGAGATAAGTCTCTATCAGGCGCTCGAATTTGATCAGCGGTTTTTCGTAAAAGACGACCGCGTCAAGCTCCGACGCGGAGATCCGCGCTTCGGCGAGGCAATATCGGGCGGCATGCACGGGGAATCGTGCGTCTCCCTTGACGCGCGTAAAGCGCTCTTCCTGCGCCGCTGCCACGATCTTCTCACCCACGAGGAGGCACGCCGCGCTGTCGTGATAAAACGCGGAGATCCCGAGCACGTAGCCGCTAGACAACGTGGGACCCTACGATTCACTCACCTCGCATGAATCCTTGATGCTCGGCCTCGTTGTATTCCGTTGGGGAACGAAATCCGTAGTATTCACCAAAGATACCGGTCCGGCCCTCACGATAAAGGAGATCATTGTTTGCGGACTCTCAAGCGTCATTTCGTTGGTCTCACGGTCTTTGCTGCGCTTTCGGGAATGGGTGCCTGCGGACACGAGCACTATCCCCTCGGAAAGCTCGCGGTCAGGGTGATAGATGACCAGAACAAGCCTGTGCGGGGAGCGGCCGCGGACCTCTACAAGCTGACCCCGTCTGGCAGAGTCTATTGGCGTGCAAGCCGGACTGACAGCGCCGGGATCGCCGTCCTCGGCGCACAAAATGGAGGGGTTATCGAGGGTGACTATCTGATTCACGTCAGCACCATCACCTGGCATGAGCTCGTTCCCGGCGAGACAAATGACAAGCGGGTGACGCTCAAAGAGGGGGACGATACCGTCGTCACCTTTCGAGTCCGCCCCAGGCTTCCGCTGCGACCCTGACGGTTTCGCAAGGCGTGGCTAGCCGGACGCGCATCCCGGCACCTATTTATAGGACGCATTGATGCCCACCCAAATCAGCGCAGGTGTTTCATGAGAGTTCCCAGTCTACGAATTTTCGCGATTTCAGCACTGTTGTGCGCCTTTACCGCGCTCGCATGCAGCGACTCCACCTCGGCCTCGTCGATTGGCAAAGTGTCGGCGCAGGTGATCGACGCTAACAACACCGGAATTCAGGGCGTCCAGGCGGACTTGTATAAGGTCGTCGTCGGCGGCGCAATTCTCTGGCGCAGCGGACTGACCAGCACCAACGGCCTCGCGGTATTTGGGGCGGCCGACGGTGGGGTTGTCTCGGGCAACTATTACATCCATCTGAGCTTCGTCAACAACTACCGGCTAGTCGCTGGTGAGAGTAATGACAAGCCGGTCACGGTCAGCTCGGGGAGCGATAACGTCGTCACGTTCCACGTGGAGGCCGCAAGACCGGGAGGGCCCTGAGCATTCGGCTAAGCGCAAATCGGATTGCTGTCCGTGCCGTTCACCGGTCGCGCACGCGCATCGACCGCTTCAAGCTCACCAAGAAGGCGTTCGTTCGTGCTACCCTTCTTGCCGACCCCGAAATCGCGCGAGCGGTGCGGGAGCATTCGGTGGAATACGCGGTTGGCGAAGATGCAACGTGGAAGCTTGTAGAAGGCTACATCGATGAGATCGTGCCTTTCTTCAACATTCTCACCTACTACAAATTCGGCCTCGTCGTCAGCAGAGTCCTGCTGAACTTCTTCTACAAGGTCTCGGCGGAATACGCCGGGCGGTCGTCGCACCCGCCACTGCCTCGGGATGCGATCGTCATCTATCTCATGAATCACCGGTCGAACGCCGATTACGTGCTCGTTGGATATGTGCTGTCGGGGCAGGTCGCGATCTCGTACGCCGTCGGAGAATGGGCACGCACATTTCCTCTCGAGTACATCTTCAAATCCTTCGGCGCCTACTTCATCCGCCGGAAGTACCGCGAGAAGCTCTATCAAACAGTTCTCGAGCGGTACGTGCAGCTCATTACCCGTAATGGAGTGACGCAGGGGATTTTCCTGGAAGGCGGCCTGAGCCGAGACGGCCGGCTCGGCAAAGCGAAGATAGGCTTGCTCGATTATCTGATCGGCGTCGCGCGCGACTCGACGATGCGGTCGCGACTGTACGTCGTGCCGGTTGCGATAAACTACGATCGCGTTCTGGAGGATCGCTCGCTGCTGCGCGAGCTCGATGCGCGCGAAGGTCGAAGCCGGCCGCCTCGTTACGTCCAGCTTGGCGAGGTGCTTCGCTACGCGGGGTGGAATCTGGCGCGGTTGGTCGCCCGGAGGTGGAAGCGCTACGGTCGGGCAGCGGTCGTGATCGGCGAGCCCATACCTCTTTCACCATGGCTCGATGCGCAGGACGATGAGACGGGAGGACTATTCGCGTTGGCACGGGCCGACCGTCTTCAGCGAGTCCAGGTGCTCGCCGACTCAGTGCTCGATCGAATCGCTTCGATCATTCCGGTCACGCCGGTCGCGCTCGCGTGCGCGGCGCTGCAGACATTCGAAGGAGATTTCGTCACGCATGCGGATCTTCTCTCCCGAATGGAGGATCTGCGCGACGTCCTGGACGAGCTGAACGCGCGCGTAATCCATCGCGAAGGAGCCATCCAGGAAGTCTTCGACCGCGCATGGCGGATGCTGAAGATGCGCAGAATCCTCGTTCGCGCGGGAAGCGGCTACGCGATTCTGCCCGGCAACCGCCCGTTGGTGAGCTACTACGCCAACAGCATCGCGCATCTGCTGGGGCCGTTCACGGCGGGAATCAGGGAGCACGAGGCAATCCAGCCGTTTTCGGCCGAGCTCAGCGCACTCTCGAACCGGAAGTAGTTGCAACTATCCCCGAGTTTGCGTTGTCAAATACGCGAAACCATTGCAGGGAAGCTCAGCCGTACAAGCGGACCATCACGTCGCAATCCCTAACAGTCACCGGGCGAAACGATCCGTTCGGCTGTCCAACCCACTTGCGTCTGGTCCCCTGGCTATAGTTCGGAAATGTGTCCTTCGGAACATCACCATGCGCATCGACGCGTTGAATCGCGTCGCACACCGACCGTCCCGGAGAAACGGTCACGCTGTGCAGTCCCGAGCGCACATGAAGGCTCGCTCCTTTCGAGAGCGAGGAATTGCCCGCGACTGCGGGTTCACCCTATGGAGGGAGAAATATGTTGGCTTCTTTTCAGTCGAGAGCTCGGCCGGTTTCCGGTTCCCACCCACCCAATTCAAAGAGCAGCATAGCGAAACACGTCGTTAGAAATTGCATTGGCGCACTCGCAGTACTAGTGTGCGCGGCTACCACGGCCAGGGCACAGGCCGGCACGACCATCTCCGGCAGGGTCACGAACGAGCAGGGCGTACCGCTTCCCGGTGCGACCGTTCTCATTCAGGGCACGACGACCGGAGCGCACACCGATGACGCCGGGCGCTACACGATCATAGTTCCCGCTTCGGCGGCGAACGGACAGACTGTGAATCTCATAGGCCGCGTGATCGGCTATGCGGCGCGCACTGTTCCGATCGTTCTCACGGCTGGCGGAAACATCAGCCAGGATTTCGCGCTGGTCGTGAATCCTCTCAACCTCGACGTTGTCGTCGTGACGGGCGCCGGAACTTCGACGACCCGCGAACGACTGACGACGACGATCAACACCGTCGACAGCAGCGCTATCAATCGCGCGGCGAATCCACAGAACATCGTCTCCGCTCTGGCAGCGCAGGCGCCGAACGTGGAAGTTCGCACGCAGTCAGGCGAGCCGGGTTCGTCCGCATCGATCAAGATTCGCGGCGCGTCCAGCCTGTCGGGCACCAATCAGCCGCTCTTCGTCGTTGACGGACAACCGATCGACAACCAGACATTCTCGACGCAGAGCATCGCGAATGGATCGGGAACCGCCTCCGGCGGAGATGCGAGCACGGTTGCACCGAACCGCGCTTCCGACATCAACCCTGCAGACATCGAGTCGATCCAGATTCTGAAGAGCGCAGCCGCCGCCGCGATCTACGGCGCTCGCGCTGCGAACGGCGTCGTTCTGATCACGACAAAGTCCGGGACTCCTGGCGCGACAAAGTATACGCTCTCGTCGACGGAAACGTTCGACAGGGTTAACACTCCGGATCTCCTTCAGCACGAGTTCGTGCAGGGCACCGGTGGAGTCGCCGCGACGTGCGGAGGCCCCGATTGCAGCGTCAATCGTTTGTCATGGGGTCCAGCGGCAGCGGCTGGCACACCGCTCTTCGATCACTCGAACGAGCTGTTCGACACCGGCATTACCGCCGACAATAATCTGCAGGTGTCCGGCGGAAACGATCGCACGACGTTTTACGCGTCGGGCGGACTGCTCGCACAGAACGGTTACCTGAAGGGACCGAACAACAAGTACAATCGCGCCACGGTCCGCCTGAAGGGAACGCAGCAGATCAACTCCAAGCTGAAGATCGGCGGCAATCTCAGCTACATCGACACGCGCGGCAAATTCGTCCAGAAGGGATCCAACCTTTCCGGCGTAATGCTCGGCGCGCTTCGCACGCCGCCGAATTTCGACAACACGGATACGTATTTGCCGAACGGTCTCCAGCGCGCGTATCGATTCCCGAACGCGACAAGTCTGGCGTCGATGGAAAGTGCCGTCTACTACGACAACCCGTTTTTCGTGCTCGACAACCCGGGGAATCGCAGCGAGCTGGGACGTTCCGTCTCGAATCTGAACATCGCCTACACGCCGTTCGACTGGCTCAACATCAGCGAGACGCTTGGCGCCGATTATTACAATGATTGGCGGCTCGAGTCGCTGCCCCTGACGTCGGGCAACGACGCCGTTGGCAATGTGACGCGCAACGACATCAACAATCTCGAGATCGATCACAACCTGATCGCGACGGCGAAGCACACGTTCGGGACGAACACCGACCTCACGTTTACGGTCGGCCAGAACCTGAACTCGCGCCGCCTGAGGCAGACGTTTGCATTTGGCGAGCAGCTCATCGCGCCGACGCCTTACAACATCCAGAACACGATCACTCCATCTGTGACCGAGTTCCGGGCGCTGCGCCACATCGAAGCGTATTTCGGTCAGGCCGAGCTGAGTCTGTTCGATCAGCTGGTGCTCAACCTTGGATTGCGCAACGACGGGTTCTCGACGTTCGGAAGCGCGAACCCTCGGGCGAACTACCCGAAGGCAAGCGCTGCCTGGACGTTCAGCAATCTCCTGAACAACAGGGATCGCACCGGGCTCTTCTCGTACGGCAAGTTCCACGTCGCGTACGGTGAGACCGGAAAGGAGCCGCCCGCATACGCGGCGATAACCGCGCTGTCATCCACCAACGTGTTTGGACTCGGTGGGTTCGGCGACGTCCTCAAGTCGGGCATCAATGGACAGGGTGCACTCTCGACGAGCCTGAGTCAGGGGAATCCCAACCTGCTTCCCGAGAGAAATAAAGAGACGGAGCTCGGACTCGACCTCGCGTTCCTGAACAGCAAGGTCGATCTGTCAGCGACGACTTACAACAAGAAGGGATCTGACATCATCCTGAGCGCGCCGGTCAACGCGTCACAGACGGGATCGATTCAGGCTATTCTCAACGCCGCCACCATCCAGAACAAAGGCGCTGAGCTAACGCTCAACCTTCACCCGATCCAGTCGCCAAATGCGGGCTGGGACGTGGGCGTGCAGTACGGACGCAACCGCGGCAAGGTGCTGAGCCTGAACGGGGCTCAGTTCATCACTTACAACCTCGAAGGATTCCAGGGCGCCATCGGAGCCTCCGCGGTTGGATTTGCGCCAGGCGTAATTCAGGGAAATGATTTTGCCCGCTGCGGGCTCGGCATCACCGACCTTTCGGTACCCGGTCTTGGTGTCGTCTCCGACCTCGATGCGCTCTGCGCCGCGACGCCGGGTGGCTACAAGAAGGGCGCTCTGTTCCTCGGCCCCGATGGATTGCCGGTCGCCGATCCGACGGCGCGCATCATCGCGGATCCGAATCCGAAGTACACGATGTCGTACACCACGGCGCTCCGCTTCAACAAGTTCTCTCTCTCCGGACTGCTCGATGTCCGCAAGGGTGGACAGGTCTGGAACGGTACTCGTGGCATTTTGGACTTCTTCGGAACTGGCAAGGACACAAGGGTTCGCACTGAAACCAACGGCCAGTACGGCGTGAACTACGCAACCGATGTGTATCCCACAACTGCTGGCCCCGGGAAGGATGTCGTTCCCTTCACGAGCACGCAGGCATGGCAGAACTGGTTCTCGGGAGACGGTGGCGGCTTCGGCACCGTGGGTGCGCAATTCGTCGAAGATGGCAGCTTTGCCAAGCTTCGGGAGATCTCGCTCACCTACACGCTCGACAAGCCGTTCTTCAAGAGCATGACAGGCTTCTCGAGTGCGGACATCCGCATCGCGGGACGCAACCTCCACACGTGGACGAAGTACTCCGGATTCGATCCCGAGGTCAATCTCGGCGGCGCCGAGTTCCTGACGCAGGGACTGGACTACTTCATCAATCCACCAACGCGGTCGTTCGTCCTCTCGTTCAGCCTCACTCGCTAGCCAATTACGGAGACTAAAGAAGTGACTAACTATATAAAACACGTAGCGGTGCGGATCGCCGTCGCGGCCACAGTCGTATCCGTCGGGGGGTGCAACTTCCTGACGGGCGGCGAGGCGAGCAACGATCCCAACCGCCAGGTCGTGGCGACGAACGATCAGTACTTCGTCGCTACACAGGAGAATCTCTGGGGATACTGGGGCAGTGATCTCGCCCGAGTGACCGGGATCCTCGCGCAGCAGTTCCACGGCGTCGCCAACCAGTACGGCGCGCTGGAGAGCAGGTACTCGCACGATGAAAACACCACCAACGGATCGCACGCCGCGCTTTACACTTCGGGTGCCCTCGTGGACATCAAGAAGCTGCAGACCGGCGCAAGAGTCGTGGGTGATTCGCTGTACGTTGGAATCGCGCAGGTGGAAGAAGGTGCGCTGATGGGCACTGGCGCCGATGTCTTTGGCGATCTCGTGTATTCCCAGGCCCTGCAGAACATTCCGAATCCGGTGCTGGATGATCAATTCGCGGTGTACGATTCGGTGCAGAAGGTGATCTCCGCCGGAATCGCGAACATCAACAGCAACGTGGCCGGCAATGCGGGCCCCGGTGCAGCCGATCTCGTCTACGGCGGCGATGTCGATCTCTGGACCGCGATGGCCCACACGCTCAAGGCGCGCTTCTTCATGCACACCGCCGAAGTGCGTGGTCTGCCGGCGTATCAGGCAGCACTGGCCGAAGCGCAGCAGGGAATCATGGACAACTCCGGGAATTACGTCGGGGCGTTCACGTCGACCGCATCCGAGACGAATTTCTACTTCCAGTTCCATGGGCCGGCTGGTCGCGGTGGCGACTTGAGCACCGAGTCGACACTCGACGCGCTGCTCGCGAGCCGCAACGACCCACGCCGCACGCAGTATTTCTCGCTCACCGGCAATCCGCGGTGGTTGAGTGCGACGCGCGGCGCGGCGGGCTTCCAACAGCCGTACGTCACGTACGACGAAAACACGCTCATCTGGGCGGAAGCTGCTTATCGCACGGGTGATCAGGTTACGGCGCTGGCCAAGCTCAATGAGGAGCGGGCAAACAACGGTCTGGGCGCGGAAGTTCTCGCGGGCCAGCCGCTGCTCAACGAGATCCTGACGGAGAAGTACATCGTCGACTTCCAGCTCGGCGAAGAGGCATGGAACGACTACAAGCGTACCTGTACGCCCAACCTCGTTCCCACCGCGCCGGCCGGGACGCCCATTCCGGGACGGTTGTACTACGACGCGGGTGAAAGGAACACGGACACCAACATTCCTGCCCCGAATTCAGGAGTGAACGGAATCCGGAACAAGAACGATCCTCCGAACGCAACGTCAGATGGAACGGGCGCGGCGTGCCTGGGGCAGTTCTAGCAGGGAAGTAGTTCTGGCTTAATACCCGGGCCCAGTCGAAGACGATTGGGCCCGGGTAGTTTCATCACTGCTCGTTTCCACACTTCGAGACATTCACCATGAGACTTATTTCGTTTGGCGATACGCGAATCAGGCACGGCCTGATGTCGATTTGCATTCTTGTCGTCTCTGCTTGCACCACCTACACCCCGCTCCGCGTGGCCGATATGTCGCCCGGCTACAATGTGAGGGTCAGTCTTTCGGATCAGGGAGCTGTCGATCTCGCCCCGAAAATTGGCGCGCGGGCGAGGCAGCTGGAGGGAACGCTCACTGAGGCTTCCGACAGCATCCTCGTAATGTCGGTGCGTCGCGTTACGCGCGAAGGGGGAGGGGACGATACATACAACGACCTTCCAGTCTCGCTTCCTTCCAGGGACGTCGATGCTGTCGAGCGGAGCTCAACTTCGATCTCTCGCAGCGTGCTTAGCGCGGGTGCAATCGTAGCGACGGCGCTTCTCGCGGCAAAAGGCGCGGGCGATGCCTCAGGCGGTAAGGACGGCGGAAAGCAGCCAGCGGGCAACTAGGCGCGCGAGCGCCGATTCCATGGACGCGGCGCTTTTAGCGCGGCGCCGTTTTACCAGACGCCGACGCTCGATCGGCTCAGGCTGCTCTCGATCGTGAACCTGACCTCGGAGTTTCCGCGCAGCGAGATGGCCTGCGAGACGTAGCTGTCGGTGCCGCCTATGCGCCGCACCGCGAGGCGGATAACACCCATCTGTCCCTGAAGTTGCGCGGGTATTTCCATTGAGACGTCGTGGGCTGCCGCGATATTGGTGAACCGAGTCTGCACCCCGTCGTGCACGATGTAGAGGACGATGTCAGCCCAGTTGTGGTTTTCGACCTGAAGTTTTACCGGCTCCGGTGGCAACGCGGGCGAATCGGCGAACGATTCTCCGACCGGCTGTGAATGGGCACAGGCCGAAAGAACCGCAGCAACGGCGAAATACGAGGCCACAATAGTCCTGGCGACCATCATCGCATCCTCCCCACGCGAGCGTCGCGGCTCTATGTCGCGGCGGATGACACAATGTGCTGCAGGGACCACGCCGCGTCGAGAGGAAATGCGGTGAATGGCGTCGAAGGCGGGCCGGGCGATTGCGGCCTCAGGACTAACGGCCATTGAGGATCGGCGATTAAGTGAGGACCG
>Ga0070680_100000649_pt1 | contig 24091 bp, 21 predicted proteins | sample KBSC73BmetaG_FD_64672 | JGI IMG/M metagenome (GOLD analysis project Ga0070680, IMG submission 64672) | Corn rhizosphere microbial communities from Kellogg Biological Station, Michigan, USA - KBS C7-3B metaG | ecosystem: Host-associated > Plants > Roots > Rhizosphere | place: USA: Michigan...
TCCGCTGTAGAACGCGTTCGGCGCGATCTCGCGGTACACGTGATAGTGACCGAGCGCGACGTAATCCCACCGGGCGGCGCCGAGCTCTTCGTGCGAGATCTCTAATGCGGCGCGGTCGGCGGCAGCCGCGCTCGCCGGCAGCATGCCCTGCACCTCGCCATGCAGCACGAGCACGTTGCGCCGTGCGTCGCGATCGGGGACGAGCGCCGGGCGCACCAGGCCGGGCACATCGGGGACGGCCAGCACCGACAACCCCCGCTCCGGAAAAGCGAGCCGCCGCGCCTCGCGGTCGACGACGTGCAGCCCGAGCTGCGCGAAGAGCTGGAGGATGCCGCCCGTTTCGGCCGAACGTGGCGTGTCGTGGTTGCCGGCGACGAGCACGACGATGCTGTCCGGCAATGTCTGGACGAGGCGGCCGAGCTGAATGAAGGCGTGCAGAATCGCCTGATTGGTCGGCCGTACAGTGTGGAAGACGTCGCCGGCAATGACGATCAGCTCGGGCGCGAGCGCGATGACGCGGTCGATCGTCGCGCGGAACGTCGCGGCGACGTCCGCCTCGCGCTGATTGACTCCGCCGGGCGTGAGCCGCTGGTATTGCCGGTAGCCGAGGTGAAGATCGGAGAGGTGAACCAGGCGCATGCGGCGGAGGTGGCGTTCCGGGAAATCTAACGTCGCGGCATGGTCAACATGTGCTGGGTGATGCGCATCTGCACGTGCATGGACACGATGCCGGTCGACGGGGGCGGCGTCACCATCGAGTTCACGACGATGGTGAATCGGGACTCGGTGAGCCAGCCGCGCTTCTGGTCGATGAGCATGACCCCGTCGACCAGCCCATTCTCGAGAACCGCTCCCGACGCCGCGCCCGGTCCGGTGGCCGGCCGCATGGTGCCGTGCATGGAGACGTATGCGAGCCCGTTGTGGTGCGTGACGGAATCCAGGCGAAAGGTCACGTGCAGGCGTCCCGAGAGTTGCGCACCGAGCTGCGTGCCGGACGGCAGCGGCATGTCTCGCGTCCACGCTTCACCCACGGCGATGGGCGTGCGCGGGAACGCGGCCGGCATCAGCGATACGGCCTGCGCGACTTCGCCGTGACCGGCGCTGTCCGGCTGTTCATCGCCGTTCGGCTGGAGCATGCTGACCGTTCCGTCGGGGGCCACGCGAAATCGAACGCGCTGTCCGCGCAGCTGTGCCTCGGCCTGAGCCGCGAGTGCATCCGATGCATCATCGCTCGTCGACAGTTGCACGGAATCGGTGACCGCAAGCACGGTGCGGCCCTCGTCCGTTCCGCCCTCGACGATGGCGCGCGAGAACATGTGCATCGTGTTCACCATCATCGCGCTCGACTCGGACGTGCGGGTGCGGCGAACGCCGGTCATTTCACTTTCCTGATCCAGCCGCATGCGCAGCGTGTCCCCGACCTGTGGCTTGATCTCGAGACGAATCCGTTGCGCGCGCGCGCGGGGCGCCATCAACCCGACCGCGAGCAGCACCATTGCCGAACCGCGCATCGACCGCATCGGGATCAAAATCGGCATCAAAAGCCGTACGGATCGTCGGCGGGGGCCGACCGCACCGGCGAGGCCGCTGTACGTACCATCGTTTGCGCCGCGACGACCGGCTTGAGCTGCGCGAGGAAGAACTTTCGCACGTCGGCCGGGCGCTCGCGCAGCGTCGCATTGCGGGCGCGAATGATCTCGTCCTCCTCCCGAATGCCGACGGCGTCCTGCACCCAGCCCATGGTGATCGACGGATCGAGCGTCCGGAGACTCCGCAGGACCGCCGCATCGAGGTCGACGTCGACCGCCTGCGGATATCGCTCGGCCCCGTCGCGGCCACGCATCACCGCGGGCCGCGGAAAGCGCACGAAGATCGGTTGCGTGAAGTGCGGATGCCGCACCATGAGCTGTCCCTTCTCCAGCGTTGCGAGTTTGGTCTTCACGGCCGGGCTGAGCACCGCGTAGCCCGGTGTCGCCAGCTCGTCCCCGTCCATGCGCCCGTACAGCGCCGTTCCCGAGTTGCCGACCACGCGCCGGTGGACCTGCGATCGGAACTGCTGGGCGCTGAACAGCACGAGGCCGAGATAGCGGCCCCGCTCCGCGAGATCGAGCAGCATTTTCCGCACATAGGTATCCTGACCGTCGTTCGGCGCGTACTTGTTCAACTCGTCGACGAACACGACCACGTGATTGACGCCGAGCTCGCGTTTTTCGAGCTGCTCGCGAAGCTTGGTGACCACGCGCGCGAAGATCAGATCCTGCGCCGCCTCCTCGAGCGAGGCGACGTCGATGACATACACCGTGCGATCCTGAAAGCTCCCGAACGGCAGATCGCTCACCGCGCCGTCGTCGGTGACGAGGCCCGCGCAGCGCGTCGAGATGTTCGAGAGCCGGTTTCGCACCTTGCGAATCGTCGCGACGTGGTGCGTGCGCCATCCATCGCTGTTCTTTCCTTCCAACGCCGACAGCACGTCGCGAAACCATTCGTCCAGATCGGCGAACGAGCGCACCAGGTAGCGCTTCGATCCAAGCAGCTGATCGCTGAAGTCGCGATCGACCACGCGTTCGCGGATGAAATCGATCAGCGCGTCCGCCTTGGCGTCGACGTCGTCCTTGTTGAGCAGCACTTCGGCGTACTGCAACACTTCGCGCAGTCCCCAGGTGAGCGGGGACACGTTGTCGAGGAGCGCCTCGTTGGAACGGAGCGTGTTGAGCGAGAAGCCGTCGGGCTTGAATGGCGCGAAGTACTGCACGTGCTCGAACGGCGCGGCGGGCACGCCGCAGGTGCGGTAGAGCGACTCGTCGGCCGCGTCGATCGTGCCGGGCTGATCGAGAAAACAGAGATCAGGCCCTTTCACGTTGAAGCACACCGCAGCGACGGAGCCTTTGCGCTCGGGAAAGTGGGCGAAGATCGACGACAGGATCCACTCGATCGCGCTGGTCTTCGTCGCCAGACCGGAAACTCCGCTGATGTTCAGATGCGCCGCTTCCGGGCCGATGAGAAAATCAGCATCGAGATAGATCGGCGCCTCGGTGCCGCCGGCGCGATACACGCCGATCGGAATGCCGGTACGCGCGCCCTCCTTGAGGTAGCCGTCCATGCGCAGTGCGACGGCGACGTCGTCGTTGTCGGCGAGATACACCTGCCCCATCGGCACCGGCTGCAGCGGCTCTTCGGGCACCTGTCGCAGCACCGCTGCCGTGTAGAGCCGAATCTCCGTACGCTCGGTTGCGGCCAGGGACGCGGCGGCCGGCGACCCGTCATGGCCGAGCACGTCGTGCAGCGGCGACAGCAGATCGGTGTAGCTGAATCCTTCGACGACGACGCCGTAGACGCGCGGAAGGTGTCCATTCACCGGCTCCCGCCCTTCCACGCGCACGATCGTTCCGATGCCGACCGGCGAATCGAGCGCGGTCCAGAAGTGGAACTCGTGCGGCGTGTTCGGGCGGCGCTCGGTGGCGACAATGCGACCGAGCGGGGAGAGGGGAGAGGGGAGAGGGGAGGACAGCGAATCGATCATCGGTGCGGCAAAATGGTTGTCCAATTCGAGTTCGGCGATGACAACATGGGCCCATGCCGGGCGCATCCTATCGCGATCTCCTCGTGTGGCAGAAGGCGATCCAACTCGTGCTCGAGTGCTACGCCATCACGGAATCACTGCCGGCGACCGAGCGATACGGCCTCAGCGCTCAGATCCGGCGCGCAGCCGTTTCAATCGCATCAAATATCGCTGAAGGCCACCGGCGAGGCTCGCCGGGCATGTTCATTCAGTTCCTCTCCATCGCCAAAGGTTCGGTGGCAGAGGTCGAAACGCAGCTCGAGATCGTCACCCACCTCGGCATGGCAGTTCCCGAGCTCCTCGAGCGTCCGCTGAAGCTATGCGACGAGATCAGCCGAATGGCGAGCGCGCTCCAGCGCGCGAACCGGCAGCGTCGCGGAATTTGAGCCCTGATGTCCCGTCTCTGACCTCTGACCTCTGACGTTTGATGTCTGATGTCTGATGTCTGATGTCTGATGTCTCGGTAGTTCCCTCCCCTCTCCCCTCTCCCCTCTCCCCTCTAGCTCCTCAACACTTCCTCACAATCCCTCACCCCATACACCATCTTATCCCACCGCCCATCCGGCAACGCGAGCGGACTCACCTCCGCCAGCACCCACCGCGAAATCTCATCGGCGCGTTCCGTGATCGCCGCGGACGTCGCGGCGCGCGGCTCGGCCATCTCCACGCGCACCAGCCCCCACATCGGATCGCGGCTCGTCCACTCGCGCAAGCGGAGATACCAGCTCGCGACCGTCGTGCGGCGCTTGGCCGACGTGATCCGGAACACCGTGCTCCGCTCGCCGGCATCGAGCCTGAGCACGCGCTGCAAGTCGGCGCCGCTCGCGTAGAGCGTGCGATGGCTCTTCACCACGCCGGCCAGACAGTCCTGTGACGCAGTGCGCTCGCTGCCGCCGATGCCGCCATCCACGAACAGCGGGCCGGACATCACGTTGCACCATTGTGCCGCCAGCTCCTGCTCCATGCGCTCGCGATCGCGCTGCACGAAGTGTCGCGCTGCGTCGGCGACGGCGAACGGATGATCGACCGACGGCGCATCGGTCGATTCGGCGGCCGTCGTATCGACCACCGGCATCGCCGGCTCAAGCGCACTGAGCGCCGCGTTCATCGAAGTGCTGAGCAGTCGTCGCGGCGCGTAGACCCGCGCGCTGCGATGCAACCGCCACGTTGCCATGCGGCGATTCTTCCGAACGCGGATGACCGCGGCCACCGTGCCGTGCACGATCGGCATGCCGCCGTCGTACCAGGCAACGCGGCTCGTCTGCGTGCCGTCGAGAAAGGCGACGAAACCGGCCGCGGGTGAGCCAGGCACCCGCACCGCGCGCAGGCTCCCGCCTTCGATCACCTCGGCCTCGATCAATCGCGGCAACTCTGGCGATTCCGACGTCAGCTCGAGCGGCGGGCCGCTGGCACAACGACTCCAGTCGACTGACGCTGGAAGGTGCGCCGCGAGGTGACGATGCAGCGTCCGCAAGCTCGCATCCGGCACGGCACCAGCCGCGACGGCCGCCTCGACGGCCGAGCCGGCGATGCCGTCGCGCATGACCAGCGTCATTCCACCCCGATGTCCCAGGCTTGCTGAAGATCCTTGCGCGAATAGGCGCGAAACGCCGTCAGCGTCTGCGTGCGCTGCAAGCCGGGTACGGTGGGAAAGACCTCCGTCACCACCTGTGCGATCTGGTCGTATTTCGGAACGCGAACGATCGCGACGAGATCCCAATCGCCCGAGACCGAATACACCTCGGTCACGCCGTCGACGCCGGCGAGCATGTTGGCCGCGGTCGGAATGAGCGACGGCTCGACACGGATGAGCACGATGGTGGTGATCACGGGCCGACGGGAAAGAGAAGGTCGTAGAGGCGTGGGGCGCGCTGACTCAGCTAAGATATACGCACCGCGCCGCACCGCCGCATCCCTGCGCAAGTCGCACGCATCTCGCGGCGATTGGAGACGCCGACGATCGCGGACTATACTTCACCGCGATCGTGGAACCGCCGTCGACGAACGAGATCGACGAGCGACCCCGCGAGCTAACGCCGTTGACGGGGGGATTTGGTGGAACAGGACGGTCAGGCAGCCGGATCGGTGTCGCGCAGTCAGAACGTGGTGTACGTCCTGCCGCACGACTGGACCTCGATGTCGCAGTTCCTCGGGCCAATGCTCGATCGGGTGGACGACGCGTCGCAGAGCGTGCAGCTCGTCGTGCTCACCGCCGACGCGGAAGCCGCCGCCGCGGTGATGGCGGCGTCGGTTCGCCTCACCGAGGGTCGATCCATCGGACTGCTCGCCGCGACCTCGTCCGCACGGGCCGCTCGCCTGATCCGAATCAGACCGGCGCAGGTGCTCGCTGGCACGCCCGACACGATCGTCGCCCTCGTCCGGTCCGCGGCGCTCAAGCTCGATGCCGTGAAAGGCATCTGCATCGCCTGGACGGACGAGCTGATCGCGCAGGGCGGCTCGCCGGCGTTGGAAACGCTGATGGCCGAGCTGCCGAAGGACGCCGCCCGGACGATCGTGACCGCGGAGCTTTCGCCCGACGTGGAAGCCCTGGTCGAGCGCTACGCACGGCGTGCGCGCCGCGTCGTTGCCGCGCCGAACGAAACCGACCAGCCGATCGCCGTCGAGTATCTCGCCACGTCGAGCAATGCCCGGCTCGCCGCGCTGCGTCGCGTGCTCGACGCGACCGATCCCAAGTCCGCCGTCGTGTTCGTGCGCGACGAGAACAGCAACCGCGAGGTGCGCGACATGCTGCGCTCGCTGGGCTACTCCGGCGACGACGCCAGCGTACGCGTCGAGCTCGCGGCGGCGCCCGGCACCGCGCTGGCGATTCTCTTCGATCTGCCCGCCTCGCGCGCCGAGCTTCGCGAAGCGGCCGCCGGCGCCCAGCGCGCAATTGCGCTGATACAGCCGCGCCAGTTGAGCAGCTTGCGCGCACTTGCCGCGGGCGGCGACGTCAAGCCCTTCGTGCTTCCCGAGTCGCGAGATCGTGCGCGGAGCTCGGAGCTCCGCGTGCGAGAGCAGATCCGAGACACGCTGGCGAACGGCAATTTCGCGCGCGAGCTGCTCGCGCTCGAGCCACTGCTCGACGAATTCGACGGCATCGAGATCGCGGCGGCGGTGCTGCAGCTGCTCGACCGCGAGCGTTCGGCGCGCTCCGCTGTCGTGGGCGCGGCGACGACGCCGGCACCGGCGTCGTCCGGCACGATGGCTCGCCTGTTCGTGAACGTCGGTGCGCGCGACAACATCCGCCCGGGCGATTTGGTCGGAGCGATCACCAATCAGGGCGGACTTTCGAGCGCTCAGATCGGCAAGGTCGACGTGCGCGAGTCGCATTCGCTCGTCGAGGTCGATGCCAGCACGACGGCGTCGGTCATCGACCGATTGACCGGCTCGATGATCCGCGGCCGCCGCGCGGTGGTACGCCTGGACGAAGGACGTGCGCCGCGTCCGGCCCGCGGCGGCGATCGTCGCGAGCGAGTATCCGCTCGGCCGCGCCGCGGGGAGCGCGAGTGATCTCCGACGGCTACTACTCGAACGGCTCGTCGGGCTGGATCGAGGTGATCTGCGGCGTGATGTTCAGCGGCAAGAGCGAGGAGCTCATTCGACGCGTGCGTCGCGCGATCATCGCGCGCAAGAAGGTGCAGGTATTCAAGTCGCATCTCGACGAACGCTACGCGGGCATCTACCACATCTCGAGCCACGACGGCCGGACGGTCGAAGCCGTGCCGGTCGACACGCCCGAGCAGATCGCCCGGCTGATCGAGCCGGACACGCAGGTCGTGGCAATAGACGAGGCGCAGTTTCTCGCGTCGACGGTGGTGGACCTCGCGACGTCGCTGGCCAATCGCGGCACGCGCGTGATCGTCGCCGGAACGGACAGCGACTTCCGCGGCGAACCGTTCGGTGCGATGCCGCAACTGCTCGCGGTCGCCGAAGTCGTCGACAAGCTGCACGCGATCTGCGTGATCTGCGGCAGCCCGGCGAGCCGCAACCAGCGGCTGATCGGCGGCAAACCCGCCCGCTACGACTCGCCGACGATCATGGTGGGCAGCACGGAAGCCTACGAGGCCCGATGCCGCGCCTGCCACTCCGTGCCGCGCCGCGACGAAGACCAGGTGCGGCTGCTATAGGCGGTGGAACGGTGGAACGGTGGAACGGTGGAACGGTGGAACGGTGGAACGGTGGAACGGTGGAACGGTGGAACGGTGGAACGGTGGAACGTCAGCATCATTGCTTCGGAGAGAGTCGCGAAGCTGCGGAGAACGGCGGAGCACTGCGGAGAATGACTGAGAGGACTTCAATTGCGAGGTCTTGAGGAAGCCATCGTCGACCGCAGGTTGCCCGTCGATAGCGCCATGAGGATCTCGAGCGTCATTCGTGGTGCAGTTGTCCATCATTCCTCAACACCTCCCGCCAACGCCGTCTCCGCGCCTTTCCGCAGTTCTCCGCGGCCCGTTTCCTGTCCCCGAGATGTAGCCGGCCGCGCCACAGAGGCTGCAACGGAACTACGGTCCTGGCTTCTTCACTCGGCGCGCGGAGCTCCGTGCGCCACTCGGACCGAAGTCGCGCCTCGTTGGCTGGTTTCCGCAAAATCCGCTTTCCCAAACGCAGTCCAACCCGATTCGGCGCAACCCCACTGCCACGAAGCGCACGAGCAACGTGAGCTAGCCCGTCGACCGTGGCCCGTGCGTGAGCGTTAGAAATTCCTCACGGGTGCGCGAGTCGGATCGGAACAGGCCGCGCACGGCGCTCGTGATCGTGCGAGAATTCTGCTTCTCGACGCCGCGCATCATCATGCAGAGATGGTACGCTTCGATGACCACGCCCACGCCCAGTGGGTGCAACGCCTCGTCGATCGCGCCGGCAATCTGCTCCGTGAGCCGCTCCTGCACTTGCAGCCGCCGGGCAAACACTTCGACGATCCGCGGCAGCTTGGACAGCCCGACGATCTTGCCGTCCGGGATGTACGCGATGTGCGCCTTGCCGAAGAATGGCAGCATGTGGTGCTCGCACAAGCTGTACAATTCGATGTCGCGCACCATCACCATGTTGGTGGCGTCTTCCGAATCGAACAGCGCGCCGTTGATCACCTGGTGTACGTCGAGCTCATAGCCGCGCGTGAGCCACGCGAGCGAGGTCGCCACCCGCTGGGGCGTGCGCAGGAGGCCCTCTCGATCCGGATCCTCGCCGATCAGCTCGAGCTGACGGCGTACCGTGTCGCGAAACTCCTCCTCGGCGCTCTCGGCGAGTCGCCCTGGTGCCAGTTCATCCACGCGCCGGTCCTCCACGATTGAATTAGCGACGTATAAAGGGTAACCCGGGCGTCCGTCGTTGACGATCCTGGGCTGCGGCCGTAGGTTGGGCACGCCTCCACGACCCCACGCCATACCACGAATCCCGCATGCTCCTGGTTGGACTCACGGGCAACATCGGCAGCGGTAAATCGACCGTTTCGCGGATGTTGGCAGAGCGGGGCGCCACGATCATCGACGCCGACGTCCTCGCCCGGCGCGCCGTGGAGCTGGGTACGGCGGCATTCGACCGGATCGTGGCCCGCTGGGGCGAGAGTGTGCTCGCGCCGGACGGACATCTCGACCGAGCGGCGCTCCGGCAGGTCGTGTTCGCGGACCACGAACAGCTCGACGAGCTGAATGCAATCGTGCACCCGGAGATCGAACGGCTGCGGAAGCGTCTGGTCGAGCAGGCGCGCGGGCGCGGCGATCGCGTTGTCGTCTGCGACATTCCGCTGTTGTTCGAGCGCCACATGGTGGAACGGTTCGACCGGATCATCCTCGTCGACGCGAACCGCGCGCTCCGGCTGGAGCGACTGGTCAAGGATCGCGGCCTGCGGGAAACGGAAGCGATGGACATGATCGCCGCGCAGATGCCCGCCGAGCTCAAACGCGCCCGCGCCGATTTTCTGATCGAGAACGACGGCACGCTCGCGCAGCTCGAGCGTCGCGTGCAGGAGGTGTGGACGGCGCTGCTGCGCGACACGGAATCGCCGCGAAGCGCCGCCGCGCTTCCTTGACACCGATTTTCGCCCCGGATAGACTCCGCGCGCACGACCGACATCTATCGAACTTGGAGCGCGCAGTGGCCGAGATCCCGAAGGACCTGCTCTACACCGAAGACCACGAGTACGTAAAGCCAACCGACGATCCGAACGTGGTCGCCGTCGGGATCACCGACTACGCGCAGGGCGAGCTCGGGGACATCGTCTACATCGAGCTGCCGAAGGTCGGCACGACGATCGGCGCGCACGACGTGTTCGGCACCGTCGAAGCGGTCAAAGCCGTGTCCGAGCTGTACGCGCCGCTGGCCGGCGAGGTCGTCGCGGTCAATGACCGGCTCGACAAGGAGCCGGCGCTCGTCAACTCGTCACCGTACGGCGACGGCTGGATGATCCGGCTCCGGCTGAAGAACGCCGACGACAAGAAATCGCTGATGAACGCCAGCGCCTACGGCGCGCACGTCGGCGGCTGACCCCGCGCCGGTTCACCCGCCGATCGGCGCGGTATCGTAGGCTTCGATCGGCGGACAGGCGCACACCAGATTCCGGTCGCCGAACGCGCTCTCGACGCGGCCGACCGCCGGCCAGAATTTGGCTTGGCGCGTCCACGGCGCCGGGAACGCGGCACGCTCCCGCCCGTACGCGTGCTCCCACGAGTCGCTCACCACGCGCGTCATCGGGTGCGGCGCGTGCTTGAGCGGATTGTCCTGCCGATCAGCCACGCCTAATTCGACATCTCTGATCTCCTGCCTGATCGAGATCAGCGCGTCGCAGAACCGGTCCAGCTCGGCCTTCGATTCACTCTCCGTCGGCTCGATCATCAGCGTGCCGGCCACCGGGAACGAGACGGTCGGAGCATGGAAACCGTAGTCCATCAGCCGCTTGGCGATGTCCTCCACTTCCACGCCGGCCGACGACTTGAGTGAGCGCGGGTCGACGATGCACTCGTGCGCGATCGTGCCGTGCGTCCCCTTGTACAGCACCGGATACGACTCGTCGAGCCGCTTCGCGATGTAGTTCGCGTTGAGGATCGCGATCTTCGTCGCGCGGGCCAGTCCCTCGCCGCCCATCATGTCGATGTACATCATCGAGATCGGCAGGATGCTCGCGCTGCCCCACGGTGCCGCCGACACTGAGCCTACACCGTGCGCGCCGCCGACGGGCACCACCGGGTTGCCCGGCAGGAAGTCGACGAGATGCTTCGCCACGCCGATCGGTCCCATCCCCGGGCCGCCGCCACCGTGCGGAATGCAGAACGTCTTGTGCAGGTTGAGATGGCAGACGTCGCCGCCGATGTCGCCCGGCCGCGCCAGGCCGACCATCGCGTTCATGTTCGCGCCGTCCAGATACACCTGGCCGCCATGCTCGTGCACGATGCGACAGATGTCGGTGATCGCCTCCTCGAACACGCCGTGCGTCGACGGATACGTCACCATCAGGGCGGCCAGCTTGTCGGCGTTCGCCGTCGCCTTGGCCTCGAGATCCGCGACGTCGATGTTCCCGGCGTCGTCCGTCTTCACGACGACGACGTTCATACCCGCCATCACCGCGCTCGCCGGGTTGGTCCCGTGCGCCGACTGCGGAATGAGGCAGACGTTGCGATGCGTGTCGCCGCGCGATTCGTGATACTGCCGGATCACCAGCAGCCCCGCGTACTCGCCCTGTGATCCCGCGTTCGGCTGCAGCGACACCGCCGCGAAGCCGGTGATCTCGCACAGCGCCTTCTCGAGACGCGTGAACAGGTCCCGATAGCCCTGCGTCTGCTCCGCCGGCGCGAACGGATGAATCTTGCCGAACTCGGGCCACGTGATCGGATACATCTCCGCCGTCGCGTTCAACTTCATCGTGCACGAGCCGAGCGGAATCATCGACGTGGTGAGCGAGAGATCCTTCGCCTGCAGCCGGTACAGATACCGCAGCATCTCCGTCTCGGAGTGATAGCTGTTGAACACCGGATGCGTCAGAAACGGCGTCGTCCGCGCGAACCGTTCGTCGTACCGCGCGTCCACGCTCGAGGCGAGCACGTCCGCCGCCGGCGCCTGCGCGCCTTTCGGCGTGAACGCGGCGAGCACGTCGTTCACGTCCGCGACGGTCGTCGTCTCGTCCAGCGCGACGACGACGCGCGAGTCGCCCGCCGCGCGCAAATTGATGCCGCGCGCGCGCGCCGCATCGACGACGTCCGACGCCTTGCGGCCGCCGAGATCGACGGCGATGGTGTCGAAGTAGTCCTGCGAGGCGAGTGTGTATCCGAGTCGCTCGACACCCGCGGCAACCGTCGCCGCGAACCCATGAATGCGGCGGGCGATCGCCGTCAGGCGTTCCGGTCCGTGATAGACCGCGTACATGCCGGCGATCACCGCGAGGAGCACCTGCGCCGTGCAGACGTTGCTCGTCGCCTTCTCGCGGCGGATGTGCTGCTCGCGCGTCTGGAGCGCCATGCGTAGCGCGGGACTGCCGTCCGCGTCCCGCGAGACGCCGATGATGCGCCCAGGCAGCTGTCGCTTGAATTCGTCCTTCGTCACGTAGAACGCGGCATGCGGACCGCCGAAGCCGAGCGGCACGCCGAAGCGCTGCGAGTTGCCGACGCAGACGTCGGCGCCCCATTCGCCTGGCGGGGCGAGGAGCGTCAAGCTCATGAGGTCCGTTGCCGCCGTGACGAGCGCGTTCACCGCGTGCGCGCGCTCGCAGAACTGGCGGTAGTCGTACACGGCGCCGTTCGTCGCCGGATACTGGATCAGCACGCCGAACACGTCGTCGCCGATTGGCGCCGTGCGCCAGTTGCCGACGACGACTTTCACGCCGCGCGCGTGCGCGCGTGTCTTCACGACGTCGATCGTCTGCGGGTAACACTCGTCGGAGACGAAGAACGTTTCCTTCCCCGGCTTGCCGCGCACGGCATACGACATCGCCATCGATTCCGCCGCGGCGGTCCCCTCGTCGAGCAGCGACGCGTTGGCGATCTCCAGCCCGGTCAGATCGATGACCATCGTCTGGAAGTTGAGCAGCGCCTCGAGGCGGCCCTGCGCGATCTCCGCCTGGTAGGGCGTGTACGCCGTGTACCAGCCGGGATTCTCCAGCACGTTGCGCTGGATGACCGGCGGCGTGAGACAATCGTGATAGCCGAGCCCGAGATACGAACGAAAGATCCGGTTCTTCTGCGCGATGGTGCGCATGTTCGCCAGCGCTTCGTGCTCGGTCATCGGCGCGTGGATCGCGAGCGGCTGCCGCATGCGGATGCCGCGCGGCACGGTGTTGTCGATCAGCGCATCGAGCGAGCCGTAGCCGAGCAGCTCGAGCATCGCCGCCACGTCCGCGTCGGACGGGCCGATATGGCGCGGAATGAAGCTCGTCGCGTCGGCGGCGGACATCTCGTCACTCTGTGTGGGCATGTAATCCTCAGGGGCCCAGGGCGGCCCGGATCAGCGGTTGGAGTGCCTTGAATTTATGTTAGGGGCGAAGTCTCCGTGCAGATCGTCCACCCCCCGTGCGCGCAGCCACATGTCCGGAGTTCACTGGCGCCTGTTCATCGATTCGCCGGCCTCCGGCGCGGAGAATATGGCGCGCGATCACGCCCTGATGGAACGGGCGGCGGCGAGCGGCGAATGGATGCTCCGCGTCTACGCCTGGCGCGCGCCCACCGTCTCGCTCGGCCGCAACCAGACGGCGCGCGGGCTGTACGATCTCGAACGCATTCGCGCCCGCGGCATCGGCGTGGTACGCCGGCCGACCGGCGGCCGCGCGATTCTGCACGATCGGGAAATCACCTACAGCGTCACGGCGCCCACGGAGGCCGCGGGCGACCTGCACGCGTCCTACGAGCGCATCAACCGTCTGCTGGTTCACGCGCTGCGCGGCCTGGGCGTGGACGCGCGCATCGCCGCGCCGACGAGCCGCGCGGCCTCCCCTGGTCTCGCGCCCTGCTTCGACGAACCCGCCGCCGGTGAGCTCACCGTGAACGGTCGCAAGCTGGCAGGCAGCGCGCAGTGGCGTGCCGGCGGGGCGCTCCTCCAGCACGGGTCCATCCTGATCGCCGACGATCAGAGTCTCCTGAACCAGCTCACGATCACCGAACGGCCGCCGATTCCGACGCCCGCGACGCTCGGCGAAGCGTTGGGCCGCGCTCCCGAATTCCGCGAGATCGCCGGTGCGCTAACGGAAGCCGTCCGACAGCTGGAAGATCCCGCTGCCGAACCGTTCACCGCCGACGAAGGATTCCGTGCCCGGACGTCGGCTCTCGTCGTCCGTTACATGGACGACGCCTGGACGTGGAGGCGCTAATCCTCCGCTCATCCGCGGCTCCTCCTCTCTCCCACCTCCCCTCTCCTCTCTCGACGATGCGCTTCCCGATTCTCCTCCTCGGATCAGCCGTACTGCTGTCGGCGTGCACGTCGAATGAAACGGCGCGGACGAGCGCGGGACCGGACGGCGGCACGCTGGTCATCGACGTACCGGGCGACGCCGGCACGCTGTTCCCGCCGCTCGTGTCGGAGGAAGTCGGGCGCATGATCACCGACCAGCTGTTCGATCGGCTGGCCGAGATCGACTCGAGCCTCGACGTGATCGGCGACAAGGGCTTTGCGCCGCGGCTGGCGAAGAGCTGGACATGGGCGCCGGATTCGATGTCGATCGCGTTCTCGATCGACCCCAAGGCACGGTGGCACGACGGCAAGCCGGTGACGGCGGCCGACGTTCGCTACACCTTCCACGCGTTCACTGATCCGAAGCTTTCATCGCCCTCGATGACGCTGCTCTCGAACATCGACTCGGTGTCGACTCGAGATTCGCTCACGGCGGTGTTCTGGTTCAAGAAGCACACGCCGACCGAGTTCTACGACGTCGCGTATCAGCTCGTGATCATTCCGGAGCATGTATACGGCGCGGTGCCGTTCGACAAGCTGGCCACGTCCGACATCGTGCGACATCCGGTCGGTACCGGGCGATTCCGCTTCGTGCGCTGGGATGCAGGCAGCCGCATCGAGCTGATCTCGGACACGGCGAACTATCGCGGTCGCGCGAAGGTGGATCGGGTGATCTATACGCCGGCTAGTCCGGCGACGGAGATGACGCAGGTGCTCACGGGCGACGCGGACTTCATGGAAGCGTTTCCGAGCGATCAAGTGGCGAAGCTCGATAGCAGCTCCGTCGCGCGGCCCATCGTGATGCCGCTGCTCGCGTACACGTACATGGCTATGAACATGCGCGATCCGGCGGCGAAGGGCCGGCCGCATCCGATCTTCTCGGACGTTCGCGTCCGGCGCGCGTTGTCGATGGCGGTGGACCGCGTCGGCATGCTGCACAACGTGTTCGGGAACAACGGCAGCTTGGGCCACGGTCCATTTGCGGCGACGCTGGCGTTCGCCGACACCACACTCCCCGTGCCGCCGTACGACACCGCGGCCGCGGCCGCACTGCTCGACTCGGCCGGCTGGCGACGGCCGGCAGCGGGCCTCGTGCGGCAGAAGAATGGCCGGCCGTTGCGTTTCACGCTGCTCGTACCGTCGAGCAGTCTGCCGCGCCGGCGGTACGCGGTGCTGATCCAGGAGCAGCTCCGGCGCATCGGCGCGCAGGTCGACATCGACGAGCTCGATCCCCAAACGCTCAATCCCCGCATGGTGAATGGAAACTTCGACGCCGTGCTGAACCTGTTCGGCACCGATCCAGCCGTCGGCGGCACCGAGCAGGCGTGGGCCACCTCCGGGATCGGTCCGATGGGGCAGAACCACACGCACTATTCGAATCCGGTTGTCGATGCGTTGCTCGATAGCGCGTCCGGCTCGTTCGATCCGGCGAAAAGCAACGCGTACGCCCGGCGCGCGTTCGCGACGATCATCGCCGACGCGCCGGCGATCTGGCTGTACGACTGGACGAACGTCAACGCGATCAACCGCCGCATCACGACGGCCACCATGCGTGCGGACGAGTGGTGGGCGAATCTCGCCGACTGGTCGATTCCCGCCGACAAGCGCATCGCGCGCGACCGCATCGGGCTCGCCGCCGCCGCGCCCTGACCCGTGCGGCGACAGCTCGCCGCCAGGCTCGTCCAGTCGCTGGTCGTCGTGTTCATCGTCACGACGATCAGCTTCATCGTCATCCGCCTCGCCCCGGGCGATCCGTTCTCGTACGAGTCGTCGCGGATCACCCCCGAGGTACGCGCACATTGGCGCGCCCAGTTCGGATACGATCGTCCGATCCCAGAACAGTTCGTGCGCTATGTCGTCAGCGCCGCGCACGGCCAGTTCGGCTACTCGTTCTCGATGCACGAGCCGGTGTCCACCGCGCTTGCCCAGAGCGTGCCGCGCACGCTGCTGCTCACCGGCGTTTCGCTCGGGCTGAGCTTCCTGCTCGGGCTCGTGATCGGCGTGACCCAGGCGGCGCGCCGCGGCAGCTGGTTCGACCGCGCGAGCGGTGCCGTCCTGCTGCTCTTCTATTCGCTCCCGGACTTCTGGCTCGCGCTCATGGCGTTGCTCGGATTCGCCTACTGGTGGCCGGTGCTGCCGGCCGGCGGCATCGTTGATCCGGTGTTGCACGAGTACATGAGCGGCGGCGCGGCCGCTGTGGATCGATTGCGACATCTCATATTGCCGGCGCTGACGCTCACCCTGCTCACCGCCGCCGCCGTCGCGCGCTATCAGCGCACCGCCATGCTCGAGATCCTGCCGTCCGACTATATCCGGACCGCCCGCGCCAAGGGCGTTCCGGAGCGGCAGGTCATCTGGCGGCACGCGCTGCGCACGGCGCTGACTCCGCTCATCACGCTCCTCGGGCTCACCCTGCCCGTGCTGCTCGGCGGCGCGCTGTTCGTCGAGAAGGTCTTCTCGTGGCCAGGCATGGGCATGATTGCCGCCGACGCGATCGGATCGCGCGACTACGATCTCGTCACCGCGACGGTAATCGTCGGCTCGCTGCTCGTCGTCGCCGGCAACCTGCTGGCCGATCTGCTCCAGATGGCGGTCGACCCGCGCGTTCGTGAATGAGATGACGCGCGCCGCGTCGGTCTGGTCGCGTCTCATTCGACATCGGTCGGCGCGATGGGCGCTCGCGATCATCGCCCTTCTGGTCGTGAGCGCGGTAATCGGGCCGATGCTCGTGTCGTACGGCGGCAGCCAGCAGCTCGACATCGTGCGGCTTCAGAATCGCCCGCCATCGTGGGCACATCCCTTCGGCACCGACCAGTACAGTCGCGATCTGCTCACCCGCGTGCTGCTCGGCGCGCGCATCTCGTTGCTCATCGCCAGCCTCGCCGTACTGCTGTCGATGACCATCGGCACTGCGTACGGACTCGTCGCGGGATACGCCGGGGGCGCGATCGACAACATCATGATGCGCGTGCTCGACGGATTGCTGTCCATTCCCCGCGTGCTGCTGCTCATCGCGATCCTTACGCTGTGGAACCCGGTGCCGCTCGCCGGACTCATCGTGCTGCTCGGCGCAACCGGCTGGTTCGGCGTGTCGCGGCTGGTGCGCGCCGAAACGCTCGCCGCGCGCACGCTCGATTACGTCGACGCCGCGCGCGCGCTCGGCGCGGAGGACGCACGAATTCTCTGGCGGCATCTCCTGCCGAACGTCATCTCACCCGTGATCGTCGCGGCCACCCTGTCGGTCGGCAACGTGATCGTACTCGAGGCCGGTCTGTCGTTCCTCGGCGTTGGCGCGCGCGAGCCGACGCCGAGCTGGGGCTCGATCTTCATCGACGGCGTCGATTTCTTCGCCGGCAACTGGTGGGTCGTACTGTTCCCCGGCATCGCGATCGTCGCCACCGTGCTGGCCTTCAACGTGCTTGGGGACGCCTTGCGCGACGTCCTCGATCCGCGGCAGCTTGACGGAGCGCGGCCGGCGCACGATCCCGCGATCGCGACCATCGACCAGGATTGAACACACTGAATGGCTGAGCCGCTGCTGCGCGTCCGCGACCTTCGCACGTACTTCTACACCGGCAATGGCGTCGCGCGTTCGGTGGACGGCGTGAGCTTCGAGATCGCCGGCGGCGAAACGGTCGGGCTCGTCGGCGAATCCGGCTGTGGCAAGTCGGTCACCGCGCTTTCGCTGCTGCGCCTCATTCGGCCGCCCGGCCGCATCGAACCGGGCAGCGAGATCCTGTTCGATGGACAGGACCTCGCGACGATCGGCGAATCGGAGATGCGCGCCATTCGCGGCGAGCGGATGGCGATGGTCTTCCAGGAGCCGATGACCGCGCTCAATCCAGTGTTCAAGATCGGCGATCAGATCGCCGAGGTGGTGCGCGTACATCACGGAGGCTCGCGGCAGGAAGCGAACGAGCGCGCGGTGAAGATGCTGGAGACCGTCGGCATTCCCTCGCCCGAGCAGCGCGCGAACGAATATCCGCACCAGCTCTCCGGCGGCATGCGCCAGCGCGTCGTGATCGCCATGGCGCTCGTCATGAATCCGGCGCTGGTGATCGCCGACGAGCCGACCACCGCGCTCGACGTCACCATCCAGGCGCAGATCCTCGAGCTGCTGCGCGAGCTTCAACAGAAATTCGGAACATCGATCCTGCTCATCACGCACGACCTCGGCGTCGTCGCCGAAACGGTGTCGCGCGTCATCGTGATGTACGGCGGCGAGATCGTGGAGCAGGCGCCCGTCGAGGAGCTGTTCGCGCGCGCGCATCACCCGTACACCGAAGGTTTGCTGAAGGCGATGCCGCAGGTCGGACAGGCGCGCGAGCGGCTGGCGACGATTCCGGGCGCCGTGCCGCCGCCGACGAGCTGGCCGACGGGATGCCGGTTCCACGATCGTTGCCCGTACGCCTGGGAGCGGTGCCGCGCCGAGCATCCGCCGCTGTACGAGATTGCTCATGGCCACGTGTCGCGCTGTCACCTGGCCGACGAGCCGCACCGTCGCGCCGACAAGCACGAGCCGTTGGTGGTGCAGCGGACCGGCGAAGGCGGAGTGGCACGCGTGGCCAGCCTCGGCGAACGCGAGAACGCTGATGAGAGGAAGGCGATGTCATGACACTGGCCTCTCCCAACTCTCCTCTGCTCTCGGTCCGAGATCTCACCAAGTTCTTCCCGATCAAGAAAGGCGTGTTCGGAAAGACGGCAGGCGCCGTGCGCGCCGTCGATCATGTCTCGTTCGACGTCATGCCCGGTGAAACACTCGGCCTCGTCGGCGAATCGGGCTGCGGCAAGTCGACGACGGGACGCATGATCCTCCGGCTCATCGAGCCGACCGCCGGATCCGTCGAGTTCGAGGGCATCAACCTCCTGTCGCTCGACCGCAAGGCGCTCCGCAAGCTGCGCCGCAAGATCCAGGTCATCTTCCAGGATCCGTTCTCGTCGCTGAATCCGCGCATGACGGTCGGCGCGATCATCCGCGAGGGGCTCACGATCCACAAGTTGGCCGAGGGCGCCGCGGCCGATGCGCGCGTGCGCCAGCTGCTCGACGAGGTGGGGCTGCGCGCCGAATACATGACGCGCTATCCGCACGAATTCTCCGGCGGGCAGCGACAGCGCATCGGGATCGCGCGTGCGCTCGCCGTCGAGCCGACCTTCATCGTCTGCGACGAACCGGTGTCGGCGCTCGACGTGTCGGTGCAGGCGCAGGTGATCAATCTGATGCAGGATCTGCAGCGCGACCGCGGACTCGCCTATCTGTTCATCGCCCACGATCTCTCGGTCGTCGAGCACATCGCCGACCGCGTGGCGGTGATGTACCTCGGCAAGATCGTCGAGCTGGCGAAATCCGAAGATCTGTATCGCGAGCCGCTGATGCCCTACACGCAGGCGCTCCTCTCGGCCGTGCCGGTACCGGATCCCACCGTGAAGAAATCGCGCGTCGTGCTGCACGGCGACGTACCGTCGCCGGCGAATCCACCGTCAGGGTGCGTGTTCCATCCGCGCTGCCAGCATCCGGCGAAGGACGCCGCGTGCGCCGAGATCGTTCCGCCGCTCGAGGAGAAAGCGCCGGGGCATTGGGCCGCGTGCATCAAACAGCCGCCTACGGGGGTAGACTGGACGGTTCAGCAGGCGGCCGGCGGAACGAAACCACCGGTGCGTTCGCTGCCCGTGCTCACTCCCACCGCGTAGCTCTCGGTCGTACGCCGGTTCGCAGTTCCCTCCAACTCGCCCGCCATGTCGACGACGATCGATATCGCCACGACCGCCACCGATCGTCCGCCTCAGCTCGACGACCGCGCGTTGTTCGGCCACCCGCGAGGACTCGGACTGCTCTTCATCACCGAGATGTGGGAGCGCTTCTCCTACTACGGGATGCGCGCAATTCTCGTCCTGTATCTCGTCGACCGCCTCAGGTGGGATACGGCGCGAGCGACGAATCTCTACGGCACGTACACGATGCTCGTGTACCTCACGCCCGTCATCGGCGGCTACCTCGCCGATCGAATCATCGGGACACGTCGCTCACTCGTGATCGGCAGCATCATCATCTCGCTCGGCCATTTCACGCTCGCCATGCCTGGCATGACGGCGTTCTACGCCGGCTTGACGCTCATCATCATCGGCACGGGCTTTTTCAAATCGAACGCGTCGACGATGGTTGGTCAGATCTATCGCGACGACGACGCGCGCCGTGACGCGGGATTCACGGTGTTCTACATGGGCATCAACCTCGGCGGATTTCTCGGCCCGCTCGTGTGCGGCGGCCTCGCGCAGAGCCAGCGCTTCGGCTGGCATTGGGGTTTCGCGGCAGCGGGCGTCGGCATGCTGCTCGGCCTCGTCGGCTACCTCTGGGGACGCGACAAGTACCTGCCAGGCATCGGCGTGCGGCCCACGCGCCCGAGCTCGACGGTGTCGCCCGACGACACACGCACCCGCGCCGCGCGCGGACCTGACGGCAATTCGCTCATGCACGGCGGCATCGGGGCAGTCGTCGGCGCCGTGATCGGCTGGCTCCTCGGCAGCGGCAACATTCAAGCGGTGCTCATGGGCATCGTTGTCGGCGCGGCGCTTGGCGTGGCGCTGCTCGGGACACACGGCGAAGAACGCAGGCGGGTCATCGCGCTGTGCATCGTCGTGTTCTTCGTGATCTTCTTCTGGGCGGCGTACGAGCAGGCGGGGAGCTCGATGAACCTGTTCGCCGACAAGAACACGGATCTTCAGGCCGGATCGTTCAGCATTCCGTCGAGCTGGTTCCAATCTGTGAACTCGTTCGAGATCCTGATCTTTGCGCCGATGTTCGCCGCGCTGTGGACGTCGCTCGGCCGCCGTCACTGGGAGCCGTCGACGGCCCTGAAGATGGTTCTCGGGCTCGCCCTGCTCGGCGGCGGATTCGTGTTCATGGTGATCGGCGGCGCGCACGCCGATCGCGGCGTGCTCGTGAGTCCGTTCTGGCTCGTCGCGGCGTACACGTTCCACACATGGGGCGAACTGTGTCTTTCGCCGGTGGGGCTGTCGTACGTGACGAAGATTGCACCAGTGAAATTCGCCTCGCTGCTGATGGGCGTCTGGTTCCTGGCCAACGCGGTGGCGGACAAGATCGCCGGCGCACTTGCCGGCTTCACGCCAACACCGGGCGAAGTTCACGCCGGCGCCACGAGCGGCATCGCCGCGTTTCTCCAATCAGTGAGCGGCACCTACCACGGCTTCTACACGATCTTCCTCGTCGCCAGCTTCGGCGCCGCCGTCGTCATGCTCCTGTTCGTCCCGTTGCTCAAGCGACTGACGTCGAGTGTGAAAGCCTGAAACGGTGGAACGGTGGAACGGTGGAACGGTGGAACGGTGGAACGGTGGAACGGTGGAACGGTGGAACGGTGGAGCGCTCGAGCGCATCCGTTCAATCCGTGCCATTCGTGCCATCCGTGTTTTGACTCTGTTGCGGCTGGACCAGCATCATTTCAATGCAGAGAGTCACGAAGCCGCGGAGAATGGCGGAGCACTGCGGAGAACGACGCAGAGGGCTTCAATTGTGAGGTGTTGAGGCAGCTATCCTCGACAAAGGATTGCACTTCCGAGAACGCGCCAGGAATCTCGAGTTTCTGGAGCGGTGCAGTTGTTCATCATCCATCACCCCTACGGCAACGCCCCTCCGCGCCTGCTCCGCAGTTCTCCGCAGTTCTCCGCAGTTCTCCGCAGCCCCTACCCTCTCCCTGCGAGGTAGCTGGTGTAGCCGCGCCCGCCGCTCACCCGCTCATCCGCTTCTTGAGCTCCTCCAACCGGCGCGCCGCATCGGCTTCGCGTGCGGCGCGGCGGCTCGCGGCGGTTTCGGCCCCGTCCTCGTCGATTGCGGCTGCCGGCGGCACATCGCCTCCGCCGATGGCCGCGCGCAGCTCGGCACTCATGCTCTCGACGTCGCGCTCGGCTAAAGCCAGCTCGGCCGTTTGCGCGCTCACCTTCTGGCGAAGCACTTCGACGCGCTCGGCGTGCATCTGCTCGTAGCGCGCCGCGATGTCGACCGTCTGCTGATCCTTGATGTTCTCGGCGAGCTGCTTGCGCCGCCGCACCGTCTCGAGCTCTCGCTCCTCGGCGCCGAGCCGCTCGCGCGCCGCGTTCAGCGCGTCGCGCATCTCGCCCAGCCCAACTTTGGCTTGCACGAGCGTCTCGCGCATTCGCGCAGCAACGGTCCGCCGCTCTTCCGGCTTCGTGGCGCGGCTGAGCAGGTCGTCGAACGAGCGGCGAAATCCGTCGAAGGCCATGACTGTTCGTTGGTTCCGGGCGGGAAGAGGTGTACGATACAGATCGACTCCATTCCCTCGCAACCGCGAGCCTCGAGCACCACATGACTTTCGCGCCGTTCGTCCTCATCACCTCGACGACTGAGACGCTCCGCGACCTGCCGCGCGTCCTGGTCAACGAGGCCTATACCGACGCGATCGCCGCCGCCGGTCTCATTCCCGTTGTGTTGCCGCCGGTGAGCCCGGCCGTGGCCGTCGCGGCGATCGAGGACATCGCCGGCCTCGTACTCACGGGTGGCGAGGACGTGGATCCGCGCCATTTCGGACAAGCGCCGCACCCGGCGACAGGCACCCCGCACGCGGGCCGCGACGCATCGGAGCTGGCGCTCGCGCGCCGGGCGCTCGATCAACGGATCCCGACGCTCGCCATCTGCCGCGGCGCGCAGATCATGAACATCGCGCTCGGCGGCACGCTCGTGCAGGACATTCCGTCGCAGCGCGGCGGAGCGATCAACCACGATCCGCACAAGCGCACGCAGCGCGTACATGGCGTGTCGGTCGATGCGTCCTCGCGACTCGCGCGCGTGCTCGGCGCCACGAGCATCGTCACCAACTCCTCACATCACCAGTCGATCGACACCGTCGCGTCGGGCCTGCGGGTCGTCGCCCGCAGCGAGGACGGCGTCGTCGAGGGCGTCGAAGCCAGCGACGAGGATTGGTGGATGATCGGCGTGCAGTGGCATCCGGAAGAGCTCACGGACACGCCGGAAGACTGGGACCGCCGGCTGTTCGCCGCGTTCGCCGACGCGGTGCGCGAAGCCGGGCGTGACTGATTCGATCAGTTCGAGAACAGCCAGCGCGACTCGTCGCGCACCTGGCGCATCAGCCGCTCGGGCGTGTTCACGTTCGGAAAGAACAGCGTGTCGCTCACCGTGTTGAGCGCCGTGCGCAGCGTGACGAATCGCGCCGCCGCCGACGCGTAGAGTCCCGTCAAGCCGTGCTGCTCGGCGAGCCGGTGATCCGCGGCGAGCTGAAAGCCGCGCCGCCCCATCTCGTCGTAGTACTCCATGTCCGGCCCGCCGCGGCGCCAGTGGCGCTGCTCGATGTGATCGGGAAACAGGCCGGCGAGCCAGAGCGCGTAATTGCCGAGGTGCGTGCGAACGAGAAAGCTGCGGCGCGCGTCCGGATCGTCGAGGTCCTTGCAGATCGCGACGATCGCGTCGTACAGCTCATCGTCGCTGCCCGAGATGCGGTACGCCCGATCGGAGAATCCGAAGTGAATCACGATCGAGCTGACGTAGTCGGCGATCGACCGATCGTTCTCGCCCGCCCGCCGCAGTGCCTGGCGCACCATGACGTAGGCGAACATCGGCAGGGATGCGTGCGCGCCGCGCGGATGCCGCAGCAGCGCCGCCGGTAATCGAGGGTCGTCGAGGATGGCGTCGATCCCCTCGTCGGCGAGCCTGGCCTCGAGCGCGCCCAGCTCGTCGCCCGAATCGCGAGCCAGAATCCGCGCAGCCAATTGCGCGTCGTCGCGTGTCAACTGATGACGTGTGTCGGCGAGAATCATCTCTCCTCCCGGTCACGTGTTGATACCCCGAAGCAGGCGCAACGTCCCGCCGCGCGCTCCATGAGGACGACGCGCCGCGCCGCAACATGCAACACCGCTGGCTCGTCTTCGGGACAGTCCATAGCTTTCGCTGATCCCCCTCCCTGGCCCCGCCGCACGAGGTCTCTGGTGCTGTACATCTGCATTCCCGCATACAACGAAGCCGATACCGTGGGTGTGCTCCTCTGGCGCATCCGAAAGGTGTTCCGGGAATACTCGCGTGATTACGAGATCCTCGTGTACAACGACGGCAGCACCGATGCCACGGCGGAGGCTCTCCAGCCATATGCCGACGTCGTGCCACTGACGGTGCTCGGTGGC
>Ga0070680_100000652_pt1 | contig 24072 bp, 23 predicted proteins | sample KBSC73BmetaG_FD_64672 | JGI IMG/M metagenome (GOLD analysis project Ga0070680, IMG submission 64672) | Corn rhizosphere microbial communities from Kellogg Biological Station, Michigan, USA - KBS C7-3B metaG | ecosystem: Host-associated > Plants > Roots > Rhizosphere | place: USA: Michigan...
AGCCCAGTAGATCGCTGGGAGGCTTACGGTTAGGTGGAGTAGATTGTATGGGAGTGCAATCTGTACGGGAAGGTACATCTAACTCAAACAAAGGGGCGTTTCTTGCGAGGACGCCTCTTTCTATTTAATCTGACTCTATCTGCTCTGTATCAGTTATAAGTGCTACGCTACCGGCGAACTTCTGGAAGTCGCCCCACATATCAATAGCTTCATTCATGCGGTGTTCAAAGAGGTTCACGAGGTTCGGAGTTGATCCGTCTACTCGGGCGGTCTTCAATCGTTGATAATAAATAGTTATGTTCTCTTCGCATTCAGCTTGTGTTAGGAGTTCGCTCATTTTTGTTCTTCTTTTAAGTTCATTATATCATAAAGGAGGGAGTCTTACAACTACCCTCCGTTTGTTTTTGACATTTGTATTTTGGTGTTCCTCTGCGTTTCTGCCAGTCAAGCTACGAGATATGGAACGAGAGACTTAGTGCGAGGTGGAGTTTTGGGAGGTGTTTTACTAGGGAAGGTACTACTGGTCAAACGGAGTGTATCACGCTTATGGCTGGAAGTCAAGTGACAAATTGGACGTTACTTTTGATGGTCTGGCGACCCTGTAGCCACTTGCCACAGTTCATACATACGTAACGCTGCCTACGGCCTGTTTTGGTGGGCGTAGAGAGCCCACGGGCTTGTATATGGGGAGAGAGACAGTTCGGGCAACTATCGGGCCTGTCAGCCAGTATATGAAGCGCTGGAGCCTGTGTATCCCACGGGGCGAACTTGACATACAAGTCTTCTAGCGGCGGGATGTCCTGCTTATTGTAGCGTTTCATCTTAGCCCATGACTTCGGGTCTCCGGCCATGCAACCCTTCCAAGTAGCAAAGCCACCGGGATCACCCTTAGCGGCTACATCTAGGTCTTTGGCTAGTCTACCGAGTCTATTAGAAGTAAACCCACCTATACGCTTGGCGGCCTTTTTAGTGTCGTACTGTTTAACTGGAGAATACGGCTGGAGTCCTTGGATAATCATCCGGGCCCGGAGCTTCTTCATATCGAACTGGTCTGAATTGTGCCCGACAGTAACGTCCGCTTCGTCTAGTATCTTTCTAAACGCCTTGAGAACACTCTTGTCATTGATTTTACCGGGTTTGTAATCTGGGAAATCATCTTGGCCTATGCAGTATACTTTCTTCTCGCCCAGCCACTTCCATGCCACAGTAAGAATTTGATAGTCTTCTATGGTCTCTATAACCTGTCCATCTACCCACTCGGTCCATGTGTAGGCTATGATTGGTGAAGTTTCGATGTCATAGAATAACACTCGTGGCTTAGACATATAAAGCCTCAGCTTGTTTTCGAGCAGCAACGGCCTGTCGCTTAGAAGCAAACGTACCTAGATTATGTAATTTCCGCCCAACCATAATTTGAGCCCTCCATTTTTTACGGTCTTTTGCTAACGCAACACCAGTAGTACCGCTTGTATTATTACGGTTCTGCCTACGGTTGTGATTTTGTTCTTCTGGGGTAGCCCAGCGACAGTTCTCTGGTGTATAATCCCCATCATTATCTATACGATCTATAGTATGCCGTGGGGACGGTTTCTCGCCCATATCTTTTATAAACTGGTCAAAATTATACCTCCACTCATCACACATTTTGATACCACGAGCGCCGTAATGTTCATAATGCGTACCGGGAGCATTGCGATAGCAACGAGCCTTCATATTCATCCACGTCCAGTAGAGCGGGTGCTGATATAGCCCGTGCCTTTTATAAGGTCTTTTTGACATTGGGAGATGTCCTTCATTTTTCATTAGTTTTTAGGGTGTTTGGAAACTTACCTACACCCTATCACACTAATGCTTTTAAGTCAACTAGACCTTTGGAGCTTCGCCACCGCTACCAGTGGTGTAACCATTGACACCGAAGTAACCGAGTACGACTGCGGTTGCGCCGGGTACATTGCTGTGGGCTACGCAGAAAACAAAGGCTGAGACCGCTAACAGGAACTTCCGGCTAGTGACATTCTTTAGAAATTGTTTCATATTATCCTTTCTTACGCAAGAGCAAGCTTGCTTGGTTAACGTCTTACGATGAAGACTAACAGAGCTATTCCAGCTAGTATTAGTACGACTGTTTCAAGCATTAGACACCTTTCTTATTGTGGTTGAAGTGCTGTGCGTTTAGGGCGAACTGCTTCTTCTTGCGGATAGCTGGGCTATCGCCGGGGTGAATGGACAGCTTCTCTATAGGGATTTTCTGTCCTTCTGGTACTCCGAGAGCAGTATGCAATGAACCCTCTTTTGATGGTTTGATTTTTATGGGTTTGTATGCCATATAATCCTTTCTATGCGTTCCAGACTTTTAGTACAAAATTTACTATGGCGGCGATTAGTCGTGATAGTAATCCAGATTTGGGAGGTTGGGGTGTGGGGACTGGTCCGGGCTGAGGAGTGGGTTCTGGGGGGACGACAGTTCCGGGGTCAGGGACGGGGGTAGGATCGGGAGTGGGAACCGGGGCTGGCGTGGGCTCCGGGGTTGGAGTTGGGGTTGGGTCTGGTGCCGGAGGGCTAGGCGGCTCAGGCGTTGGCGTAGGTGCTGGCTCGGGAGTCGGTTCCGGAGCAGGGCTTGGTTGGGGGTTAGGTTGTTGTGGCGCATGGTATCCGTATTCCTTAAATTGATCTACTGTACCGAACCAAGAGTCTTCGTCTACTCGGCCAGCAATGCCGGGGATTGTACCGGCGTCGGTATATTGCTGCATAACGTACACGTGTGAAGTTGGGATTGTTCCTTGGGGCGGGACTGCCCAGTCAGCGATCCATAGACCGCAATTAAGTAGTACAGGACCCCAGTTGTAGGCGTTTAGGGTTGCTAGATTGATGTATAGAAGCGGCCATACGCCGGTGCGATCATGGACAGTACTCATGAAGGTCTGAACCCATGCTACCGGGTCGGCATGTTGGACTTCCCAGTCAAGGGCTAGAACATCAAACTCTTCTAGTGGGCTGACAGCCTGTATGAAGTGCAGAGCTTCAGCGAACGGATCGCCACCCTCTGCAAAGTGGTACATACCGACTGCTTTACCGGCAGCCTTAGCTGCGTAATAGTTATGATTAGCTTGTTTATCAAAGTATGAAGAGCCGTCACTGACCTTCATCATTGCAATCGGCGCTGGGACTTGCGACCAGTTGATGACGCCTTGATATTCGCTGACGTCTGGGATGTTATCTATTTCGCTCATAGTTTTGCTTTTATTCCTGTTATATTTTGTAGTATAGAGTCTAGGGGATTAGTTATTTGTATAAGTGGCTTTAGTTGACTTTTGGGAGAGTTACTTGCAGACCTCCGTTGCTGCTTTGACTATCCGTGCTTGATGGATTGGCTGGGGTAGATTGGGCTGAGGCATTAGCATTGGCGCTAGGGGTAGGAGTGGTCTTAGCCGTAGAGCTAGAGCCGGTAGGAGTAGTGGTGGTGGTAGTTTGCGTAGTAGAGTTGCCCGAAGGTTGGTTATTAAGATTGGGGACGATGACTAGGGCTATCAGCGCAGTCAGGACTGCGGCGACGATAATGCCTATCACGAAAGAAACGGCTGATTGTACCCACTTGGCCGCATACTTTTTATCCAAATTGTCAATCTTACTATTGATCCCTGCAAACTCTGTCGTAACCGTAGTTTTAATATCGGAAATGTCGGAGACGGCTCGGTCAACTTTTGTTTCTAACACGCTTAACCTTTCTACTTCAAGCTTTGTTGCCATTATTTATTCCTATACGAGTTCCACCATAAGATATGCCGGGGAAGTTGAACCAGCCGATATTGACGGGTTGCCGCTGGCGGCAGAAATACCAGCATTGTAAGTTTTATTGGTCGTTGAAGGAGTAATGACGATCTGTGCTATAACTCCCCACGCATAGCCATTAGAGGTAGAACTTACCTGTGCCGTATTGAGTAGTGTGCCCGAATTAACCACTCCGTCCCAGATACCTAGTAATGCCGCAGCGGGGCCGACAGAAGTAGAAAAGCTAGGAGCATAAAGACTAATTCTCACCTTCCGACCAGTCGGGACAATCACGGGGCACGAAAGCCCCGGAACCTGAACTGGAGTAGCACCACTACCACTTGTATAGGTGGAGTATATCTGTCTAACACTTAGAATTTTACGGTTAGGATCACGTGGACAAATTAGATTTCCGAGAGAGTCGGTCACAGAATAGGCTATACTGGAAGCTATAGGAATAATCTGGGTTTCTTGGCCTTGATTTACGTTTGTAATTGTAGAACCATTAGTTGTAACGACTGCAATGCGGAGATTGTTCGTAGATAGGGCTGGGCTGGCGGCATTGTTGGCTACTTCGGTATAAGTAACAGTTACGGTGCCGTCAGAATTACCAGTAATATCTACGTAAGTATCTTTAGAGGCAGTATACGTCTTGTTAGCGATGGATGTACCGGCATAGCGCCGACCACTAAGATAGAAAACAATATCAGAGAATGTGCCCACAAGTCCGGCGCTTTGTGCGACTACTCCACCAGATACAATATAGTCATAGAACAGGGCTGTGCGAAGCGGATCGCTAGATAGAGTACCATTACCAAGCCCCTCAAAGAAGGATTTGACATCGGCCATAATTACTGTCGAGCCCGTCAGGTGCGCTACGGCGGTTGTACCGCCCCAGCCACGACCATCAGAAGGACAAGTAATAGTAGAAGCTCCTTTAGAAGTATAGAAAATAACTTCACGGTTAGTGGCAGAGTCAGGCTCAATCACAAGAATACCCGAAGTAGATGACGGAACAGTATCAAGAGTAAGAGTTAAACTACCAGACGTAATGTCTGATTGTAAAACGGCGGAATAAAAGTTCTGCCAGCCAAAGGTTGTCGGGTCGTATTGTGTAGCCATTTTTGTTTTCTATCTTTCCTATATTGTATCTTATTTTTGCTAAAAAGTAAAGCCTAATTCGCAACGGAATTGCGTAGTGTCCTGATGTATGCGGTGCGGAACGGAGTAGCCAAGACACGGGTTTGACCCTTGCTCGGGATAACATTAGGCGGAGCATTGAATTTAATGGTAGAGACTGGGTTAGCTCGGGCTGCGGCGCTGAACTTCGGTAGAGCCTTCGTAGTAGCATTTGAGGTCAGGCTGCTAACCAGACTTGTCAGACCTTGATTGACTGTACCGGGAGCCTGTGCGTCTGCAATGCCAGCGTAGCGTCCCTTAGCTGTTCCACCACCACTACCACTACCGCCAGAGCTGGCAGGACCACCCGTAGGTGTACCGTAGCCATAGGCAGTTCGGAACTTCTTGGAGAACTTCAGAGAGCTTGTCAGACCGGCTTGGTAGAGTTGATTGTCAAGCTGGATGGCTGCGTCCAGATCGGGTTTCTTAACACTACCGTTAGCCAGAAGTGTCTTCAAGTCGTTACTACCGCCTTCTTGGAAGATGTCAGTTACGTTACCCGAGTAATTTAGCTTCGTAGCGGCCGTCTGAAGGGCTTTAGCCTTATTTCTGAGGTCTATGGCACCATAAGCGTCTTTGCCCGTAGAATGGTTGTTTATGTCCTTCTCGTAGTTAGCGTATAATTGTGCCAGTCTATTTGAGGGTACAAAATCGGGTAATCCCGGCATTTTCTGAGCATTCAATTTAGCGGCTATATCCTTAGCATTCTGGTCGGCTGGTTGGTCAAGATAAGCCTTTTGGTCCTTAGCGTCCATACTGTTCCAGTGTTGGAAGAACTGAGTAGCTTCGGGGGTTGTAACACCCTTCGGTACGGCGTAGTTATTGCCGTGAGCAACGCTATCGGCTGTTTTCTGGACGTTCTTGATGTGATCCATCGTAGCCTGTGAGATAGTACCGTTCTTAACTTGTTCCTGTAGCTGGGCGTCAGTTAGCTTCATCTGAGATTGGAGGGTTGGGTCAAGACCTCGGATGTAGGCTTCCTTCACAGCGCTAACTCGCTTGGTTTCAAGCATGTTCTGTTTCTGGGCAGCGGTAGCGCCGTTCGGGAACTGTACAACGACAGGTTTGCCGTTCTTGTCAAGGACTACATGACCGCTATAGTCAGTAACCATGTTCGGAGCGATAGGACCGTTGTAGGTAGGTTGGCCTTGAGCGTTTGGCTTGCCTTGATCTTTAGTGGGAACGGAGCCATAGGTCTGCGCCGAGATACCAAGAATGTCAGGAGCTTCCATGGCGACAGCTCGGGCGTCATTACCCGGACTCTTCGTACTACCCATGTCATTAGCGATCTGGTAGAGACCAGACAACGGCAATGGCACGACTAGGTTAGCCAGAGTAGTAAGCGGGTTCACAGGATTACCACCCCTGTCTTTGCCTCTAAGGAGCTGAGAAGCGGCCGACAGGAGCGGGTTTTCCTTATTCTGTATCATGTCAGAGATAACACTTAGACGGGTTGAACCGCCGAACTTACTACCAAGTGGTGTAGTAACACCGGTTTGGGAGTTAGTGGTTTCTCCGCTGATTTCACGGGAAGCGGCAACAATGTTTTGCTGTAATCCGCCGAATATGTCATAACGAGTATTACCGACTTTAATCTTTAAGAAGTCAGCACTTGTAGGATTGGTATCAACGTGAGCACCGGCCAGCGTAGCCATACCGAGGATAGTACTGGCTAGAGCAGCAAAGCTACCGACGTTCTGGAGGGCATATTTACGGGCGACAGGTGGCAGTTTGGCGTAGAAGACAGGGTTTAACATGTCTAGGCGAGATTTCCACAGACGAGGCGAGAACAGGGCGGTTGACAGAGTTTGAGAATGTTGTTCTAAGTATTGTCCCAAGTCACCACGACCGCTGAAAGTGTTGATGTACTTAGCAATACCTTTCAGGTCTTCCGGAGTCAAGTCAAGACCAGCATTCTTAGCGTCAGAGGTAATACTGTCATATACACTAGATCGGAATTGAGTCAGGAAGCCGGTGTAAGCTCGGTCAGAAGCAGCTACAATACGACCAGCGCCCGGTATCTTCTCAGCCAAGTTACTAACGAACTGTTCCTCAGATTTGTCAAGGGCTTCAGTTCCGGTAACAGCCAGCCCAGCGTCAAGCTTCTCCTGATAATTAGGAGCTGCGGCAATCTTAGCCATTCCTTCTTTGAAGTTATTCTCGTTAGCGAAGTATTTAAGCTGGTCTTGGAATGCACTTCCAGCTTCTTTCGGGAAACGTGAAGCCAGTACCCCACCTTGACGGAGGGTTGCAGATAAGTCACCAGAGGCCATAACAGACTTGGGTAGACCGGCAACTTGGCCCACCTTTTCAGCCAGAGAGCTACCCTTGAATTGGCCTTCATCTGCGGCTGTTTGGACGGCATTACCGAACTCATCACCGAAGGCTTTGCGGAGCGAACTGATGTCAGATGGAGTCGGACCTTCACCGGTAGTTAGTTTCATAAGGGCGGTCTGGGCATTAACCTTTTCAAATGGCCGCATTTCAGCGTTAGTCTGGATAGCGTTATGGAGTGCGTCAATCTGTTCGGGGCTCATCTGAATACCATAACCAGAAGTAGTGTAATCACCCTTCAGGGCACCTAGTTTGGCGTAAACGCCAGCCTGTCCACCACCGGCCGCTTCGTACGCAGCGTCCGCCTGTGCGGATCGAGCAGCCTTCTCCGCAGCCCGAGCGGTGGCAGATTTATTGTATTCACGGGTTGCACCCGTCAGGCTGTCAATTACTTGTTGTTTGGCGTCAGTAACGGCTTGCTCGTCTGGAGCAGCACTAGCAGCCGTAACCTGAGCGGCAGGAGTGGCTTCTTGGACAGCGGCAGTTGTAGGAGCAGCCGCAGCGTCAGCGGTGCCAGCTTCTATAGTAGGAGCATTAGTCTCGCCCATAGCTTTCAGGGCAGCTAGACGGTGCTTACCATCTTCTACTATAGTGTTGCCATTCTCATCTTTTGATGTGATAATAGGCTCAATCGGTTTACCATCCTTGATTTGCTGGATATACTTGGCGACTTGGTCAACGTCCGGCGGTTCATTAGGATCAGTGTTCGGGCCCAGCTTGAGGTCGCTGATAGGCGTAGAGCCAACTTCACCTTTTGTCAGTCCTTGTTGGGCAAGTTCAGGATTAGCCTCTGAGGGAACTGTCCCACCAGCGGCTTCAATAGCGGCTTTATCGCTATCTGGTAATGTGGCAGCATTGAGTTTAATCCCCGGAGCACCTTCGGCTGGAGTACCGTTATCGCCCGGAGTAGTGTTCAGTTGAATTTCGGGAGGTGGGGTTGGAGCGACAGGCTTAGGCTCTGGGGCTTGTTCACCGGTCAATGGGCTAACACCGTATTTCTCACGGGCTATGGCGTCTGAGGCAGCGGCACTACCGATAGCAGCCGCACCACCTTCATACGGAAGGTCTGCTAACTGTTTAATGATAAACTTGGCATTGTTGGACCCGGCGATTTCCTGAGAAGCGTTTTGCAGGGCGTCCGAAGTACCACCATAGATGGACGATAGCAGAGCGTGGATTTGCTCTGGGTCGCTTGAGTTCTTTACGAAATTAAGCGTATCTTTTGTCAAGCCCACGCTGGCCGGATTACCAGTTACAAGGTTCTTGGCTTTACTGAACAGAGCACCCAGTACAGGAATTGCACCACCAGTAGCCGCACCTACGCCGACATTAGTAGCTGTACCGGCGAGTGTAGGATTAGCATTGTTTGAGAGTTCATTCAGCCCACCGAAGCCCGCACCTTCCAAAGCACCGAAGCCGATTTTACCAGCTAGAGTACTGGCACCCTCGGCTGCACCTAAGAATGGCGCAGCGGCAACCTGTAGAGCTGAACCAAGTACTTGACTACGGTCAGCGCTGTTAGCGATGTCCTGAGCATTCTTGCTCTCTTGGTCATAGGAGCTACCCAAGTTGCCCAGCAATGTTGCATACTGGTCTTTATTGATTTTGCCTGAATTGAACAGGCCATGAATGAAGTTCTCGTTATCATTAGTGCTCTGAATAGCGGCGTCATTAGCTGCGATGTCGTTCTGGCCGCCGGGTAGGAGCCTAGCAATCCCGGCAGCGAATGGCTTGAATGGAGCAGCGATAGTACTACCTATGAAGTCTGCGGCATGTTCATAGGGGTTTGGTTGGTCAGACGACGGGTCTTGGTTTTGAGGACCACCCGCAGTAGCATTCGGGTCTGGAGCAAAGACCTGATTAGTCGGTCGGCCCTGATTGTCGCCCAGCACTAAGTTACCCGGATGGGCAACACCAACTGATAGCGGTCCAACAGGTGCAGGGGCAGCGGCCACTCGGAGAGAAGGGCTACTGCTATTGTATGCCTGTAGACGTAGGCGGGCTTGGGCCTGTGGGTCCATATGGCTCCTTATTTATTTAGCTTTGGGACTGGTCGCTAGAGGCTGCTAGGTCAGTGTGGAAGGCTTGTAAAAGCTTAGATTGGTCTGAGCCCGGGATGTCGGCTGCGGCGATTAGTGAACTACCGATAGCGGCCTTAGTGGTCGGGTCAGCGTTACCGTGCAGGATAGATTGCAAAGTAACTTGTAGTTGCTGTGCACGGGGAGTAGACGGAGCAACAGACTCAAGTTGTGCCAGCGCTGCGGGCTGAGTTAGGTTGTCAGCACCACTACCTTGTAGAGAAGCAATCTGATTATCAATCTGATTACGCAGGGTAACAAGGTTGGTAGGATTGGTCTCTTGAGCAATTTGACTAACAAGTTGGTCAGCGGCAGATTTGCCAGCGTCAATTCCTGCTTTCTGTGAGGCGTCCCATTGCCCGACAGTAGCGAGGTTAGTTTTCAGTTCGTCACCAAGACCAGCGATTTGCTGAGTACCGGCTTTGGTAATTTGGTCTTGGGAGTTACCACGATAGGAGCTGTCATAGACACCGTTACCGGCGTAGGCTGCTCCGGCCTGATCGTTCTGTTGACCGATCTGGTCCTGTAATTGTCCTGACTCAGTTGCGAAGCGGTTGTTCAGGTTAGCTTCCTGATCTCCGGCAGCTTGGTCAATGACCCCGTAACGACTATTGTAAATATCCTTTACGGTGTTAATTAGTCCGCTAATTTGTGCCCGCAGGGTTGCGGCTTGGGCTGCGTCAGCGGCGGCCTGAGTATTACCGCCAGAGACGGGAGTACTTACGCCAGAGCTAACTAGGGCTGTATTTTTAGCGCCGGGCTGGGACAAAGTTTGTCCATAGCTGGGAGCTACGGTAGGTTGCAATAAAGCTGCACCGCTACCGCCTTGTACTGGAGTAGTTGCTACGCCGGTACCGAGTCCGCCATTCTGGACGGGTGCTACTGTTAAAGCCATGTGTTATTTCCTTTTATAAATTATTTGTTTTTGCATTAGCGCATTCTTATTCATATTGTACCACAGATTTGCCTATAAGTAAATCTTTTGGCTACTATCAAACACGAAGTGGCTCTTAGGATACGAAGCAAAGACTTCACCAAGCACCACGAAGTTCTCGTCTGTGCGGTTATTATAGACCTTAAACTGGATGGTTCGGCTGTTTAGATTAAGCCCGATAGACTCCGGGTTATCTACGAATGAGGTCGTAGCAGTAGTAGTCTGACCATCTAGGCCGAGCTTAATATGTCCCAGCGTAGCCAGTCCCATACCACGAGAACTACCAGTACCGATCACGGCTGTACCTACAGATATACTGTTGTCTTGATATACGGTGAAGGTTACTTGGCCGGTCAGTCGGCGGAAGATTATTCTTAAATCAACCCAGAACTTTGTCAAGTCAGGATTTTGTAGGGTCTGGGCTGGCGACGTACACCATGCTTCAATAGCATTACCGTTGTCATTGTAGGTGCCGTCCTGCCGTTGATAGACCTGAGTACCGCCATCATCTAAGAAGTACAGGTGCTCCATGTTGCTGCTATCAACATAGCGTACCATCTGTTGTGAATTGAAGTTCTTCCAGACCGTGAAAGCGTCAAACCGAGTATCATAGACAATCTGTCTGTCAATACTGGAGCTGCCCGTAGGGACTGCCAGAATAAACTTGTAGTTGTAGTAGATACCATTCATACGAGTAAAGTACTGAGCATTGATGGAGTTGATGGTCGGCTGAATACGGATGGAAATAACCCGGGTTCGGATCGTAGAACCGGTGCTGGATATGTAACCCTGTTGGTTGCCTAGAACACGCAAACCTTCACGGGACATGAAGTAAATGTCGTTTTCTACGGGTATGACACTCTTGAAACCGACAGCGCCGGTAGCATAGGTAATCGGAGTAATGGTCGGGTTGCCGTTACTGTCAAAGGTAAGCTGGTATATGGAGCGTTCTTTGAAGATAATAACAAGGTCTTGGAACAGGCCGATGGCGGTGATTTTATCACCATCGTTTTTACGGATGTCAATGACGTTGGCCTCGGTCAGGCCCGGAGTTCCAGTAAATACAGAAGCACCCGGGACATTCGGGTTGCCGTTTTCCGTGTCGTTGGTTGAGTCAGGCTGTGGCTGTGTGCCGCCGGTTGTAACGGTGAAGTCGGTAGCGTCAGAAATGTTGGAGATATACAATCTGCTTGGCTGCCCCGTAACGCCAGACACAATATGTTTATTCTGATAATAGACGCCGAAACTGGCAGATGGCATAGTCCCCGGCCGTGTAACGGTCGTGCCATCATAATAAGCTCCGCCATCAGTACCGTTCCAGATAAACAGTTTCAAACGAGCCTGAGTAAAGACCGTGTCTTTGGCGGCGGTGAAGGTAGCCCCGGCAGCGCTGGACCATGTCGTACCGGTGTACTTCTTGAGAGTACCGTTGTCTACCGTAAGGAGTTGGCGGATAGTATCAGTCGTATAAAAACCAAGTCCTCGGGCAGCACTTAAAGCGTCCCCGACTTTAGCGTAGCCGGAGCGTTTGCGGAGCACACCACCTTCGTCATACTCCATGTTCATGATGTCTGACCATTCCTTGTTGTCAATCAGCGTAGCCGAGACAAGGTTATTCAAGCCCTTAGAAGGGTTCATTACTACTAACCTGTCGGGTGGTCTGACCTTCTTAGAAGGTATTTTTTGAGCACTTTTGACGCTCATTAGAAGTTCTCCAAGTATGCTACTAGCGTTAATAGGTGCTCGGGGTCATCATTGACTTTCCCAAGTACTGAATTGCACTTGAAGCACAATAAACCCCTTACACGACCAGTGGTATGATCGTGGTCTATATGTAATCTAGTTCCCGTAGACGCTTGGCCGCATACAGCACAAACTCCATTCTGCTCTTCAAACATTCGAGCATAATCACCCAAAGTAATGCCATAAAGTCGGCGCATTGTTTTATCAGTCTCACAGTCTTTACAAGAATAATGAGGACGACCAAAACTATATACCCAGAACTCTGTCAAATTTTTTTTGACCTTACACGTAGAACATTGGCGCATGGCTAAAAGTCTCCGGTTGAACGACCTGTGAGGGATTGGCGAGATTTACGACGTTTACGGGCATGAGAAACCTGTTCGCCGGACACATCAATAGCAAGGTTTTTTTCAAAAAGGGCTTGGTCCTGAGAGATGTCGGCGTCAGGGTTTTGAGCCAGCTTAACATATCGTCGAGCCCCTAGAGCAAGTGTCATACCGTTCGGATAAGGTGTACCGATAGTCCCAGCGGTGTCGAGCGTAGGGGCTACTTGCTGGAAACTCACGACCAGTGAGGTTGGGGCAGTATCCTTAGTCTTGAGTAAAAAGCTTCCATCACTTTGAGCGGATAACCAGTATGCTAGATCGCCATCAACAACCTTGGCTTGGTCATCGGGGTCAATTTCGTCCAGATCATACATCGTGCCGCTAGAGTTAATCCAGCGCACATTCGAGGGGTGGCTATTATCAAAGGTGGTTGGAAGAGTTACTATTCCGCTGGAGACAGATAGAGTAGCCGTGGTGCGAGCGAACCTCCACGGGAATGCAGAATAAGCGTCGTCAAGCGACTTCTGTAAAAAATCCGCCCGGCTAGTAGAGGTGGTGGCGTTGACAGTACGTTCGCCCATGAGGTAGGCGATGGTTGTGAGTAGACCGGGTTGGTATAATAGTGCCATTTAGTAGCTCCTAGCTATGCGATATTCGGGGAAAGCATTCCAGAGTAGTCTACCGGTCTTGTCGGCAGACGCATTCTTGTAGCTGCCCATTTCTTGTTTAAGTTCCGGATCAAGTTTGATAAGCGATGTATAAACCGGTCCGTATAGTTTCATGGAGTTCCGCATAGTGCCAGACTTAGAGGCTGCGAATTTTTCGGAGGAGGCCCGGAGTTCTTTACAGGCTTGGATGTGTTGGGCTTCGTCTTCAACGAGCCACGGTTTGAGTTCAAAAAGAAGTTTGCGGGTTAGATACCACTTCTCGGGACGAGGGGCTTGTTCTATGTTAGCGATTGCTTTAAGGTGCTTTTCTTTTTGTTCTGGTGTCATATAGTTCTCCCCCCAACCCTCCGAATGAGGGCTGTACGGGGAAGACTAGAATACCACTTGGAGTTTGGCACTAGCAGCTTGGTTCCGTGCCTCAAGCGTAAGCTCGGTCAGGATTTCCTTAGCTGTGTAGTCACCAGTGATAGCGAGGTCTTGGGTGAACGGTCGGCGGTACCATGCGGTGCCCCAGTATCCTTCGTTCAGGCTCAGTACGTCAAAGCCCGGAGTCGCAGTAGTGACATAGTCACCCGAGATCGTAACGTGACGGTGAGGGAACAACTTAACTAGCTTGGCTGCGTCGGACGAGTAAACGTCAACGGCGTTAGTCAAACGTCGGTCATTAAGCTGGATTTGGCGCTGAGTACCAGACGGGCCTGTGAAGCCTGAGATACGACGCTTACCGGTCATTGAGGTATAGACAGAGTCCGGCTCATCACCGTTGGTCCATTGCGCTTGGAAGACGTCGTTCAAGATCGTTTCAGTCAAAGTCGTACCAGAGTAGTTAGAGGTAATGGAAGTAATCCATGACTTAACACCCTTCAGGCGACGAGCTGAAGCGGTCGAGTTCGAGGCAACACCGGAAGCGATGGTTCCACGGACAAGAGCAAACTCAATGTCGTTTTTAAGAGCCTTCATCTTTTTGACGAGTTCTCGGCTCATTCGCTTGCCCGCAACACGGCGAAGGTTGTCGGCATTTTCCGAACCAGTGACCTTAGCAGTCTTAGCGAAAATTTGGGTGATGTTCTGCGGACGGGTTGGGTCGTTAGAAGCGTCAGCCGGGGCGTCAGCACCTTCGGCTTGGGCGTTGTCACCTACTGTTTCCAGTGTGTCAATCGTCCATTCGTGAAGAGTGTTGTTGGCTGGGCCTTGCATTAAACCGCTCAATAATTGAGTATCGGTAGGCTCCAGCATGTTCATGACGTCAAGCAACGACTCACGTCGAGCCACGTCGGGATAGGTATATACGTAACCACCTACTGCCATAATTTATTTTCCTTTTTTGTTTTTTTAATTTAACTAACTTAATTTGCCTTCTTTGTCCCACGTATCGAACAGTTCTGCGAACGCTTCATCGTCACCCGCTTTCAGGCGTTTGCTAAGTTGGATGTTCTTAGCGGTCGGATCGGTCTTTTTCTTTGTGGAACCGGTAGTTTCAACAGCGGCATTTTTCTGGGTAGTGATAGAAACCTTGGCGTTTTGTGCACCCTCCGCCTTGGCTTCAGCCAATTTGGTTGATGTAATACCGAGGGCTTCTGCCACGGTCTTAGCAGCCTCGTAAGAGTTGATCTGCTTCCCGTTCAGGATACTAGCGACACGAGCGTTTTCTACCATTTGACGAACCGCGGGGTTTGTCTTTAGTTCTGGTAAAATCTTCTCGGCGGCGTCTAGTGCCTGATCTTCGACTCGCTGGGTGTGAGCTTCTAGCCGCATTTCGTATTTAGCTTTTTCGACTATGTAAGTCTGGTACTGCTCAGGGGTCATATTCGTGATATAACCTTCCTCGTTTATCTCGGGAGCAGGAAGCTTAAACTCGGGTGGCGGCGGAAGATTTGGCTCCCAGTCAGGAGTTGTTTCCGCTTCTTTCGGTTTTTCAGTTTCGGTTTTTGAAGGTGCTGTAGTCTCTGGGGGAGTCTCCGTGTCGTCAGGGGTCGTTCGGGAAAAATCCTGTGTGTCCTCGACTTCCTCGTCGTCCTCAGCCGGAGCTACTTTTTCTGTTTTTGTTTCTTCCTTTGGCTCTTCTTTTGCAGCCGCGGGGGTTTTTGTTTCAGTAGTTTTTGTTTCTACTTTTTCTGTTTGTTTTTCGGGAGCGGTCTTGGTGTGCAGGGCCGGTTCCTCGGTGTCAACAACGTCTAGGACGCCGTCAAGAATATCGCTCATTTTGTCTCCATGAAAGCTATAAAAGCCTTACGTAATGTTTTTATGCATTTGGGCGAATGTACCAACCTCGGCCACACTTGGGGTTTGAACACCCGTGGTAGATGGCTTCACCGATAGTGTCGGTAGGGTCAGGAACCAGTGTCTCGTGTTGACATTCTATATCATTGATTGGCGGAACGCCGGAGAGATCAATGATTTCATCTTTCTCATTGCCTACATTATAGCTTGTTTCTGACGACTTGTCAACATTTTTATTCTGATCCATCAAGCTTCTCTTGAATTTTAATACGTCTAGCTGGGCTGGCGGCTACTTGCAGTTTGCGAAGTATCCTCTTATAAGCTAGTAAATCAGATAGGGCGTTATTATAGCCGGTCGGGTCCTTCCGATATTTCTCGGAGGTGACATCGTTGACAATCCGGGTTATTTCGTCTGTGACTAATTTAGTCCAGAGTTTACCTGTAGCTGTCTCGAAGAACCGCTCTGCGGCTGCGGACTCAAGAAGCTGTTGCTCCAACTGGAGCCGTTGGTTCTCCGCTGGCGTTAGGTTGTTGGGCTGTTCCTGCATTTGGGTCTCCTTGTGGTTGTTCTAATGCTGCTTGCTGATGGGCATGTCCCATAGCGTCTGTCACTGTCTGGTGGGGGTGCATAACCCCGGCGTGTAGACCAGCGACCTCTTCAACTTGTGCCTGAACATCGGCGTCAAGTTTAGGTAGGTTCTTAGCGATACCATCCAGAGCAACACCCTGTGGCGTGTCTCGGAAGTTAGGCTGTTCACCAGTTGACGGGGTCTGGACATTGCTGTCTAGTAAGTATCGGTTGAAGTTCTTCTTGCTAAATAGTTCGGCGGTATCTTCTACCAGCTCATTGAAGTTGAAGCGTGGTACGTCTTGTGGGGTCTTGAAGATTTCGGCTTGTTGGATGGCTGCCTTTTGGAGCAAGAGAATGTCGTTGACGAAGCGGTCGTTGGCGTCCATCTTGTCCTGCTTGGACAATGGGGTCATGGAGTCGTCATCAATATCCAGTTCCATCTCACCTTGATAGTCGCTAGGTAACACTACGTCTGGGACAGTACGGCCGTTGACAACCCGGCGGATTTCGGCAGGATCATCAGCGAATTGCTGGAGATTAGAGAGCCATATACGCCCTACAATCTTCATGGATTGCTTGAAGTTGTCTCGGAAAAAGCCGATCTTGGTTGTAGCTGCTTCGGTGATGGTTTTCACACCATAGGCTGTACCACGGGTCTTATCGGCGGGGTCGTTCGGAGTGCCGGTAGCATATGGCGAGAATGTAGCATTATCAATGCCTTTTTCAAGCACATTCATCACGACTGATAGCTGTGTAGGATTAGGCTCGGGGAACTTAAACTGTTTTGGCGCTTCACCGGTAAATGTAATTTCGCCGCCGGGCTCAATGATGAAGTCGTTAGTAAGAGTACCGTCTTCGTACATCAGCATAGAGTCAATGGACAAGTTCCAGTTGTCTAGGTAGTGATTGAACAGGTCGTTAGTGGCAGATTGCAGAGTACGGTTGTTTTCAAACAGCGACTCACCGAACGGAGAGAAGCTTTTGCGGCGACAGTAGAACGGTACGACGGGGTACATATTGTGCCAGTAAGGAACAGAGGTTTCTCGGATTTCAACCCACGGGTGGTCTTCCTGTGGTGTTTCGCTTCCATCGTCTGACATATCAGCCAGTCCTTCAGCATATGTAGTGAGAGTAATGCCGTCGGCAGTCTTTTCATAACACTCGTAGTAAGTAATCATGTCAACGGTATCGTCCATTGCGATCATGTCTAGTTCGTTCAGGACACGGTCTCGGGATTGGTCATATAGCGTAAACTCATCTACGGGCTGGCGTGGCCCAGTATCACACTTATCTAGGTTCTCATAGAGACCGGAGGCTTCCATCTCAACGAGGGGTTTATAACCACGGACAATCAGGTAGGGTATCTTGAACCAGCTCGGACCGTCGGCGGGGAATACGTTGAAGAAGTTGACCGGCTCAAAACCATTGTAGCCAGTTTGGGTGGTCTTAGTGACGGTCTGTGTGTTGTCCATATTGCCAACCTCATCATATGGACGGGCGTTCTGAGAGTCCTCAGTAAAGCACCATGGCGCATAAGCATAACCGGTGCCAGCGACGACTGCGTCTACTAGCGGATCAAAGACTTTGAGTTTCATAGGCTCTTCGTGACCACAGAGGTAGTCATAATGCAGTTTGGCTTCTATGCGCTGTTCACGCTCTTCAACACCTTGTGCTAATTGGAAGTTGCCCGTTGTGTCATCTAGGTCTAACTCGTTTTTAATGGTGACGTCAAACAGGGGTACAACGTCTGACATTTTAGCGATGAGGTCCCATGCTTTACTTGCTAAGATTGGGACATAGACTTTGGATTTCCACGGAGATATTTTCTGAGTATTCTGAACGGCATACATGATGTCGTAGTACTTAGAGGCGTCCTCGAACATCTGTCGTTGCTTGATTTTTCTATTCTCGAAGCGTTGCTGCCAAACCGAGGCGGAGGTTTCAACGTCCTCTTGGGCTTGCGTTTCCCCGTCATCGGGAATATCGTTCTTTGCCATTCGGGTTCCTTTTTGTTTTGAGTGTTGTAAGTATGACTAAGCAGTCACTTCATTTACTTACATTATACCCTAAAATTGTATCGTTGACAAGCTTATTCGTAACGAACATTGATTAAATGATTGTGGACGCTGACGTCTTTTACCCTGTCGGGGCCGATTTCTTTGTAGATAGATGTTGCTTTTCTGACATGCCCGTACTTGTTTTCACGTGAATAATCTTCCTTTTCAGTCGTGTAAAGCCGAATATGGCACTTGTTTTTCTCATCGTCTGCGCCGTAAACCGGGCTCTCAAAAGCTGGCGTAGATACGAGTACTGAGCCGCCGGGAGCCAGAACGTCATCAATCAGTCTAAGAACTTCTTGGACATCCTTAACATGTTCAATAACCTCAAACAGTGTGACGACATCAAAACTATGGGGTTCAAAACCACGTATCTGTTCTTCTATAGGTCCCTGATAGAAATGGGCGTTTAGTTTGGCTTGTTCCGCCCGTTCCTTCGCAATTTTAATGCCATCAACCGTGAGATCAATGCCGCTAACGGGTATATGTAGGTGTCTCGCAACAGTAAGTGCAAACGAACCATCCAGACAACCAAGGTCCAGTAGGTTCTTTGGCTGAAGCTCTTCAACTTGGTCAAAGGCCCAGCCGAAGCGGGGAATAAATTCGTGAATATCAAAAGCATGTTTTTCGTTAATCGGCTCAAATTTGTGGTGCTCATAGAAGTCCTCGTATTGCTCTAGGCTAAAGTCTTGTTCAGATTTACTTCCTACCATGGTTATCCTTCTTGTAAAAATGCTCGGCGATGGATAGTGTCTTACCGCCTATCTTGTTGCCGAAAGCATATCCCTTCTTAGTGAACCTTCTGTCTTTTTGGCTTAGTCGTCTTCGGAGCGAGGAGCGATTGAATGGTATTGTCCCATTCTTGGGCGACGTCTCCCCAGTCGCAGCTAGGTACTGCCGTGCCAGTTTTGCCCTCTCGGAGAGCGTCAATAACTTTTTGAATGAATTGTTCTTGTTTGTACTCATCGGTATATATCTTCTGTGTCCTTATTTTATCGCCGCTTTTTACTGTTTCTTTAAGTGCACCAACCGTAGTAACCACCGGGTAACAGCCAGCTTCTTGAGCCTTGAGTGCTGTAATACAGTGGATTTCAGGGAATTCAGTCGGGTAAGCCCATACTTGGATTTTTGACATTGCCTTCGCCAGTTCTTCATGTGAAACCCGGCCATGAACAGTAACGCCTTGGTCTGCCAGTTCAGCGAACCGACGCTCCATTCTAAAATAGAAATCGTCTTCACCCTCCAAGCCAACCCACGACTCCCAACCATAATAGACATCGAGAGTTGCGTCGGGGACTGCCTCACGAATAACGGGCCACATCTGGAGTAGACACTCAAGTCCCCTGTAGTATGCCGAAAAATATCCAACACTATTCTTCCTCTTTTTCACTTTTATCTTCCTCTCTAGTTATGATTACGCCAGTAGTCAAGGCAGACGCCGCCACAGATACAGCGTTGGTGATAGTCTGCTTAATCACCAAGACGGGGTCAATTATTCCATGTTCTTTGAGATTGATAGGTTTTTCAGGATCGCCCATAATGTCGTAGCCGGTGCCAAACTCGTGAGCTTCTAGTTGCTCGAGCTGTTTTCCGTACCGTAGACCGGCATTTGTCATCAGGACCTTAAATGGTGCCTCTAATGCTTCTTTAAGGAGCTGTGCGCCGTCTGTGTCGCTCACAAGCTCTCTTGCGAGGCGTATGTATGTCATACCACCGCCCGGGACAATTCCTTCCTTCAGAGCGGCTTCTGTAGCTGCTACTGCGTCATCAATGAGATACTTGCGTTCTTCGGCCTCCATTTCGGTGTTACCACCTACTCTGATCTGACCGACACGTGCCCGGAGCTGGGCGATACGCTTCTCAATCTTACTCTTATCAAATTCGCCTTTTGTGTTCTTAACTTTGGCCTGTAGACCCTTGATGTAGTCGCTAACGTCTTGACCGCCAGTAATGACAGTCTCAGCCTGAGTAGCCACCAGCTCAGCACAAGTACCTAGATCGGGCGGTTTTAGATCGGAAATTTTCTTAGGGAACTTCGCACCTACTGGCTCTGTACCGACAAAGGTTGCAATGTCACGTAAGCGTTCCATGCGCTGTTCACCGAAGCCCGGAGACTTAATCCCGATGACATCAAACTCACCAGCCCGGAGCATGGCCCAGTCTAGTAAGTCATTCTTGAAGTCATCAGCAATGATTACAATACCATCCCGACCTTGGTTAAATAGGTCTTGGCATAGTCCCACCACATCCTTAAACCCGACTGTCTGGTGGGCAACTAGAATGGGAGGATTAGCGGCAGTAGTGCTCTGGGTGCGCTGATCCAGTATCATGGTCGGACTGAGGAGACCGGTATCAAAAGAATAACCCTCCACAATCTCGTACTCAATAACTGGCTTCTGGCCGAGTTCTACAACCACCATAGCGTCTTTACCGAGCTTATGGTACATCTGTCCAACCTCTTTACCGATGGTCGGATTTTCACTAGCGATGGTCGCAACCTCAATGGTTGACTTTTCGGTAGTAATAGGTTCTGCTAACTTAGGAAGTGCTGCAAGGGCTTCTTCCGCTGCGGCGTCTAATTCACGCCGGAGAACCATAGCATTCTTGCCCGTCTGGATTTTAGCCAGACCACCATCTATCAGGTGATAGGCGAGAATAGTAGAGCTGGTCGTACCGTCACCTACGTTGTCATTAGTCTTGCTGGAGCTGGCCTTAATCATCTCAATACCGACCCTAGCGCCCGGTGAACAGTCTTTGACATCCTCAATGGATTTGGCGACAGTTACACCGTCATGGGTTACAACAGGTTCGCCATATGCCTCAATGACAGCATTTTGGCCTTTCGGACCAAGGGTAGTGGACACGGCTTCATAGAGAAGCTTGGCACCCTCAAGGAGCTGTTCTTTGGCCTTATCGCCGGTTATGATCTGTTTCTTCACGCCTCGCTCCACTCTCTCAGGCTTGGGTTCCAGATGTATAGTAGACCGTCTGAGCCGAGGCCGTATAGTGCGTTGTTGTAAGGTGTAATTTGGATAATAGTCATTCTTTCTCCTTCTTAAATCCGATCTCGCCGTCGCCCCCCCCCACATAGTCAAGGAGGAGATTGGCTAAGGTTTCTATCTGTTTATCGCCCATGTCAGCAATAATCTCAAGTTTTTCGCAGAGTTGCTTAGTCGTCATGGAACTGCTCCTTCTTAATGCCGTTGCCGATGACCTTAGACCGAACTGGGCCATAAAGACCTTTGTGGAATTCGCTCTTGAACATGTAAGTAACGTCTGGGTAATCCTTGACAACTTCTTCTGGAATGATGTCGTGGATGTCGGCTAATTTGACCTTGGCTGTGATCGGCTCGAGGTACTGAGGTGCCCTCCATGCAACAAAGATGTTGAACTTATCACGCTTATCAATCTCTTTCCATGGGAGATATTTAACATGGTATTCTTTCGGCTCAACAGTCGTGTCGGAAGTGGGTTCGTTGACTTCGCCGTAGACGGTTACATCATAACCAAGCTTAGACAATTCACGTGAAAGGTAGACAACCGCTTCTTCCGAACCGCCCATTCCTTTATCCATGGTTTGCGGGCCCCACTCTTCAAATCCTTCGCCGCAGAAAATAACAATGGAGTTATCGGGCCAAGTTTTAGGCTTGTGAGTTGCAAAACGGAGTGCCTGAATGCGGGGATCATACTGTATATCTCTACACAGGCTTTCCCACAGATAGTGGTCGTTATGGAAATACTTCCTGATTTTTGGTAACAGATTAACGAAGGTCTCGGCGTCCGCTTCTTCAATGAAGCCATCCATAAGTTCTTTGGCGTCACTGTCGTTCGGAATTTTGCGGAGCCAAGCGAGAGCCTTGTTGTAGTTACCGAGCCGGAAATCTGCCTGAGCAGCTATCAATATGGCTCTGTCTCTGGCGCTAGGGTCCCAGACCGAGAGGGTCTTAGGATCGGGCTTAGTCAGTGAGGTACGTACCCATTCTAGGGCTTCGGCGAAGTTGTTCTGGTTATACTCATACTGAGCCAGCAACCAGTATGCCATTGGGTAGTTTGGCTTTAGGCACATTGCTTTCGTGGCATATTCCAGCGCAATATCAGCTTGTTTTAGGTGATAGGCACCTTCACTAATAAGCGATAGAGCCCGGTAAATATCCTCCATGGAACCACCGACTTTTAGGTAGTCTCGTAAGACAAGCATACTCTTCTCATATTCCCCTTTACTGAATAGAGAGGCTCCAAAGTAGTAGGCGTAGCGAGGATCGTCTGTTTCGGTGTATGCCTTTTCTAAGATTTTGTGGTTGCGCTCAACTGATGACTCAACGTGGTCCATGTGGTGAACAACTTCCGGATTATCCATAATATGACTCTTGTAGTTTGTGGTGGGCCAGATCGGAGTCTCATGTACCCAACCTTTCCACGTGAAACCTGACGCCATCCGCAAAAGCCTCTCTCGGAACTGCTTAGTAACACATACGCCGTTCTCGTCCTGAGCATAGTTGTATGGTAGGAACAGGGCGTCTATCTTGTTATCTACGGTAATTTGCAGTAATTCGGGTATGGTGTTGAAGTCAAATGTATCGTCGGCGTCTAGCCAGAAGGCATAGTCTGAATGGCACATTGCAAAGTTGGCGTTCCGGGCGTCATCAAACTTGTCATTCCATTCACGCCATTTCACGTGAAACTCAGGCACACCTTCACCGAGTTTCCGAAGCTTATTAGCCGTGGGTTTGTCTGAAACGGTTAGGTTGATTTCATTGAAACAACTAGCCTGAACAGCGTGGGCTACTAGATTAGCAACTTGGTCATATTCGTCTTTTACTATCAGTTGTAGGCTAATTGTGGGCATTAGTTCTCTCTTTTCTTACGTGCTTCGTTGACAAATCGGTTGACTATTTTCAAGGAACGGTGGTACTTTTTGAAGTCGCCAGTGGCCTTTCCGAGCCTCCATGCAACTTCGCATTCTGCGACATCGTCGTCAAAAATGAAGATCAATACTTCTCTTTTATAGTCGTTGGGGTCTTGTTTAGAACCTACTATTTTATGTCCGCTATAGTGCAGATATGCCGCAAACGGTGTATCGCTGGTGCGGTAGGGTTCAAGCTCAGTTAAGGGCTCGTCCGGTGTCGGGATCATAATATCTCTTTCTTTTCTCACGCTTAATCGGGTTGGCTCGGTCCATGGCTAGGTACCGAATAGCGTCCATGGCGTGATTATTTTTATCTTCTGGTACGTTGGTGATTTCTCCGAACTGATCTCTGATCCATGAATAACTCTCAAATTCCTTGATTGTATTCTTACAAGAAGCTCGGATATACAGTTTCGGCTTACCGGTGTCTTGCCTGATAGCAAGCAGCGCCTTGACTTCTTTTATGCCATTAAAAACAGAGTCGGCACCCTTTTTGGAGGCAGTAATACGGAACCGTCTGGCACGGAGCGACTCTAACTCAAATCTAGCAGCGCCGTCGCCAAGTATTCGGGAGAAGTGGTCATCGCCCATCTTATCTCGCATGACGTATACAAGCTGGTCAAGGTGCAAATCGGACTGATAAATCTCGTCATATATCCACCAGTTGCCTTCATAATCAATTTTTACGAACCCTCCGGCGGTCGGATCAGTCATACCGAAGTCAAGCGTCAGATTGTTCGTACCTTTGGTGGGCAGTCGCTCGTCAAACTCCTTATTAGGCAATACATGGACATTTCTGTCAAAATCACCATAGACTAGCTGGGTCGGGTTAGAAAACTCAGCCATCCACTCCTGATTAAACTGGTCGAGTTTGCCCTCTTTTTCGTACTCACGCTTCGTTTCAGCCCATTCCGCTTGCGGGAAATAAGGGTTATCTTGAGCTGTGGCGTGGGAGAAGTAGTACATCTCGGGGTCGCCTTGAGCGGTTTGACAAAGGTCATAAAAGTAGTTATAAACACCGTTTGGCGTGGAAATGAAGATTGCCCAGCCATTCTTGTCAGCTAGTGCCGGGCGGATAATAGTGTCATATAGGTATTTACCGTCACTGATGAAGGCGTACTCGTCCATAACTGCGCCAGCTATACCCGTTCCACGGAGTGAGTCTGGATTGTCGGCACCCTTCAGTTCAATCCGGGTGGGCGGTAGGTCTGGATCGTGGTTGACTGTGATCGGACCATTCTGAGTCTCAAGAGTAACACCGGACAGATGGTCAAAAGTGATTGATAAT
>Ga0070680_100000653_pt1 | contig 24054 bp, 22 predicted proteins | sample KBSC73BmetaG_FD_64672 | JGI IMG/M metagenome (GOLD analysis project Ga0070680, IMG submission 64672) | Corn rhizosphere microbial communities from Kellogg Biological Station, Michigan, USA - KBS C7-3B metaG | ecosystem: Host-associated > Plants > Roots > Rhizosphere | place: USA: Michigan...
AGGACGCGGGGCACGGTAATGCCCTGCTCCAGCGCCGCCTGCGTGGTGCGTTGGATCGTCGGACCGTCGGCGAGCGGATCGGAAAACGGGACGCCGATCTCGACAAAATCGGCGCCCGCGGCCTGCACGCGCCGCAGCGCGTCGAGCGAGGCTTCATAGGTCGGGAATCCGGCGGTGAGATACGGGATCAGCGCCCGCGTCCTGCCCAGCGCGCGCCACCGCTGCGCGATGGCGGAGGCGCCCGTCTCAGACAAAGTAGTCGCTGACGTTGATGCCGTATTTGACCGGGTCGGTGACTTTGACGATGGTGCGCGGGTAGTTGCCGTTCGCATCCTTCTCCGAGAGATCCACGATCGTGCCCGGTGTGAGTAGGCCGCCGTCCGGGGTCGTCACGAGGCGGACCACCGGCCGGTGGACGTGGGCCACGTCCGGATTCGCGTTGTGCACGAGCGCCACTTCGTAGGTGTCGAGAATGACGCAGGTCCCCACCGGATAGATCCCGATCAAGTTGATGAACGCCTTCACGACCACCGGGTCGTAGCCGCGGCGCGGGTTCTCCCACATCTCCTTGAGCACGGCGTCAGGCTGGATCGGCGTGGTCTGATAGACCCGGCGGCTCGTCGCGGCGTCGAAGCCATCGGCCACCGCGATCACCTTCGAATAGATCGACAGCAGGCGCGGCCGGATCGACTTCGGGTATCCGGTCAAGTCGATCTTCATGTGGTGCTCGTAGGCGACGACCATCCCGCGATAGGGGATTTCGCCGTAGCCGCGCAGCCCGAACAGCGTGAGCACGCCGAGCCAGGGGTGCGCCTGCATGATGCGCCACTCCTCCTCGGTGAGCCCCCCTTCCTTATTGAGGACCTCGAGCGGCACGCGCGACTTGCCGACGTCGTGGAATAACGCGGCCATCCCCACGTCGTACAGCTGCAGCTTGGTGAGGCCGAGTTTGCGTCCCAGCGCCACGGAGAAGATGCAGACGTTCACCGAGTGCGTGAACGTGTATTCGTCGTAGTCGCGCAGCGTCGTCAACCCGACCAGGGACGACTCGTTGTTCAAGACCTGATCCACGATCGCCTGCACCGCGCGCTTCACCTTCTTCACGTTGGCGGTGCGGCCCATGCGGATCGAGTTGATGACTTCCTTCGTGACGGCCACCGAGCGCGCATAGGTGCGCTTTGCGGCCTCCTTCAGCCGTTCCTCTTCTTCGACGTCCTCTTCCTGCTCGAGCGGGGGCTCCACCGTAATGAACGAGACGCCGCCATCGACCAGCTTCTGCGACAGCTCGAACAGCTTATTGGGATTGGCTTCCTTCGCCGCGTACGACAGGAGCAGCGACACGAACACCTGCAGCTGCTTGCGGTCCACGCCTTCGTCGACGCGCACCGCTCCGATGCCGCATTGCTGCAGCACGTTCAGGATGTGCGAGAACGACGCGTAGTTGTCGAGGTCGAGGCGCAGCCGCGTCGAGTTGACGAAGATGAACTCGCCCTGGAGCCGGATCTCGAGCTCGCGCTCCACGTCGAGCAGCTGCTTGGTGGTCGCCGCGAGATCGTCGAGCGCCTTCTGCACCTGGGCGTTCTCGATCGGATACAGCTTGAGCGAACGGAACGCGGTATAGAGCACCACCAGGAAGTCGCGGCCGGCATGCCGGAGGAAACCGTCCGTCGTCTGGACGGTTTCGATCATCGAGGGACGCCGCCCGCCCGGCGTGGTCATGCCGTGCCCCCTCCCGCTCCGACTTCGCGCAGCGCGCGGTTCACGGCGTTGCGCACCAGCGGTTCTTTGTCCTGCGTCACTTTCTGCAAAATCTCGCGCGCGGCCGGTGTGCGGATCTTGCCGAGCGCCATCGCGGCGCACGCGCGGGTCTCCGGATCTTCCTTGCGCGCCAGCAGACCGCCCTTCGGGACCAGAATCTTCTCGAGCGCCGGAATCCCGGACGCCCCGGCGAGCGATCCATACGCTTCGAAGAACGCCATCTTCTCCGTCAGGTCCGCGTCCTTGAGCTTGTTGCCCATCACCGCGGCCTCGATGCGCGGGAACGCGTTGCGATGCCCGCGCGTGCCGAGGAACTTGACCGCGGTGATGCGCACGTCGCGCTCACTGTCGTCGATCGCCTTCTCGAGCAGGCGGGTCGCGCCCGGGCTCGCGATCGTGGTGAGCGCTTCGACCACGGCGAGCTTGAGATCGCGCTCGCCGCGCTCCAGCAGGGGTCCCATGCCGTCGGGCGCGCCCGGCAATTTGAGCCGGCCCGCCAGACGCACCATCTCGAGCTGCACCGCGGGGTCGCTGCTCGCCAACGCCTTCAGCACTTCCGCCGCATGGACCTGCGCGAGCCGCTCGGCGGAATTCTGCACGAGGTTCCGCACCCGTTCGTTGCTCAGCTTGGGCAGCCACGCCATCAGCGTCCCGAGCGCGTCCGCGCCCAGCTCGCTGAACAGATCGCTCAGCTCCTCTTCGGTCGGATGACTGGTCGCTTCATCGAGCGATTGCAGCAGCTGTGACAGCGCGTCGGGCTGCGACAGCCGCGCGGGCAGCCCTTCGAGCGTCTTGCGATGCTCGGGGATCAGCTCGCGCGCGCGCTGCATGATCACCTTGCACTCGCGCAGAATGAACGCGACCGACCGGAAATCTCCCGCGCCCAGCAGATACGGGATGAAGTTCTCGAGGATGGAGATGAGCTCGGCGCGCACCGTGCCGTACGTCTGGAGCTCGAGCAGGTCGAACAGCATCGCGAGCACGTTGCCGCGCAGGTCCTGCGCATACTCGCGCTCGATTTCCTTGTGCAGGTATTCGATCTCTTTGTCGTCGAGGAAGTACAGCGTGGTATCGAAGTCGTCGACCGAGACGAGCCCTTCGCGCTTGGGCGGCGCCTCTTCTTCCACCTGGCGGCGAATCGTGGTGGCCGTGGCGTCACCGGGCCCCGCGTCGCCGCCGGGCGTGCCGCCGCCCCCCATCGCGGGCGTCGACGTTTCGGAGCGCTCGATCGGAACCGCGTTTTCGCTCGCCAGCTCGCGGAAGGTGTACGAAATGAATTGGAAGTCTTCCGCCCACAGCAGCGTCAGCAGATCGTCGGGCGCGTCGGCCTGGAGATTTTTCGCCTGGTGCAGCACGCCCAGGAAGCGGACGATCTCCGCGTCCTCGACGCCCGGTTTGAACGTGAGCGAACGGACGCCATCCTTGAACAGCGTCCACGCGATGCTTTCGTTGCGCTGCTCCTGGCTGTAGACGGCGTTGTCCTCCCACCGCATTTCCGTTTCGCCGATGTCGAAGATGAGATCATCGGTCGCCTGCCAGATCTGGCGGAACGCGTGACGTACGTTTTCTACGGCGCGTTGATAGACGGGATTGTTCGGCATGTACAACTGCGTCGCGCGCATTCCCTTGCTGATGACCTGCATCAGCTCTTCGACTTGCGACGGCGGGAGCGCCAGCTCCGGGACGGGCGACGTGGGGTTCGTCAGAGCGCTGCTCCAGTGAGCTCAGCGACCATCGCGACGTCCTTATCGCCGCGGCCGCTGAGGTTGACCAGGATCAGATCGTTCGAAGTCCACCGGCTCTTCAGGACCCACGCCAGGGCGTGCGCGCTTTCCAGTGCCGGCAGGATGCCTTCCAGCCGCGATAGGGCCGCGAAGGCATCGAGCGCCTCACGGTCGGTCACGGCTTCATACAATACTCGGGCGCTGTCTTTCAGGTAAGCGTGCTCCGGGCCCACACCGGGATAATCGAGACCCGCCGACACGCTGTGCGCGGGCTGCACCTGGCCGTCGGAATCCTGGAGCAGGTAGCTCAGGCTTCCGTGGAAGACCCCGGGACGACCTTTGGAGAGTGTCGCGGCGTGTTTGTGACTTTTGACCCCTTCGCCCGCCGCTTCGACGCCCACGAGCTTCACTGCGGCATCGTCCAAGAAGGCCGAAAAAATGCCGAGTGCATTCGATCCGCCACCCACGCACGCCACGACGGTGTCCGGGAGCCGGCCGAACTGCTCGAGTGTTTGGGCGCGCGCTTCCCGACCGATCACGGCCTGGAAATCGCGCACCAGGCGCGGGAAGGGATCGGGGCCCACGACCGAGCCGATGATGTAATGCGTGGTGGTGACATTGGTGACCCAGTCGCGCAGCGCCTCATTGGTCGCATCCTTCAGGGTCCGGGTGCCTGACGTCACGGGGACGACCTTCGCGCCCATGAGCTCCATGCGGTACACGTTCAAGCGCTGCCGGCGCATGTCTGTTTCGCCCATGTACACGACGCAGTCGAGCCCGAAGCGCGCGCACACCGTGGCGGTCGCGACGCCGTGCTGCCCCGCCCCGGTCTCCGCGATGATGCGCCGCTTGTTCATGCGCCGCGCGAGCAGTACCTGGCCCAACGTGTTGTTGATCTTGTGCGCGCCGGTGTGATTGAGATCCTCGCGTTTCAGGATTACCTGCCCGCCGACCTGCGCGGAGAGGCGTGGAACGGCGCTAAGAGGCGTGGGGCGACCGACGTAGTTCCGGAGCAGGTCATCGAGCTCGGTCCAGAATGCCGTGTCGGCCCGCGCGGCGTCGTACACGCGCGCCAACTCATCGAGCGCCTGGATGAGCGTCTCGGGGACGTAGCGGCCCCCGTACGGGCCGAACCGGCCGGTTTCGGTAGCCTGGGAATAGTTCAACGTCGAACTCCCACCTGTCTCTTGACTCCGGTCAGATCGCGCACCGCCTGCTCGGGATCGTCCTGGCGCGCGACGCTCGTTCCCACCAGCACCACGTCGGCGCCGCACGCGGCGAGACGCTCGACGTCCGCTCGGGTCTGCACACCACTCTCAGCCACGAGCGTCACGCCGGCAGGAATCTGACGCATAATCGCCTCCGCGCGCTCCGGAGTCATCACCAGCGTGTCGAGGTCGCGCGCATTGACGCCGAGGACGTCCGGCTCAGCGCCGAGCGCGGCGTCCAGCTCGCTCACGTCGTGCACTTCGACCAGCGGAGTCATTTGCCACTCCCGAACCGCGGCCGCAAGCTCGCGCAGCTGCGCCGGCTCGAGGATCCGGGCGATCAACAGCACCGCGCTCGCTCCGGCGATTCGCGCTTCGTGGATCTGCGCCTCATGGATGATGAAGTCCTTTCTCAGGACCGGGACAGACACCGCCGCCGCAACGCGTTGCAGATCTTCCAGCGAGCCGCCAAAGTGCCGCTCCTCCGTCAGGACCGAGATCGCCGCCGCGCCGCCCCGCTCGTAGCTGCGCGCAAATCTGACCGCGTCCAGGTCCGGCCGAATTGGACCTTGGGATGGCGAGCGCCGTTTGACCTCCGCGATCACGCCTATCGTAGCGCCCAAGACTCCCGGGAACGGCCTGGCGGCAGGCGCCTCGCGCGCGCGCTGCGCCAGCTCGGCGCCCTTTCCTTCAAGATGAGCGACGCGGGTTCGCGTTTCAGCCAGGATCGAGGCTAGTGCCGGCATCCTTGCGTTCGGTCGTTCTTCGGGTAGATTAGAGCTTCGGTATATCTTCGGGAGACAGCATATGCCGGTCACGCGACGCCAGCGCGAGATCCTGGATTTCATCGCGAAACATCTCGAGGAGAAGGGATACGCCCCTTCCTTCGAAGAGATCGCCCATCAATTCGGATTCCAGTCGCTGGCTACGGTCCACGAGCACCTCACCAATCTCGAGCGGAAAGGCTACATCCGCCGCACCCACAACGAGAGCCGGGCGATCGAGGTCGTTCCGCCCAAGGGCCAGACGGGAGCCACCGAGCTGCCGCTGCTGGGACTGGTCGCCGCCGGTCACCCGATTGAAGCGCTGACGAGCGATGAAACCATCGCCGTCCCCGACGAGCTCCTGCCCCGCCGCGGCCGCAGTTACGTGCTCAAGGTCCGCGGCAACTCGATGATCGACGAGCACATCAAAGACGGCGACTACGTCGTCGTTCAAGAGCGGAACCAGGCCGACGCGGGCCAGACCGTCGTTGCGCTGGTCCACGGCGAGGGCGCGACGGTCAAGCGCTACTATCGGGAGCCCGGCGGCTGGATCAGGCTGCAGCCGGCCAACGACACGATGCAGCCGCTCCGCATCAATGAGCGCGACGTCATCGTCCAGGGCGTCGTCGTCGGCGTCATCCGGAAATACTAGCCGTCGCTTTGCGCAGGCGATCGAGCGCGGCCCGCGCCGCGCCCGACGCCACGACTTCGCGCGCGCGCCCGATCCCCTCGGCGAGCGAGCTCGCGATGCCGGCCACATAAATCGCCGCGCCGGCATTCAAGAGAACAGCGGCGAGCCCCTCCGGGTCGCCGAAGCCGTTGCCGAGAATTCGCTCCAGTCGCGCCGCGTTCGCCGCCGGCTCCCCGCCCTCCAGCACCTTCACGTCATCGATCCCCAATCGAAAACGCGTGGGATCGATCTCCCATTTGCGCACTGATCCGTCCTTGACCTCCCACACGTCGGTAATCCCGTGTGGCGAGATCTCGTCCATTCCCACGCGACCATTCACGACCAGCGCATGCTCGGCGCCGAGCCGCACGAGCGCGTCCGCGACGATCGCCGCGCGATCCGCCTCGGCGACTCCGATGACCTGTCGCTGCACGCCGGCTGGATTCGCGAGCGGGCCGATGAGATTCATCAGCGTCGGCGTGCCGAGCTCGCGCCGCACCGGTCCGACATGCTTCATCGCGGGATGGAAACTGGGAGCGAACAGGAACACGACTTTCGCTTCGCGCAGGACGCGGCTCGCGTTGGGCGCGTCGAGCACGATGCGAATGCCGAGCGCTTCGAGCACGTCGGCGGAGCCGCAGCGAGAGGTGTACGAGCGATTGCCGTGCTTGGGCACGACCGCGCCCGCGCCGGCGGCCACGAATGCCGCAACCGTGGAGATGTTGAACGTGGAGACGCTGCCGCCGCCGGTGCCGCAGGTGTCGACGAGGTGCGGCTGCGGGGCATCGACGCGAACCATCGCTTCGCGCAGCGCGCGGGCGGCGCCGGCGAGCTCGTCGGCCGTTTCGCCTTTCGCGCGCAGGCCCATGAGCAGCGCGCCGATCTGTCCCGGCGTGGCCTCGCCGCTCATGACGAACCCGAACACGTCCGCGCTCTGGCTTTCAGACAGCGACTGGCGGCCGGCGAGTGCGATGAGGGCGCGGCGAAGCGGCGAGACGTCCATGAGGGGTTAAGGCTATCACCCTTGTCAAATAGTGACAACGAGTTGCATCTTTCCTGCCGTGACAAGTCTCCCCCGCCCGTTTCTCGCGGTGGTTCAGTACGACGGGGGTGGCTTCGCAGGGTGGCAGCGGCAGCCGGCCGACCGCACCGTGCAGGCGGAGTTCGAAGCGGTGCTCGAGCGGCTGATGGGACGGCCGACCGCGGCGACCGGCGCCGGGCGAACCGACAGCGGCGTTCATGCCGTCGGACAGGCGGTCAGCTTCCAGGGCAGCGAGCGCTGGGTGTCGCAGCCGGCGGACTTACGGCGCGCGATGAATGCGCTGTTGCCGCGCGAGATTTGGGTGGAGCGGGTGCATCTCATGCGACCCGGCTTTGACGCACGGCGCAGCGCCACGGCGCGGCGCTATCGGTACCTGATCGGCACCGATGCAGCGGCAGCATCGCCATTCCGGCGGCCCTATGAATGGGCGCTTGGTGAGCCGCTCGATGTGCGCGCGTTGGAGAGTGCCGCGGCGGCACTCGTTGGAGAGCATAGTTTTCGTGGTCTGGCTGCGGCCGGTGCGAACACAACCCACTACCGATGCCGCGTGGCGCTAGCGCAATGGGCGCCGCGAGCGGACATCGCGGGGGGATTGAGGTTCACGGTCGAGGCCGATCGGTTTCTGCATCACATGGTGCGCTTCATCGTCGGCACCATGGTCGACATCGCCCTCGGCCGGCGTCCGCCGGAAGACTTCCCCCGTCTGCTCGCTGCTCACGACAATCTGGCGGCCAGTCCGCCCGCCCCGCCCCAGGGACTGTACCTGGAAGCGGTGCAGTATCCACCGGAACTCTTCGCCGAGGGGTCTACGTCATGAAGTTTTTCCTCGACACCGCAAGCCTCAAGGACATCAGCTGGGCCGCGCAGGCCGGACTGATCGACGGCATTACCACGAATCCGTCCCTGCTCGCGAAGCAGGCGGGCGACCTCGATCCGCGCGACGTGCTCAAGGAGATCTGCTCGCTCGTCGAGGGACCGGTCTCGGCCGAAGTCGTCGCGGTCGACGCGGATGAGATGGTGAAGGAGGGCAAGGAGCTCGCCAAGATCGCCGAGAACATCGTCGTGAAGATTCCGATGATCGAAGCCGGCATGGTGGCGGTGCGCCGGCTCGCCGCTGACGGGATCCGCACCAACGTCACCCTCTGCTTCTCGAGCGTGCAGTGTCTGATCGCCGCCAAGGCGGGCGCGTCGTACGTGAGTCCGTTCATCGGACGGCTCGACGACGTCGGCCAGGAAGGGATGGACGTGATTCGCGAGGCGCGGACGATCTTCGACAACTACAACATCGAAACCGAGATTCTCGCCGCGTCGATCCGCCATCCGCGTCACGTCGTGGACGCGGCGATGATCGGCGCGGACGTGGCCACGCTGCCGCCCGAAGTGCTCAAGAAGCTGCTGCTGCACCCGCTGACGGACCGCGGCCTGGAGCAGTTCCTCGCCGACTGGAGCAAGCTGGTGGCCCGGGCGAAGGCCACGGTTTGAACTGGATCTCGCCGCTCTCCACGCGCTACGCCTCTCCCGCGATGCAGGCGCTGTGGGGCGAGCGCCGCCGCATCGGCTTGTGGCGTCGCTTGTGGCTCGCGCTGATGGAAGGGGAGAAGGAGTTGGGCGTTGGGATTCCGGATGAAGCGGTGAAGCAGCTGCGCGCGCATCTCGACGACGCCGACCTGGATAAAGCGGCCGACTACGAGCGCCGGCTGCGGCACGACGTAATGGCGCACATCCACCACCTGGGCGATCAGGCGCCGGCGGCGCGGCCCTTCATTCATCTGGGCGCGACGAGCGCCTACGTCACCGACAACGCCGATCTGGTATTGATGCGCGAGGGAATGCAGCTGCTGCTCGGGCGGCTCGGCGCCGTCCTCGTCGCGATGGGAAAGGTCGCGCGGCGCTATCGTGCCCTGCCCTGTCTCGCCTACACGCACTTTCAACCGGCGCAGCTCACGACCGTCGGCAAGCGCATGACGATGTGGATGCAGGATTTCGCGCTCGATGCCGAGGAGCTGCTGCACCGGATCGTCACGCTGCGATTCCGCGGCGTCAAAGGCACCACCGGCACGCAGGCCAGCTTCCTCGAGCTGTTCGAAGGCGATCATGCGAAGGTGGTCGAGCTCGACACGCGGGTTTCGCGCGCGCTTGGGTTCGAGCAGGTGCTGCCGATTACCGGCCAGACCTACACGCGCAAGCTCGATGGACAGGTGCTCGCGGTGTTGTCGGGCATCGCGCAGTCGGCGGCGAAGTTCGCGACTGATCTTCGGCTGCTGCAGCACGAAGGCGAGCTGCTCGAGCCGTTCGAGAGCGAGCAAGTCGGCTCATCGGCGATGCCGTACAAACGGAACCCGATGCGCGCCGAGCGCATGACCAGTCTCGCGCGCTACGTGATCGAGCTCGAAGGCAACGCCTGGCATACGGCCGCGGCGCAATGGCTCGAGCGCACGCTCGACGACAGCGCCAACCGCCGCCTGGTGATTCCTGAAGCGTTTCTCGCGACCGACGCGATCCTGGTCCTCGCGACGAACGTCGCGGCGGGCCTCGAAGTGCGGGAGGAAGCGATCGGCAAGCATGTGGCGGGTGCGATGCCGTTTCTCGCGACCGAGCGGCTGCTCATGCGCGGCGTGAAGGCAGGCGGCGACCGGCAGGCGTTGCACGAAGTGATTCGCGGCCAGAGTCTCGAGGGTGCGGAGAATCTGCTGGACCGTCTCGCCAGGACACCGGAGTTCAAGCGCCTGGGCGTCCGGGCGACGGCCGAGGAGCTGGATCCGGCGGCGTACGTGGGACGCGCACCCCAGCAGGCCGACGATTTTCTCGATCGGGTCCTGCCCGATCTGATGCGTTCAATCAAGTCAGCCGCGCCCGCGGCCGCCGCAGCGGAGGTTCAGGTATGACCGGAGCGGTTCTCGTCCAAAGCAAGCTGCCTCTCCCGCTCCTTCGTCGCGGGAAGGTTCGGGAGGTTTACGAGGTTGATGAGGGTACGCTCCTCCTGGTCGCCAGCGACCGGGTGAGTGCCTTCGACGTCGTTATGAAGGAAGCGGTGCCGCACAAGGGCGCCGTACTCACGCAGATGAGTGCGTTCTGGTTCGGGCGTCTGAAATCGGTGATGCCGCATCACCTGCTGACGGCCGATGTCGATCAGATCATCAAGCGCGTGCCCGTGCTGGCGCCGCATCGGGACGAGCTCTACGGTCGCGCGATGCTGTCGCGGCGCGCCACCACCGTTCCGTTCGAATGCGTCGTGCGCGGCTATATCTCCGGATCGGCGTGGGCCGAATACCAGCAGTCCGGGACGCTCGCCGGAGAGCCGCTGCCCACGGGACTCGTCGAAAGCGCCCGGCTCGACCCTCCGATCTTTTCGCCGGCCACGAAGGCCGAGCAGGGTCACGACGAAAACGTCACGTTCGATCACGTGGTGCGCGGGCTGGGGCGCGTCACCGCGGAACGGCTGCGTGACGCGAGCCTCGCGCTCTATTCGGCCGGCCGCGAGTACGCCGCTGGGCGCGGCATCATCATCGCCGACACGAAATTCGAGTTCGGGACGACGTCGCAGGGCGAACTGATCGTGATCGACGAGATCCTCACCCCCGACTCCTCGCGTTTCTGGCCGGCCGACCGCTATCAGCCGGGGCGCGGGCAGCCGAGCTTCGACAAGCAGCCGCTGCGCGACTACCTCGCCGCTCTCAAGAAGCAGGGCCAATGGAACGGCGAAGCTCCCCCGCCCTCCCTGCCCGACGACGTGGTCGCGGCGACGAGTGAGCGCTATCGCGATGCGTACCGACGGATCACCGGGAAAGAGCTGGAGTGAGGATTGCGCCCGAGGGCTGGCCGTTCATCGCCATCGCGTGGCTGCTCGTGGCGGGAGCCGTGTACCTGGCCAACCGCTGCGGGGGACTGTGGTGGATAGCGCCGGGCGTGCTCGCGATTCTGGCGATCTGGGTCGTCGCGTTCTTTCGCGATCCGATCCGCCCGGGCCCGCGCGGCGATCGCTACGTGCTCTCCGCCGCCGAAGGACATGTGGTCCACGTGACCGAGGTCGACGAGCCGATGTACCTCAAGGCGCGGGCGGTCCGGATCTCGATCTTTCTCTCCGTGTTTGACGTGCACGTGAATCGCTATCCCGTAAGCGGGACGGTGGAGCTGCTGCACTACAACAAGGGCAAGTTTCTCCATGCCGCCGACGAGAAAGCGAGTCTTGATAACGAGCAGTCGTCCATCGGGCTGCGTGGCCCGCACGGCCCGGTCCTGGTGCGTCAGATCGCGGGCCTGATCGCGCGCCGCATCGTGACCGATCCCAAGCGCGGCGACCAGGTCGAACAGGGCGCGCGGCTCGGCTTGATTCGCTTCGGCTCACGCACCGACGTATTCCTTCCCCTCTCCGCTCGACCGGTCGTCAAAGTCAAACCGGGCGACGTCGTGCGGGTCGGGGGCACCGTGCTGGCGGAGTATCCATGAGACCACCGCCGATCCCGCTGCGTCGCGTCGTGATCGTCGTCCCCAGCCTGTTCACGCTGTTCAATCTGTTCTTTGGCATCTGGGCGATGGTGCTCGCGACGCGTGGCGACTTCTATCGCGCGGGCTGGTTCATCGTGTTCGCCGGCATCCTCGACACGCTCGATGGCCGGGTCGCCCGAATCTCGGGGACCGGGACCCGCTTCGGCGCCGAACTGGACAGTCTCGTCGACATCGTGAGCTTCGGCGTCGCGCCCGCTTTCCTTATGTATCAGGTCGAGTTCGCGGGCGGCGGCCAGGCCGCCTGGATCTTCTGCTACTTCTACGTCATGGCCGCCGCGATCCGCCTGGCGCGCTTCAATGTGACCCAGGCCGGACGCGCGAAGACGCACTTCATCGGCTTGCCGTCGCCGGCCGCCGGGATGACGCTCGCGACGTTTTACCCGTTTTCGCAGACGGGCCTGTTCGAATCGCTCCGCGGTCTGCCCTGGCATTTGCTCCTGACGTTTTTGATGATCGCGCTGACGATTCTGATGGTCAGCAACGTTCATTACGCGACGCTGCCCCGCGCGGGCTTCCGCACGGCCCGCGGGCTATTGGGCCTCGCGTTGATTGTTGTTATCCTGGTATTCGGAATCTGGAAGCACGACGCTTTCCTGTTCCCGTTGGGCATCGCCTACATGACCTACGGCGTGGTGCGGGCCGTCTTGCTGGGCTTCTTCAAGGCCCCCGCCGAGGATGAAGAGGCCGAGATCGCCGGCCCGATTGTCATCGATGAGACCGACCAGAACCTCCGCGGGTCCCGCGGCGGTCGCGGGGGATGAGGAGCGGCATGAGCGCCTATACGGTGGAAATCCGCGTGATGCCCCGGGCGTCGTTGCTCGACCCTCAGGGCCAGGCGGTGCAGCACGCCCTCCAGGCGCTCGGCTTTGGTGATGTCGGCAGCGTGCGGGCGGGCAAACACCTGGTGCTCCAGGTCCAGGCCGCGACGCGCGAAGAGGCGGCCGCTAAGGCGCGCACGATGTGCGACCGGCTCCTGGCCAATCCGGTGACCGAGGATTACGAATGCAGCGTGTCGCCGTAGTCGTTTTTCCCGGCTCGAACTGCGATGCCGACACGCTCGACGCCGCGCGTGCCGCAGGGTCGGAGGCGTATTATGTGTGGCATCGGGACACGGATCTCAAGCAAGCCGACGCCGTGATTCTGCCGGGCGGGTTCAGCTACGGCGATTATCTGCGCTCGGGCGCGATCGCGCGCTTTTCTCCCGTCATGCGCGCCGTCACGGCGCATGCGCGCGCTGGCGGCGCGCTCCTTGGCATCTGCAATGGCTTCCAGATTCTGTGCGAGGCCGGACTGCTGCCGGGAGCCTTGATGCGCAACGCGCGGCTCAAATTCCTGTCCCGGCCGGTCCGGGTGCGCGTCGAGACCACGGATACGCCGTTCACGCGCGAGTACGAGCGCGGCGAGGAGCTGGTGCTTCCGATCGCGCACGGAGACGGCCGGTACGTCGCGGATGCGCAGACCGCCGCCGAGCTCAACGCCAATGCCCAGGTAGTCTTGCGGTACGTCACAGAGAATCCGAACGGTTCGATGCAGGATATAGCCGGTATTTGCAATGCCGGACGGAACGTGGTGGGGATCATGCCGCATCCGGAGCGCCGCAACGCTCCGGTACTGGGTGGCCAGGATGGCGCCCGCGTCTTCCTCTCTCTGGAGGCTCGCAATGCGACGCAGCACGCTGGCGATATGCGCGCTGTTGACGGTCGCCACCTTAGGGTGTGAGCAGGTCGATGCCGCCAAGGCGAAGCTGAAGCTCGCCTGGGACAAAGTGCGCGGCCGCTCGACTGCCACGGCACCGGCGGCGCCGGCGCGTCCCGCGCCCGACACGGCCGGAGCCCGCATCGCCGCCGAGCAGCAACAGCAGGCGGCCTCGCGGCCTCGGCCTCCCGCCGCGCCGCAGGAGCAGGCGTTGACGCGGGACGTTCCCTACATCTCCGATGATACCGGCACCGTGAATCCCGGTATGAGCGAGCGCGAGGTCTATGAGATCTGGGCCGCTCCCGCCGCGGTGCGGCGCGTGGGTTCGTACACCTATCTGTTCTTCCGCAACGGCTGCGAGTACACGTGCGGGACGATGGATGTCGTCACACTGGAGAACGGCCGCGTCGTGGACGCGATCGTGCGGTGGGATGGACATCGCTACTCCGGCGAGTCGTCATCGCCGCTGGGGAAGGTGCCGTTCGCGAATCCCGGTGGTGAGCACCTGCAGGTGACGCCTCCACCTCCACCTCCACAACCTCCACTGTCCTCCACCACCGGCCGTTCATGACCGACAAGCCCACCAAGAACGAAGACGAATACTTCGCGCGCCGCGACGCGGAGCTGCTCCGCCAGCAGCGCGAGACCGCCCGCAAGTCCGCCGCCGAGCTCGAGCGCAAGACGCACCACATGAAGTGCCCCAAGTGCGGATTCGATCTGATCACCGGCGACTGGGACGGCATTCAGATCGACCAGTGCACCAACTGCCACGGCATTTGGTGTGACGCGGGAGAGGTGGAGGAGATCCTCAAGCGGAAGATCCAGCCGAACATCCTGGGACGGATATTCCGGGCCGTCGCAAAGGGCGTGACGAGATCGTGACAGATCCGAAGATCACACCCGAGCTGGTGCAGGAGCACAATCTCACAACCAAAGAATACGAACGCATCACGGCGATGCTCGGCCGCACGCCCACGTTCCCGGAGCTCGGGATCTTTTCCGCGCTGTGGAGCGAGCACTGCTCGTATAAGCACTCCCGCCCCATTCTCAAGACGTTTCCGACCACAGGCACGCATGTCGTTCAAGGACCCGGTGAGAACGCCGGGGTGCTGCGCCTGCCGGGCGGGTGGGCGGTCGCATTCAAAATCGAATCACACAATCACCCATCGGCGGTGGAGCCGTATCAGGGCGCGGCCACGGGAGCGGGCGGGATTCTGCGCGATGTCTTCACGATGGGCGCGCGCCCCGTGGCGTTGCTCAACAGCCTGCGGTTCGGCCCGCTCGACGAAGCGCGCAATCGCTACCTGTTCGGCGGCGTGGTCAAAGGGATCGGCGACTACGGCAATTGCGTCGGCGTCCCGACGCTGGGCGGCGAGGTCGACTTCGCGTCGGGGTACTCGGGCAATCCGCTCGTCAACGCGATGTGCGTCGGCGTGCTCAAGGAAAAGGACCTCATCAAGGCCGCGGCGCATGGCGTGGGCAACGTGCTCCTGGCCGTGGGTTCGAGCACCGGCCGTGACGGGATCCACGGCGCATCGTTCGCGTCCGAAGAGCTGACGCACGAGAGCGAACAGCGCCGCCCGCAGGTCCAGGTTGGGGATCCGTTCACCGAGAAGCTACTGCTCGAGGCGAGCCTCGAGCTGATCGCCTCCGGGCATATCGTGGCCATTCAGGACATGGGCGCGGCGGGACTGACGTCGTCGTCGGCGGAAATGGCGGCACGCGGCGGTGTGGGCGTCGAGATCGACCTCTCGAAGGTGCCGACGCGTGAGCCGGATATGACGCCGTACGAAATCCTGCTGTCCGAATCGCAGGAGCGCATGCTCGTCGTCGCGAAGACGAACCGCGTCAAGGAAGTTCAGGCGATCGCGGCCAAGTGGGATCTCGAGGCCACGCCCATCGGCAAGGTGACCGACGACGGGATGTACCGCTGCCTGTGGCAGGGCAAGGTCGTGGTCGAGATCCCGGGTCAACGGCTCGTCGACGATTGCCCCGTCTATTATCCGGACGCCAAGGAAGACCCACGCATCGCGGAACAGCGAGCGGCGTCGCCATCTCCCATCTCCCATCTCCCATCTCCTACTGAAACGCTCCTGCAGCTACTCGATGCGCCTTCAGTGGCCAGTAAGAAGTGGGTCTTCGAGCAATACGATTCCACGGTCCAGGCCGGCACCGTGGTCGCGCCGGGCGGCGACGCCGGTCTGCTGCGCGTGCGACACGAAGAGTTCGGGATCGCGGTCAAAACCGACTGCAACAGCCGATACGTGAAGCTCGATCCCTACGAGGGTGGCAAGGCTGCCGTCGCCGAGTCTGCACGCAACGTCGCCTGCACCGGCGCGCAGCCCATCGGGATCACGAACTGCTTGAACTTCGGGAGTCCCGAACGTCCCGAGGTCTTTTTCCAGTTTCGTGAAGCCGCGCGCGGCATCGCGGACGCCTGCCGCGCGCTCGATACGCCCGTGACGGGCGGGAACGTCTCCTTCTACAATGAAAGCCCCACTGGCGCGGTGGACCCGACGCCGGTGATTGGGATGATCGGCGTGATCTCGCACGCTTCTCGCGCGGTGCCGAGCCACGCGCGCTCCGCGGGCGACGCAGTGTTCGTGCTCGGCGAGACCCGCGCGGAGCTGGGGGGATCGGCGTACTGGGAGATCTGCCACGACTTCATCGGCGGCCAGCCACCGAAAGTGGATCTCGAAGCCGAAACCCGTCTCATCAAGCTGCTCGTCACCGGTGCTGATCGGGCCCTATTCCGGTCGGCGCACGACTGCTCGCACGGTGGCTTGGGCGTCGCGCTCGCCGAAGTCGCCATGGGTGGTCCCTATCAGGGGCATGGGTACGGTTTGGACGTTGACTTGACGACGCACGACGCACGACTCACGACGCACGAGTTGTTGTTCAGCGAATCCCACGGCCGGGCCGTCATCACCTGTGCTCCGGAGCGGGCGGCGGCCGTGCAGGCGCTGGCCGGCGAGCTCGGCGTCCCTGCGCTGCGTTGCGGGAGCGTCGGAGCCCAGGACGGCACCTTCCGCATCAAGCTGCGAGACGGGGCGATCGAAGAGTCTGTCCCGCGCTTACGCGACATATATTTCAGCGCCATTCCCCGGCGCATGGGAGACTGATCGAGCGATGTGCGGCATCATCGGCGTAGCGGGCGTCAAAGACGCGGCCCGCATCACCTATCTGGGACTCTATAGCCTCCAGCACCGCGGCCAGGAGTCGGCCGGCGCGGTCGTGGTGGATCAGGGTGGCGTCGCGCGCGCACATCGCGGGATGGGGCTCGTTTCCGACGTCTTCAACGAGACCATTCTCGCCGGCATCCCCGGTGATGTGGCGATCGGCCATACGCGCTATTCGACGGCCGGCTCGTCGGTCCTCGCGAACGCCCAGCCGATTCTCGCCGGCTACCGCGAAGGTCCGCTCGCCCTCGCGCACAACGGCAATCTCACGAACGCGGAAGCGCTTCGGTCCGACCTCGTCGCCAAGGGATCGATCTTCCAGACTTCGTCCGACAGTGAAGTCTTGATTCATCTCATCGCCCGGTCCGAGGCCCGTGAGCCCGAGGATCAGCTGCTCGATGCGCTCGAGCGCGTGGAAGGCGCCTACTCGCTGGTCGTGACGATCGGCCGGACGCTGTACGCCATCGTCGATCCGCGCGGGTTCCGGCCCCTCTTTCTCGGCAAGCTCGGCGCCGGATACGTCGTCGCCTCCGAGACCTGTGCGTTCGACCTCATCGGCGCCACGGTGGAGCGCGAGCTGCAGCCGGGCGAATTCCTGCGCATTCACGGTTCGGAAGTCGATCGGCTGCCGTCGCTGCAAGCCAAGCCGCACCAGCGCTGCATCTTCGAGCTCGTCTACTTCTCGCGTCCCGACAGCACGATCTTCGGCCGCTCAGTCGACCGCGTGCGGCGCGCGCTCGGACGCGAGCTGGCCGCCGAGCACCCTGCCCCGGGTGCCGACTGCGTCTTCTCGGTGCCGGACTCGTCGAATGCGATGGCGCTTGGATTTGCCGAAGAGTCCGGCCTCAAGCTCGAGCACGCGTTGATCCGCAATCACTATGTGGGGCGGACGTTCATCAATCCCACCCAGGCCGCCCGCAATGCCAAGGTGAAGATCAAGTTCAATCCGGTGCGGGAAGTGCTCGCCGGCAAGAAAGTGGTTGTCGTGGACGACTCGCTGGTCCGCGGCACCACCAGCCGAGAGCTGGTGCAGATGATCCGTCAGGCCGGGGCCAAGGAAGTGCATTTCCGGGTCGCCTCGGCGCCGATCACTGGCCCCTGCTACTACGGCATCGATACGCCGACGAAGTCCGAGCTGATCGCCTCGAGCCATTCGCTCGAGGAGATTCGGCAGCACCTGGGCGTGGATTCACTCGGCTATCTCTCGCTCGGCGGCATGAAACGGGCTGCCGGTGGAAATACGGACGAGTTCTGCCACGCTTGTTTCTCGGGCCAGTATCCGACCGCGATCCCCGAGGATACGAAGCAGGCTCGAAATGCCACGCCCCTCCAGGTGACGATGGCCGTCTAGGTGCGCGCATCTTTCTGGCTGCTGGTGCTGATTGTCGGACACGCGTTGCCCGCCGCCGCGACGGCGCAAACCGTTCTCGGCAAACGCGCCGTCGTCTTTACGACCGCCGACAGCACGAACCTGCGGCTTTCGGCCACCGATACGCTGGTGTTTCAGCCTGGTGCGGCGACTTCGGAAGGTGAGGTCTACGTCTTCGTCGATCCCCGCCGCACGTTTCAGACGATGATCGGGATCGGTGGCGCGCTCACCGATGCGGCGGCGGAGACGTTTGCCAAGCTGCCCGCCGAGCGGCAGACGGAAGTGCTCGACGCGTACTACAGTCGCGACCGCGGCATCGGCTACACCCTCGGCCGCACGAACATCAACAGCTGTGACTTCTCGAGCGCGAGCTATACGTATGTCACCGAGGGCGACACGAATCTGAGCAGCTTCAGCATCGCGCCCGATCTGAAGTACAAGATCCCCCTGATAAAACGCGCCATGGCCGCGAGCGGCAATCGGCTCAAGCTCTTCGCCAGCCCATGGAGTCCGCCGGCATACATGAAAGACAACAACGACATGCTGCACGGCGGCAAGCTGCGGCCGGAATATCGTGCGGCGTGGGCGCGCTACTACGCGAAGTTCATCAAGAGCTACCGGCAGGCCGGCGTGCCGGTCTGGGGAATCACGATTCAAAACGAGCCGATGGCTCGGCAAACCTGGGAGTCGTGCATCTATCAGGCCGAAGAGGAGCGGGACTTTCTCCGCGATCATCTCGGCCCGACCATGGCGGCCCAAGGCCTGCGCGATGTCAAGATCATCGTCTGGGACCACAACCGCGATCTGATGGTGCAGCGCGCGCTCGCGATCTTCAGCGACACGGCAGCGGCGCGGTACGCCTGGGGCATCGGTTTCCACTGGTACGAGGACTGGTCGGGCGGCACGCAGATGTACGACAACGTCGCTCTCGTCAGCCGCATGTTTCCGGGCAAGCACATCATCTTCACCGAAGGCACACCGGCCACCTTTGATTCCACGGCCTTAGGACGCTGGAGCCTCGGCGAGGCGTATGGGCGCTCAATGATTCATGATTTCAATACGGGCACCGAGGGCTGGACCGACTGGAACATTCTGCTCGACGAAAAGGGCGGCCCGAATCACGTCGGCAACTATTGCTTCGCCCCGATCCACGCGGACACGAGAACGGGGCAGCTGACCTACACGAACTCCTACTACTACATCGGCCACTTCTCGAAATTCATCCGACCCGGCGCCAAGCGCGTCGCCGTCGCCCCAAGTCGGAGCATGCTGCTCGCGACCGGATTCGTGAATCCGGATGGGAAGGTGGCGGTCGTGGTCATGAACCACACGGCCAAGGCCGGGCAGTACCACGTGCGCGTGGGAACGGCGGATGTGACCGTGAAGTCGCCGGCTCATTCGATCCAGACCGTCGTGTTTTAGCCCCTTACGCCCTCCCCTTCCCGCCTCCATAATCGCGGTATGTCAGTCGAACGCCATGTCTACTTTTTCGGTAACGGCCGCGCCGATGGCTCGGCCGCCATGCGCGACATTCTGGGCGGCAAAGGCGCCGGCCTCGCCGAAATGGCCAACCTCGGCCTCCCCGTTCCCCCCGGCTTCACGATCTCCGCCAAGCTGTGCAACACCTACATCGAAGAAGGCACGTTCCCGCCCGCGCTGCGCGCTGAGGTAGATCGGCATCTGAAGCACCTCGAAAAAGTCACGAAGAAGGGGTTTGGCGACGCCAAGAACCCGCTGCTCGTGTCGGTGCGCTCGGGGGCGGCGGTCTCGATGCCCGGGATGATGGAAACGATTCTGAACCTCGGCCTCAACGACCGGACGGTCGAAGGCCTCATCGCCGGGTCCAAGAATCCGCGCTTTGCGTACGACTCCTATCGGCGCTTCGTGATGATGTACGGCGACGTCGTGTACGACATCGGCAAGGCGCCCTTTGAAGAAGAGCTCGACAAAGCCAAAGCCCGCCGCAAGGTCAAACGCGACATCGATCTGCCCGCGGACGACCTGCACGACCTGGTGCACGACTTCAAGACGATTGTGAAAAAGCGCACCGGCCATCCCTTCCCCGACGATCCGCACGAGCAGCTGTGGGGCGCGATCGAAGCGGTGTTCAAGAGCTGGCATACGAAGCGCGCCAAGGACTACCGCCAGGTAAACGACATTCCCGACAGCCTGGGCACCGCCGTGAACATCGTCGCCATGGTGTACGGCAACATGGGTGACGACTGCGGTACGGGCGTGGCATTCACGCGCGACTGCAGCACGGGCGAGCACGTCCTGAACGGCGACGTGTTGACCAACGCGCAGGGCGAGGACGTGGTCTCGGGAGCGCGAACCCCTGAGTCCATTCAGAAGATGAAGCGCGGCAAGTTCGCCAAGATCTACCGCGAGCTCGACCGCCTGGCGACCAAACTCGAGAAGCACTTCAAGGATGTGCAGGACGTGGAGTTCACGTTCGAGCACGGCCAGCTGTACATGCTGCAGACGCGTCGCGCGCAACGGACCGGAATGGCGGCGGTTCGAAGTGCCGTCGAAATGGTGGACGAGGGGCTGATTACCGAAGACGAAGCGATCCAGCGCGTGCCGCCGCAGGATCTGGATCAGCTGTTCCATCCGATGGTGGATCCAAAGTCCAGCGTGACCGTGCTGGCCAAAGGCCTCCCCGCCTCGCCCGGCGCCGCGACCGGCGAAGTCGTGTTCGATGCCGACGAAGCCGAGACGCTCAAGAAAAAGGGCCACGATGTGATCCTGGTGCGCCCCGAGACGTCACCCGAGGACTACCACGGTATCGTGGCGGCGCGCGCGATTCTCACCGCGCGGGGCGGCATGACGAGCCACGCGGCAGTCGTAGCGCGCGGCATGGGGAAGACCTGCGTGGTGGGTGCGAAGGACCTCGATGTCGATCCCGCCGCCGGCCGATTCCGCGTCAATGGCCGCGCCGTCAAGCGGGGTCAGGTGATTACCGTCGACGGGACGACGGGGCGCGTCATCCTGGGCGCGGCGAAGCTGGTCACACCCAAGGCAGGCAAAGAGTACGCTCGCCTGATGGCCTGGGCCGACTCGAAGCGGCGGATGCGCGTGCGCGCCAACGCCGACATTCCCGCCGACGCGCGCCGCGCGCGCGAGTTCGGCGCGGAGGGCATTGGCCTGTGCCGCACGGAGCACATGTTCTTTGAAGGCGATCGCATCACGCTGATGCGCGAGATGATCGTGGCCTCGGACGAAGCCGGCCGGCGCAAGGCCCTCGCCAAGCTGCTGCCGATTCAACGGAAGGACTTCGAGGGCATCTTCGACGTGATGGATGGGCTGCCCGTCACCATCCGTCTGCTCGACCCGCCGCTGCACGAGTTCCTGCCACACACGCGCGAGGAGATTGGCGTGCTCGCCAAGCATGCCAAGGTGCCGGCGGCGCAGCTCGAGAAACTGATCGAGTCGCTCCGCGAAGCAAACCCGATGCTCGGGCATCGCGGCTGCCGGCTGGGGATCACCTATCCCGAGATCACCGAGATGCAGGCGCGCGCGATTTTCGAAGCGGCGGGCCATGTCGCGGGCAAGGGCAAGAAGGTCACCGTCGAAATCATGATCCCGCTGGTGGCGGATGTGCGCGAGCTCACGAATCAGACGGAGATCATCCGGCGCGTGGCGCAGGAGGTGTTCCATCGCGAGGGACGGGCGGTTCCCTATCTCCTGGGCACGATGATCGAGCTGCCGCGCGCGGCCGTCACCGCGGACGAGATCTCCAAGGAAGCCGAGTTCTTCTCATTCGGCACGAACGATCTGACCCAGACGACGTTTGGGCTCTCGCGCGACGACGCCGGGCGCTTCCTGCCGTTCTATGTCGAGCACGGTGTGTTGCCGGAGGATCCGTTCCAGGTCCTCGATCAGAACGGCGTCGGCAAGCTGATCGAGCTGGCCGTGAAGCTCGGACGGAAGACGCGGCACGATTTGAAAGTCGGGATTTGCGGTGAGCACGGGGGGGAACCGAGCTCGGTGAAGTTCTGCCACCGGACCGGAATGAACTACGTCTCCTGCTCGCCGTTCCGGGTCCCGATCGCCCGCCTCGCCGCGGCCCAGGCGGCCCTCGAGGAGGCGGGCGTCGTCAGTCGGACGCGGGCGACGGTCTAGGTCAGCCGGCGCGGCCCGCGAACATCGCCGCGAACGCTCCCGCAATCACCACGCCGATCAGGAATCCGATCGTCGCGACGATGTAGCCGGTGCTCTTGGAGAGCCGGTGCGTCGTCGACACGCCGATTGCCGTCAACACCAGTGCCCAGATTCCGAATGGATTGACCGCCTTGAGTGCGGCGCCCACAAAGCCTTTGGCGCCGGGGGCGAGCAGATCCAATCCGAGCGCGGGTTGCATGTCCTGCGGTGACGTGATTTCACCGACGCCCTGGAGATGCAGCACGATCGTTCCGACGATCGCGAGCAGCACCACCGACGGGACCGCGGCGTATGCCGTCACGCTGAGCAGCGTCGCAAACTTTCCGTCGCCGCCGAACACCGACACGAGCAGCCACAGGATCAGTCCGCCCAAGAGCAGCGCGATGCCGATTCCGAGCGGAATGAACAGCGCGCCGATGAACAGGAATTTCGATGGGTCAGGACCACCGGCGGGTCGCGAGGCCATCTGGGCCGCCATCCCAGCCTTCATGAACGGCAGATTATAGAAGTAGATCGCGATCTGGAAGGCGCAGATCACGATAAACGGCGCGAGGAAGCGGGGGCGTTCCCGGACGCGCTCGAATACCGCGGTCGGCTCGAATAACACCTTGAAGACATCCAGGAACGCGTTGCCCCCGTCCTGTTGAACTGAAGGCTGCTGAATACCCTGGCCCATTCCCGCCTCCCATTGAGGGTTATTGGACGGCGCCAATATAGGTCCCGCACCGGGAAACGGGAGATCGGAGTACCAAGAGGGTCTTCCCACCGGTCACAAGACGATGTAGGGTAGTTGGACGACCATGTTACACGCTCTGGTAGGGACGGTCGCAATCGTTGTGCAGGTGTCCGCTGCTGCGCCGGCGCCTGGGCCGGTCCGCGTCTGGCGTACCGATTCCACCGCCTTTGTCACGCTGCGCTCGCCGGGTCGCCTGCTCGTGATGCATGTCGATGCGATCGGCCGCATTCAGGTTCTCTACCCGCTGACTCCCGACGACACGTTCCCCGTTTCGAACCAGGCGCCGATCGAAATCGCGTTGCCCCCGACCGCTGAGGGCAATCCGGCGACATTCATCGCGGTGCGGACGCGTTGGGCGTTCGATTTTTCGTCAGTGCAGCTGGGTTCGTGGTGGGACTATCAGAACGCTTTGTTATTGCAGCCGACCGCGGGTGATCCGCTCGCGGCGTTGCTCGAGATCGCCGATCGCGTGACCGATGGCCGTCCGTACGATTACGCGGAGGCGACCTACGGCCGAGATGGTGTCGTGATCGCACGCGGGCCGGTGGAACCGCCGCAAGTCTGCTGGACGTGTACGCGGTCGCGTCCGCCGGTGGTAGCCGTGGCGGCAGCGCCGTCGACGAACTCCGTGGACTGCACCAACGCGACCCTGACGAATTCCTTCTGCGGTGTCGCCAGCGCGCCCGTCACGATCACGAGCCCGCCACCCGCTCCTCCAGCGGCGGCGTACCAGCCGCCGGCCGCGGTGCCGACGACCTACTACGCCTACCCGTACTACTTCTGGTCCACGCGCGGCGGCGGATTCGACAGGCCGATGAACCCGCCTTCCCTGCCGATCGTGCCGCGCTCGCAGGGCGTCGCGTCGCCGATCGCTCCGCGTGTCATCGTGCCTTCGAGTTCGTCGCTCCGACACTAAACGGGAAACGGGAAACGGGACACGTAATCACGTTTCCCGTGTCACGTATCCCGTTTCCCGTTTCGTTCCATGGAGGCGCGGGGAATTGAACCCCGGTCCGAGCATGACTCCGATACCGATCTACGTGCGTAGACAGAGCTTTGGTGGTCTCGCTACCTCGGCGCTCCGTCAGCCCTGGTAGCAACAAGCCTCTGAAGTCTCTTGCGGCACCCGTTGAGGCCCCAAGTGCCGCCAGCCCGACTTTGCGATACGTGAGCGCCGCCTCAGGCGGGCTGCCACTCACGCAGGTGCGTGAAGCCGAAGCTTACGCAGCCAGAGCCAGTTCA
>Ga0070680_100000655_pt1 | contig 24010 bp, 22 predicted proteins | sample KBSC73BmetaG_FD_64672 | JGI IMG/M metagenome (GOLD analysis project Ga0070680, IMG submission 64672) | Corn rhizosphere microbial communities from Kellogg Biological Station, Michigan, USA - KBS C7-3B metaG | ecosystem: Host-associated > Plants > Roots > Rhizosphere | place: USA: Michigan...
CGCGCCAGCAGAAACAGCAGCGGGGTGAAGAGCGCGCAGGTGTACCAGTCGGCAAACCGGCTGGTGAGCATGTCGCGCCACAGGATCGGCTGGCCACGCTGCATCAGGTACACGACCGTCTGACTGCTCGAGAGCGCGGCGAGAAATGTCCACGCCGCGAACGCGATCACCGCCTGCACGACGATCGCGCGGTGTGACTCGGACAGTCTGATGCGGGGAGTGGTGATGATCGGCTCGGCGGTCTGGGGCGTCGGGCTCAAAAGTATGCTGTGTCCGGCGGGTGGCGAGCCCGGGACGACGAACAGGCCTGTGGAGGGGACGAACGGGACTTTCAAGTCCGCCGGAGGCTGCTCCCGCGCGACGGGCCGGTACAGCATCGGATTCATTTCGTCACGCCAATGGGCCGTCCTGTCACATTGAGTTTGACGGTGGGACGGCGCTCGCGCATCCTCGCGATCATGAATCTCCAGTCAATGATTCGCGGCGCGGCAGTCCGGGCGTCGGCTTGCGTTGCGCTGGCGGTGGCGACAGACCCCGCGTTTGGACAATCCGGCACGGTACCGCCGTCCGCGCGGCCGATGCGGGGGAAGATCGACAGCGCTGAGCTGGCGAGCTTCGTGGATCCGCTCGTCTCCGCGCAAATGGAGAAGGAAAACATCCCCGGCGCCGTCTTCGTGCTCGTGCAGGACGGGAAGATTCTGTACGAGCGCGGTTACGGGCTGGCGAATCTGGCTACGCGAAAGCCGGTCGATCCCGAAAAAACGATTTGGCGAATCGGATCGATCAGCAAGGTTTTCACGGCGACCGCGGTGGTGCAGCTCGCCTATCGGGGTCGCATCGGCCTTAACGACGATGTGAACCGGTACCTCACGCGCGTCAAAGTCCCGGCGACCTTTCCCGAGCCGGTTCGATTCACGCACTTGCTCACCCATACCGCAGGGCTCGACGAGATCCGCCCCGGCACTCAGGCCGAGACAGCCGCCGGCGTACTGCCGGTCTGCGACTTCCTGCGCGGCAAGCTGGTGCGGCTGCGTCCGCCGGGCCGCGTTATCAGCTATTCGACCTACGGGGTTACGCTCGCCGGGTGTCTGGTCGAGGAAGTCTCGGGAAAAAGCTTCGGGGACTATCTGGGCTCGAATATCTGGCGCCCGCTCGGGATGACGCGAACCAGTATCGATGTTCCGGATTCGGTGCGCGGTGATCTGGCGCAGGGATACGAGATCGACAGCGGCACCAACAAAGTGTCGCGCTGGGAGTGGTATCACACCACGCCGGCGTCGTCGATCAACGCGAGTGGCGCCGACATGGGCCGGTTCATCATCGCGCACCTGCAGAACGGCCGGCTTGGGCAATCTCGCATCATGAGTGAGGCCGCAGCGCGCGACATGCACCGGCAGCACGCGACGTCGCATCCACGCCTGCCGGGCTTCGCGTACGGCTTCTACGAGGACTTCACCAACGGCGAGCGGATCCTCAAGCACGGTGGAAACGTCGAGGGCTTCGCTGCCGAGCTGGTGCTGCTGCCGGAGCGCGGAATCGGGTTTTTCATCGCCACCCAACACGAGCCCGCCGAGCTCAAGGACGTGATCGAGAAGGCGCTCCTGGATCATTACTTTCCCGCCACGACGAAACCGGTGAGGCCCGTTCCGATGTCGGGGTACCGCGAGCGGGTGTCGAGGTTCGCCGGCACTTACGAGATCAACGAGTTCTGCCACAGCTGCGGGTCGGATCGCCGGGTGTACCCACGCGTCGAGGTCAAGGCATTTCCCGACGGCACCATCTCCATCACCGGGCACACGCCGCACTTCGTCGAGGTCTCGCCGCTCTTCTTCGAGCGCGTCGACGGCGAAGGCAAAGCCGCATTTCTGGCGGACGACTCCGGGCGGATCTCCGCGGTGGCGGGGAATTCGTGGCTGGTGTTCGAGCGTCTCAACGTACCGTCGCCGTAGCAACGACAACCAACCAACCCAACCAATGAGAATCGCAACCACCGCACTCGCACTTGCGCTCGCCACCATCGGTGTGAGCGAAGCCCGCTGCCAATCCCGCGCAGACTCGGCTGGAATCAGGGAGACCGCGCTCGACTACATCGACGGCTGGTACACCGGAGACGGGACGCGGATGGAGCGCGCGCTGCATCCCGAGCTCGCCAAGCGCATCGTGCGCAGCGACAGCCTTGGTCGCTACCGGCTCGATCAGCAGAGTGCGATGACCCTCGTTCAGAACACCCGCGCCGAGGGCGGCAAGCAGACTCCGCTCGCCGACCGGCGCGACGATGTGCGGATCCTCGACATCTTCCAGAACGCAGCGTCGGTGCGCGTCGACGCGTCGTACTGGGTGGACTACCTGCAGATGGCGAAGTGGCGCGGACGCTGGGTGATCGTAAACGTGCTCTGGGAGCTCAAGCCGAAGAGCTAGCGTCGAGCACCGGCGCTGCTGCGCGGGAGCAGTGGTCTAGCTGGAACCGGGTCCGCGATCGATCTTTGCGGGACCCATATGCCGAGAAAAATCTTCCTCGCGTTCGGCGTTGCTTCAGTCGTCGCGTGCGCTCCCGCGAAGCCGGCCGTAAGCCGCACCGTTCCCGCCAACGGCGTCGAGCTGCTGCAGCGGATGCACGACGCGTACGCCGGAAAATGGCCGCAAACCATCACCTTCGTGCAGAAGACGACGGTGACGCGGCCGACCGGTGTCGTCGATACATCCACCTGGTACGAAGCGCTCGAGTCACCCGACCGGCTGCGGATCGATTTCGGCGACCCGTCGCAGGGCAACGGCGTGCTCTACACTGCCGACTCGCTCTACGTCGTGCGCGGAGGCAAGGTGACGCGGACGATCGCGTCCGGAAATCCGTTCCTGCCGTTCGTCGCGGGCGTCTACGATCAACCAGTCGATACCACCCTGCGACAGATCTCGGCGTACGCATTCGATCTTTCGAAGATTCGCGCGGATACGTGGCAGGGAGTGCCAGTGTTCGTCGTCGGCGCAACGTCTCGCGACGATCTCGACTCCCCGCAATTCTGGATCGAGCGCGACCGGCTGCAGCCAGTGCGCCTGCTGGTGAAGCTCTCGCCGGCGCCGAACGCCAAGCCGAACGACATCCGGCTGGAGAAGTACGTGCCCGTCGCCGGAGGGTGGCTCGCGACCCACGTCGCAATCATGGATGGCGGCGCTGTCCGACAGGCGGAGGACTACAGCGACTGGCAGGGCAACATCGCGCTGCCACGCGATTTCTTTGTCGCGGAGAAGTGGAGTGAGACGCCACACTGGTTTCGCGGCAAGTAGGACGCGAATGTCGCGCGCGATGCGGCGAGCCATCGCGACACTGGCGTTGGGTACCACGCCGCTCGGGTTGAACGGCTGCGACTCGATTGTCGATCCCAAGCTTCCTGCGGACGCCGAACAGTTCACCCCGCCACCGGTGTACTCGACATGGTGGCGGATGACCGAGGCGTGCTCGGGGCTCACCGGCTCTCTGGACGCCGTCACCTGGTACAAGACCGACGAGGTCGTCCATGACGCGCGCACCGGCGACGTCATCGCAGGATACTGGACGGCGGCCAGCAATCGAATCGTGTTGACGAGCACCGTGATGCTGGATGGCGGCACCGTCAGACACGAGATGCTGCACGCGCTGATCAGAAAGGATGGGCACCAGCGCAACCAATTCCTCGGCAATTGCGCGGGTACCGTCGATTGCGAGGAAGCATGCGTCGAGGACGCGGGCTCGTACCCGAATCCTCCCGAGACACCGGTGGCTGTCAACGGCGATGGGCTCGAGATTACCGTCGACGTCGAGCCCAATACCCCGGTGCGCAGCATCGATGAGGGCCGCTTCACCGTTACCGTGCTCGCTCGAAACCTGTCGAGCCACTGGGTGACGGTAACCCCTCAGCCGCCTGCCACGGCGACCGAGACGTTCGCGGTACAGATAAGCGGGGCGAACGGCTCGACGGGCAAGCATGCGGTCGCCATCGACCCTTCGCAGCAGATCTTTGCTCCCAACGAGACCAAGCGGCAGGTCTTCGACATGGTGATTGGCGACTACCCGTTCGGCAACCAGCTCCTGCCCGGCGACTACGTGGCGCACGCGTCGTACGGCGGATGGTTCGCGGACAGCGGCTTCACCATCGGTTCCTAGCGGCCCTCAATGCCTCGGCGCCGAAGGGACGAGACCGTGGCCGAGCGACAGTTCGCTGCCCACTCGCGCGAGCTGACAAAGCTGGGATTGAAGGAGCGATTCCAGCGGATCTACGAAACCAATCTCTGGTCCGATCCCGAGACGCGCTCCGGCGTCGGCTCCAGTCTGGACTCGACCCGGGTTTTGCGCGCCGAGCTGCCAGCCGCATTGCGAAAGCTCGGCGCACGGGCGCTGCTGGATGCTCCGTGTGGCGATTTCAGCTGGATGCAAAAGGTCGATCTCGGCGGGATCTCGTACGTTGGGGGCGACATCGTCCCGGATATCGTCGCGGAAAACCAGCAGCGCTGGGGAAGCCCCAGCCGGCGTTTCATGCAGCTCGATCTCACCCGCGACGCGTTGCCCGAGGCCGACGTTCTCCTCTGCCGCGATTGTCTGGTGCACCTGTCGTACGCCAACATTCGCGCGGTTTTCGACAACGTTGCGCGTTCGCGGGTCGGCTACATCCTCATGACCTCGTTCCCCGGTCGTGGCGACAACGAAGATGTCGAGGACGGCAATTGGCGGCCGCTCGACTTCGAGGCGCCGCCGTTCTCGCTTCCGCCGGCAGTGCTCACCATTGTGGAGGAATGTGAGGAGGAGGGCGGAGCGTATTCCGACAAATCGTTGAGTGCGTGGCGGGTTGAGGATCTCGCCGCCCATAAACCGTGACGCCCGAATCGCCAGACGGCTCGCACCAGCGTATCCACGACATAGTCGCGCGAATCCCGCGCGGACGGGTCGCGACCTACGGACAGATCGCGCGGATCGCCCGGCTTCCCGGACAGGCGCGGCTGGTCGGCTACGCGATGCATGCCCTCCCGACCGGCACCCGGATCCCATGGCAGCGGGTGGTCAACGCGAAGGGAGAGATCAGCGTCGGCGGCGAGAGCGGGGCGCGCCAGCGAAGGCTGCTCGAAGCCGAGGGCGTCTCGTTCGACCAACGGGGGCGGATAGACCTGGAGAAATTTCAGTGGCGGCCCGATCCATCGCACCCAAAAAGCAGGGGATAATCCTCAACGGAGGCGTCGGGGTGTGGCACACCCGCCCCAAAGATTCACGGCGACCCCGAATTAGGCGCGCGGCGGGCCGAATAACCCAGCGGCAATTTTATTGCTGAGGTACCCCTCCAGACACTTTAGGAGGGATTCATGCGGGTGATGTTCGGGAAGGCGAACCTTGTCACGGTTGCCGCGCTCACGCTGATGGCGACAGGCTGTCTAACCTTTCGCCCTTACGATCCCGGCCCCGGACGACGAGTAGCTGCCCATGTTCCCGATGCATCGTACCTGCCCGGCGAGCCCGTCAACGTCACCATCGCCAATCTCAGCGAGGTGGAGCTTGTCTTCCCCGATGGGTTCTGCACCACCGAGCTCCAGAAGAAGGACAGGGGCGGGTGGGTGACGGTCTCCGCTTCGGCGAGCAAGTGTCCGGTGGAGCTCGGATTCCTGGAGCCACAGCAAACGGTCGTCCACCAGTTCCACCTTCCGAAGGACATTGCCGACGGCACCTATCGGCTGTCGATTCCGATGCCGGTTCCCGAGGAGCCTGCGGCACGCGAAGCGGACCTGATCACGCCGACTTTTACGATCGAAGATCGTTCAACACGCGCCACATCGATAACGGCCGGAGCGGGGATACTCCCGCGCCAATAAGCTGGTGACATGAAGCTCGACGAGATGGTGCGCGTCTCCGCGGCGGTCGCGGGGACGCCTGCTCGTCTCGAGAAAATCTCCCGCCTGGCGGCGCTCTTTGGTCAGCTCGCGCCTGACGAAATCCCGATTGCCGTCGGATTCCTCACCGGTTGGCCACGCCAGGGCAAGCTGAAAGTTGGCTGGGCGACGGCTTCTTCCGCGCGCGATCGCGCGCCCGCCGCCGCCGCGACGCTCGAATTGGGGGACGTCGACAAGATCTTCGATGCGCTCTCCGCCGTGCGCGGCAAGAGCTCCGGCGCCGAGCGCGCTCGGATTCTCGATGATCTCTTCTCGCGCGCGACGAGCGACGAGCAGAGTTTTCTCGCCAACCTCATGGTCGGCGAAGTCCGGCAGGGCGCGCTCGAGGGCGTGCTGCTCGAAGCGATCGCCAAAGCCGCGGGGCTTCCGGCCGACCGCGTTCGCCGCGCCGCGATGATGGCCGGAGACCTCGGCACCGTCGCCCGCGCGGCGTTGGGCGAGGATCGCGAGACGGCGCTGGCCGCTTACCGGCTGCAGCTGTTTCGGCCGGTGCAGCCGATGCTCGCTGACTCGGCGCCGACAGTGACCGAGGCGCTTGCCGCCGGAACTCCGGCCGCGGTGGAGTGGAAGCTGGACGGTGCGCGCATTCAGGTCCATCGCCAGGGCGACCGCGTCGCGGTGTACACTCGCAGCCTCAACGACGTGACCGCTGCTGTTCCGGAAGTCGTTGAATCGGTGACCGCGTTGCAATCGCAGGAGCTGATTCTCGACGGAGAGGTCATCGCGCTGGCCCCAGGTGGCCGGCCGCTGTCGTTCCAGGACACCATGCGGCGCTTTGGCCGCCGCATCGATGTGCTCAAGCTGCGCGACGAGCTGCCGTTGACGCCGTTCTTCTTCGACCTGCTGCTGCACGACGGCGAGACTCTGGTCGACGAGCCGCTGGCCACGCGGCTCGAAAGACTCGACCGCGCGATAACGCCGACGTTGAGAGTCCCGCGGCTCGTCACCGAAAACGCGGAAGAAGCGATCCGGTTTCAAAGCGACGCGATCGCCCGCGGCCATGAGGGAGTCATGGTGAAGCTGATGTCCGCGCCGTACGCCGCGGGGAGGCGGGGCTCGGCGTGGATCAAGGTAAAAGAAGCGCGCACGCTGGATCTCGTCGTGCTGGCAATCGAATGGGGCTCGGGGCGCAGGCAAGGCTGGTTGAGCAACATTCACCTTGGCGCGCGGGATCCTGTTACCGGCGGTTTCGTGATGCTCGGTAAGACCTTCAAGGGGATGACCGACGAGATGCTGGAGTGGCAGACGAAGGAGTTTCTGGCGCGCGAGGTTCGTCGCGACGGCCACATCGTGCACGTCCGGCCGGAGATCGTCGTGGAAGTGGCGTTCAATGAAGTGCAGCGCAGCACTCAATATCCGGGCGGAGTGGCGCTCAGGTTCGCGAGGGTGAAGGGCTACCGGCCCGACAAGCGTCCCGAAGAAGCCGATACCATCGATGCGGTGCGTGCGTTTCTGCCGGACAGCCAAGGGTAGGCGGCAAAAAAAAATCAGCGGGACCGAACAATCTGTCGGCTCCCGCTGATTTCCCCTTTGGAGACTTTCCAACCGCATCCTCAAGACGAGCCAGCGTGGGAAAGGTCAAACAATAACCGTCGGTGCCGACACATCTCGGCGCCGCGCCAACTGGAAAACACACGGTTATCCGCGGTCCCGCGGAAAGCGCAAATACGTGTTTTCCCGGGCGAAAACGGGGTTAAGTGATATGAAATCGACACTCCGGTGATACGAAATCGACATACCGCGTAACACCTCGTTGCGTCGTGTGGAATGGTTGCGTCTGCTCTTCAGAGAGTGAGATCACGGCGGAGCGCACCAGGGTTTTTCCTGGGCCGTTTTCGCCCCTTTCGCAACTGCTTTTGAGCAAGTCAATCGTACGAGCGCAGGCGCTGATGCCCGCGCAACGTGAGCCCACCATCGATTCTGGTGCGACGGCCCGCGTAACAAACTTTCAGTCGATACAGCTGCGACTGCCGCTGTCGATGACCGCGCTGCTCGCGACGGCGGTTGTCGCCGCGATGGTATTCGCGTACGTGCAGGTCCGCCGGTCGGCTGTCGGCGCCGCGCAGGAGCGCCTCGACAAAGTCACCGGCCAGGTCGCAAGCATGCTGCAGACGAGCATTGCGGGCATGGGCGGTGTGATACGCCGCGATGCGGGGAAGCCGGAGTTCAGGGCGTTCCTCAGCGATCCTTCCCCGGCCAGCAGGCTCGCTGCAACGAAGGTGCTCAACACGATGCGCGCCTCGACCAAGCAGTTCGTCGATATCTCGCTCTGGAACGAGCGCGGCGAAACGCTGCTCACTACCGACGCCGGGCGCGAGAGCGTTCCTGCCTCGGCGAAGACGCGGATCCTGGGCATCAATGCGCAACACGACTCGGCGGTGATGGGACCGCTGCATCTCGTCGCAGACACGCCGGTCTTCGTGATCGGTGCGCCTGTACAGGACAAAGGAAAGATCATCGGGTACCTCGTCGAGCGCGGCCACCTCTCGGCAGCGCCGAACGGCGGTAAGGCAATCGCGGATCTGATCGGTCCCGGCGCCGGAGTTTACATCGGCAACGCGTCGGGCGATCTGTGGTCGAACTTCTGGCTCAAGGCCCAGGCGCCGCCGATCTCGGGCACCAAACCCCACCAGGTCATTGAGTACACCCGGAGCGGCGAGGAGGAGGGCGCCAAATACGCGCTCGAGCAACGCATCGGCGGGACGCCATGGACACTTCTTGTGGAGCTGCCGCGCGACTACGTCATGGGCCCGGTCGACGCGTTTCTACGCAACGCGACGATCTTCGGTCTCGCACTCCTGGCGCTGACCGCATTCCTGCTGTGGAGATTGTCGAGAAACATCACCCGCCCGCTCAGCGATCTGCGTGAAGCGGCCGTCGCGATCACCCTCGGCGATTACTCGCGCCACGTCGACCTGCCGCGGTCCGACGAGCTTGGTCAATTGAGCCGCGCATTCGAGACCATGGCCGCGCAGGTTGCGTCTGCGCAGCAAACGCTCCAGAGCCAGCTGACGAAAATGGAGGAAAGCGAAGCGCGCTTTCGCAAAATTACAGAGGCCTCTTTCGATGGCATCGACATCGTAGTCGACGACATCGTGCGTGACGCGAATCGCGGCTTCGCCGAGATCTTCGGCTACACGGTCGAAGAGGTGATCGGACGTCCGGTGACCGATTTTCTCGCCGAGGAATCGCTCCCGATCATCAGGGAGCGAGCGCAGAACCAGACTGAAGGCATGTACGAGTTCGTCGGCAAGCATCGCACGGGGCGCAAGATCACCCTCGAGGCGATGACCAAGGCCCACAACATCGGCGGCCGGCCCGGACGAATCAGCGCGTTCCGCGACGTGACCGAAAAGCGCGCGCTCGAAGCTCAGTTCCGGCAGGCGCAGAAAATGGACGCGGTTGGAAGGCTGGCCGGCGGTGTCGCCCACGACTTCAACAATCTGCTGACGGTGATTATGAGCTGCACCGATCTCCTGCTCGGCGATAGTGAGCCCGAGGGATCGCAGCGTGAAGACCTGGAACAGATCAGGGATGCGGCAGTCGCTGCCGCGTCACTGACTCGCCAATTGCTGTCGTTCAGTCGTCAGGAAGTGATTCAACCGAGGCTCGTCAATGTGAACGGCATCGTTTCGACCGCTGAGGGAATCCTCAAGCGCCTGATAGGCGAAGACATCGAACTGACTACGGTGCTGACGGACGACGACCCGGTGGTGAAGATCGACAGGTCGCAGCTGGAGCAGGTGGTGGTGAACCTCTGTGTCAACGCGCGCGACGCGATGCCGAAGGGAGGCAAGCTCACCATCGAAACCCAGAACATGGACGTGGACGCCGCGTATGCGACGAGTCACTGGTCGGTTGCGCCCGGCAAGTATACGGTGATCTCCGTTGCCGACACCGGCATTGGTATGGACGAAGGAACCCAGGCGCGGATCTTCGAGCCGTTCTACACGACGAAAGAAGTCGGGAAGGGAACGGGTCTCGGGCTGGCGATGGTGTACGCGACGGTAAAACAAGCCGGCGGCTTCATCTGGGTTTACAGTGAGCCCGGCAGCGGTACGACCTTCAAGATTTATCTGCCGCTCGCCGAGGAAGGAGCCGCAGCCGCCGCCGAGCCCAAGGTGCTGCGGCCGCCGCCACGCGGCGACGAGATCATCGTTCTGGCAGAGGATTCAGCGGCCGTGAGATCGACGGCGCGGCAGATCCTCGAGCGTGCCGGCTACACCGTGCTCGAGGCTCCGAACGGAAAGACAGCGCTGGAGATTGCGCGCAAGAAATCCAACGACATCCACCTGCTGATCACCGACGTGGTAATGCCGGAGATGAGCGGGCGACAGCTGACGGAGCGGTTCGCCGCGATCAGGCCGGCAGCGAAGATTCTGTACATGTCGGGTTACACCGATGATGCAGTCGTGCGCCACGGTGTGGTGTCGGCGGGGATCGACTATTTGCAGAAGCCTTTTTCGTCCGAAGCGCTGCTGCGGAAAGTACGCGAAGTGCTCGATGCCAACGGCCGACCCGAGGCAGCCTAGCAATACCGTCATTCCAGATCACGAATTCGTTAAATGAGAATGACGGCGACGTCATGGAGCGTTGCCGCGATTCTTGCGATTTCGTCCATCTGGTATGACCTGGACCTCCCTTCTTTCGCTGCGCCGCGGAAGTCTCGTGGCCGGCCTGATCGCTTTCGCTCCCGTGGTCGCGGGTACCCAGCAGACCGCCCCGCAGCTCTCACCAGCAGCGCCCAAGGATCGGCCGGTGCTCACCGCGCAGCGCTGTATCTGGAACGCCATGGATCGCGCGATGCAGCCGTACATCGCGCAGGCGCGCGCCACATGGCCGGAGGCGAAGAAGCGCTACATCGCCGGTCTCCCGCCCCGCCACAGCTTTTTCGTCACCGCGCTCCTGGTCGATGACGACGATCGCCGCGAGCAGGTATTCATCGCGGTCGACGGGATCCGCGATGGCAACATCAGCGGCAAGATCTGGAATCGCGTCGAAGTCGTGCATGGATTCCGATTGGGAGATCGCTACACCTTTCCCGAGTCCGAGCTGCGGGACTGGCTGATTACGGCGCCGGACGGAAAAGAGGAAGGAAACGTCGTCGGCAAATTTCTCGATCGCTACGAGCCGCCCCGGAGCTGTTTCACCAACACAGTGGGCGAGTAAAGTAAGACTGCACCATAGCGGTCGCGCGTCACCGACCGCAAAGCCCAGGCGCAATAGGCTGCGCGCGGCGACATCTGTTGTTGGCAGGCGTGGCGAAAATCTTGCCTCTTACCAGTTCAAACACACGGGGACTGGTATGCACCCAGTTTACAGAATCTACACCGAGCGAAATCTGGTCTCGTTGTATTGGAAAGAATTTCCAACGCTGAGCCAGTTGCGCGATGTTGTCGAAGAGGCGGTTGCCGATCCCGAGTTCCGGGCAGGCATGAACTTCTTGTGGGATCGCCACCCGGGCGAGTCCAGTTCAGCAAACGTCAATTATCTTCGCGAAGCGATTTACTATTTGCAGGTCCTGGCAGATCGGATCGGCCCCCACGCGTGGGCGATCGTTGCGCACAATCAGGCGGACTTCGGCAAGGCGCGAATGCTGGAGACGATGTCCGACCAGACGAAAGTCACCATCCGCGCATTCCAAAGCTGCGGCGACGCCGAAGAATGGCTGCGCAATCCGGTGCGTTATGAGCCGATCGTGGTGCACTTTCCGGCGCGTAGTCCGTCGCTGATGCATCCGGGGCTGGCCTGAACGAAAAAAGCGCTCTCTTCCAGAGAGCGCTTTTTCGTTTCGGGCGTAAGTCGTAGCCGTTTTCGCGACCGCCGGCGCTATTGTGTGGCCGGCTTGGGCTTGTCGCTGAAAGTGACCGGGTGCCCGAACTGCCACTGGCTGTGCTCGCGCTCCTTCATCGGTGTCGCAACCATCGACTTGAACATCGGCATCAATTCCCGCTGCGCCGGCGTCACGATCGCCGCCGCGATCTCCGGCTGCTCCCAGAAGATCTTCCAGTACAGCTTCTCGGTCGCGTTGGCGCTATCGAGCTCGGCCTTGCCCGCATCACCCTGGCCCCGCGACAGGAACTCGCCGAGCGGAACGTAGATCGCGCGCACCCTCGCCGAAAAAACGGAGTCGGCCGTCTTGAGCGCGGCTACCTGCGGCCTGGTGAGGAACAGTGAATCGGTGTACTCGAGCAGCATCTTGTGGATGCTGGATGTGTTCTGCAGGTAGAACGCGGTCAGCGAGTCGGCCGACCGCCGCTGCCACCCCGCCGGACTCTTCACCGGTTCAACCGCGCGGCGCAGCTTCTGGAGCGAATAGTCGGTGGAAAGATTGAACGAGAAATCCAGCACGATGCGGAACGGGTTGCGCAGCAGAGTGCGACCCGGCCGCGTCTCGGCGAACCGCGGATTCACGTCGTACTGGAAGCGCTTGTTGGCGGCGTCGTAGCCGCGCGGGATGAGCAGCACCGGATCAGGCGTCGCCGGCGAGCCCCAGCCGCGCAGGGAGCTGCCGTGGAACAGCTGATCGAGGCCCGCCAGCACGTTCTGCAGATAGACATTGGGGGTGACGCGGTATCCCCAGCTCTTTGGCGTCGGCGGCCGCCACTGAATGTTGAGTGACTGGGTCCAGGGGCCGCGGCAGCCGTTGCGCGGTGCCACCTGTCCGAGATTGGCGAGCAGACACCCGCGCGCTACCGGCGAGCCGTTGGCAATCAACGCCTGCAGCTGAGACGCGAGCGCCGGATCCGCCGCCGCTGGATCCGGAATGTATGCGCGATCGCCGCTGCGGCCATCGCCGTTGACGTCGCCCTGCACCAGCGGGGTGAATGGCAATCCTGATTGTACCCGCGCGAACAGGGTGACCGTCCCCGTCTTGCTGGTGGAGAACGCGCTGCTGAGCACGAAGACGTGCCGCGCATCGTTGGTTCCCGGCGCCCACTCGACGAGTCGTGGATCGCCGAATGCGGCACCGTCGAATCCGCGGAACTGGCGCTTGGTGCTCTGGAGCGTGTAGGAAAGCGAGCCGTAGAACGATGCACCGCCGCGGAACTGGAACACGTCGGGCGACAGTGCGAGGTTGAGCTGACCACCGTAGCCGCGCAGGTCGCTCACCCGCATTCCAACGCGCCCGTACTGCGCTGCTCGCCGCGATTCAACTGACGACACCGCGCCGCTCGCCGCATCGATGGATGCATCGGAGACGTAGACCGGGCGGTTGGCCTCGCTCGCCAGTGACATCTTGCTGGCACCGCTGAAGTTCGCGTCGACAATCCCGGGTTGCGACAAGTCGTACGACACCAAAGTCCCGGCGCGCAGAAGCCAGCCGTGGGTGCTGGTGTTCCAATCCAGCGATGCGCGCCAGCTGCGCGGGACATCGTAAGAGGGATCGATCAAAGTGACGGCCGGCGCGACGTCGCCCAGTACGCCACTGCCGTCCACACATTGGGTCGGAATGGTCGACGGGTCACTCGCGAACAGCGACCAATCGGGCGCCGGCACCGCGGCGCCGACGCAGTTCAGATAAGAGCTGCCGCCCGGCAAACCAGTTGATGCGGACGCGTCACCCAGCAATCCAGGGCGCAGCAGATCGCGGAACTCACCGATGCCGCCGCGCAGGGTGCCCGACATATACCTATAGTAGCGGCCGGTCTGATTCTGCATGGTGCCCTGGCCGTTGCCGCGGTCACGATTGTAGGTGAAGGTGAACCCCGCGCGAGGGCTGATATGCAGTCGCGACGGCGCCGCTCCGCTCTGCACGCCGAGCGCCTGGTCGAGCGCCGGATTGCGCGCCGGCTTGCCGCTGAAACCGTCGGCCTCGAGCCGCGCGCCGTAAAGGAAGCTGAAGTAGCGTGACGGCGCGAAGTTGTGGGCGATGGCGGTGGCGGCGTTCCAGACCCGTCCTTCACGAGATGGTTGGAGCAGCGTCCGCGAAAAACTGGTCGCGCGCCCGGCGCTCAGGTCCTCGATGGAATTGAAGGTGTAAGTGCCGAGGCCGTTGGAGAATCCTTCCTGGCGCATCCCATCCATGCGCCCCCACAAGAGACCCTTGAAGCGATGGGTGCGGCCGTGGGCATTCCACTCGGTCTGATTTCCCGCCTCGAGGGTCCAGCTCGATTCTTTCGTCGGCAGAAACGATCCGCCACCCAGCTGCAGGGAGGTGACGTCGGTGCCGACCCCAACGTCGTCCGAGCGAACCAGCACCGTCGCGCCGGGCAGGGTCTGGTATGGCGACACCGTCGTGCGCTCGCCGCTCAGGCCGATGCGAGTTTCGTTGAGGGTGCGGCGGCCGGGTCCGACGTACGATCCCAGAGTGAGCTGCGTTCCAAGGGTGCGCTGACGGCGCTCGCTCCCGGCGGACGGCGCGGACAGGGGCCCGAATCCGAGAGCGCCATCGCGGGTGAAGCCGGCGTAAGTGGTGAGCGCACGGGTGCTCAGGGTATCGCGGGTGTCGTCGAGCCGTCCGAGCCACGCGATGGTGTTGTGCTGGCGGTTGGTCGGCACCGTCGGAGAAGCGAGCGGAATGCCGAGTGGCGTCGCAAAAGCGATCAATCGCGCCACGGAATCGGGCGATACACCGGCGTTGAGCAGCGCGCCCGCGTCGGCGCTGAGCAGCGTCGACGGATCGCTGAGCGAGCGACCGAAGTCGAGTGCCACATTGTAGGTCAGTGCGCCACGAATGAGCTCGCCGTCTGCGCCGAGACTGCCGCGCGCGCCACCGCTCGGCAGGCCGAGCGCCCGGCCGGTGTTATCGGTGAACTGGAGGAAGCGCGGATCAAGAGTCAGATATGCTCGGCGCTGTTGATAATTGCGGTCGCCGGGTCCGAGGCGGACATCGATGTTCGCGCCCGAGAATCCGCCGCGGGTAGGATCGAAGGTAGCACCGGTGACGCGAGTCTCGGTGCGCGCTGCGCGCGGCAGAGATCCGGTGGCGAGTCCCATCCCGTTCAGGGTGTTGAGATTCGATTCGGAGCTGGCGCCGAGGATGGATGGGCCGGCCGCAGTCATGGTGACGTTGGACATCGTACCAGCGATTGCGCTCAGGTCTCCTGCGATGGTGGGCGGCACCTGTCCATTCACGCCGTCCTGCCATTTCTCGGGGCTGCCCGGCTCCGGTTGGGTAGGCCCGATCGGGTTGCTGGCGCGGACGGGCTTTCGGCCTTCGATTTTCACGGCGTCGAGGGTTGCGATCGGGGCGGGAGCCAAAGTGAAATTCGCGATGAGCTCGTGCTCGTCCGCCTGCCGCTGGACGCGACGCCGCGCGGAAGTGAATCCGGTAGCGCTGACGTAAACCAGGTAGTCACCGGTGCCCTGCTCGAAGCGCACGCTGAAGTTGCCGGCGCTGTCGGTGGTGGTCTGCTGGACGAGGCGGTCCGGACCGCGGGTCACGGTGACCGACGCGACTACGGCGCGGGAAGAATCGTCGGTGACGCGACCACGAACGACGTCGGGCTTATCATCCTGGACCTGGGCATGAGCGCCACTGGCGAAGGCGAGCAGAAAAAAAGCGGCGCGCGAAACGATTGACAGGGATCGGCTGGGCACTGGCAAACAGTACGGGTGGGAGTGACAGCGGTTTCGAATCTACTCGACCTTTGACACGCGTCGCCTGGAATCCGTTGGCTGGGACGGAGGGATGAGCATCGGGATGGGGGATGGGAGGAACCGGGAGCGAGGAGGATCGCCCTAAAAACAAAAACGCGCTCGAGAGAGCGCGTTTGAATTCAATGTCAGCCGAAGAACGACTACGGCAGCACGAACTGGACTGAGGTTTCGACGGGGAAGTTGTCGCTCTTCAGGATGGCGACGGCAGTGAAGGCACCGTGCTGTCCCTTGACGTCCCAGCTCTCGGCGAAGCTCGTCTCGCCCTTGCCCTTGAGGGTCTCGCTGCGCATCGCCGAGGTGAACATCCTGCCCTCGCTCCAGCGCCAGATTTCCTTGCCGGCGAAATCCTTGACGACGAAATCGTGGGTCTGTCCGTCGGGGAATCGGAGCTCGAGCATCTTGCCGGTGTTATTGCGCACGTTCAACGAGAAGCGGAGCTTGTCGGCATCGTCTTTCGGTCTGGTGACGTCGAAAGTCGTGACGATGGGCGCGCTCTTCTCCGTAGCGGAGTGCCTGGCAGTAGCGATCGATTTTGATTCGTGGGAAAACGGAGCCGCGGCGAGGGCGACTGATGCTGCGCACAGCAAGGGGAGAATGAGCCGGTTATCCATTACTTCGCGAGACGGGTCTGATCGTGGTGGGCGGGGTGGCCGCACTCACATATCGTGAGATGGCCAACTTATCGACAGATAGACGAGTGGTCAACGCCCAAGTCACAGACTAACTCCGCATGAGTCATGAACTTGCGAGCGTGTGAAATCTTCGGCCTCTCTTCGGAAATGCGCCATCCGTTCGCTTGTGAAATTCTTCACAAGCGGTTAATTTCATCGCGCAATGGCTGACGAAAAACGGCCTCGACAGAGCGCCCCGAAGGGTATGTCGGGCGCCGATTTCGCCGGACTCGGGATCCAGTTCGCGGCCGCGATAGTGATCTTCGTCTTCGCCGGGCAGTGGCTCGACAACCGCTTCAACGGAAAGGGATTGTTCATCATCGCCGGGGCGTTCGTTGGTGCGGCGGGCGGGTTCTACCACATGTACCGTCGCATTGCGGCGGCACAGCGAGAGGACGACGAGCGGCGCCGGAGACCGGAGCGGTGAGGGAAAAGAGAGCGCTGGCGTTGTTCGCCGGAGTGTCAGCCGCTCTCATTCTGGTCGCAACCGTAATTCTGAGGACGTACTTCAGAACGGTGGAGCAGCACGACGCGATGCTCGTCTCCGCTGGACTGGCTTTCGCAGTACAACTCGGCTCTTACGCGCTGCTGCGCCCGGGACGCGCGGGACAGGGAGTGCCGGGAGAGCTGCTGATACGGTGGGCGCTCGGAGCGGGACTGAGGCTGTTCGTGCTGGTGCTGTACGCGCCGCTGGCGAGGATCGCGAATCTCTCGCTCGAGGCGGCGTTGGTGAGTCTGGTGACTTTTTTCTTTCTGACGATGATGGCCGAACCGCTGCTGCTCGAATATGATCGCTGACCAAAAAGATTTCATCACCCCGCACATCGCTGATTCGCACACGCTCGATCTTCCGTGCTTCAAGCCGGGGTTCGTGTGCGAGTACGAGCTGCCGCACTGGAATCCAATCCACATCGGCGGGTTTACTCTCGACATCTCGCCGACGCGTCACGTGGTGATGCTGTGGGTCGCGGCGCTGCTGTGCCTGATATTCACGCTGCTCGCGCTGCGTGCTCACCACCGCCACGCCCGTGTCGGCAAAGCGCCGGGCGGTTTCGGCGCTGGCTTCGAGGCGATGGTGCTCTACCTCCGCAACGAGGTCGTGCTGCCCAACGTCGGAGCACACGGCAACGCATTCGTGCCGTACCTCCTGACGCTGTTCTTCTTCATTCTGTTCGTGAACCTGTTGGGTCTGATGCCATACGGCGCGACGGCGACGGGAAACATCTCGGTCACCGCAACATTGGCGATCGTCACGTTTTTCGTGATCGAGTTCGCGGGCATGCGCGCACTCGGCAAGGGCTACATCAACACGATTATCTTCTGGCCGCACGATATGTCGCTCGGCATGAAGCTCTTCATCTCGCCGATTCTCACGCCGATCGAGATCATCGGAAAGCTGACCAAGCCGTTCGCGCTGGCGATCCGACTCTTCGCCAACATGATCTCGGGACACGTCGTCCTGCTGGCGCTGATCAGTCTCATCTTCACCTTCGCAACCTGGGTTCTCGTTCCGTTGCCGATCGCCATGGCGCTTGGCATCGCAATGCTGGAGCTGTTCGTCGCATTTCTGCAGGCGTTCATTTTCATGCTTCTTTCCAGCGTGTTCATTGGACTGATTCGCGAAGGTGCACACTAACGCGGAGACTGCTCAACTCCGCGTACGTATCCGGCCGAGCGGCCGGAGAATTCCGTTGGAGCTTCACGCTCCGCCGACGGATTGCGATGCCGTGATCGCGAGCACGACAAATCACGATTGCTATCAAGGGATAGGGTAAAAAAATGGTCACGATGTATCCTCTGCTTCAGGCGGCGGCAAGCTTCACCCGCGAGTACTCGGGTGCGTGGGCTCTCCTCGGCGCAGGCATTGGGGGCGGTCTCGCCACCATCGGTGCGGGCATCGGTATCGGCCGCCTCGCCGGTCAGGCGATGGACGGCATGGCTCGCCAGCCGGAGATGGCTGGTCGGATTCAGACGGGCGCGATCATCTTCGCCGCGCTCATCGAGGGAATCGCGCTGTTCGCGATCGTTATCGCGTTTTTGATCCAGGGTAAGTTCAGCTTCTAACGGAGTTCGGGCGGATTTGCGGCGGCAATTTCGCGCGCCGCAAATCTCCGCCGGATCCAACAACCAACTCGGAGCAACGGCGAGATCTTCGCCCGGACCCACACCATATGCACGCAGTCATCTTCACACTTCTGCAGATAGCGCCGGTAGAATCCGCCCATTCGGGCGATCTGCTCACGCCGAACGGCGGGCTGATGTTCTGGACGTTCATCGTCTTCATCTTCCTGCTGATCGTTCTGGGCCGGTTCGTGTTCCCCAAGATCACCGCCGCCGTCGAGGCGCGTGAGAAGGCCCTCGAGGATGCGATCGAGGCGGCAAAACGCGATCGCGAGGAGGCAGCCGGCATCCTCGCCGAGCATAAGCGGCAGATCGAGGAGGCGCGTCAGGAAGCCCAGAAGATCATCGTCGAAGGGCGTCAGGCGGGCGAGAAGCTGCGCGCGCACATGGTCGAGGAGACCCAGCAGCAACAGCAGCAGATGCTGGAGCGTGCCCGGGCGGAAATCGGCCGCGAGAAGGAGCAGGCGATTGCCGATCTACGTCGCGAGGCGATCGAGCTCGCTATCGCTGGCGCCGGCAAAGTCATAGAGAAAAATCTCGACGACCAGTCGAATCGGAAGATCGTCGAGAACTTCCTGTCATCGATCCCCGTCGAGGCGAATCGCGGATGAACGCCGAGGGAATTGGCCGCAACTACGCTGAAGCGCTGCTGACGCTGGCGCGGAAGAGCGGCGACGTCGAGGAATGGGGCGCGCTGCTCGACGCGATCGCCGTCGGAATGCGCGAAGATCCGACTCTGCGCACTTTCCTCGAGTCTCCCAAGGTGTCGGCGTCGCACAAGATCGAGATCGTGGAGAAGGCGCTCGAGCGGCGCGTACCGCCGATCTTCCTCCGCTTCATCGAGACGGTCATCAACAAGCGTCGGCAGATGCTGATTCCGGAGATTGCGTCAGAGTATCGGCTGCTGATCGACGAATCCGAGAACCGGGTGCACGCGACGGTGACCCTCGCGAGCGAGCCGACCGAGCCGGAGCGCGACGCGCTGGCGCGGCAGCTCTCGCGGCTGTTCGGGAAGCGCGTGGTGCCCCACATCTCGCTGAATCCAGCCATCCTCGGCGGCGTCATCGTGAAGGTCGGCGATACGGTGATGGACGGCTCGGTGCGGAAGCGACTGTCGATTCTGCGGCAGAGGATGCTGGCGACGGTCAACAGATAAACCGGCTTCAGCACAACGCTACGGTTGGGCGTACTTATTGAAGGGCCGCGGTCAGGTGCGGCCCTTCGTTTTGAGCAACCGTTAAGGCAACGCAACCATATGTCACACAATCAAATGACGCTGGGGAAGCTCCTCCCGGCGCTGACTCTGGCGTTTATGGCCGCCGGCGCCGTCGGCGGTGCCCAGGTCCTCCAGCCGGGTCTCCAGCCCGGTCTTACCCGCGCGCCAGACAGCGCCCGCAAGATCTCGCTCGAGGAAGCGGTTCGGATGGCGCAGCAGAACTCGCCCCAGGCCGTCCAGGCCGAGGGGACCGAGCGAACCAGCCGCGCGGCGCGCGTTTCAGCGATCGGCGCGATCCTGCCCAGTGCCTCGCTCAGCGCGGGACGGGTGATCCAGATCGGCGGTGGTCAGACGCGGGTCAACCAGAACGGCGAGCAGGTGCAGGTCGCATCAGCTCCGACCAACAGCACCGGGCTTTCCTTGAACATGACGCTGTTCGACGGTGGACAGCGACTGTACAACCTGCGCACTTCCAACTCGGACATTGCGGCTGCCGAAGCGAATGCCGTTGCCGTGAAGTACAACGTTGCGCTGAGCGTCAAGCAGCAGTACTACGCGGTGCTGGCGGCGATAGAAAGCGAAGATGCGGCGCGGGTCCAGATGGAGCTGGCGAATGTGCAGTACAAGTCGTCGGTGGCGCGGGTGCGCGCCGGAGCTGCGACGCGCTCGGACTCACTGCGTGGGGTAATTGCCGTCGGCAACGCGCAGCTCGCTCTTCTCACCGCGCAGGCGCAGCGAGAGGCGGCCAACGCGGCACTGACCCGGCTCGTCGCCTCCGACGTTCCGGTAACCGCCGATCCGGCGTCGTTGCACGAGAACATGACCGAGCTGCCCGACAGTGCGCAGCTCGCGGCGCTCGCCAAGAACGGGCCAGCAGTGCAACAGGCGCAGGCGGCGCTCGACGCGGCGACCGAATCACGCAAGGCATCGAAAGCGACGTACTTGCCCTCCCTCAGCGCGAGCTACTCCCGCAACGGCAGCGGCACCGACTCGCGCTTCGGCCTCGGCAGCGATCCATTCAACTACAACGGCCGACTCTCCTTCTCGCTGTCGTATCCGATCTTCAACAACTTTCAGCGCGAGGAGAACGTCGTGCGCGCGAAAGTCGCCGAGGTCAACGCCGAGGCATCGCTGCACGACGCACGGCTGGCGGCACAGCAGGCGCTGACCCAGAACATCGGCGCGCTGCGGAGCGCGTCGCAGCGGGTCGCGGTGCAAACCGCGTCGGTTGCGGCGGCAGAAGAGGATGTCCGGGTACAGCAGCAGCGGTACAACATCGGCGCTTCGACGCTCCTCGATCTGATCACTTCACAGGCGGCGCTGGCGACGGCGCGCCAGGCGCTGATCCAGGCGCGGTACGATTATCGGATCGCGCGCGCGCAGCTCGAGGCGCTCGTTGGACGCGACCTGCAATGATGCCGATCGCGCATTCCGAAACTTCAACTGGCAAGATGAACCAAACGAAAGCGAGAAATCCTGGCGGACGCGCGTCGGCGCTGCGGCTGGCGACGATGGTGGTCCTGCCTTTTGTGGCGACGCTCGGCGCGTGCAACAAGAGCACTGATCCGACCGTTGTAATCGAGACCGCCCGGGTCGAGCGGCGCAGCATCGTGCTGAGCGCTCAGGCGAACGGAACCGTGGAGCCGGTCGACGTCATCGAGGTCAAATCGAAGGCGTCCGGACTGGTGCTCAAGATGCCGGTCGACATCGGATCGAACGTGAAGACGGGCGATCTGCTGGTGCAGATCGATACCCGCGACGTGCAGAACCGCTATACCCAGGCGGCGGCGGATCTGCGATCGGCGACCGTCGCCCGCGAAGTCGCGCTGGCGCAGCGCAATCGCTCGGCGGAGCTCTACAAGCAGAACATCATCACGTCGCAGGAGATGGAAGCGGCGACGCTTGCCTTCGCCAACGCCGACGCTTCGGTGGTGAAGGCACGCACCAATCTCGACATTGCCCGCGTCCAGCTGGAAGATGCGACGGTGCGAGCTCCGTCGAACGGCACCATCATCGAGCGGCCGGTGTCGGAGGGGATGGTGATCACCTCGGCGACGACTTCGGCGAGCGGCGGCACGACCATTCTCAAGATGGCGGATCTGACGAAGGTGCGGATGCGGGCGTTCGTGAACGAGACGGACATCGGCAACGTGCAGGCGGGGCAGATGGCGACGGTGACGGTCGATGCGTTTCCGAATCGGAGATTCGCGGGTGTGGTCGAGAAGGTCGAGCCGCAGGCGGTGGTCCAATCGAGCGTGACGATGTTCCCGGTGCTGGTGACCCTCAACAACTCGGACAACGCTCTCAAGCCGGGCATGAACGGCCAGGTGGTGATGGACATCGTGCGCAAGGACAACGTGCTGGCGGTGCCGAGTGACGCGATCAGGAATGCGCGGGACGCGGCGACGGTGGCGCCGGTGCTCGGAGTGAGTGCGGATTCGCTGCGCGCGATGATGGCCGCGATGCGACAGAACCGGGGCCGTGGTGGCGCCGCATCATCGACGGCGAGCGGCACTGCGCGCGATACGACCGGTCGCAGATTCGGTGGTGGAAACTTCGCGCGGGGCGCGGCGTCGGGAACGGCGTCGTCGACGCGTGGCGGATTCAACCGGCAGGGTAGTGGTGGTGCTGGCGGGGCGGGCGGTGCCGGCGCCTTCGCTGGTGGCGGCGCCGGAGGCGGCGGGCCGATGATCGTTTTCGTGAAGAAGGATGAGAAATACACCCCGCACGTTGTACGCGTCGGGATCAGCGATTTCGACTACACCGAGATTGTGAGTGGGCTGCAGCAGGGAGACGAAGTGGCACTGCTCGGCGCGGCGGTATTGCAGGCGCAGCGTGACGAGCTCCAGCAGCGTATCAGATCGCGCGCCGGAGGCGGGTTGCAGCAACAGCAGCCCCAGACTCCGGCAGGCGGAGCGGCCGGCGGCGGTGGTGGCGGAGGCGGCGGCAATCGCGGCGGCGGAAACCGCGGCGGCGGATGACGAACCGGAGGTAGGCGAATGCTGCTCGGGGAGACGATCGGCGTAGCGCTCGGCGCGCTCAGAGCGAACAAGCTGCGCTCATTTCTGACGATGCTCGGCGTAGTCATCGGCGTCGGGGCAGTGATCGCGGTGGTGGCTCTCGGCCGCGGCGCGCAGGAATCGGTCAACGCCAGAATCAGCGCGCTCGGAACGACGCTCCTGACCGTCCAGCCCGGCCAGATCTACGCTCCCGGCGGAGTGTCATCGGGCAGCGACCGCGCGCCGATGAAGGTCGCGGACGCGCGCGCCCTCGACTCGGCGGGCCCGGCGATCTCCGAAGTCGAGCCCGAGATCCAGCGTCAGCTGCAGGTGCAGTATCTGAATACGAATACCAACACGCAGGTGATCGGCACGACGCCCAACTATCTGGAAGTGCGGAAGTACGAGATGGCGCAGGGCAAGATGTTCACCGAGGGCGATGATCGCGCCAGCCGCAGGGTGGCGGTGCTCGGCGCCACCGTACCCGACAACCTCGGCGTGCCTGCCGCGCAGCTGGTGGGGCAGAACATCCGCATCGGCGGTTTCCTGTTCGAGGTGATCGGAGTGCTGGCGAGCAAGGGGACCGGCGGTGGCTTCGGCGATCCGGACGACCAGGTGCTGATCCCGATTACCACCGGTCAGTTCCGGGTCTTCGGCACCGACCGGCTGCGGCAGATCGGCGTGCTGGCGGCGTCAGAGGCGGAGATCCCGCAAGCGATGGCGGAGATTCAGCGAATCCTGCGGCGGGAGCATCGCCTGCGCGTCGGCATCCCCGACGATTTCCAGATCCGCAATCAGGCGGATTTCCTCAACACGCTCGGCGAGACGACCCAGATCTTCACCTTCCTGCTGTCGGGGATCGCGGCGGTGAGCTTGTTGGTCGGCGGCATCGGCATCATGAACATCATGCTGGTATCGGTGACCGAGCGGACCCGCGAGATCGGCGTTCGCAAAGCGCTCGGTGCGACACCGAAGAACATTCTGCTGCAGTTCCTGATCGAGGCGGTGGTGCTGTGCCTGCTCGGCGGTGTTGGCGGAATCGTGTTCGGGTGGCTGGGGGCGATGGCGTTGGCCAAGTTCGGCAACTTCAATACATCGGTGGCCCCGTCGTCGATACTGCTGGCGTTCTTTTTCTCGGGGTTTGTTGGGATCCTGTTTGGTGTCTGGCCGGCGCGGCGGGCTGCCAATCTGGATCCGATCCAGTCGCTGCGATACGAATAGGGCAAGCCCGCCCCAAACCCAGCCTTCCGCGTCGTCCATCCGTTTCCTACCTTAGGACTCCCTCGGCGTCTCCCGTCCAGACGCCGGCTATCAACATCTCAGGAGGTCGAATGAGACTCCGCTACCTCGCGGTCTCTCTGTTACTGCTTGCCGCCGGGAATCTCGGTGCGCAGGCGAAGTCGCATGCGGGCAAGAGTCCCGAGCTGCGCGTCGACTTTACCAGGGAAACCCTGCCCAACGGGCTCAACGTGATCTATCACGTGGATCACTCG
>Ga0070680_100000658_pt1 | contig 23917 bp, 21 predicted proteins | sample KBSC73BmetaG_FD_64672 | JGI IMG/M metagenome (GOLD analysis project Ga0070680, IMG submission 64672) | Corn rhizosphere microbial communities from Kellogg Biological Station, Michigan, USA - KBS C7-3B metaG | ecosystem: Host-associated > Plants > Roots > Rhizosphere | place: USA: Michigan...
GGCGTCGTTCTCCGCCGTATTAGAGAACACTCGAAAGAGGGGAAGCTGGCGGACGCGGCGATGTTCGAGCTCGCGGATCACGGGCATCGCTCGCTGTTCGCGCAGCTCGTCGCGTGCGTGATCTCCATTCGCACGCTCGACGAAGTATCGCTGCCCACGTCGCTCGCGCTGCTCGATGCCGCTCCCACGCCCGAAGCGATTGCGCGTCTCACGGTGCCGCCGATCGACAAACTGATTCACGCCAGCTCGTTTCATCGCGCCAAGGCGGAGACGATTCGAGCGATTGCCAGGCGCGCTGCCGATGAGTTCGGCGGCGAGCTGCCGTGCGATGCCGACGTGCTGATGTCCTTCACGGGCGTCGGCCCCAAGTGCGCGAACCTCGCCCTCGGCATCGCGTGCGGGCAGGCGAAGATCAGCGTCGACATCCACGTCCATCGCGTGACGAACCGCTGGGGCGTGGTCCGCACGTCGACGCCGGAGCAGACGATGCTCGCGCTCGAGAAGAAGCTGCCGAAGCGCTATTGGGTCGAGATCAATCGGCTTCTCGTGCCGTTCGGCAAGCACGTCTGCACGGGCCACCGGCCAAAGTGCTCGACGTGTCCGGTGCTCGAGTATTGTCGGCAGGTCGGCGTGACGTCGCACCGCTGAGTCGCGATCATCGCAGCACGTCCACGGGCGAGATCGCGAGCGCGCGACGTGCACTGACATAGGTAGCCGCAGTCGCCACGACTCCCACGAGCAGCGTCATGAGCAACAGCACCGTGGCGTCGAACGGACCTACACCGTAAAGGAACGCGGCCAGCATTCGACTTACGCCGATCGCTCCAACGAGCCCGAGCAGCAATCCGGCGAAGGCCGGTCGCAACCCATGCGCGCCGACGGCTCGTAACACCTGTGATCGGCTTGCTCCAAGGGCCATCCGGAGGCCGATCTCATGTGAGCGATCGCTGATCACGTTGGCGATGATGGCGTAGACGCCGATCGCGGCGATCGCGAGTGCGGCAACGGCGAACGCCACGACGATCCGCATCTGATAGCGCACGCGTGTCCACGAGTCGGCGATGCGGTCATCCATCGCGCGAACGTCGAACAGCGGGAGCTCGCCGTTCGCACGCTGTACCGCGCGGCGGACATCGGGCACGATCGTCATCGGGTCGCCTCGCGTGCGAAGCAGCACCGTTCGGTGGGCATAGGTGAACTGCGCGTACGGCGTGTAGAAGTCGGCCTGCACCGGATGTTGGTCGAGCGGCTGGTAGGCAACGTCGCCGACGATACCGACGATCTCGGCGCTCGAGTCAGGCCGATCGAAACTGCTTCCACCACCGAACCACACCCGTTGACCAATCGGATTCTGATCCGGCCAGAAGCGCCGAGCGGCGGTCTCGTTGATGATCGCGACACGCGGCGAGCCGCCGCGGTCGAACAGCGTGAACGTGCGCCCGGCGATCAGTCGCGTCCGCAGGACGCGAAAATGGTCCGGCCCGATGTAGTGGCGAAGTACCGGCGGCGCATCGTCGCGCGACCTCCACGGACGTCCGACGATGTACAACGTCGAATTCGCGCAGCCTGTCGCCACCGGTGTGCATCCGTCTACCGACGCCGCGTCGACCCCGGGCACGCGACCAATCTCTTCGAGCACGCGGTCGAGCAGTGCAGGCGCTTTCGACGGAGGATACTTCACCTCGGACGGCAGCAGCGTGAACGTGAGCATGTTCGCTCGATCAAAGCCCGTGTCCGCGGTGTCGAGACGATGCCAGCTTGCCACGAGCAGGCCGCCGCACACGAGCAGCAGCAGCGCGAGTGCGGTCTCGACGGCGACGATGGAGCGCCGGATTCGAGTATTGCCGCGGACGGAGCCGCCTCGACCACCGTCCTTGAGCGGAGTCGTGAGGTCCCCGCGCGTGCATTGCAACGCGGGCACCAACGCGAACGTGAAGACGGTTGCGACGCACGCGAGGATCGAGAACGCGAGCACGCGCGCGTCCACCGACGGCATCGAGAACTCACCCACCGCGCCGTAGAAATTGCGCCCTCGGTGCGCCGCCGCGGGAAGGGCAACGCTTCCCGCAGCGACGATCGAGACGAACACGCCGATCGCTCCGCCGCCGGCGGCGAGCAATGATCCTTCTATCAGAAGCTGGCGCACCAATCGGCGCCGCGTGGCGCCGATCGCCGCACGAATGGCGATCTCGCGACGGCGCGCAGCGGCCAGTCCCAACTGAAGGCCAGCGACATTGACGCAAGCAAGCAAGAGAAGACACGCCGCCCCGGCGAGTAAGAGGTGCAGTGGACGGCGCGTCGAGGGATCGATGCGGGCGTCGTTCAACGAGCGAGCAGTTGCGCCGGCACTGCCGCGAAGATCCGGAGTCGTCGCGCCAATCCTCCGGCCGATGAGCGCAAGCTCGGCCCCTGCCTCACCGAGCGATACGCCGTCCTTCAGGCGTCCAACAACTGTGATGAAATTCTCATCACTGGAGAGATAGCCGGCGAACGAGACGACGGATGCCACCGATGGTTGAATCCATAGCTCGGCCTCGCCTGTGATGCCGCGAAAGCCCTCGGGGGCGACGCCGATGATCGTCAAGGAAACACCGTTCACGAGAATCGATCGGCCGATCACACTCGTCTCCCCGGAAAACCTGTCCCGCCACGCGTCGTAGCCCAGAATCGCGGTGGGCTGCGCGGTCGACTCATCGTCTGACGCAGCGAACGTCGTGCCCACGACCGGGCGCACTTGCAGCACGCGGAAGTACGAAGACGAAACGACCTCGGCGTTCACTGGTGCCGGGTCGTCGCCGGTGAATGCGAGCACCGCCCGACTCGCGCTGCCGATCGACTCGAGCGAGCGGCTTGCCGCGGCGAGTGCGCGAAAGCGCCGCCACGACCATCGAGTCAACTCGGTCTCCGCCGCGGCACGTGCGTGCGCCTCGTACACGATCACAAGGCGTCGCGCGTCTGCGAACGGCGGCGGCCGATACAGCGCGGCGTCGACGACGCCGAAGACCGTTGTCGACGCTCCGATGCCGAGCCCGATCGAGAGCACGGCGGCTGCCGTCGTGAGCGGCGAGCGTAGCAGCGTGCGCGCGCCGAAGCGAAGGTCGCGCCCGAGCGATTCGATAAAGCTCACGGAGGGCGCACGCGAATCGCGCCCTTGAACGTTCGCGCGACGATCCGTGCGTCGCCGCCGCCCAACCGCGTTTGCAACCACCGGCCGGGTGCAGCGGCGGGCTTGACCTGCGCGAACTGATCATCGATCAGGCCGGCAACCGTCGACAGGTCCAGCGTAGCGGAGACGGATCGTGGCAGCGCGAGATCGATCGCGCCGCTGTGATTGGAGAAGTCGAATAGGCTGCCGCTCGCCACATCCGCCATGTAGCGAACGTCGCCTGTCACCGACGCGAAACGGCCACGCATGATCGACGAGGTCAGAACGTCGAGCGTGCCACCGACCGTGGAGGCGTCGACGTCTTCCGGCGCGCCGCGGACGACCAGATGTCCGCGGCCCGTTCGCGCGCGTACCCACGGCGTCGTCAGATCGAGCATCACGTCGCCACTCATCGACTCGGCGTCGGCGTTCTGCGCGCGCCCGGCGAGCACGATCGCGCCGGACACCGTATAGAACCAACCGGAGATGTCCGTGGCCGCAATGCTCGCATCGACGGACTTGATGGCGACCGAACCGCGACGGGGAAGGTAGACGATCAAGTCGACCGGCTGCACTGGCTCGCTGGCCGATCGTTCCTCGATGCCGAGCTTCATGCTCGCCGAATCGCCATTGAAGAAGAATCGATCGCGCGACGGCACGCGGCCGCGCACGACGACCGAGTCTCGATCCCATCCCACGAGTCGCGTCGAACCGGAGGGATTGTAGATCTTGAGCGCGACGGTGGCTACCACGCGGCGTGAGCGGAGCACCGGCGGCGCGGCGGCAGGCTGGATGCCGGCGCTCGAGGCGACGAGACCGCAAGCAGCCATCGATATGAAAAGTCTCATGAGCGTCATCCGGCGTTCCCGATGCGCTCGAGCAGATCGACCTTCTGCCGATAGGACGACGCGAGCAGTTGTCGGAGCGCCGGATTCGACGGATCGTGCACGATCGCCACTTCGAGCTCCTTGATGGCCTCGTCGATCGTGCGAAGATCGTCGTCGATCGCGGTGCGCGTCGCCGGTGGCAGCGTCGCTCGGCGCAGCTCCATCTCCTCGAGCAGACGCGCCGCCTCGTCGCGGTAGAGGCGGACGGAATCGCCGGCAGGTGAGAGTGGCGTCGGCGTCGTGGTTGCGATGCGTCCATCGGGCGCGCCGCCGTGACGGAGCTCGAGCGTCGTCACCGCGATGATTGCTGCCGCGGCAAGCAGTCCGGCAACCAGCCAGCCTCGACGCTTGCTGGCGCGAACACGCGGTTGAAGCCGAGCGACCTTGCTCGATTCGATCCGTGACCGGATCTCCGGCCACAGTGAGTCGAGATCCGTGGCTGGCCGCGGCGCGCTCTCGGCGAGTCGCATGAGAGATCTCAAACGCCTGACGTCCGCGGTACACACCGCGCACATCGTGAGATGCGCTTCGGCATCGCGGATGCCATGGCCGTCGAGCGAGCCGTCGGCCAGCCCATGTCGCTCTTCCTCGGAGAGATGTCGAACGCGAGTCATGGTTCCAACACGTGAAGAAGTGCCCGGCGTGCGCGCCAGAGTTGCGCGCGAGCGGTGCCCGGCGCGGTGCCGGTCATCTGCGCGATCTCCTCGTGCGAGTAGCCGTGAATGTCGTGCAGCACGAACACCGTCCGCGCACCGTCAGGAAGACGTGCGAGCGCCGCGTCGAGGTCGAGTCGATCGTCGATCCGATCGCTCCTCGTCGGGCCCGCGATATCGTCAGAGAGCTCGTCCGCGCGGTGCCGCGACGCGGATCGCAGGTGACCCAGCACCACGTTCACCGCGAGACGATGCAGCCAGGTGACCAACGAGCTCTCGCCGCGAAACGTCCGCAGCCGCTCCCACGCCCGCACGAACACGTCCTGGACGAGCTCGCGCGCGTCACGATCGTTGCCGGTCATGCGCCGGCAGAGCGCGAAGACGGCCGCTGCGTGCGTGCGATACAACGTCTCGAATGCAGACACGTCGCCCTGCTGCGCGCGACGAACGACGTCGTCGAGCGCGGCGACGTCATTCATGAACCGCACGGCTTCGGAGTCGGCACGCACGAGGGGCGAAGTGCGAGTTCCGTCGCGAGCGCGTCAGCGGCGTCTAACGTCTCGCCGCCTCGGCGAGGGTGGAGTCAATCTCGCGCGCAGCGACCGCGCGCGGAATCTGCACGCCGGATTGCGGCTCGGTCGGCACGCGAGCCGACGCGACGTTGCCGGTGCGATCGAAAGTGACCAGGGCCGTCGTGGTCAGAAGAGAGATGCGCGCCATCCACGTTCCCTCAGCGGGCCATTGGCGACGCACCGCGAACACGCCCGGGCGATCGGTGGGCTCGAACGACAGCGGAATGCTCCGTCGTGTGCTGCCAACGATGCCTTCGGCAGCGCCGGATATGTCGGCGACGCGCGGGATGCCCTCATGCGTCGTGGCGTGCACGAGAAACACCGCGCCGCGGACGTGTGCGTCGAACGGATTGACCGGTGCTTCGATCGAGAGCCACGGCGGCGATTTCACCGCGCGTCCGGCGAACGGATTCGCGAAGGCGGTGGCGCCGATGACGACGGCAGCCATCGCTGTCGCGACGGCGGAGCGGTTGCCCAGCATGAGACCTCCAATCGGTTGAGTGACGTTCACGTCTCAACCGATTGGATGCTCCGAATCGCGGATCTGCTTACATCACCGTCTCGACTTTTTTCGGCTGCTCTTCTTTCTGCCGCTCTTCTTCTTGCGCGGCACCTTTGCGCCCTTCTTGCGCGCCTCGGAAAGCCCGATCGCGATTGCCTGTTTCCGGCTCTTCACCTTGCCGCCGTGGCCTTTCTTTCCGCGCTTGAGCGTGCCCTTCTTGCGCCGGTGCATCGCGCTCTTGACGCTCTTGCTCGCGGACTTTCCGTACTTGCGACGGCTCGACTTCTTGCGACCACCGTTCTTCGCTGCCATCCAAGCCTCCCGTCTCCCGGATCGATGGGAATTCGAGCCAGCGTCTTCGGCGGCTCGGTGGAGGCTGGTTCAAGACGCGCGCCAGCCGGGGCTGTCTATGCGGGTTCTATCTTATGATGACGGAGCGGCGCCCGGCGGCGCCGGAGCTTCGTCCTTCAACATCTCCGGTGCATTGCGCTTCGCGTAGAGTTGCGCGGCCTCCAGCACAGCCATACAGAAGCCCGACCAGGCAAGCCCGATGACGAGTCCCGCGGCGATGTCGGTCGGATAGTGCACGCCGAGGTACATGCGGCTCGCGCAGATGAGTGCGATCAGCAGCGCGGCGATCGTCAACGTGAGCACCCTCGAGCGCAGGTTGCGCTGCAATCGTGCCGCGAGATAGGCGACCGTGCCGTACACGATGATCGAGCTCATCGCGTGGCCTGAAGGGAACGACGAGCTGAACGCGTACGTCCCCCACTTGAAGACCTGCGGCCGCGGCCGGTTGAAGCCGATCTTCAGCAGATTGTCGAGCAACATGCCGCCGAGCGTCGCGGCGATGAGCAGAATCGCGGAGTGTTTGTGCTGGTTGAGCCAAAGGAACATGCCGGCGATGAACACGATCATCGAGACCACGACCCCCGTGCCGAGCGAGGTGATCTCGAGCATCACGCTTTGAAGGGCAGGGTACTGGTGTGCGGCGATCCACTGCATGACCGCGTCGTCGACGCCCTGAGTGCTGCCGCTCCGCACCTTTTCGGCGAGCTCGGAGAACGCCCAGGTGCATACGACAGCGATGGCCGTCCCCGAGAGCAGGAAGATGCCGAAGACGGCGTAGGCGTTGTGGGCTCGCTTCGCGATGAAGCGAAGCGCGCGGAAGATCACGTCCCAGACGAGGCGGAAATGTCCGCGCGTCGGCGAGGGTGTGTTGAGGTTCCGGCGGTCGTTGGCTCGTGGAGCGGTCACGGAGGTTTTGCAATTCAAGACCCGCGCCCATGGGACAAGCCGGCGCGGCTTGAGGAACCCCGTGTCGGAGAATAGGTTGATGGACTCCGTGGCGCGGTAGCCAAGTGGTAAGGCAGCGGTCTGCAAAACCGCTATTCGCCGGTTCGATTCCGGCCCGCGCCTCTCACGCATGAAAAGTGTGTTCGGAAAGCGTCCCGAGACATCGTCTCCGGGACGCTTTTGTTTCACAAAGAGCCCGAGCGACGATTTCCTCCTCCAGCAGGGAATTCCAGTAGCACCCGCGTCGAGCAGGTCGCGCGGCGCGCCCATATAGCAGTTTCACTGACCACGAATCGGGTATTCACTGACGCCTCAGGGATGTCGGCGCAGCCAATTTTGGTCAGACCCGTCGACCGGCGGGTAGACCGACCCGAGGGCATCGTGACCGCACAACTGATCCCAAGCGACGCGCCGGAGCTCGGAATTCGAGCACTCCGAGCGGCTCCAGTCATCATCGCGACCGACGGGCATGAGCAGTCCGATCCCGCAATCGTTGTGGGACGCCTGCTCGCAGGAACCGACGACGCGTTGCGCGTCGTGACGGTGGTGCCGCCCTTCCCGACCGTTGGCCCCGAGTCATCCGAGCGAGTACCGTCTGATGTCGACGTGGTGCGCCGCGGCGAACGGAAGCGGAGCGTGAGCGAACAGGTCCGGCGCCTCTGCGGAACCTCCGAGCTCGACATCGTGCTGTATGCAGGCGATCCCGCGGCGACGATCGCGGGCATCGCGCAGGACGCAAATGCATCGATGATCGTTGCCGGGCTCGGACGCCATCGCGTGATGGATCGACTCTTCGGCAGCGAGACCGCGCTGCGGTTGATCCGCCTCGCTGGCGTGCCTGTCCTCGTGGTGGCCAAAGGGCAACGTCACGCTCCGCATCGCGTCGTCGTCGCGATCGACTTCAGCGAAACGAGTCTGCGCGCCGCGCGACACTCGCTCGATCTGGTCGCGCCCGGCGGTACGATCTACCTCGCGCACGTCGCGCCGCGCGAGAGCACGCTGTACGAGCGGACCGGCACCGGCTCATCGTACAAGCACGACGCCGGCGACGCACTTCAGAAGATTCGCGAGCAGCTTCACGTCCCCGCCGACATTATCGTGCAGCGAATTCTGCTGCAGGGTGATCCCACGACCGAATTGCTCGCGTTCGCGAGCAGCGTGAACGCGGATCTCATCGCGACCGGCAGCCACGGCCGTGGCTTCATGGCACGCATGCTCGTGGGTAGCGTGACGACCCGCATCCTCCGCACCGCCACGTGCAGCGTGCTGTGCGTGCCGCACCGGGCGGCGATGACGCGCATGCGCACCACGGCGGAGCCCCCGGTCGTGCACTCGCTCGCCGAATCGGAATGGATTACAACGCTCGACGAGTTCACGCGGCGAAATATCGGCCGCCGCGGGACGCTCGAGGTGGACGATCCCGAGATCGGCGCGCAAGCGCAGGAAAACGACTATCCGCTGCTCGGCGCGACGTACGACCCTCACGATGATCATGTCGTGTTGATGTTCGGCGAGCTTGGCGACGTCTGTCGCCATCTCACCCGGAGCATTGGCGGTGTCGCCGGCATCGATGTACTGAGAGACGGTCGTGGACGCGACCTCGCGCTGCGTATCGCGCACGGGGCGGGGCAGACGCTGTTGACGTTCGCCGAGTAAGGGGAGTGACTCGAACGACGAGGCGTGCGGGCGGTCAGTGACGGTCGGCACGGCCGTTCGCATGTCCTCGTGCGTTCGAGTCCTGGTATCAGGAAGCTCAGATCGGCATTCGCTCCACCGCGCATGGCGAGAATGTTCGTCAGCGGTGTTCGGAGCGCGCCAAGCCCAGCCGCCGACGCGAGCCAGGCCTGCCGCGGGGGCGTGGGGATTTCCCCGACAAAGAAGCAGACATTTCCGCAGCGAGCGCTGGCGAGTTGTCTGACGGATCAATGTCTCCGTCACAGGTAGCTTCGGTCGAGTTCGAGCGACGTCCGACTGCCGACCGGCCCACGAGTCGTCCGAGCAGCAACCGACCGGAGACACCCAATATGTTAGCCACCAAGAGACTTGGACTTGCCGCCCTCGCGAGCGCCCTCGTTGCCGGCGCTGCTGCGGCCCAGCAACCGAGCAATGGCAGCAGCACCAAATCCGACACGACGGCCTCCAAGACGCGCACGGATTCAGGCACGACGGCGACGCAAAAGGTCAGCCTGCTCCGTCCGATCGACATCAACCACCTTCGCCCGCAGGACCAGCGCGGCGTCAACGTCTTCGAGACGCCCAAGAACGACGAAGTGCCGTTCACCGGGTTCAATCTCTCGTTCGGCGGCGCGTTCACGCAGGAGTTCCAGGGCCTCGCGCACTCCAATACTGCCGCGCCGGCGGTTACGAACGGCGTAAATGCGAACCAGCTCATCGCCATCGGACACGGCTTCAACAACGCCGTCGCGAACCTCAACGTGAACGCGCAGATCGCCCCGGGGATCCGCGTCGCCATGACGTCGTACCTCTCGGCCCGTCATCACCAGGAGTCGTGGGTGAAGGATGGCTTCCTTCTCGTCGACGCCTCGCCGATCGACAATCCGCTGCTCAACACGATCATGAAGTACACGACCATGAAGGTCGGTCACTTCCAACTCGATTACGGCGATGACCAGGCGCGCCGCAGCGACAACGGCAACTCGATCTACAATCCGTTCATCGGCAACGAGATCCTCGATGCCTTCACGACCGAGATCGGTACGGAGATCTACGTCCGCAACAACGGCTGGATCAGCATGATCGGCGTCACCGGCGGCGAAGTGCATGGCCAGGTGACCACTCCGCAGTCGCGCTCGGCGAGCGTGCTCGGCAAGCTTGGCTTCGACAAGTCGCTCGACAAGAACCTGCGGGTTCGTCTCACCGGCTCTTTCTACGCGAACAACAAGGCGGCGAGCAACACGCTCTTCAGCGGCGACCGCGGCGGCTCACCCTACTACGACGTCCTCGAGAACACCGCGTCGACCGAGACCGCCAACGCGTGGTCCGGCCAGGTGCGCCCAGGCTTCTCGAACAAGATCAATGCGGAAGTCATCAACCCCTTCATCAAGATCTATGGTGCCGAGTTTTTCGGCAGCTTCCAGACGGCGACGGGCGGCGCGTTCACCGAGCCGAAGCTCCGGACGGTCCACCAGAACGTGTACGAGGCGCTGTATCGGTTCGCCGACGACAGGATGTACCTTGGCGGCCGCTACAACACCTTGAAGGGCCAGACGATCGCGAAACTGTATGACGACCAGAGTGTCACGCGCTATCAGCTCGGCGGCGGCTGGTTCGTCACGCCGAACGTCCTCACCAAGCTCGAGTGGGTCACCCAGAAGTACAACGACTTCCCGACGACCGACATCCGCAATGGCGGCCAGTTCAAGGGCTTCATGATCTCGGGCGCGGTCGGCTTCTAAGCCTTCTCACACAGCGCGACAGAGATCACAACCCGCCGAGGCCGTTGCCTCGGCGGGTTTCTGTTTTCACGATGCACGAAGCCCGTTCGGCCCCACATGGACGTGTCGGCGGTAGTTGGTAGATACTCATCAGAAAAAGATCATTAGAGGAGCATCGCCAGAGTGTTCTTGCGCTGGTTTCCCCGACACGGCAGGTCGTTTCCACCCGACGCAAGTTCCGCATTGCTCGGACAGAACGGGGGGCCGGCGAGCCATACCTTCTCCCCCAGTTCGAAGGCCTGCCTGTGGCGCCGACCGGCGCGGGCGACCGTCGACCTTCGAGGAGGAAGGTATGACCCGCATGAAGCTGACTGCCATCGCGCTGCTCGCGCTTACCGCAACTGTCGCGCGTGCACAGACCGCGCGCGTGAGCGTCGCTCCTGATAGCAAGCTCTGGATCGATGGAACGTCCAACCTGCACGAGTGGAGCTGCAAGGCGACGTCATTGGAAGCTGACGTGGAGATCGATGCCGCCGCGGCTGCGCAGGTGGCAACGGGCGCGCCGAAGGCCCTCAAGAAAGTGGACGTCAAGATCCCGGTGAAGTCGCTGCACTGCAACCACGGCGGCATGGATGGCAACGTCTACAAAGCGCTCAAGGCCGATGACGCGCCAGAGATCAGCTACATCATGGCGACCTTCGAAGCGGTGCAGGGTGATACGAAGGACAGCTTCACGCTGAAGACGGCTGGCACGCTCACGATCGCCGGCAAGCAGAACAAGGTCGAAATGGACGTGCTCGCGACCCGCATGCCCGACGGTACGCTGCTGGCCAAAGGCACGGTGCCGATCAAGATGACCGACTATGGGATCACGCCGCCGACCGCGATCTTCGGCCGGCTCAAGACAGGCAACGAAGTGAAGGTCAACTTCGAGCTGACCGTCGGAGCCAAGGCGATCGCCGCGGCGATCATCGACCGCTGACACGCAGTGCACACCCGAGCGGCCGCAGCGAGAACCTCGCTGCGGCCGCTCGGCTGTTTGACGGCATGCCGTCCACCGACGGCCTTGGAGCCTGTTCACCGACGATCAGTGCTTCACCGTCGCGATCGCGCTTGCCACTCGCTGGCGCGATGATACGAAGTGCCCTGTTGAACTGGCGGTCAATGGAATAGGTTTCCATTGAACGTCTGGTCAATAGCCCCGCCGGTCGGAGATCGAGACAGCATGCCGGGAACCAAGATCGCAGAGTCGATTCGCCGCGAGCAGATCATCAGTTCCACGTACGAACTGGCGACGCGTGGCGGCCTGCGCGCGGTCACCATCCGTGACGTCGCGAAGAGAGCCGAGATGAGCACCGGGCTCGTGATCTTTCATTTCCGCACCAAAGAGCGGCTGATTCTCGCGCTCCTCGATCACGTGCTCGCGACGACGATCACGCTGCGCGTCGGCCCGGAGTTGCAAACTATCGAAGATCCGCTCGAACGACTGACCGCCCTGCTCCGGCAGGAGATGGCACGACTCTCGACCGAGCCGAAGCAAAATCGACTGTTTTTCGAGTTCTGGAATGAGGGGATGTGGAACCGAGCGGTGCGCCTGCGCATGCAGCGTGAGCTCGATCGATACCGCGCCGCGTTCCGACCGATGACCGAGCAGGTCATTTCCGCCGACCCGGAGCGGTTCAGCGGCCTGTCGGCGGAAAGCCTTGCTGCCGTCGCGGTCGCATTCATCAAAGGATGCGCCGTCCAGTCGATGGTCGAGCCCGATCTCGACGTCACTGGCTTTTTGCGTTCGGCAGAAGCCCTGCTGATCCCTCCGATGACCGCCGCCCCGCGCTCCAGCGTGTAGACCGCGCGCGTGTTCCGACCCTGGCGTATCCGTATGAGTTGCTCAAACCCCCAACGCTCGACGCATGATGGATGATTCTCACAAACCCTCGTACGGAACGCCCGCCGTTCGCCGGCGAACCAGTGACACACCGCTCACGACACCAAGCGCCGGACGTGCGCTCCGCGCATTGGTGAGCGCGGCGCGATTGCGGTGTCCGCACTGTCGGCGTGGGAAAGTCCTTCATCGTTGGTATGGCATGCACGAGCGATGCGGGGGATGTGGCTTCCGCTACGAGCGAAGCGACGAGAACTATTTTCAGGGCGCGATGGTCATCAATTTCCTGATCGGCGGCTTCACCTTCGCCGCCAGCCTGCTGGCCGTCCTCCTCCTGAGCTGGCCCGATGTTCCCTGGGACGGGCTGACGTTCGGAGCGCCGGTGGTCATGGTCGTGTTCATGGTGCTCCTGTATCCCATCTCGAAAGTCGTCTGGCTCACGGTTGACGTCATGTTGCGCCCCGTCACTCAGGAGGAGCTGAGCTGAGAGCGGCCAATGATCACAGAGTGATCACGGCCGCCCGCCACGCGGCAGCATCGGCGTCGGCGCGCAGGGCGCTGCCGAGATCGATGATCACCGAGCTGCCCTGACGCGAGAGGCTGTAGCGGTCGAGATCGCGCGAGCCTCGGCCAGAGTCATGCGCGCCGTTCGGCGTGAATCGCGCCTTGTGCTTCGGGCAGAAGATGCGCTGCTCATCGTTGAGCCACTCCAGTCGAGTTCCGCGATGCGGACACTTGAGCGAGAAGGCGTACACGCGGTTCTGCCATCGCGCGAGAATCAGATCGTTGTCGACGTCGATCGCGATCGAGTCGCCGGAAGGGATCGCGTACGTGCGCAGGACGCCACGAGCGACGGACGGGCGAACCTCCGCAATCGTGCCCGCGAGCGCTGCGGCAGGCGACGCCACCGCACCGGCTGCGAACAGAGCGGCGACCATGACACCGACGTCTCTGATGAATGCACGGCGGCCGGCGGCCGCCGCGGGACAATCACCGCAGGCGGTGCTGCGCTCGACGGTGGTCGACTCGGGTTGGATGCGGTCAGTCATTGTTCATCCTCGTTTCCATGGGTATGTGCGGTTGAAACCGCGCCGACGCTCGTCGTGTAGGCGCTTGCGGCACCGCGTCGAATCGCCAGGAATGCGCTCGCGGCGAAGAGAGGAAAGAGGAACGCGAGCATCAGCGGGAACTGCACGACCGCTGGGTGCAGGGGATTGGGAAGCATCGATGCGTCTCCGGTTCGAGTGACGCCGGAAGCTGCGAAGTCACACCGGCCCAGCCCATCCGACATTCGTGCGGCACACGCTCCGGCATTTGCCCGATGCGCCTTGCCATCCCCAACGCGTACATATGTCTGACATGGCGATCACCACCGTCCATCTCGAAGAGCAGCGCACGGCTACGGGGTCGTGCAGATGCTGTAAGTCGCCCGCTCACCACGTTGATGCTCGCCTTTGCGATTCGGCGGCGCATTGATGTTCGGGGCCGAGCTTGTCCCGGCGCCGCGAGCGCGGCAGAATGTCGGCCATGAAACAATCCTTCATCGTGCTCGCCGCCGTTTGCGCCGCGCTCGGCGCGTCGGCCCGGACAGTCGCCGCGCAGCGTGGCACCGGCAGGTCGCCCTCGCCGTTTCCGGGCGGTGAGAATCCCGACGGCTCGCTTCGCCCCTCGGCTCGTCTCCAGCGCCTGTTCAGCCAGGACGCGTACACCGAGTACTCCATCCTCGAGCCAGGCTCCGAGCAGTTCCGCATTCGCTACATCACGGAGGAGACCCGCCCTGGCGCGACGGAGCTCGTCAATGCGACGCGCGGCGGGAGCGAGGGAACGGACATCGAGGTCTACGATCCGCGCACCGGGGCGCCGCTGCCGTTTACGTACGAGGAGGAGCCGAACGGCGATGGCCACGCGATCCACGCGAAGCTTCCCCGGCCCGTTCCGGCGGGAGGCATCGGCCGGGTGCTCATCTACAAGACGTACAAGGATGCGCGCACGTATCAGACATATCTGAACGCCGATTCCGCGCACGGCATCGAACCCGGCGACATCTCCTGGGTGCGAAGCCTCGCCGGCTACCGGCTCGGCGTCATCTTGCCGAAAGGCTACGCGTTCCTTTCCTCGAACGTCGCCGCGCAGGTGAGCACGCTGCCCGACGGCCGATTGGCGCTGCACTTCGCCAACCCGAGCGGCCTGCCCAACCCGCTCACGCTGCACGCGCGCAAGTCGGCCACGACGTTCGTGCCGACGCCGTACACCGACATGTTCTTCGACGACGTCAAGACACTCTACGACCTCGGCGACGCCGCGACGCATACGATCGCGGTGCAGCAGATCTACAGTGACTATCGCAACGGGGGAACGCCGCCGATCGATCTGCTGACGTACGCGCCACTCGACGATCTCACGGTGATCGATCTCGATACCGCACAGCCGCTCGCCACGCAACGCAGCGGCGGCCGCACCGTCGTCAAGCTCCCCGTGCCGATCACCAACGACCGGCAGAGCGCGCATCTCGCGGTGAACGGAACGTTGAAGGATCCAAATTACAGAATCAGCAACGGCACGCTCGTCTTCGGTCGCACCGTGAAGGGCCTGCGCAACACCGTCCTCTTGCCGGCGGGTTGGGACGTTGCGTCGGTCTCGCAGTCCGGAACCATCGGCGTGTATCGTGGCCGGGCGTTCGTCGCATTCGTGAACCTGAACGCCGAAGACAGCTATCGCGTCGCGATCACCGCGCGGCGGCGTCCGTAGACACGCTGCGGACAGAACCGGGACGGCGCGTCGCCAGCGGCGACCCGACGCGTCTCCCGTGAGCCGGTTCGTCCCGGAATCGCGCCTTCCTCAGAGCAACCGCGCGTGGGCGTCCGGATCCGTGAACGGCTGGCGATCTCGCCCCGTAATCCTCATGATAGCATGGGAGCCGGCAGCGGGGCTCGAGATGCCATGGACCAACAGGGCGACGTGACACGGCTGCTCCAGCGCGCCAGCGAAGGAGACTCTTCGGCGCTGCGCGAAGTCCTTGGCCTGCTCCATGACCGGCTTCGCGGCATCGCGCACAACCAGCTTGCCCGTGAAGCCGAGGGGCACACGCTCGAGACAGACGCGCTCGTGCACGAAGCCTATCTGCGGCTCGAAGGCCTGAACCGCATCCAGTGGCGGGACCGCGATCACCTGCTGGCGATGGCCGCGCGGACCATGCGTCGCGTGCTGATCGATTACGCCGACCGCCGCGACACTCAGAAGCGCGGCAATGGCGGCGTTTCAGCGGCGCTGGAGAACGTCGACGCCGCTCTCGCGGGATTGCACGAGCACACCGAGGAGCTCCGCGCGCTCGATGACGCTCTCGCACGTCTCGCGGAGCTCAATCCACGGCAGAGTCAGGTGGTCGAATATCGGTTCTTCGTCGGCCTGAGCATCGAGGAAACCGCCGAGGCGCTCGGCACCTCGCCGGCGACGGTCAAACGGGACTGGCTCGCGGCGAGAGCCTGGCTCAATCGAGCGCTGAGCGTATGAGTGGCCCCGTTGTGGCCGCCACGACTTCGTCGCGCGACGGATCGGCGAAAGCGCGATGGGCCGCAGTAGAAGCTCTCTTTCACGAGGCCGTTGGGCGGCCGGCCACGGAGCGTCGTCAATTCCTCGACGAGACATGCACGGACCCCACGCTCCGCTCCGAGGTGGAAGCCCTGATCTCGGCGCACGAGCGCCGCGGCTCCGTCGACGAGCTCATGGACCGCGTCATGGCTCCGCTGCTCGCGCAGACGAAGCGGCCGGCGACGGACGTGCCCGGCGCGCCGGTCATCCATGCGCGCTATCGAATCCTCGAGCGCCTCGGCGGCGGCGGCATGGGCGTGGTGTATCGCGCTCGTGACGAGCGGCTCGAGCGCGACGTTGCCCTCAAGTTTCTGTCGCCGCAGCTCAGCGCCGATCCCGCCGCGAAGAAACGGTTTCTCGTCGAGGCGCGCGCAGCCGCGGCGATCGAGCATCCCAACATCTGCACGGTGCACGAGATCGGCGATGCCGAAGACGGTCAGCTCTGCATCGTGATGGCGTGCTATGACGGCGAGACGCTCGAGCGACGGATCGCGCGCGGTCCGATCGCGGTTCGCGATGCGCTCCACATCGCCGGTGAGATCGCGCGCGGACTCGGCAAGGCGCACGAACGCGGCATCATCCATCGTGACATCAAGCCAGCCAACATCGCGATCACGGCCGATGAGCTGGTGAAGATCCTCGACTTCGGAATTGCCAAGTTGACCGACAGCACCATCAATCACACCATCGGCGCCATCGGCACGCTGGCCTACATGAGTCCCGAGCAAGCTTTCGGTGATGCGATCGATCATCGGACGGATATCTGGTCGCTCGGCGTGGTGCTTTACGAAATGCTCACGGGCGCGCGGCCCTTCCGGGGGCCTGGGGAGCAGGCAATTCTGTTCGGCGCGCTGGCCGTGGAGCCGGAACCCGTGAGCAGCACGCGGTCCGACGTTCCCGCAGCGGTCGACTCGGTGATTCGTCGCGCACTGGCGAAGCGCGTAGAGGATCGTTTCGCCAACGCGAACGAGCTGGCGTCGGCGCTCGCCGCGTGCGAGAGCAGCATAGAGATCGGGAATGAGCCCGCGACCCACGCGACAGCCGAGCCGAAGCAGACACCCGAGGCGTCGGAGTCGCCGCTCACGCGCGGCGGTGAGCGCCGGCAGGTCGCGACCGTTTCATGCCTGATCGTCGGGAACGAGATGCTCGTCGAACGGCTGTCGCCGGAGCAGGCCGAGAGCATCCTCAATCAGATTCGCGATGCGGCCGTCGAGATCTGTACGCATCACGGCGGGATCGTCAATCATTTTTTTGGTGACGGGCTGGTGATGTTGTTCGGCGTCCCGTCGGCGCACGAGGACGACGCGGTGCGCGCGGTCCGCGCCGCGCTCGAGCTGCACGCGCGCATCGCGAATCTGCCGACGACCCTCGATCAGCGGCTGTCGACGGAGCTCCGGCTGCGGTCGGGCGTTCACATCGGACAGGCCATCGTCCAGCGACTGCGATCGGGAGATCGACGATTCCGCGTCACCGGCGCGCCGCGCGATGTCGCGGTGCGATTGGTCAGTGTCGCCGACAGCGACGAGATCCTCGTGAGTCCCGAAGTACGGCGCCTCGTTGCACCGTTCATTCACACCGTCGAGTCGCGGTCGGTGACGCTCAACGGAGACGGTGCAGTCGTCACGCCGCACCGCGTGGTCGGTCCGTCGGGAATCCGCTCGCGTCTCGAGGGACGAACGCGCGAGCAGCTCACTCCGTTCGTCGGACGCGATCGTGAGCGCGCGTTGCTGAACGCGCAGCTCGAGACTGCACGCGGCGGTGCTGGCCGCTTCGTGGTGCTCATCGGCGAGGCAGGTGTCGGCAAGAGCCGGCTGCTTCATGAATTGCGCGTGACGGCATCGATCGCGGGGATTCGCATGCTCGCCGGCCGCTGTGACGCATACGGAACGACCACGCCGTTCCGGCCGTTCATCGAGGCGGTCCACGACGCGCTGGGGCTGTCTCGCGGCGGCAGCGTCAGCGAGCGCGTCGATGCCGCGATCGCGTCCATTCGCGCGATCGACGCTTCGCTCGAGGAATACATCCCGCTCTACCTCGCAATGCTCTCGATTCCGAGCGACGCCCATCCGGTGCCCGAGCGTCTACGCGGAGAGCTGTTTCAGGCCGCGATGTTCGAGGCGGTTGGCGCGCTCTTCACGCTGACCTCGCGCGAGACGCCAACGCTGTTGCTCCTCGAGGATTGGCATTGGGCCGACGCGGCCTCGCGAGCCGCGCTGCGGCAGCTCGTCGAGATCGTGCCGGAATTTCCGCTCTTCGTGGTGGTGACGTCGCGGCCCGACGGCTCGGATTGGGGAACGGCTGCGCATCAGCTCCTCGTGCCTCTCGCTCCACTCGACGGAACTGCATCGGCCGCGATCGCATGCGCGGTCTTCGGTGCGGAGCGAATCGCGCCCGGCTTCATGGCGCGTCTTCACGAGCAGACGGGAGGCAATCCATTCTTCCTCGAAGAGTTGTGCGAGGCGCTGCGCGAAGCCGGAGCGGTCACGCTGCGCGACGGCGAAGCGGCGGCCAACGCCATCTCGATTCACGTTCCGGAAACCGTACAGGGCGTGTTGCGCACGCGCATGGACCGGCTCGACGATCGGTCGCGCGATGTGCTGCGCCTCGCTTCGGTGATCGGGCGCGACTTCACGCACGGCGTACTCGCCGATGTCGCCGAGCTGGACGACCTGGGCTCAGCGATCGAGCGGCTCATCGCGTCGGGCGTGGTGCAGCAGGTGGCCACAGCGCCAGAGATCACGTACCGATTCAAGCACACGCTCGCCGAGGAGGTCGCGTATGACAGTCTGCTCGCGCATCAGCGGGTGGTGCTACATGCGGCCGTGGGCCGTGCGATCGAGCGGCGCTATGCGGGTCAGCTCGACGAGCACGTGGCGCGTCTCGCCGACCATTTCAGTCGCGCCGAAGAATGGCCCGAGGCCGTGCGCTATGGCCTGCGCGAGGCGGATCGCGCAACCGCGATCACCCAGAACGCGGATGCGCTGGCCACACTCGAGCGCGTTGAGCAATGGGTGTTTCGTCTTCCGGACGGTGCGGGACGGCGCGACCTAGAGGCCGACGTGCTGCTACGTCAGGAGCGGCTCTGCGAGACACTCGGCCTTCGCAGCCGGCAGCTCGCGCTCGTCGATCGGCTGATCTCGCTGCTCGCGCCGTTCGGTCCGTCGGAGCGACTGGCCCAGGCCTATCTGCGCCAGGGAGACGCGTTCACGCTGCTGCGCCGCTACGAGGCTGCCGAGCGGGCGCTCGGCACCGCGCTGCGCATCGCGGGCGAGCTCGACGACGCGGTCGGAGAGCGTCACTCGCTTCGGAGTCTCGCACTGCTGCGATCTTACGAGGGACGCAACGACGAGGCGCTGTCGACCATTCAGCGAGTGCTTGCCCTCGGACGAGCGACGGGCGACACGCGCGCGGAGGCCGGCGACCTCGCGACGATGGCGAACATCCTTCGCGCTATGGGACAGCCGGAGCGCGCCCTTCCCGTTTTGCAGACCGCACTCGCGCGGACCCAGGCAGCGGACAACCCAATTCGCTACGGCGCCCTGCTCAACGTCATCGGCACCGTGTATCGCGACATGGGCGATTACGAGACCGCGCTCGAGTACTTTCGCCGCGTGCCGGCGCAGGGTGTCGAGCGCCGGCATCCCGTGAATGCGTCGTTCACACTTCCCGCAATCGCGCAGATTCAACTTCAGCAAGGTCTCATCGACGAGGCGCTCGACACCTACCGCCAGGCCGTGGAGATCAACCGCAGGGCGCGCTATGCCGACGGGTCAGCCCACGCCTGCCGATCGCTCGGCGAAGTGCTCATGGGGCTCGGCCGCGATGACGAGGCGGTTGCCTATCTGCGCGACGCGGCCGCGTTGTTCGCTCAGCTCGAGGATCGCGCGAACGAGTCGCTCATGTGGCAGCGCCTCGCCGCCGGATATGAGCGTTTGCGAAAGCTGACGGACGCCCAGCGGTCCTGGGAGCGCGTGCGCGAGCTGCACCATGTCAGTGGAAATCTCCCCGCCGAAGCGGAGGCGGCGGAAGGCGTGGCGCGGGTCGCGAAGCTCATGGGTGCCGCACCCGAGCGTCTCGTCGAACACTACCATGACGCACTCGAGCTGGCGATCGCCTCCGGCGACCGCCAGCGGGAGCTCGCCGTTCGCAACGGCCTCGGCATCGTCCACTGGCAACGCGGTGCCTACGTCGACGCATTACGAGAGTATGAATCGGCGCTTCGCCTCTGTCACGAACGCGGCGACCACGTACACGCGGGGCTGATTCTCAACAGTCTCGGCGCGACGCTTCATCGGCTGCGTCGATGGGATGAAGCGCGCACGATCTTGGCCGAAGCCGTGCGCGTGGCCGACGACACGGGGGAGCGTCAGCTTCGCGCGTACGCGCTGGCCACCCTGGCCGACGTCTGTCTCGCGAGCGGACGGCTCGACGAAGCGCGAGCGAGCGCGGAGGCGTCGCTGCGGCTTCGCCGCGAGCTGGACGATCGTCGCGGCGAGGCGTGGATGCTGGAACATCTCGCCCGCATTCATTCGGCACGGCGCGACATCACCGCTGCCCGTGCGGCAGCCGAAGCCGCCGCGCCGATCGCCGAGACCGTGGGCGATCGGGCCCTCGAGGCGGCCGTCGCACGTCTTCGCACCTCGACCGACTTCACCGACTTTACTTACTTTACTGACTTCTCACAAAGCTGAGCGACCATGCCGCGCTACATCATCGAGCGCAACGTCGGAACCCTCACACGCGAACAGCTCGACGCCGCTGGCCGAGCCTCCAAGGCAGCGCTCGTCGATATGCCCGAAGTGGTCTGGGTGAAGAGCTACGTCTCGGATGCCGAAGGCAAGATCTACTGCGAGTACATCGCGCCGAATCTCGAGGCGGTGCTCGAGCACGCGCGACGAGCCGGCATTCCGGCTCATCGCGTGTCGCAGGTCTCCCTCGAGATCAGTCCAGAGATGTTCGTCTGATCGGCAATCAGCAAACTGTGATCATCCCCACCGCGGCTGTTCGTCGGGATTGATGCCGAGAAGCGATTTGCCGACGATCTCATGGGTGAACAGCGCGTTCCCGGGGTGAATGCGCCCGAGCCGTGCGTCGCGGAACATCTGCTCGATCCCGGATCGACGGAAAATCCCGAAGCCTCCCGCCAGATCCAGCGCTTTGTCGACCACCTTCCACGCCCCTTCGACCGCATGATACTTCGCGGCGAGGATCTTCATCGGCCACAGGTGGCCATGGTTGACCCCGCGCGACCATTCGTCCGAAACGCGGTCGAGTTGCGGCTCGATCGCCTCGAGCTCGAGCCCCATCTCCGCGATTCCGTTCTGCACGCCGGGGTGATACGCCATCGACCGAGTGAGCGCGAGCGACGTCTTCTTCTTCACCGCATCGACCGTGAGATCGAGCGCTCGACGCGCCATACCATAGTAGATGTTGCCGAACCCGAGCAAAGCCCAGGCGAAGATGCCGAGCACGAACTGATCGATCCCGGCGGCGCCGGCCGGAACGACCCGGGCGATGTACCGGTCCGGCACGAACGCACCGTCGAGGATGGTGTCGTCGCTTCGGGTAGCTCGCATGCCGAGTGTGTCCCACGTTTCGCGGATCGCGTAGCCCTCGGTGTTCCGCGGCATGAACGCATGTACGACCTTCGGATGCGCCGGATCGCTCAGATCCATGCCGTGAAGGCCGAGATAGGTCCACACGGGAGAGAGGCTTCCAAAGGACTTGTGGCCGGTGAAGCGATAGCCGCCATCGACGCGTTCAGCGCGCGTCGTCGAGAGCATGACCGGAATGTCATTGCCGCTCTCGGCATGTCCGGCGGCGAAGACGTGACCGCGGGCGGCCTCTTCGAGCACCCATTGCAGTGATCGATCGCCGCTGCGCCAGAGATCGGCCGCGATACCGAGCCAGTAGAGGTGCATGTTGACCGCGAGTGCCGTGGGCGCCGCGTAATACCCCAGGCGACGCTGCTCCTGGACGACCTCCGCCAACGTCAATCCCTGGCCGCCGAACTCCGTCGGGACGGGCAGGAGCAGATAGCCTGAATCGCGGAGATCCTGGAAGTCTTCGGTGAAGAAGACGTTCTCGCGATCGTATCGCGCGGCACGCTCGTGGCAGCGAATCAACAACTCGTCGGTGAGAACCGGCGGCGCTTGGAGGATCGTGGTCATGTGGGCTCCGTTCGGGCGATGGTGGTTGAACACCCTGAAAGGCGGGAACGGATGCCGGATCGGCTCATCGTCGCGCGAGCGGACGCGCGATCACGAATGCACGAAGCTCGCCGAATGACGCGATGGATCGAATGCGTCGAAGAATGCTTCGCCAATCGCGAAGATTCCGCGCTGCGGGATCCAGAAGTCTCCGAGGTGCGCCTGCGGCTCGACTGGCCCTGCCGGTCCGAGATCCTCGCCGGCCACGCGCGCGCGCGTGGCGACCACTGCCCAGATGAGCTTCGGGTTCGCGATGAAGTGCTGGCCGTTGGGGGCCGCGCCTTGAAGTCCGACGCGTCCGGCGCGCAGGATCGGTCCGGCGACCAGGCTCATCGCCGACAGCACGGTGCTGTTGCGCCACGCGGAGCCGGGGAGCACGCTTCCCATGAAATTCATGAGGCGCGTCGCCGGCGTCGGTGCGACCGTCACATCCCACTCGAGCGGTGCGACGGCAATGCGAACGTGCAGTCGATCGGACGCGAGCCATTCGAGGTCGATCGGTGTTTCGACGGCGTCGCGCGCGGCGGCGCCGTAGTAGCGTGGACACGAGACGCTGGCGCCCACGTTGGTGTAGAAGATCCAGTCGCCGTTCGGGGCCCGGTGCCACACCGACGTATAGCCAGGGCCGATCGATGTCGCGGAGAAGCGTCGCAGAGCGAGAATATGGCCGGACCTGAACGGCAGGCCCATCACGCCGTAGCCATTGAATCGCTCGTCGGTTCCTGACGGAAGCACTGGATGCGCTTCCAACTGTTCGATCAACTCACGCGGCTGCATCCCGCACCAACCTCCGCGGCTGCGTGCGCTCGCGAGGACGTGGCCGGTGCGGAAATCCTCGCGAGCGCGCTGCCGCTGATCGGATTACGCCGCCGCCACTTTGCGTCGGCGGACCCATACGACAATGCCGAGCATCCCCGTTGCCATCAAGATCAGCGTCGTGGGTTCCGGGGTCGCTGTGACGGACGCATAGCCGAATTCCGTGACGAGTCCGATCGAGCTGACAGTGCCGATGCCGTTCGTCTGGTAGGCCCGCGAAGTCACGGTGCCCGATGCGTCAGCGTCGAGAAACGCCAGAGCCCCGTTCTGACCGACCGATGAGATGAAGACGTCCATCAACAGGTTGCCGCCCGTCGGGTCATAGAAATACGGCGAGCCATTGATCGTGAACTGGGGGCCGGTGAGACCGCCTGAGCCGACGAGCGTCGCGAACGGCGAGTCTGGAGTGCCCACGTTCGACGCCAGATCTGTCGACAGACCATTGACGGCCGCACTGGTGGTCGAAAAGAAGATCGAAAACGTGGCATTGCCGAACTGCCCGAACGCGGGGTTGAACGAGTTGAAGAACGTGAGCGACATGATGTCGATCGGGCTGCTCACCCCGAACGCCGCCGCTGAAAAAACCTGCTGGTAACGCGAAACGTTGAACGGATCCCCGGGGCACCCGAACGGAATACAGTTGCTCGCCGACTGGGTACCGATAGTAACCGTCTGTGCGCGCACTGGTCCCGCTAACGCCAGAGCCGCGAGGGCAGCAAACGGCGTCCATCTTCGAGCGGCGTACATGGTGCCTCCGGTAGGGGGAAGTTCAGTTGATGCCGCGTCTATGCGGGCGGCAAGCCCAGGACCACCGGACGGCAACCACGTTCAGATTCTTTCACTACAGATGACAGTTTCTAACCTCTATCAGCACATGTTCTTACAGCGGGGCTTCGCCGGGGACGCCGTCAAGACGAAAAATGATGGTGTAGCGGCGCCGCACCACTACTGTCGCGACAGGTCGGCGTTGAG
>Ga0070680_100000661_pt1 | contig 23881 bp, 25 predicted proteins | sample KBSC73BmetaG_FD_64672 | JGI IMG/M metagenome (GOLD analysis project Ga0070680, IMG submission 64672) | Corn rhizosphere microbial communities from Kellogg Biological Station, Michigan, USA - KBS C7-3B metaG | ecosystem: Host-associated > Plants > Roots > Rhizosphere | place: USA: Michigan...
CCTGACTCCCAACCCAGCGATCAATGTCTGACGACACCGGCAAGCTCAAAAAAGGGAATTTCATGCAGGCACTCGATTCGATTCGCGATGAAGCCGAGAGGCTGATGGCGCGCCGGGATCTGCCCCCTGAAGCAAAGGCCGGTTTAGAGCGCATCGTCGGACTCACCCGGTCCAAGTTCGACCTCGGGGGCGACATCGAGTAAGGCGGGCCGCGGTAGCCCCTGGCAGCGAGCGGTAAGCGCTCGAGACAGTCTCTGATCTCCGAAACGATTCCAACCCGCTGGCTCTTGGCGGCATCTTATCCGCGGCCACAATGAAGACGAGCGCCGTGGTATCGGACACTATCGGACCCCACCCGTCCACGATTGGTGAAGAGAACGCTGCGGCGCTGGAGTCGGTCCGGCGCGCGCAAGCGGGCGACGTCGACGCTTTCGAGGCGCTCTACCGGCAACATTCCGGGCGCATCTACGCGTTGTGTCTGCGTCTCAAGGCGGGCGACAGCACCGACGCGACCGAGCTGATGCAGGATGTCTTCATTCGGGCCTGGCGACGGATCTCGACCTTTCGTGGTGACAGCGCGTTCGGATCGTGGCTCCATCGTCTGGCGGTGAACACGATGCTGGAGAACGCGCGTGGAGAGCGGCGTCGGATCGCGCGGGTGCTGCCGATGGACGACACCTCCCGGCTCGAGGGCGCGGCACGCTCGAGCGGCGTCGATTTGCGGATGGACATGGAAGAAGCTGTCGCGTCGCTGCCCCAGGGCGCCCGACTCGCTTTCGTGCTCCACGACGTCGAGGGGTATCAGCACCAGGAAATCGCGACACAGCTGGGAGTGTCGGTGGGAACGATCAAGGCGCAGCTGCATCGCGCCCGCAGACTATTGAGAGAGAGGTTGGAGAGATGAGCCACGAAGTCATCAGGCATTTACTGGACGATTACGTGACCGGCGATCTCGCCGATGACGCGCGTGCGCCGGTGGCGGATCACGTCGCCGGTTGCGAGATCTGTCGCGCCGAGGTGGAAGATCTACGGCGGATTCTGGCAAAGGCTGCGGAGCTGCCGAAATCGGTGGACCCACCGCCGGAAGCGTGGCAGAGCATTCGTGCCTCGATCGAGCGCGAGAAAATCGCAGTGGCCGAGCGCGGCGAGCGCGTGGCGAGCTGGTGGCAGCGACCATCGGTGGTGGCCGCCGCGGTCCTGCTGGCGGTGGTATTGTCGTCAGCGGGCACTGCACTCTACATGGACAGGGGCGACAGCGCTGCCGCGGGTTCACCGGTGCCAACAGCAACGACCGCTGCCACTCCCGCGACACTCGCCGCTTTCACCGTCGAGGAGAACAACTACCTGCGGAACGTCGCAGTACTGCAGGACATGCTGGACCAGCAGGAGGCATCGCTCGCTCCGGAGACGGTCGCGCAGCTGAAGGTGAGCCTGCGGACCATCGATGAGGCCATTCTCGAGGCACGCCTGGCGCTGGCGCGCGATCCGGCCAACCAGACCCTGATCGAGATGCTATCCGGCAATTACAAGCAGAAAGTCGATCTGCTTCGCCGCACCACCGAGCTGACGCGTGGTAGCTGACCAAAAGATCCGGGGTCGAGCGCACGTCAGCATGCTGCGCCGCTGGCTGATTGTCGCGCTGCTGGCGCTTACGTTCGCTCCCTCGAGTCTGGTCGCCCAGAAGAAGCTGGAGCGCAGACTGGCGCTCGGGATGGAGGGCGCGATCCGCATCTCCAACATGGTCGGCAGCGTGGTGGTTCACGGCTGGAATAAGGACACCGTTCTGGTGCGGGCTGCGTTGGCGCCTGGCGACCAGCTATTCAGCGGCGGTGGGTATACCGGCGTGAAAATGTTTGTGGAATCGGCGAGCGAGCACGAGCCGAAGCCGTCTCAGCTGGAGGTCTGGGTCCCATCGCGGGTACGTCTCTGGATCAAGACCGCTACGGCGAGCATCGACGTGAGCGGTGTCGATGGTGGTCTCGATCTCTACGTCGTCAGCGGGTCGATCGACGTCGCGGGCAATCCGCGCGAGCTCAACGCCGAGGCGATCGACGGCGACATCCATATCAACGCGACGACACCGTGGGTGAGGGCAAAGAGCGCCACCGGGACGATTGTATTTCAGGGCGCCAGCGCTGACGCAGCATTCACCACCGTCAGCGGAGCGATCAAAGTTGCGGGCGGAGTATTCGAGCGCACGAAAATCGAGACCGTCACTGGACCGATCATTTTCTCCGGTCACCTGGATCGGAGCGGCTCCTTCGATTTCGATACCCACAGCGGCGCCATCGACATCGCAATTCCCGACCGAACCGCGGCGAGCTTCTCCGTGGTGTCGATCGCTGGCAAGATCGCGAACTCACTTTCCAAGGTCGCGCCAGTCGCTGGCCGTTTCGGCCGCGGCTCCGAGCTGACGATGGACACCCGCGACGGCGGCGCGAAGGTCACTGTCAGGACGTTCAAGGGGACGGTCACTCTTCGAAGAGGCGGCTGAGTCGGGAGAGGGGTGCGGGCGTTATGGACACTTCCGCCACCGAAGCATCGCGAGCCTTCCCTGTTTGCAGGCGCGGCAGTGATCCGCTCAGTGAAGGGTCCCAAAACGCCCGCACCCTTCCTCCCTCCTTTCCTATTACCTCGCACCCTCCACCTTACTCCGTTCGCTTTTTTTTCCTTACTCTTTTCGCTTTTGGTTTAAACCCGAGTGCCACCACCGGCGTCGTAGCTCCGCGAAATCAACCATTTCAGGAGTCTCCGATGAGAACCACACTGCTCCGCTCCTTTGCGCTAGTCGCCGTCCTCAGCGTTTGCGCGTTCAGCACCGCACTCGCCGGCCCGCCGTGGATCGCGATCGAGTATCCCGCCAATCCGTTCGACCAGGATACCCGCGATGCGTTCCTCACGGTTCGCACGTATCATCACGGCGACATCGTCTCCAAGACGGTCACCGGAACTGCCGAGGGCGTCGTGGACGGCAAGCGTCAGAGTATGCGCCTCGACATTCGTGCTACTTCGCATCCGGGCATGTACGTCGTACGCTGGCAGAAACCGGCGACCGGCCGCTGGGTGCTCGTGATCAATAGCGGCTATCAGGGAATCACCGATGCAACCGCCGTCGTTGAGATCAGCGCGACAGGGACCGTCGCCAGCGTCAGCGTTCCTACCCGCGCGATATCGAATGGCTGGATCTCGCCGCGACCGGTGGCAGCGTCGGAGATCGACTCGCTGCTGCAGGGAAGAGCATTGGCGAGCGCGGGAATGCAGTACCGCGCCAACAGGTAGCTACTGGCCTCTGAGGCCCGCCAGAGTGCGGCGCAGCTCGGTGGTGCGCTTGTCTGAATAGTTGGCGAGACATCTCGCCACCGAGCGAGCCCAGAGTCTGCCCGCACTCTGGGTGTCGGGGCGACAACTCGCGTCGCGCTCGTTCACCCAGTCGCGCTGGGTCTGCCGAATCCGCTCCTCGAGGTCAGCGCCACCCGACTTGCGCGCCTGCGCGAGGAGCTCCTGATAAGTGCTGTTGAGATCGGCGTCGTTGGCGACTATCGATCGATTGAGACAAGTGCGCTGATCGGTGGCTGTCGGAGAATCGCACGGGTCGCCTGACGATGGGCGGCTGGACGCCGGCGAACGCTCCAGCGGGACCGTTGTCGGTGCTGGCGCGTCGTTGGCGGTCGTGGGAGCGGTAAGTCTCGGACGCGTTGTCGGCACCGACGGATTGGTCGTCGGCGGAGTTGTCACTTCGCGACCGTCGGCCGGCCGGTTTTGTGGAGCCTGACTGGTGAGGGTGCTGCTGCCGGTGGTCATCACCGTGTTCAGGCTATTGTCAGCCGCCGCCGCGGCCGCGGTATTCTTGTTCGCCTCAGCGAGGTCGTGGAGCAGCATTGTATCCTGCGCCACGGCGGCGACCTCTTTGGCCTTGGTCTCCTTGCGGCAGCCCGCAACGCCCGTTGAAAGGACGAGTAGGAGGGGGACCGACAGGCGGGAGAAGTCTTTCATATGCGCTTGGACGAGGTGAGCCTTTCCTGACGCGCAGACCGTGTGCCAGCAATTGGGAGGGTCTCCACGAAGTATATGCAGTTGACGTGACATGGGTGCAGATTTCGGACACACCGTCAAGGACTTGCATGGAAGGGCAGCTGCCGGAGCTCAATACGGTCATCAGGACCTTTGCGAACGAGATCGAGGCGCACGTCGCACAGGCGGTGCTCGATGCGAACGGCATCGACTCGAGCCTGATACGTGACGACGCGGGTGGAATGATGCCATGGCTCCAGTGGCTTCACCCGATCAGGCTCGTCGTTCGCGAAGCGGACAGTCTCGAGGCGGTGGAGCTTCTGGACACCCCTCCCGGTCCGACGCTCATCCCCTGAAACCCGCACTGCGTCGCCGGCCTCCACCGTTAGTTTAGGCGCCATGCATTTAAATCCCACCCGCCGCGCTCCTCGCCGCGCTTCCGTAATGGTCGGCGCCCTCATCGGTCTCGTTCTGTCGTCAATCTCGCTGCCGCTCGGCGCCCAGTCGACGTCGACAGCCCCCGACAAGTATCTCGAGCGCGCCAAACGCATTCTCAGCCAGACTCCGCTCATCGACGGCCACAACGATCTACCGTGGCGGATCCGTGAAGACTCGATCGCGCGTGGTAACGTGGATGCCTACGACCTGCGCAAACGCACCCCCGGACACACCGATCTCGATCGATTGAAGAAAGGGATGGTCGGAGCGCAGTTCTGGTCCGTGTACACTCCCGGCGAGTATTCCGACTCCGGATACGCGCGCGTCGAGCTCGAGCAGATCGACATCGCGCGCCGGATGATCGCCAAGTATCCGGACCGGCTCGCGCTCGCTCTGAGTCCTGAAGACATCCGCCGCGACTTCAAGCAGGGGAAAATCGGCTCGCTCCTTGGACTCGAGGGCGGCCATGCGATCGAGAATTCACTCGGCGCGCTGCGCGCGTACTACGATCTCGGCGTGCGCTACATGACCCTCACCCACAACGTGACGCTGGCCTGGGCAGACGCGGCACTCGACTCTGCCAGACACGGCGGGCTGACACCGTTTGGCGATAGCGTCGTGCGCGAGATGAATCGGCTGGGGATGCTGGTGGATCTCTCGCACGTATCGCCGGGCACGATGAGCGATGCCCTCAACGTCACGCAGGCTCCGGTCATCTTCTCGCACTCGGGCGCGCGAGCCCTGGTCGACGTCGCGCGCAACGTCCCCGATTCCATCCTGCGCCGCGTGACCGCCAACGGCGGAGTCGTGATGGTGCCGTTTGTCACCGGTTTTGTGTCACCGGCGGTCCAGCTGTACGAGCAGTCGACGCGACCTCTGATCACCGACCTTCGCGCGAAATACGGCAACGACACCGCAGCGATCACTCGCGAGGTCAATCAGTGGCGTATCTCGCATCCCGAGCCGCGCGCGCTGTTGTCACAGGTCGCCGACCAGATCGACTACGTTCGAAAAGTTGCGGGCGTAGATCACGTCGGAATCGGCAGCGATTTCGACGGCATCACCGAAGTCGTGCAGGGACTCGAGGACGTGTCGACTTTTCCGGCGCTGTTTGCGGAGCTGGCTCGCCGCGGCTGGTCGGACAGCGATCTACGAAAACTCGCGGGAGAGAACCTGCTGAGAGTCTTTTCCCAGGCCGAAGCGGTTTCAAAACGACTTCAGCGGGAAGGTCGGTAGCCGCTTCTCAGAACGTCGGCGAACTCCACTGGCAATCCCGACTCACGTATAGCGGCCGCCGCTTGCTCCACATCATACGTCACTCTTGCGAACTCGACCGCAGGAGACTGATCCCCGATTGAAAGTATGACGTAACAGGCACGCGGGTCATGATCTTTCGGCCGGCCAACACTGCCGGCGTTCACGAACTGAATCCCATCGACAACCCGCTGCCACGGCTTATGGGTGTGGCCGAACGCGATCACGTCGCCGGACGAAGCACCAAGGCCGGCGGCCATCTTCCGCAGAAACTCGTCAGGGCGCTCTTCGGTGACATAGACCGTATTGAGCGACTGGTTGCCGTGGACGAGCGTGATTGTCGGTCCCGACGTGTGCCCGCCCAACGGCCGGATGTCGAGACGGAACGGAAGGCCACCGAGAAACTGTTTCGTCTGAGCGGAGACGTGGGCGAGCGTCCATGCGTAGGAGATGTGCGACAGCTCTTCCTCTCGAGGGGAATCGGCTCGGCAACCGCAGTGCTTGTAGTCGTTGGCGACGGTTGAATCATAGTTGCCCGCAATCCCCGAAATCGCGCGCTCGCGCAACACGCCCACCACTTCGTTTGGCCATGGCGCGTAACCAGTGAGGTCGCCCAGATGGTAAATCGCAGTGATGTCCGTTCGGGCATCCAGATCGGCCAGCACAGCCTGCAAAGCCGGAAGATTGGCGTGGATATCCGAGATCAACGCGACCCGCCTCAACGCAGTCTCACCGCCGCCCGCGTCTTGTCATCACGACGGCGGTCTCAGGGCAGGCCCCGCGAAACTCGTGCGATGCCTTCAATGCATCGGGGACTCCGCTTCTCTCCGTTCGATCGAACCCGAAGCGCGGGAAATAGCCCTCGGCTGTCGTAGTGAGAAGATAAATCTCGTTGACGCCTTCTCGCTCCGCGCGTTCGAGAGCTTGCTCGACGAGCTGACTGCCAACGCCCGTACCGCGGTGATCGCGAGCGACAACCGCTGAGCGAAGGAGCGCAACCGAGGCGAAGTTTTCCAGGCCGATAGCACCGACTACAGCGCCTTCGTCTTCGGCAACGATGAATCGCGCGAAATTGTCGCTAACTCCTTCGAGTGGAAGGTCGTTCTCGGCGAGCAGCCTCTCTACCGCCGGTAAATCAGCGATGTGGGCATTTCGGATTCTCACGGTGTCCCCTTTTCTTGGGCTTACTGGCATCAGCAGCAGTCGGGCCCGCAGCACTGCGCGGCCGGCTTCACGGCGCGCACGAACGCTCCCATGAATTTGCCATCGATGTCGGCCGCAAGGTTCGTCACGTCGAGTCCCGTGCCTCCGAGAAATGCCGCGGCATCGACCGCTTTGTAGATCCGTGTTGGCTCGACGGAGGGCTTTGCAAAGCCCGCGTCGCGGAGCAGCGATTTGAACTCCTGCTCTTCCAGCGCGCCGGCAACGCAACCCAGCCACAGCTCCATGCTCGTTTTCACCGCAGCGGGCACATCACCACGAACAACGACGTCGGACACCGCGAATCTGCCGCCCGGCCTGAGCACCCGGAATGCCTCGTCCAGCACCTTTCGCTTGTCCGCCGCGAGGTTGATGACACAGTTCGAGATGATGACGTCGACCGATTCGTCGGGGAGGGGGATCTGCTCGATGTCTCCCTTGAGGAACTCGACGTTCCGGGCGCCCGCCCGCTGTTTGTTGTCGTTGGCGAGTGCAAGCATTTCGTCGGTCATATCGAGACCGTAGACCTTTCCGGTGGGGCCGACGCGTTTTGCGGAGAGCAGCACATCTATGCCTCCGCCCGAGCCGAGATCGAGTACAGTCTCACCTTCGTTGAGGGTGGCGAGTGCGGTAGGGTTGCCGCAGCCCAGAGACGCCAACAGTGCCTCTGCGGGTATGCCGGCTTTTTGCCTCTCGTCGTAAAGATCGGACGTAATCGGATCCCACGCCTCAGTGGTTGCGCCGCAACAGGCGCTCGAGCCGCAGCAAGCGCCGCCAGTAATACCGTCCGAGACGCGCAGGGCGGCCTGTCCATATCTCTCTTTGACGCTGGACTTCAGGGTTGAATCGGTCACCGTTCCTCCTAACAAGATTTCTTGATGTGTTGGCGAAATAAAAAGTCAGTCACAGCAGGCAGCAGCCGATCGACCGGTGGTGCGCGGCTTCATCGCGGCGATCAGGGTCTCCATTTCCTCGAATGCATCGGGCTCGAGCTCGTAGTGGACCCAACGTCCATCCTTTCGGTCGCGAACGATCCCGGCATCGCGCAAAACGCGGAGATGGAAGGAAAGCCGCGACTGCGCGGCATCCAGCGAATCCGTGAGCTCACATACGCAGCGCTCGCCCTTGCGGAGCAGCTCGACGATATCGAGCCTCGTCTCGTCGGACAGCGCGTGAAAGAGCTCGACAGCGCGCTCGGTTCGGGAGTGAATCGAAGTGGCCACAGGCTCTAATATATCAACGAAACTTGTTGCGTCAAGACCGGACTTCGGTTCCTTTTGGACGCAGGGCTATTCCCAATGCGGTCAGGGCGAAGAGAAGCGCGGCGATCGATATGTACAGCGAATTCCTCGACACCTTCATCGACGTCGGGGTTACCGCAGATACCACCGTCGACGATACCGGGTTCTTCGCCGCAGTGTCCGGATCCGTCCACCGCACGACTTCCCCGTTCGCGTACGTCTGAATGGTGGGCCAGGTGAGCCGCACACTGTCTTTCGGATTCACTGCCACGAATGGAAACTCGACGAAGCGCTCCTTGGCCAGGGTCCCCGTCCAAACAGCGCCGGTGATTGCCTGCGCTGTGTCGGTGAGCACCTGAAGGTTCCAGCCTGCCACATCGCCGAACGACACCACCCGCAGCCCGGGCGGAAAGTGAATCTCGACCCGTGTCGTCGGCACGTCGCGCTCGTTCGGAACGCGCAACACGTACTTCTCGTAAGCGCCCGGCGCCGCCACCTTGGGAAAGACCACAGCGTGCGCCAGTGCCACCGACGGAACCGCAATCGCTAACGCGGTCAGGATCAGCTGCGCTTTTCTCTCTTTTGATCTCCAGGACCAGCGCTCGCTCATTGCGGGCTCCCCACTTGGCCGGTGGTTGCTGATTGCGAAACCGGAGGCGTCGGGACGTAGGCCAAAAAGCCGCCGATCAATATCAGAATCATGATCAGGGCGATTTCCTGACGCACGGACCTCGCCAATCTGGCCGGGGAATCCGTAACGGCAATCGTCGGCAATAGCCCAAACCGATTGTACGCACCGTAACCGATCAGGATGGCAACACCTATGATCTTGGCGAGCACGAGCTTGCCGTAGCTCGAATGAGTCAGGTCTCCAGCGGTGTTGAGGAACATCACGGCCTGCGCCAGGCCCGATAGCACGATCACTATCACTGATACGAGCGCGATCGAAGAAACCCGGCCCGCCTCCACGCGGGCTGCTGCTTCATCGGACATCGCCAGCCAGACGAGCCACACCAATCCGCCGAGCCACGCCGTCGCTGCAAGCAGATGCAGGATCTTCGCCGGAACCGCGAGAATCGGATCGATCGCCGCCGGATGTCCGATCGCACCACTCACCACCAGGCAAGCGGTGCCGATGACGAGCGCGAGCTTCCGATGTCTTGCCAGCGCAATCGCCCAGAGGGTGAGAACGGCGAGCGCAGTGCGCAGCAGCTCGACGCGTCCGATCATCGAGCCGAACAGCGATCCCACGAATGCGCTGCTCAAATGCCCCGTCGGCGACACGTGATCCATCCAGACGATCATGTGGGCGACGAGCAGCACGGCTCCAATCGCAATCGTCCGCGTGATCGTCGGCCGGGGAGCGAGGCGCCCGTACTCTCGCGAAGTAAGCCCGAAGAAGAGAAGTCCCACGCCCGTCATCAGAGCGCCAAGTCCGAGCCCCCGCAGTAGCGATGCAACGACGGGTACCGGCTTCTCCTCCGGCATCGTCATCTGCGCGTGGGTGACGCCGACATCGACGGTATCGCGAGACACCGAGCTACCCACTTTCGGCGAGACCGGCTTTGCAACCGCAGGCGTCGGAACGCCGGCAGCGACACCGGCAATCGAGAAATCAAAATTCCCGCCTACCGGATGCCCGTCAGCGGACAGCACTCGCCAGACCACCTTGTATTTGCCAGCCGGCAAAATGCCGTCGACCTCACCGACCAGCGTGTGGACGTCGTGCGGATCGTTAGCCACCTTGAGCACAGTGTTGGCACCGGCGGCATCGACAACGGAAATCTGGCTGAGCTCCGGCACAACCTGCTCACTGAAAACCAGGCGGATGGCGGGCGGCGTGGAGTCGAGCCGGCTGTGCGCGGCCGGAGTCGACCTGAGGAGGGTGGCGTGCAGCATCCTGCCATTCGCCGAACCGGCAAATAGCACCAGCATCAGTGCGCACAACACGCCGATCGCCGCTGGTCCAACGCGGCGATCGATCGATCGGGTACGGCGGGTCAATGTGTCCAGCGGAGTCCGGCGTAGAAGGAACGCGAGTCTGCCGGCTCAAAATACTTGCCGGCGGCGTTGTCGACCTGCACCGACTGCGAGAACCGGTTGTTGGTCAGGTTCTGTCCCGCAACGAAAAGTGTCATGCCGTTCGACGCCGTCCAGTCAGCGCGCAGTGAGATATTGGTCCAGCCATCGTTTTTCACCGTGTTCTGGCTGTCGAGAAAATACGACTGCGGGATCCACTCCACGCTGGGAGCGATCGAGAATCCAAGTGGATTGGTGTACTTCACCTCCGCATCGAGTACCTGACCTGGCGCGCCCGGGATGTCGTTTCCACTGTAGCTGGGATCATCGATGTACTTGTAGCGCGCGATCGTATACGAAGTGCGCAGTGACAAGTGGTCTCCGACGTCGCCGTGCACGAATACGGCCCCCGGCAGCTGGTATCCCACGCCCAATTCGGCGCCGGTGTGACGGGTCTTCGGCGCATTGCGATAAGTAGGCACGGTGAAAGTCGCACCGGGGAACGGCTCGACATTGATATTGAGAATCTCGTTTCGCAGCTCGATGTCGTACAACGAAACATCCCAGTTGAATCCGAGCCGCCGGCCCCGACCCCCAAGCTCGTATTGCCAGGCGCTCTGCCCATCGAGATCGATGTAGCCGGGAACGGTCAGGCTATTCAACTCGAGCAGAAGCGGCGGCTCGTAGCTGCGGCTGGCGTTGCCGAAGATCTGCGCGGTACCCGACCCGAGCGAGTAAATGAACCCGATTTTTGGATTCACGGGCGTATAGGTGCGGCTATCGGATTGGTCGCCGTTGGAGAGGAAGTAATCCTTCGTCTCGCGGGTCGCTCGCTCGGTGCGCAGCCCAAGGACCGCCGAGAATCGCGGCGTCAGTGAAAGGAGATCCTCTGCATAGACCGCGAGAGTGGTGGCGCCATCGCGCTGGTCTTTGGTGAGCGGGCCGTGCGAGCCGCGATCGTTCTGGTACTGCTTGTTCGCCAGCGATTCGTGAGCGGGCTGAAATCCGACGGTGAGCTGATTGCCCAGCGCGCCGAGCGTGGCGGTGTTCTCGTAGCGGATCTCGGCGCCATAGTCGTGGCTGATCTGCGAGATGACCTCGAAGATGGGATGATCGATGTCGCGGTACTGCATGTACGGGCTGATCTCGAGACGCTGATTGGGCGACAGCTGGGAGCGCAGCTGAAGGCCAACGTGGTGGAGGTTGTAGTCTCGCCCCCAGCGGTTGGTGACGTTGCCCGGATCTGCCGCGCGCGGATTGCTCTCGAAGGTCGCGCGATCGAGCGCGCCGGGCAGCTCTTCGTTGACGTGCGCGAAAAAGTAGAATGTGCGGAGATCGGTGTTATCGGAAAGCCGATAGCCGGCGTGCAGGTTCACGCGATCGCGTCGCTGGCTGGACCAGTCCCGGTAACCGTTGAGCGACGTCCGGCCGTAACTCACGTAGTAGTCGGCGGGCCCGTGCGAGCCGCCCGACTCGAGCTGAGTCTTGTAGAAGCCAAAGCTGCCACCCTGCCCGAACAGCGAGACCGGACTCGAGCTGTAACCCGTCTTCGTATCGAGATTGATGGCGCCGCCGAGAGTCGATCCGCCGTAGCGGAGCGCGTTGCCACCTTTGTAAACCTCGATCGATTCGGTGGTGAGCATCTCCAGAGACTCGAAGTCGGTGAAGCCATCGGCGTTGCGGTATGGCATTCCGTTGACGAGCAGATTCACACCGCGAGCGTGGAAGTTGTCACGCAATCCGGAGCCGCGAATCGAGATCTGGCTTTCGTCTGCCGCACCGAATCGGGGCTGGATGTAAACGCCCGGGACGAACTGCAGTACGTCCTTGAGATTGGCCTGGCGGGTAGCGCGAATCTGTGGTGCTTCCACCATCGCCACTCCGCCAGGCACCCGAGCGAGCTGCTCGCGGCGCTCGGCGAGATCGGTCTTGGTCCCGATCACCGTAACACCGGCGAGGGTGGCGACTTTTTCGGCCAGAACGATGTTGATCTGGCTGGTGACGAGCGCGGACACATCGACCGAGTCGCTCGACGCCACGAAGCCCGAGCGGCGGACGACGACGGCGTGCTTTCCGGCGGCAATACCGCTGATGCGGAACCCGCCGTTGGCGTCGGTCTGGGTGATTGGGGCTGCATCATCGATCGAGACGAAGGCGCCGACGACAGGCGAGTCGGCTGCGGTCACAACTCTACCCGCCACCTCGCCGCCCGCTTGCGCGTGGGCGCGCACCGGCGTCAACGCGGCAACCGATAGGGTGAGCACGGCGATACCGGGCACGGTACGCCGCAACGACATTATGACTGACATGACTTCCTCTATTCCGGGATATGTCCGCGATAACGACGCTCGCCGCCGCGGAGATCATCGAGCTGCTAACGGATGCGCGGAGCCGCGGGAACGGGCTCAGTTACGCGCGAGAGGAAGTGACGGGAGGTCCGTTGGAGAAGGGTAGGAGAAAGTGCGGTGCGACCAGTGACGGCGATGTGTAGTCGTATACCGGTGCGACGCTCGAGACCGCCGGAGCAACGAGACTGGGCGCGTTCGCCACCAGGCCAACCGGCGCCTTGCCGGTGCTGCAATCGCCGAGACAGGTGCACTGCCGGGTATGATGATCGGATTGGCCGTGCTGACCGTGATCGGCAACCTCATGAGACGCCATCCCGGCGTGATGATCGGATGCCGCGGGTCCCGCCGAGCCCGCCGACGTGCCGCCATGATGGCCGGCGACATCGATCGCCAGCCCGCCGTGCATGACACAGGTGTGCAGCTGCAGCGGCTCCGCCAGACAGATGGCGAGCCAGACGGCCGTGATCGTCGCAAAGCTGCGAAATACCCAGGAGCGCTGCACTTGTCGAATATAGGCAGTAAGCGGGGTCAGGAAAGGCTTGGCGGTGCGGCGCGAGCGATGCGGCCCATTGCGGCAATCAATTCGGGTTTGGTTTCCGGCAGCCACCCCACCAGCCAGCGCATCGTGCCCCGAAACCAGTCGTGGTCGAAGTCACCGCGCTCGGCTACGCGCGAGCGCTGGGTCTTGAGCTCTTCCTTCAGCTGCTGGAGCTGGGGCTTGGCGGACTCTCCGTCGGCCGCTTTCATGCGCGCGCGAACGGATTTGTCGACGAGTCCGATGGCGGCGTCGAAGGCCGCCTCGAGTTGCGGGTTGTCAGACATTTGGGCGCGCGACCTCAATAGTAGGAACGAATGTGTAAGCAAGTGACTACTTGCATTCCCTCGTATTCCCGGATACTATCCGGCCCATGAAAAGAGACGAAATCCTTTCCGCGGCGGCGGGAGTTTTTGCCCAGCACGGCTTCCGCGGGTCGACGACCCGCCGCATCGCCGACGCTGCGGGGGTAAACGAGATCACGATCTTCCGGCAGTTCGGCTCCAAGGAAGCTCTGATCCGCGAGGCCATGCAGCACATCACGCAATCGGCCGGCCTCGAAGCTCTGCCGGATGTGGCGACGGACCCGGAGCGGGAGCTAACGGAGTGGAGCGACTCGTTCATGCAGCACCTGAGACTCCGGAGCTCGATCATCCGTAAGACCATGGGTGAGATCGAAGAGCGGCCCGACATGTCCGAATGCGCGAGTTACGTCCCCAAGCAGGCGTCCAACGACCTCTGTCACTACCTCGCCGCACTTAAACGGGATGGCTGGATCAGCGAGAAGTTCGACCCGAAATCCGCGGCGGCGATGCTGATGGGGGCGATTTTTTCGGACGCAATGGGCCGAGACATGATGCCGGATGTCTTCCCCCAGCCGCAGGAACGGGCCGCCCGGATGTACACCCGGCTCCTTCTCCGCGCCCTCGGTGTCGAAAATGGGGCGCGGAAAACGACGAATAAGCAGAGCAAGCGACCGAAACAACTTTCAGCCTGAACAGTGTCTCCAAGAAAACTACCAAGCCGCGCCCAAGGGCTCGGCCGATTCCTCAGATTGTCTGTCGCCGCGGGTGTGCTGGCGCCTGCCGTTGCGCGCGCGCAGGTGCCGCCTTCGACGCCCTCGGTGCGCATGACGGCGACGGCGCCGCGCGCGATCTCTCTCGACGAAGCGGTGCGATTGGCCGAATCCCAGAGCGAGGAGATTCGCATCGCGCGCGCCGGCGTTGACCGCGCTCACGGACAGCAATATCAGGCGCGCAGCCTGCGATTCCCCCAGCTCAATGGCAGCGCGAGCTATACTCGAACCCTGGCATCGCAGTTCGAGGCAATCGGCAGCGGCCCGCCGGTCGACACGACGAAACCGGTGCCGCCGCCCGCACCGTGCGATCAGTACCTGCGCGACGCGACCGCGACGACCGACGAGCGTCTTGCCGGATTGGAGGATGCGAACCGCTGCGCACTGGGCGGTAATCCGTTTTCGTCTTTCGGCAGCCTCGGCTTCGGCGCCAAGAATCAGTACAATCTCGGACTCTCGTTCTCGCAGAATCTGTTCGCGGGCGGACGCATCTCCGGTCAGAATCAGGCCGCGAACGCCGGCCGCCGTTCGGCCGACATCGAGCTGACCGCCCAGCGCGCGCAGCTCCGGCTCGACGTAACCCAGGCGTACTTCGACGCCGCGCTCGCGGATCGTCTGGTGGCGCTGGCGGAGTCGTCATCGGTGCAGACTGAAAACGTCCTGCGCCAGACCAAGCTCGCCCGCACCGTCGGCAACGTCTCCGAGTTCGAGCTCCTGCGCGCGCAGGTGTCGAGCGCGAATCAGCGCCCGATCGTGATTCAGCGCCAGAGCGATCGAGAGGTCGCATATCTGCGACTCAAGCAGCTGCTCAATCTTCCGCTCGACGCGCCGGTGCAGCTGACGACCGCGGTCGACGATTCCGCAGCGGTGAACGCGGCGCTCGCCAGCGTCGGCATTCACGCCGACACCGCGGCGGTGGACCGCGCGACGGTGAGACAAGCGGCGGAAGCGATCGATGCTCAGCGCGGATTGCTGCGCGTCGCCAAGGCCCAGCGTTTTCCAACCCTGGCGTTGACGTCACAGTACGGCAAAGTCGCGTTTCCGTTGAACACCTTCCCGCAATCGGGAGACTTCCGGACGAACTGGACCGTCGGCGTCGCGTCGCAGATTCCGATCTTCACCGGCGGCCGCATCAAGGGCGACCAGCTCGTCGCGGAGGCGAATCTCCGTGAGGCGCAGGCGCGCTACGATCAGGTGAGGGAGTTCGCCGCGCTCGACTCGCGCGTCACGATCAACAATCTCCTGCAGGCGACTGCGGCGTGGGAGGCGAGTCAGGGAACCGCGGAGCAGGCGACTCGCGCGTACTCGATCGCCGAAGTTCGCTACAAGGAAGGCATCTCGACCCAGATCGAGCTCAATGATGCGCGAATCCTGCTGGAGCAGGCGGTAGCCAATCGCGCGCTGGCAGCGCGGAATCTCCAGGTGGCGCGGGTCAAGCTGGCGCTGCTTCCAGATCTTCCGCTGCAGGGCACGGGTGGCGCGGCGACGGCACAAGCCCAGGCGCAATCGCAGGCGACGCCGTCACAGCAGCAATCGCAGTCGACCACTCCGGCGGCGCAGGCGGCACAACAGCAGGCTCAGGGACAGCAGACAACCGGCATTCCACCACAGTAGACGAGACACATATGAAGAGATTCAGTAGCAGGACCTACAAGATCGCCGGCGGAGTGCTGTTGATTCTGATCCTGCTGTTCGCGTTCGCGCGCAGCAAGAGCGACAAGGTTTCCGCAGCCGAGACAACGAAGACCGAGACGATTGTGGTCGGGCCCGAGAACGTCGCGGTCGCGACGACGGGGGCGATCATGTCCGGCCCGTCCCTCTCCGGCACCCTCGAGCCCGAGCGCGAGGCGGTGCTGCGCGCGCAGGTGCAGGGCAGCGTGCTGCAGACCTATGCCGATCAGGGCCAGGCCGTGAGTGCGGGCACGGTGCTCGCGCGCATCGACGCGAGCGGCATCCAGGACGCGTACAACTCTGCACGCGCACAGGTGGTCGCCGCGCGGAACGCGGCCGACATCGCCGCGCGCGACCTCGCCCGCAACGAGAAGCTTCTCTCTGCCGGCGCCATAGCCGAGCGTGACATCGAGCAGTCGCGGCGCGCTTCGATCGCCGCGCAGGCCGCGCTCGAGGATGCGAACTCGAGACTGGCGTCGGCGCAAAAGCAGTTCCGCAGAACGACGGTCACCTCTCCGTTTGGCGGAGTGGTAAGCGAGCGTCCGGTTTCCGCGGGTGACATCGTTCAGCCGGGCACGTCGCTCTTCACCATTGTCGATCCGTCGAGCATGAGGCTGGAGGCATCGGTCCCGGCCGAGCAACTGGCGTCGATCAGAGTCGGTGTACCCGTAGTATTCACCGTGAGTGGATATCCGGGCCGAGAGTTCGTCGGACACATCGTGCGGGTGAACCCCACCGCTGATCCGACGACACGTCAGGTGCGCATCTACGTCTCGATTCCGAACGCCGGCCGCACTCTGGTCGGCGGTCTGTTCGCGACCGGCCGTATCTCCAGCGCGACGCGGACGGGACTCGTGGTTCCGACGGCGGCAGTCGATGTTCGTGGGACCGCGCCGTCGGCGGTGAGAGTGAAGGGCGGCAAAGCGGAGAAAGTACAGATCCAGGTTGGCGTCACGGACAAGGCGTCCGAGACGATCGAAGTTTTGTCGGGGCTGCAGGCCGGCGACACGTTGTTGCTCGGCGCCGCGCAGGGAATCACACCGGGCACTCCGGTGAGAGTCTCCGCGCCGCCGGGTGCTGCGGGGACGCCGGCAGCGCCGGTGGCTCAGGGCAAGGGGAGCTGATTTTATGGTAATCTCGGATTTTGCGATCAAACGGCCGATGATCACCGTCGTGACGATGGTGGCGCTGGTCGTATTCGGCTTGTTTGCGCTGTGGCGTCTGCAGACTGACGAGTTCCCCGACATCCAGCAGCCGGTGGTTCTCACCTTCATCCCATATCCTGGCGCATCGCCGGAGGGCGTCGAGCGCGAAGTGCTCAAGCCGGTCGAGGACGCCATCAAGGGAATCTCCGGCGTCGATCAGATCTTCGGCACCGCCGGCGACGGCTATGCCCAGATCGTGACGGTCTTTCTGTTCGAGAAGGACCCGCAGGTCGGCACTCAGGATATTCGCGACGCGATCTCGACCATTCGCGCCGACCTCCCGGTCGAGATGAAGGAGCCGGTGCTCCAGCGCTTCGATCCGGCGGACATTCCGATCGTTTCGATCTCGCTGGCGTCGAAGAGCATGACGCCGGCGCAGCTCACGCGACTCGCCGATCCGGACATCACCAGCAAGCTGCGCGGAATCGCCGGCATCGCCCAGGTGCAGCTGGTCGGCGGTGTCAAGCGCGAGATGACGATTCAGCTTCGACCCGAAGCGCTCCAGGCGGCTGGCATCAGCGTCGGCCAGGTCGTCGGCGCGCTACAGGCGCAGAATCTCGCCGCGCCGGTCGGTCGGGTGAACGGCGATCTCGAGGAGCGGACCATCCGGCTGCAGGGCCGGCTCGAGGGACCGCAGGACTTCATGAACCTCGTCGTCACTGAGCGCAACGGCCAGATCGTGAGATTGGGTCAGGTCGCCGATGCGATCGACGGCACACAGGAGCAGCGCTCGCTTGCGCTCTACAACGGGGTCGAGGGTGTCGGCATCGACATCGTGAAGGCGAAAGGGTACAGCACCACCGACGTCAGCGACAAGATCAGAAAGCAGGTGGAGGAGATCCAGAAGACCCTGCCGCCCGGCGTGACGATGGACATCGTCCGCGATGCCGGGAAGCGCGTCTCCGATTCGGTCAGAAACGTCGAGGAAGCGCTGCTCGAAGGCGCGCTGCTGACGGTTCTGGTGGTGTTCATATTCCTCAACTCCTGGCGATCGACCGTCATCACCGGTCTCGCACTTCCGGTGTCGGTGCTGGCGTCGTTCATCGCGGTCTGGGCGTTCGGCTTCACGCTCAACACCATGTCGCTGCTCGGGCTGTCCCTGGCGATCGGAATACTGATCGACGACGCCATCGTGGTGCGCGAGAACATCGTTCGACACATCGAGATGGGGAAAGATCACGTCACCGCATCCCACGAGGGCACCGACGAGATCGGGCTCGCCGTCGCGGCGACGACTTTCTCGATCGTGGCGGTGTTCGTCCCGGTCGGGTTCATGTACGGCGTGGCCGGCCAGTGGTTCAAGCCGTTCGCGCTGACCATCGCTTCGTCGGTGCTGGTCTCGCTGTTCGTGTCGTTCTCGCTCGACCCAATGCTTTCGGCGTATTGGCCGGATCCGCAGGTCGAGGCCCATGAGCGCCGCAACCCGATCGCGCGGACACTGGAGAGATTCAACCAGTGGTTCAACCGGATGGCTGAGCGCTACAAGTTGCTCGTCGCCTGGGCGCTCGATCACCGGGTGGCAATGGTGTTGATCGCGGTCGGTTCGTTCATCGGCGCGCTGGCGTTGCCGGCGGTCGGTCTCGTCGGCGCCAGCTTTTTCGGCACCGAAGATCAGTCCGAGGTGACGATCGCGGTGGAAACTCCGCCTGGATCGAATCTCGCCTACACGGAAATCAAGGCCGAAGAAGCAGCGCGGATCGCACGCGAGCACAAGGACGTGGTGAGGTTCACGTACACGACCGTCGGCGGATCGACCGGCGACGTGAACGTGGGCAGCGTTTATGTCCGGCTCTTCCCGAAAGCCGACCGGAACATCGGCGCCGAAGATTTTGGGCGACAGCTGCGCGGTGAAGTCGGCAGAATTGGCGGAGCGACGATGTCGGTGTTCACCAACAACTTCGGCGGCGCGCAAAAGCAGATTCAGATCCAGCTCCGCGGCGGGACCATCAAGTCGATGACCCCGGCTGCGCAACTGCTCGCGGACCAGGTCCGGCAGGTAAAAGGCGCTGTCGACGTCGGTCTCTCGACGAAGGGTCAGAAGCCCGAGCTCGAGGTCGATGTGAACCGCGGTCTCGCCGGAACGCTCGGCGTGACCGTCGCGCAGGTCGCGCAGTCACTGCGTCCCGCGTTCGCCGGCATCAAGGCGGGCGACTGGGTCGATCCGAGCGACGAGATGCGGGAGGTCAACGTCCGTCTCGCTCCTGAGGCAAGACAGCGAGCCGCCGATCTGGAGCAGCTGCCAATCGTGGTAACCGGACCGGACGGCAACCCACGCACCCTGCCGCTCGGCCAGATCGCGACGATCACCCAGTCGCTGGGGCCGGCGCAGATCAGTCACCTCGATGCAGATCCAGTAGTGACCGTCGAAGCAAATACTTCGGGACGTCCGTTGACCGAAGTCATGAAGGACATCAACGCCAAGATCGCCAAGATCAACCTTCCCGCGGGTGTGCGAATCACCCAGGGCGGCGAGGTCGACAGCCAGAACGAGGTCTTCGGCAGAATCTTCTCGGCGCTCGGCATCGCAGTGATGCTGATGTATCTCATCCTCGTGATGCAGTTCGGCTCGTTCCTCGAGCCGCTGGCGATCATGGTGTCGCTGCCGCTGTCGCTCATCGGCGTGATGTTGGCGCTTATGTTCACCAACACCACCATCAACATCATGAGCCTCATCGGAGTCATTCTGTTGATGGGCATCGTCGCCAAGAACGCGATTCTGCTGATCGATTTCGCGAAGTGGGCGCGCGAGAAGGAGGGATTGCCGCGGCGCGAAGCGCTGATTCAGGCGGGCGCGATCCGGCTGCGTCCGATCATGATGACGACGCTGGCGCTGATCGCGGGCATGATCCCCGTCGCGCTCGGGGTCGGCGAGGGCGCCGAATTCCGCGCGCCGCTGGGCCGCGCTGTTATCGGCGGCGTCATCACGTCTACGCTGCTGACGCTGGTGGTGATCCCGACCTTCTACGAGATCCTCGACGAGTGGAGAGAGTGGGTCCTCAGCAAGTTCGGCGTCTACAAGCGCCGGACGGCGGAGCATCCGATTCCGCACGCCGCCAGGAGCATCGCGACCCAGGAAGCGGCGGGAGAGCTTTCCTAGTCGCCGTCAGTATTCGGCGAAGTCGTTGTCGGGATAACAGAACAGCCAACGCTCACCGGGCTCGGCGGAAGCAATGACCGGGTGCCCGGTAGCGTGGGCATGTTTGGTGGAGTGCTTGTTGGGCGAGTCGTCGCAGCAGCGCGTGCCGCCGCATTCCTGACAAGTTCGCAGATGCACCCAGCGCGCGCCGATCTTGATGCAGTCCTCGCAGACGCGCTCCTTGGGCTGCCTGACGGTGGTGAGTGCCGCGATGTGCTTGCAGGGTCCGGTGGCTGCCATTGCTCCCTCGATTAAGCGCGCTTCAGAACAATATCATACCGGGACCCCGAGAAGGCGGCGAGTCTATCCACCTCGAGCGCGACCGCGTCACGCTCGTTGCTGCTGAGCGCGACGTAGAGCTTGATCGTGACGGTGGGCGCCTTTGGAGCGAGTGTCCGAGCCCACTCTCCGACGGCCTGTCCATCGATGGTAACCAGATTCATCGACGGAAATCCAACCCGCTCGAGGTGGCGTGCCGACGAAAGTCTGCCGTGCATGGCACTGCGATCGCGAAGGCCGATGAAGTACTCGTCGTACAGCGAGAGCAATCGCACGAGTGGCGACCTGAAGCGTGGCGCGCGCGCTGGAGAAAACCAGTATCTGCGCTCGCCCACCACTTCACTGTCGAGCGACGACTCGGCGGACTGCGCGGCTCGACCGGCGTCGCGTTTGGTGAGTCCCGACCACCAGGCGAAATCAGCCTCAGTCGCCGGCCCGCGAGTGGTGAAATATCGGCGGGCGAGCTCGTGCAGCGCCGTATCACGATCGATTGTCTCGGACGATGCCGCTCGCTCGTCGAGCAGCGCGTAGGTGAACTGTTTGCCGCGTCTCGCACCGCTGCAAATGAGAGCGTCGAGCTCGGCGTGCATGACGATGCGGGCGAGCCTTTGGGTGCCGTCAGTGCGGATACCGGCACGTGTCAGCTCGGCAGCCAGCTCCGCGCGGGTGCGCTGCGCGCCGCCTTTCAGCGCCCGGGAGAGAACCGTTCGGCTGCGACGGAGCACCGCCGCGTCGATCCCGAGGGTCCGATCGTAGTGCGCCAGCACCATGCGAATGCGCGGAGCTGTGAGGGCGAGAATCCAGCGGATATCCCCCGGCGCCACGAAGTGCCAGGTCGGGCGCAGCACGTGGGTGCGCAGAATCGATCCGTCGGTTAGCTCCGCTTCGACATCAGCATCGGTGACGCCACGGGTGCGCTGGGCGAGTCCCCACTTTCCGCCGAAGTAGTCCTGCGCCTGAACCGCGCCCAGTCTTGCCACGACTTCGCTCGCCCTCTTCAGGGTCGGCTTTACGAGATCCTGACTCGAGAGCCGTCGCCCGCAGATGTCGAGCGGCTTCCGGGCTCGGTCAGCCACTCTGAGTCCGCGCCGTCCGCGCGATGGTGATCAGAGCGACTCCGCAGATGACGATCGCTGCGGCCACCGCCGTGCGCGCGGAAAGTTTTTCTCCGGCAATTGCCCAACCGAGCAATACTGCAACGATCGGATTTACGTAGGCGTAGGTGCCGAGCCGCGCCGGCGAGACTTTGTCGAGCAGCCAGATGTAAGAGGTGAAGCCGATCAGGGATCCGAAAGTGATCAGATAGACGAGTCCCGTCATCGACGCCCGCGAGACGTGGTGTGGATCGAAGTGACTCAGCTCGCCTGTCAGCGAGCCGACGATGAGCATCAACGCGCCGCCCCCCAACATCTCCATCCCGGTGGTCATCAAGCCCGAAGCAGGCAATTCCGCGTCGCGGGACCAGAACGACCCAATCGCCCAGGAGAGTGAGCCAAGTATCAGCACCAGTGTGCCAAGCGGGCTGGCGTCCTCGTGTCCGCCCAGCTCGGATGGTCCGACGAGAACGATGATACCGATGAAGCCGAGCACGAGACCGACGAGTATTGCGCCGCTCGGCCGTTGGCGCGGCGGCCGCACCCACTCGATGATCACCAGCCAAAATGGAAGAATCGAGACGAGCAGAGCGGTGAGCCCCGACGGCATGAACTGTTCGGCCCAGACTACTGCCCCGTTTCCGCCGAGGAGGAGAAATCCGCCCGCGATGACGGCATTTCTCCAATGGACCCGCGTTGGCCTGGGCGCGCCGCGAGATCGTGCCCAGATGTAGAGCAGCGCACCCGAGATGACAAAACGGGTGCCGCCCATGATGAACGGAGGGATGGTCTCGACCGCGTACCGAATGGCGAGATAGGTCGAGCCCCAGACCAGATAGATCGACGCGAACGCGGCGGTGATCTGCGCGCGTGATGCGTGGCTGCGTGCGTCGTTCAATCGAATGACCTGCCGCGCCGGTCGTCCTTCTTTCGGGAATGCCGCTTCTTGGACTCGAGTCTCGCTTCTTTGGCGGCGCGGGTCGGCTTGGTCGGTTTGCGTTTGCGCCGCACCACCAGGGCGCGCTTTACCAGCTCCGCGAGTCGCTCTTCCGCGAGCTCGCGATTTCGTGACTGGCTGCGCATGTCGCTGGCGACGACGCGAATGCTGCCGTCGCCCGAGAGCCGCGGCTCGAGACGGGACAGAATCAGCTCGCGCTGTTCTTCGGAGATCGAGCGCGATTCGCGGACATTCCAGAAGATCTCGACCCGCGAGGAAGTCTTGTTGACATGTTGGCCGCCCGCGCCGGAGGAGCGCGAGACGCGGACGTCGAGCTCGCTGCGCGGAATCGAGAGCGACGCGTTGACCGCGAGCACGTTCCGGGGCGCGATCAACGACCGATCAGTCACCGCGCTACCGCCAGCGGAAAAGCTTCAGAGCCGCGAAGAACGTCACCACGCCCCAGGCGAGAATGATCAGCAGCTGCGGTGAAATGGCGGCGAAGGACACACCCTCGAGCATGTTCGCGCGCAACGCGTCGTTCACCGCGGTGAGCGGCAGCAACTTGATGAAAGGCTGCACTGCGGCGGGGAAATTCTCCGACGAAAAGAAAACACCGGAGAAGATCCACATCGGCAGCATGATGAAGTTGGCGATGCCGGATACTGCCTCGGTCGTACGCGCGCGCGAAGCGGTGAGCAGTCCAAGCCCGCCGAAGGAAACGGCACCGACGAGGCAGATGATGAATAGCGTCAGCAGGGATCCGCGGAACGGCACTCCGAACGCGAGATAGCCGAAGCCGAGCAGCGTCACTACTTCGAGAATCAGGAAAACCAGCCGCGATGCGAGAAACGAGAACAAGTACTCCACCCGCGACATCGGGGTGGCCATCAGTCGCTTGAGCAGCTTCTTGCTGCGCGCGGTGACGATCGAGAAGGCGAGCCCCCAGATGCTCGATCCCATCAGGTTCATTCCGAGCAGGCCGGGAATCAGGAAGTCGATGTAGCGCGAGCCTTTCTCGGTGATGTAGGTGTCGGTCGCGCGGACCGGATCGACCTGGCCAGCACCGCGCTGCACGGCGCGATCGACCGCGACGCGCGCACTAACGGCGTCACTGCGCTGGCGATCGTAGACGTAGCGAACGCTGTCGGTCTTCGTGCCCGGCTCGACGAGGAGGGCAACTTTCCCGGTACGGAGGGCGCGAGCTCCGGCGCTGTCGTCGAAGGATCGAACCACGAGCGCGCTGTCCATCTTCAGCGATTCCGAAATCGCGGCGCGGGCCGACGAGTCTCCGACGACTCCGATCTGGATGCGGTCCGGCCCGCGCTGCCGGAAGGCGATGCCGAGTCCGGCGGCAAGCAGCACCGGAAAGATGAAGGTCCAGAAAACCGCTTCGGGCTCGCGGATGAACTCGCGGAATCGCACGAGGGTGAGCTGT
>Ga0070680_100000668_pt1 | contig 23795 bp, 28 predicted proteins | sample KBSC73BmetaG_FD_64672 | JGI IMG/M metagenome (GOLD analysis project Ga0070680, IMG submission 64672) | Corn rhizosphere microbial communities from Kellogg Biological Station, Michigan, USA - KBS C7-3B metaG | ecosystem: Host-associated > Plants > Roots > Rhizosphere | place: USA: Michigan...
CCGTAGCCCTCGCGCAGGCGGGTGCCGTCCGGCAGCTCGCCGGCGAAGACCCCGAACGGCTGGCGATACCGAGAACGGGCGACCAGCAGGTTCACGTCCTCGCTCCGCTCACCCCAGGGATCGAAGGAAAGCCCTGCAACTCGCGACAGATCGGGCGCGAACTCGACCGGATCGACCTCCACCGCCTCGCCGCCGCGCCACACGCGACGCTCGCTCGCCCCCGGCGCGTCGTGGATGCCGTCGACCAGGTTCCACGCCACCGGCGAACCGTCCTCGGTCGTGCCGACGCCCGCCGACCAGCGCCAGAACGTGTGGCGGTCGTGGCGGCCGTCGCTCTCGTCCACGATCGCGCGGGCATCGAGGTCGAAGGCCCGGCCGTCCGGCATGGTCACACGTCCGCGCGCGAGGACCCCGCCCTGCTTGCGCGTCCAGATCGAGTTCCCGCCGGCGGTGGTCGACGTGACCCCGAAGCCGTCGTTCTCTTCCACCACGACGTCGATCACGCCGTCCACCTCCACCCGCCCGCGCGACAGCCGCACGCCGCGCGTGCCCTCGGCCAGCGTGCCGTCGGGCAGGCAAACCGCCCACCAGCGCCGCGGCAGCGGCCCGATCCGAGCGTCGCCCACGCACAGCATCAGCTCCGGCGAGAAGGCGCCGACCCAGCGCCAGCGCTTGCGCGCCGGCATCAGCGCCCGCGAGGCGTGGGGAAGATGCGGTCGAGCTCTTCCAGGTCCGCGTCCGACGGCGTCCAGCGCAGTGCGTCCGCGTTCCGTCGCACCTGCTCGGGCTTGGTCGCGCCGGCGATCACGGATGCCACCGTCGGCTGACTTGCCAGCCCCGCGATCGCCACGTCGAGCAGCTCGACGCCACGCTCGCTCGCGAACCGCTCGGCGGCCTCGAGCCGATCGAAGGTCTGGTCGTCGGCAATCTCGGCGCGCCCGTGGAGTCGCGTGCCCTCGGGCGCGTCCTGGCCACGCCGGTACTTGCCTGTGAGCAGCCCGCTGGCGAGCGGGAAGTACGGCAGCACGTCCACACCCAGCTGCTCGCACTCGGGCACCACGTCCGCCTCGATCTCGCGCTTGAGCAGGCTGTACTCGTTCTGCAGGCTCACGAACGACGCAAAGCCGTTCTCGCGCGCGGCGCCCGCGGCCTCGTCGAGCTCGCTGGCCGTGAAGTTCGAGCAGCCGATGAAGCGCACCTTGCCGGCCTTCACCAGCTCGTCGAGCGCGCCGAGCGTCTCCTCGATCGGCGTCTCGCCGTCGGGGCGGTGGTACTGGTAGAGGTCGATCACGTCGGTCTGGAGCCGGCGCAGCGAGTCGTCGATCGCCTCGCGGATGTAGTCCTTGGACCCGCGCGGACGCACCGACGGACCTTCGTCGCCCATGTCCATCCCGAACTTGGTGGCCAGCACCACCTGGTCGCGCCGCCCGCGCAGCACCTCGCCGAGGAGCTTCTCGCTGTCGCCTCCGCCGCCGTACACGTCTGCGGTGTCGAGAAAGTTCACGCCCGCGTCGAGCGCCGCATCCACAACGCCGCGCGTGCCCTCGAGGTCTACGCGCCGGCCGAAGTTGTTGCAGCCGAGCCCGACCACGGACACGCTGAGGTCGCCGAGCCGGCGCTGGGGGAGATCGGCCATGAGGGCGCGGACTCTATTGCGGTGGCATGAACGGGCTCGTGACGAACGTGCGCCACGCGCGCTTGCCGCGACGATCCTCGGCGCGGTCGGCGCTGCCCAGCGTGCGCACGATCGCGGTCGACGCGAGATACCGCAGAGGCTCGGGCTCCCACTTGCGCGAGCGGTGGCCCACCCACGGCAGCGTCACGAGCTCGGTGTCCCGGCCCAGGGCGAGATCGCTCAGCGTGCGGCCAGAGATGTTGGCCGCCACCACACCGTGGCCGACGTACCCGCCCGCGTAGCCGAAGCCCGCCTTCCGGTCGTACGAGATACTCATCGACCAGTCGCGCGGCACCGCCAGCGGCCCACCCCAGTGGTGAGTGATGGGCACGTCCGCGGCGATCGGGAAGTTCCAGCGCAGCGCCGTCTCGAGCCGCGTGCGCACCTCGTCGTTGCGCTCGTTGCGCTCGTCGACCGGACGCCCGAGCCGGTAAGGCGCGCCTCGCCCGCCGATCGCGATCCGCCCGTCCCAAGTCCGCTGCGCGTAGAAGAACAGGTGGTGCCGGTCGCCGATCAGGAGCCCGTCGCTCCAGCGGAACTGCTCCCACGCCTCGTCGGGAAGCGGCTCCGTGGCGATCATCAGCGAGTACAGCGGCAGGTAGTTGCGGCTGGTCCCCTGCAGCGTGCTCGTGTACGCCTCGGTGGCGCGCAGCACGATCTCGGCGCGCACGGTGCCGGCCTCGCAGTGAACTGCCCCCGGCCCGGCGTCGAGCGCCCGGGTCCGCTCGTAGATCTGCACGCCGTTCCGCTCGCACGTCTCGGCGAGACCGCGCACCAGCCGCGCCGGGTCGATCCGCGCGGCGTGCGGCGTGTACGAGGCGAGCCGCACGCGGTTGATCGCGGCGAGCTCCTCGGTCTCGGCCGGGCCGAGCAGCCAGAGGTCGTCCGCGCCCATGCCCACCTCGTGCGAGGCGCGCACGCTGTCGCTCAGCCGCTGCTCCTGCGGGGCCGTGGTCGCGACGGTCAGCATGCCGGCCTTCAGGTAGCCGCACTCGATTCCCTCGCGCTCGGCCACCTCGCCGATCTCGTCCACGGTGTTGAACGTCTCACGCGTGGCGCGAACCACCGCCGCGCGGTCGCTCTTTCGCTCGTAGGCGCGCGGGCTGGCCGCGATGCCGCTCGACACCCAGCCGCCGTTGCGGCCCGACGGCCCGTAGCCGGCGATCTCGGCCTCGAGCACCGCGACCCGCAGATCCGGCTGCGCGCGCTTGAGGTAGTACGCGGTCCACAGGCCGGTGAAGCCCGCGCCCACGATGGCCACATCGCAATCCAGGTCGCCGGACAGCGCCGGCCGTGGCGTCAGTGGCGCGGTGATGCCGTCCAGCCACAGGCTGCGCTCCCGGTAGCGGGCCTCGTCGCCAGAGGAAACGTTCTGTAATTGCTCGCGAGCCACCGGTCTCAACATTAGGGTCTCGCAATGAGCACTGTTGCCTTCTTTCCCGAGGGCGCCTTCGGGCCGACCAACAACTGCGTCGGGATCGGGGCCGTCCTGCGCGAGCGCGGTCACCGTGTCGTCTTCATCGTGGAGGAGTCGTTCGCGGGCAGCCTCGAGGAGAAGGGCTTCGAGGAGCGCACGATGCGCCTTGCGCCGCCGCCCGAGGAGCCCGAGGTGCCGGGACAGTTCTGGAAGGACTTCATCCGCGACACGGCGCCCGTGTTCCGCACGCCCACGATCGAGCAGCTCGGCTCCTTCATCGAGCCCACCTTCCGCGCGCTCGTGGACGGCTCGATGTACGTGCACGGGAGGCTGCTCGAGATCTTCGACGAGCTCCAGCCTGACGTCATCGTGGAGGACAACGTGGTCAGCTTCCCGGCGCTACAGGCGAGCGGCCGGCCGTGGGTGCGCATCGCCTCGTGCAACCCCGCGGAGATGAAGGACCCGGCCGTGCCGCCCACCTTCTCCGGCTACCCGACCGACGACCGCTCGCTATGGCCGGCGTACTGGGACGAGTACCGCCGCGTCCACGCCGGCCTTCACGCCGAGTTCGACGAGTTCTGCCGCTCGCACGGAGCGCCGGCGCTGCCGGGGCTCGACTTCATGCACGAGTCGCCGCACCTCAACCTCTCGCTCTACCCGGCGGAGGTGGACTACGCGCGCGAGCGACCGCTCGGCTCGACCTGGCACAACCTCGAAGCCAGCGTGCGCGCAACCGACGCTCCCTGGGAGCTGCCGCCCCAGTTCGCGGGCCCCAATGGTCCGCTCGTGTACCTGTCGCTCGGGTCGCTCGGCTCGGCAGACGTCGAGCTGATGCGCGCCCTGATCGTCGAGCTCGCCGCCAGCCGCTATCGCGTGATCGTGTCGAAGGGGCCGCAGCACGACCAGCTCGAGCTGGCCGCCAACATGGTGGGCGAGGAGTTCCTGCCTCAGACCTCGGTCCTGCCGAAGGTTGACCTCGTGATCACCCACGGCGGCAACAACACGGTCACCGAGTGCCTCTACTTCGGCAAACCGATGGTCGTGCTGCCGCTGTTCTGGGACCAGTACGACAACGCGCAGCGCATCCACGAGACCGGCTTTGGGATCCGGCTCGACACCTACGCGCACGAGCCCGAGCAGCTGCTCGGCGCGATCGAGGCGTTGCTCGCGAACGGCAAGCTCCGCCAGCGCCTGGGCGCCCTGTCGGCCCGGCTTCAGCAGTCGCCGGGCACGGTCAAGGCCGCGGGCGTCATCGAGGAGCTAACCATTCGTCGATCAGCCGCCGTGCAATAGCCAGCGGCGGCGGGACCGCAAAGCCCTCGACCTCGCCGCGCGCGATAGCGGCGAGCTCGGAGCGCTCGAACCAGCGCACATCGTCGAGCTCGCCGTCGAGCACGTGCGGCTCGCCACCCGCATAGCGCGCGTGGAAGCCCAGCATCAGCGATGCCGGGAACGGCCACGGCTGCGACGAGCGGTACAGCACGTCCTCCACCTGCACGCCCGCCTCCTCCAGCACCTCGCGCGCGACCGCCTCCTCCAGGCTCTCGCCCGGCTCCACGAACCCGGCCAGCGAGGAGTAGCGCCCGGCCGGCCACGACGCCTGGCGGCCGAGCAGCGCGCGATCGCCGTCATGCACCAGCATGATCACCACCGGGTCGGTGCGCGGATGGTGCTCGGCGCCGCACTCGGGGCAGCGGCGAAGGAAGCCCGCCTCCTCAGCGTTCGTGCGCGCGCCGCACACCGCGCAGTGGGGATGGCGCCGGTGCCAGTTCACCATCGCGGTCGCGTAGGCGAGCAGGCCGGCGTCCTCGGGCGATAGCAGCGCGCCCGCATCGCGCAGCCCCATCAGCCGCGCGCCATCGGGAGCCGAGCCGCCGCCGGGTGCCGCCGCGGCGAACAGCGCGCCGCTCGAGTCGAGCCCCAGCAGCACGGGCTCGTGCAGCTCGCCGGCCGCGCGCAGCGGCACCAGCGCGGGCCGCGAGTCGCCGTTCACGTACACGCCGTCCTCCGCCACGAGGAGAACTCGCGACGCGTCGTCCGCCAGCCGCTCCGCCAGCCAACTGGCGTCGGCGCGGTGCATGCCCGCGCGGTCGAGCCGCACTCCGGCGAAGGTGTTCGATCCGGCCGCCACCTCACGTACGGTACGCGCGCGGGCGGCTCGGGTACGGGGTCCCCTGGGTAAGCTTTGGATTGACTCGTCAGTCAACGTGAGGGGGAAGACGTGCGGGCGGCTGCGGTTCAGCTCAACTCACAGGAAGACAAGCAGCGAAATCTCGAGACGGCCGACCGTCTCACGCGCGCGGCCGCCGCCGATGGCGCGAACTTCGTGCTGCTCCCCGAGAAGTGGACCGCGCTCGGCGAACCGGACGACTACCGCCGCGCCGCGGAGACCCTCGAGGACGGCGGGCCGGCGATCGACTGGGCGCGCTCGACCGCGCGCGAGCTCGGCATCGACCTGGTGGCCGGCTCGATATCCGAGAAGCGCGCCGGCCAGGACAAGCTCGGCAACACCTCGATCCACTTCGGACCCGACGGCGAGATAAAGGCCGTCTACCGCAAGATCCACATGTTCGACGTGGTGGTGGGCGGGCTCGAGTACCGCGAGTCCGAAGCCGAGGATCCGGGCGACGAGATCGTCGTGTCGGAGACGAGCGACGGCACCCGCTTCGGCATGACCGTCTGCTACGACCTGCGCTTCCCCGAGCTCTACCGGATCGAGGCGATCCGCGGCGCACGCATCCTGCTCGTGCCGGCCGCGTTCACCAAGATCACGGGCGAGGCGCACTGGGAGATCCTCTTGCGCGCCCGCGCGATTGAGAACCAGGCGTTCGTGATCGCCGCCGACCAGGTCGGCCAGCACCCGCCGGACAAGGAGAGCTTCGGCGGCTCGATGATCGTCGACCCGTGGGGCAAGGTGCTCGCGCGCGCCGGCGACGAGGAAACCTTCATCGTGGCCGACCTCGACCTGGCGCGCCAGGACGAGGTCCGCGACCAGCTGCCGAGCCTCGCTAACCGCGTGCCCGGCGCGTACGCCTGGCCGCAAGAGGTATCCGCCTGATGGCTGCCGGCGGACGTGGCCGTAACGGCGTGGACAAGCAGCGGGTCATCCTCGACGCCGCCATCCGGGTCTTCGCCCGCCAGGGCTTCCACAGCTGCCGCGTGTCCGACGTCGCGGACGAGGCGGGCGTCGCCTACGGGCTCGTCTACCACTACTTCAGCTCCAAGGAGGAGATCCTCAACACGCTCTTCACCGAGCGCTGGCAGCTCATGCTCGACGCCATCGTGGAGATCGACTCGCGCTCCGAGCTGAGCGCGCGCGACAAGCTCGGCCAGGTGGCCGGCTTCATCATCGACTCGTACCGCCACGAGCCGGACCTGATGAAGGTGATCATCGTGGAGGTCACGCGCGCGGCGAACACCTTCGGGCGCCACCACCTGCCGAAGATCCGCGAGGCCTACAACCTGATCGCGGGTATCGTCGAGCAGGCGCGCCAGGACGGCTCGTTCAAGTCGGACATCTCGGCCGAGTTCGCGGCGATGTGCTTCTACGGAGCGATCGAGCAGCTGCTCACGGCCTGGATCTTCGACGTGCTGCCCAAGTCCGACGAGGACTACGAACGCGCGAAGGGACTCGTCGTCGAGGCGATCTGCGGCGGGCTCGAGTCGGACGCCATCGGCGCGTCTGCTCTTTCGTCGTAGACCCCATACACTGGCGAATCGATGAACAACGAGCTAGTCAAGCGCCTCGCATGGAGCGGTCTGCTCGCGGGTATAGGGGCCCTCAGCACGATCGTGGCGAACAAGATCGCCACGGCGATTTGGGTGAAGATCTTCGACGAGGATCCGCCCGATTAGGACATGGCCCCGGACGAGAGCACTCAGGAGACCCAGGACATGCCGGCAGTCGAAGAGCAGGCAGGCCAGGGCCAGTCCCCGTGGGAGGCGCACACGGCCTCCCATGACAGCGGAGACCCGCTGCCAATCATCGGCGCGGCGTTCGCGGGCGGGTTCGTCCTCGCGAAGATCCTCAAGCGACTGGGAGGCGACTGATGGCAATCGGTAACGGCACACCTCCGCCCGGCAGCGCTGAGAAGTCGCTGGGCGAGATCGTCAACGAGGTCACCGAGAAGGCCTCGCTGCTCGTCCGCGAGGAGATCGAGCTGGCCAAGGCCGAGATGCAGGAGAAGGTCAAGCGCATCGGCAAGGGCGCGGCGTTCGCGGCGGTCGCCGGAGCGTTCCTGCTCTTCATGCTCATCTACTTCCTCGAGGGCGTGGCCTGGCTCGTGAACGACCTCTTCAACGTCACGAGCGGGATCTGGATCGGTTTCTTCGTCGTGACCATCGGGCTCCTCGGATTCGGCGGGTTGTGCGCGGCACTCGCGGTGCGCTTCTTCAAGACGGGCTCCCCGCCCACGCCTCAGCTCGCCATCGAAGAGGCGAAGAAGACGCGCGAGGTGCTCGAGGAGGCGCGGCACTGATGCCGGCCAGCCGCTCGCCGGAGGAGATCCGGCGCTCTCTGCAGAGCACCCGTACCGAGCTCGAGTACTCGCTCAACGATCTTCAGGGCAAGGTCCGCCAGCTCACAAACTGGCGCCGCCAGCTCGTGGAGAACAAGCAGACCGCGGTCATCGCGGCCGGCGTGGCGGGCTTCCTGATCGGCGGCGGCGTGGCCGCCACTTTCGGGCTCTTCAGGCGCCGCTAGAGCGCGTCCGAAGCGCGCTTTAGCCTGCGCTCGCAGTGCCAAGCACGCGGGCGATCCTCAAGGTGCTGCTGGTTGCTGCGGCCACCGCAGCCGCGTTCTACCTGCTGTTCCTGGTCCGCTCGATCCTCTACATGGTCTTCATCGCGGTCTTCCTGGCCGTGGCGCTCGGACCAGCCGTGGACGTCTACCAGCGCCGCGCCCGAATGCCGCGCTCGCTCGCGATCCTCTTCGTCTACCTGACGATCCTGGCCGCGATCGTGGGGCTCGGCCTGCTGGTGGTGCCGCCGATCGTCAACGGCGTGAACCACTTCGTGAACAAGGTGCCGACCTACGTGCAGGACCTGCGCAAGAACAAGACCGTCCGCGACTACGACAACAAGTACCACATCACCGACAAGCTGGACGCGGAGGCGAAGAAGCTCCCGAACCGCCTCGGCGACGCCGCGAGCGCGCTCACCTCGATCACGGTCGGCGTGTTCTCCACGATCTTCCAGCTCGTCACCGTGCTGGTGCTGACGTTCTTCTTCCTCTTAGACGGAAAACGCATGGTCGACTGGGGGTTACGGCAGTTAGATCCGGCGCGCGCCGAACGGGTGCGCGCCATGATCGACGACGTCTACACGGCCACCGGCGGCTACGTGATCGGCAACCTGATCATCTCGGTGATCGCCGGCACCAGCACCTACGTGGTGCTGATGATCCTCAACGTTCCCTTCGCCGTCCCGCTCGCGGTGCTCATGGCGTTCCTCGACCTGATCCCGCTCGTCGGCGCGACCATCGGCGGCGTGGGCATCGGCATCGTGGCGGCGATCGCCAACTTCCCCACGGCCGTGATCGTCTGGGCGGTCTTCTTCATCGTCTACCAGCAGATCGAGAACAACGTGCTCCAGCCGGTCATCTACCGCCGCACCGTCTCGCTGCACCCGCTCGTGGTGCTGATCGCGGTGCTGATCGGCGGCAGCCAGCTCGGCGTGCTGGGCGCGCTCATAGCGATCCCGGTTGCGGCCGGAGTGCAGATCGTGGTGCGGGATCTGTGGCGCGCGCGGAAGGCGCGCATCGTCACCCCGCCGGAGACGCCGCCGCGGGGCGATGTCGCGCCCGAGGCGCCGTAGCCGCTCGAACTACGGCAATGAGGGCAGGGTCCAGGCGTTGCTCTTCACCTTTTACACGCATCTCGTGCATAACGTGAAGAGCCAGCCAGGGGCCTAGCCGTTATTGCTGCCGTTCCCTACTCAATGAGCGTCCGCGGCACGCCGCCCACGCCCAGCAACCCCGGTCCGGTATGGACTCCCAGCACCGGCCCGACCTCCGAGACCCAGACCGGCTCGCTGCCGAAGATCTCGCGCCCTGCGTCGACTAGCTTGGCCGCCTGATCCGGGCTCTGGATGTGCTGCACCACCCAGCCGTCGGCGCCCGCGGCGTGGCGCTGGCGCGCGTAGTCGACCATTCGCTCGAACGCGCGGGCGCTCGTGCGCACGCGCTCGATCGGGGTCATCTCGCTCTCCACGGTGAGGATCGGCTTGATCTTCAGCGTCGAGCCGATCCACGCGCTCGCCGCGCCGATCCGGCCGCCGCGGCGCAGGTACTCGAGCGTGTCGATCGCGAACCAGATCTTGAGCTGCTCGCGTGCCGTGCGCGCCGCGGCTTCGACCGCGTCGAGATCGCCGCCCCCGCGCGCCGCCTTTGCCGCAGCGAGCGCCACGATGCCGATGCCGCCGGCGCCCGTGGCAGAGTCGAACACGCGCACGCGCCCGGTGTGTCCGTCGCGCTCGAGGCTCTCGACCGCCTGCCTCGCCGCGTCGCACGTTCCCGACAAACCGGCCGAGATGTGCACCGAGATGATGTCGTGGCCTGCCTCGATCAGCGGCTCGTAGATCTCGAGGAAATCGCCCACCGGAGGCTGCGATGTGGTGGGCAACGCGTCGGTCCCGCGGAGGTCCTCATAGAACTGCGCGTAGTCGGTTATGTTCGCTTCGCGAACAGTTTTTTCGCCGCCGAAGTTGACATACAGGGAGACGACCTGTATCTCGTTGCGTTGGACTAGCTCACCGGGCAGATAGCCGGTAGTGTCCGTAACGACTGCGACGCGCGACATGCGCGGGGCAGCCTACAGAGAGGCCGGTTGCGAGAGGGGCGACGGGCCTGGGGGCAATATTCCCGGAGGAGGGATTCTTGACGGGTATTGAGCTGGACCGAGTAGAGAGCCTGCTGCGCGAACGTTCGGCTGAAATGACCCGAACCAGGAATGTGACCCAGCTGCATCCGAGCATGGACGACTCGGAGCTGGAGGTCGCCGTCCAGGAGCTCGAGCCTTCGCCGGTGCTCGAGGTCACGCACGAGGGCGCGTGCGTGGACTGCGGCGACCGCATCTCGGGCGCCCGCCTCAAGGCCCTTCCCGACGCGGTCCGCTGCGTCGCCTGCCAGCGCCAGCTCGAGTCGCAGACCGGCTGAGCGCCACCCCTCGCCACGCGGCCGCCGCTGCCTAGACTGGCCGCGTGCCAAAGACGCTCCTGACAGGAGCCACCGGCTTCATCGGCTCGCACGTTGCGCACGAGCTGGCCAAGCGTGGCGATGACCTTCGCCTGACCGTCCGTGAGAACTCGCCCACCGAGGCGCTCGTCGACCTGCCTCACGAGGCCGTCAAGTGCGACCTCCTCGATCGCCGCGCGGTGCGCCGCGCGCTTGCCGGCGTAGACAAGGTGTTCCACTGCGCCGGCCTCGTGTCGCTGCGCGAGCGCGATGCCGAGCGCGTATTCGAGGTGAACGCGCTGGCCACGCGGCTGCTGCTCGAGGAGTGCCTGAAGGCGGAGGTGGAGCGGGTGATCTTCACATCCAGCGTGGCGGCGATCGGGCCCGCGCCGCGCGGTGGCACCGCGGACGAGACGCAGGTCTTCACCGCCGGTCACCTGGGGATCCCGTATGTGAACTCCAAGCACGAGGCCGAGACCGAGGCTCTGCGCATGGCCGCCCACGGACTGCCGGTGGTCTGCGTGAACCCCACGTTCGTCTACGGCCGCGGCGACGTTCACGGCGGCTCGACCAACTTGGTCCGCCGCTTCCTCCTCGGGCGCATCCCCGTCTACACGGACGGCGCCGTGAACGTGGTCGACGTGCAGGACGTGGCTCGCGGGCACCTGCTCGCGGACGAGAAGGGCGAGGCCGGCGAGCGCTACATCCTGGGGAACCGCAACTACACCTGGGACCGGCTGTTCGCGGACCTCGCTCGGATCTCGGGTGTCGAGCCGCCGCCGCTCAAGCTCGCGCCGGGGGTGGCTCTGCGGATGGTGGAGCTGCTCGAGCATGCGCCCGGTCGCCCGCCCGTCACGGCGGTGGAGGTGCGCTCCGCGAGCCAGTGGTGGACCTACAAGAACACCAAGGCCAAGCGCGAGCTCGGCTGGACCACGTCGCCGCACGAGGACACCATCGAGGCGACCGTCGAGTGGTACCTCGAGCGCGAAGGCGACCGCATGGCCCGCGCTCGCCGCTCGCAGCCGTTCCAGTACAAGCTCGCCGCGCGCACGCTATCCACGGTCGAGGGCGTGCTCGGCCGGCTGCGGTGAGCAAGGTCGCGTTCATCCTCGCCGGCGGCGCCTCGCGTGGCGCCTACCAGGCGGGCTGCCTCAAGCGGCTCGAGGAGGAGGGCATCGAGCCGGACCTGATCATCGGCTCCTCGATCGGCGTCTGCAACTCGCTCGTCTACACCACGGGCGGCGCCGAGGCGCTCTGGGCGTTCTGGTCGCGCGTCCGCTCGCTCCCGCAGATCCTGGACCTGTCGCTGCGCCGCAACGCGATCTTCGGCAACTCGTTCTTCTCGATGGATCGGCTCGTGCGCTACGTCGAGAAGGAGATCGACTTCGACCGCTGCTTTTACGCGGAGCGCGAGCTCACCTACATCGTGGCGAACCTCTCGGCGGGACACGAGGAGCTGCGCGGCAACCGCACCGAGCCGGACGTCGAGCGCTTCCGCACCGTCACTCGGATCGGCTACGCGATTCCGATCCTGCATCCGCTGATCGAGCTCGACGGCGACCTGTACGCCGACGGTGGCTTCCTCTGGAACGTGCCCTTCGAGTACGCCGAGCGCTGGGGCGCCACGGACATCTACATCCTGTCTGTGGTCCCATCCGAGCTGCCACGAGCCCAGTCGCTGCGCTTCGTCCCCCAGGTGGCGGCGCGCATGTACGACGTCTTCTGGCGCACGTTCGGCAACTCCTCGCACCTCGAGAAGCAGCTCGACGAGGGCGGCCGCTACCACGGCATCAACGTGACCGTGCTCGAGCCGAGCCCCGAGACCGGCATGTTCGATCCGCTCGCGATGCTCAACGCTCACCCGGGCAAGTCGAAGAAGCTGCTCTGGCGGGGGTACCGCGACACCGAGCGCGCTTTGCACGGGACGGGCAAACCGGCGGGGGGATCGCGCCGGCCTCGCTAACCTCCGGCCATGGCGACGCTCTATCGCTGCAAGACCCCGACGGACCTGCTCTGCGCCTGCGGCAAAGTGGCTAGAAGGCTGCGCCGCGCGGGTATCGAGTTCGACGAGGTGCGAGTTCCCTACCTGAAGCGAGACCGACCCGAGATCGAGGCCCTCACCGGGCAGCGCTGGGTACCCGTGCTCGTTCACGGGGAGGAGGTCGTCAGCGACTCGAAGCGGATCTACGAGTACATCGACCACCTTCAGGCGTCGCAGGTCTCAGAACCCTCCGCTCCCGTGCAAGAGGCGGGCTGATGCCCGGCTATCGACGCGCCTACAAGACCGCCAAGCGGCTCTATCCGCTCATGCTGGCGGCCTACCGCCGCTGGGACACCCTCAGCGATGAGGAGAAAGAGCAGTACAAGGAGCGCGCCCGCCGGATCTCGAACCAGGCGATGTACTACGCGCGCGAGGCAGTCGAGAACACTCCGCGGGTCGCCAAGGACAAGCTCGGCAGGCGCCGCAAGCGCCGCTAGCTACGGCCCCGGCGGAGTGCGCGGGATCTCGTAGCGCTTGGCGTGCAGGAAGGCCGAGCGCGGGCCGTTGCGGCGCGAGCCCGAGCGGGCGGCGGCCGAGGCCCTCTTGCTCGTCCACGAAACCGGCGCGGGCGCGAGGCGCAGCAGCGCCGGCCACGTGGCGGCGTCCACCTGGCCGGTCACCGGCAGGCCGTTGGCGGTCTGGAACGACGTGGTGGCGTTCACGGTCGCGGAGTCGAAGGTGCCCGTCGCGGAGATGGGCTGCCCCGCGGAGATCAGGTGTTCCTGCGCCCACACCACCACATCGCCCTTCGAGCCCGACTTGAGCAGCGGGTAGCCCACCGGCGGCGGCACCACCGGCGTGGGCTGCGGCGGCGCGATGGCCGCCCAGCCGGCATTCGAGGCCGACTGCCAGGACCACCAGCTCACACCCGGCGCGCCGTAGCCCGCGGACAGAGCCCGGAAGCGCTGGACGTCCGCGCTGGACGGGTTGTCGTAGAGCTGGCCCAGCGGGAAGATCTGGCGCCCGTACACCGAGTTCCACAGGTAGGTGTGGGCCAGCGCGGTGTCCACGCTCGTGCCGATCGCCTTCCAGTAGACCTGCGGCGCGTTGTACTGCGCGCCGTTCGGGCCGAGGAATACGGAATAGGGCAGGGAGGGGTGGTAGTCCACGTAGGGGAAGCTGGCCAGCCCGATCGGATAGTCGGGGCCCACCAGTGAGCGGAGGTCGTTGATGTAGGTCTGGGCCTGGGAGTAGAGGCCCTCGTACTGGCCCTCGGCGTCAATGACGAGACAGTCGGCGCCGGTCTGCGCGGCGCGCGCGCCCAGCGAGGCCTCGCCCGCCGGGTCCTTGCCGTACACGAACTGCCACGCGCACACGTGCAAGCCGGCAGCCTTCAGCGCGGAAACGAGGGCGGGGGAGAACTGGTTCCACCACGAGGTGCCGTCAGAGCTCTTCACGAACACGGTGGTCACGCCGTACTGGGCCGCCTGGGCGGATATCCCGGCGGTGGTGCCGTCGCTCGACTTGCTCACGTACCAGATCCACATGCCGTTGCCGTCGAACGCGGTGCCGCTGCCCTTCAGGGGCCGAGGCGTCGTGCGCTTGTGGATGTGGATCGGGCCGACGACGTTGGAGCGCGCCCCGTGGGGGCCGACGATCCGGATCCGCCCCGACCTGGCCGTGGCCGGAACGGTGGCCACGAAGCCGTCGCCCTTGCGCACCCGCAGCTTGGAGGTGAGCCGAGCGCGCACCCCGCCGGAGGACTTGTGGGTCCGCGCGCGGCTGAACACCACATGCATCCCGTGCCTCTTGAGGTTGCGGCCGCGGAAGCGCAGCCTGCCGCCCGGAGCGACCGTGTGCGGATCGCTCGTGCACACCACCATCGGCCAGCAGCGCACGAACGTGATGCGCGGCTTCTTGGAATGCGAACGCGCGCTAGCCGACGCCGGCAGGCCCGCCATCAGGGCGAGCGCGAGCAGAGCGAGGACACTGGCGGCGCGGGGTCTCACAACAAAGTCCTGCAAACCGCATTAGTAACAGAGCGATAGGCGCGGAGTTGCGCCTTTGGCTATGGGCTACGGGCTATCGGCTAGTTGAGCCGATTCTCCAGGCCCAGCGGCGCCGACTCGGGCGCGGCGGCCTCCGGCGCAACCGGCTCCTCGGCCGGCTGCTCGACGCCGAGCGCCTCGGCCAGCTCGCCCGACTCGTACATCTCCATCACGATGTCGCAGCCGCCGACCAGCTTCTGATCGATGAAGAGCTGCGGGATCGTGGGCCAGCCGGAGAGCTCTGACAGCTCTTCGCGGATGCGCGGGTCGGGCAGGATGTCCATGGCGGCGTACTGCACGCCCATCGCGTTCAGCGCGGCGGAGGTGCGCATGGAGAAGCCGCAGCGCGGCGCATCCGGTGTGCCCTTCATGAACAGCATCACGCGGTTCTCGTCGATCGCGTTCTGCAGAAAGTCTCGGATCTCCTGGTTGTTCATCGGGTGCCCCCCGGGGTCGAAGTCTTGATGGAAAGAGCGTGAATCGGTCCGCCCACCTCGTCCCCGAAGATTCCGTAGACGAGCTGGTGCTGCTCAATGCGCGAAAGCCCCTCGAAACGGTCGGAAATCACCTCCGCGCGGAAGTGATCGCCACCCCCCGTCAGGTCCTCGACGGAGGCCGTCGCCCCTGGCAGCGCGGTCTCGATGCGTGTTCTTAGCTCTTCAGGCGTGGGCATCTACGTCCGACAAAGATAGCTAGATGGACAGCTACAATCCGACGCACATGGTCACCCTCACCGACATCGCCGCAGAGAAGGTCAGTTCCTTCCTCGCCGGCCAGGAGCCCAGCGAGGGCGCCGGGCTGCGCGTGGGAGTGCGAGGTGGCGGCTGCTCCGGCTTCCAGTACGCGCTGGCGCTCGACGAGGAGCGCGAAGGCGATCACGTCTTCGAGGATCACGGGATCCGGGTGATCGTCGACGACGCCAGCCTTCAGTACGTGAGCGGCTCCGTGGTCGATTACAAGGAGAGCCTGATGGGCGCCGGCTTCGAGGTGAACAACCCGAACGTCGTGGCCGCCTGTGGATGCGGGTCCTCCTTCCGGGTCGCAGACGAAGACCCGAGCTGCGGCGCACCCGCCTGACCCCACGCCCCTTTAGGCCAGCCGCCGGGCCATCTGCACGTCGTCCACGTAGCGGCCGTCGAGGAAGAACTCCTCGCGCAGAACACCCTCGACCTCGAAGCCGCATGCCTCGTACAGCGCGCGGGCGCCGCTGTTGGGCCCGAGCACCCGCAGCGTGAGCCGCCGCGCACCTCGGGCCGATGCCTCGCTCGCGGCGGCGTCGAGCAGCGCTCGGGCGAGGCCCTGGCGCTGATGCGCAGGGTCCACCGCCAACCCCAGAATCGCCAGCACGTGCTGGTTGGATTCGAGCTCGGTGGGATTGCGCAGCTTGATGTAGCCCGCCACCTCGCCGTCGACCTCGGCCACGAGCACCTCGCGCGGGTCGTCGTCCGGGCCGAAGAAGCTCCTGTCATCGCGCCACGTCCGCGGCGCCGGGCTCACGTCCGGGGACCAGGTGGCGTCGTCGAGCGCGCGCAGCGCCTGCTCGTCCTCGCGCGTGGCGGGCCGGATCGTCATGTGGGCACCGGGGCGTTGTCGAGCGAGGTCCACAGGTACAGGCATGCCAGCGAGCGGAACGGGCGCCAGGGCTCCGCGATGCGCTCGAGCGTCTTCGGATCCGGGATCTCGGGGAGCTCGTAGAGGCGCTCGACCGCGCGGCGAATGCCCAGGTCGCCCACCGCCAGCACATCAGGCCGGCCGAGGTAGAAGATCAGGAACATGTCGGCGCTCCACTGGCCGATGCCCTTCACCGCCGTGAGCTGCTCAGCCACCTCGGCGTCCGAGAGCTGGGCCAGGTGGTCGAGGTCGAGCTCGCCGTCCTCAACGCGCTCGGCCAGGTCGCGCAGGTAGGCCACCTTGGCGCGTGAGAGGCCGGCCGTGCGCAGCGCGTCAGGGTCTGTGGCGATCAGGTCGGCCGGCGTGGGCACCTTGCCGCCGAAGAGGTCGAGCACGCGGCCGAAGATCGTGGCGGCCGCCCGCGTGGAGAGCTGCTGGCCCACGATCGAGCGCACGAGCGTGCCGTAGGCGTCCGTGGGCCGGCCGCGGCGGCGCTCAGCGACCGTGAGCGGGCCGTGTTCCTCCACGAGCGCGCGCATCACGTCGTCGGACGCGCGCAGGTGGTCGACGGCCCGGTTGGCGCTCAGTGGATCAGCACCGGCGTGCCCACCGGCACGCGCGGGTAGAGGGCGATCACGTCGCTCACGTGCATCCGGATGCAGCCGTGCGACGCCCGCGTGCCGATCGACCAGTCCTCGGACGTGCCGTGGATGCCCACGCCATCGCCGAGCCCGAGCCAGCGCGCCTTGATCGGATCGCGCGGGTCGCTGGCGGGGATGGTCTGCCCGGCCAGCGATCCGGCCCAGGGGCTGTTCGGCACGTGCCAGTCCGGGTTGACCTGCTTCTCGAGCACGTGGCGGATGCCCGCCGGTGTCTCGAGCCCGGCCATCCCGACGGCGATCGGATAGGTCTTGACGAGCCGCAGCCGCTTGAACAGGCGCAGCTTGAACGCGTTGCGATCCACGGTGACGTAGGTGGAGTACCTGCGCGCGAGCGTCTTGAGCGTGACCTTCGGCTGGATCCGGCCCGTGCGGGCGTGGATCAGGCGCGCCGGGCTGGGGTGGCGCAACTCGTTGATCAGCTTCTGACGCAGATTCGATGCCCGGATCCCGTGGCCGGGGCGGCCGTGGATGCGCTTGATCTTGCGCACGCCAAGCACCACGCGCGAGTTGCGCGGTGCCTTGTAGTACGGCTTGCCCAGCTTGGTGATGAAGGCCGTGAGCTTCTTACCGTCGATCGTCTTCGCGAGCTTGATGTGGATCGTGTGGTGGTTGCGCGCCACTTCCTTGAAGGCGGCGTCGACCATGCCCTGGTAGTCGATCGTCTGACCGAGGTCGGTCGTGGCGACCTGCTTGGTCCGCTTCTCGACCACCACGTTCACGGGCCGCTCCCATACGGGTTGAAGTCCAGCCTGCACCTTGGCCATGGCGCCGGCGGAGTCAAGCCCCGACACGTCGATGCCCGCGATGGTGGCGCCGGCGGGGAGGGTGGTCGGCGTGGCGGCTCCCGTCGAGGCGGCCAGCGCTAGGGAGAAAAGTCCTGCAATGAGCGCTATTCGGAGTTTCGGCACGCCATAAGGATGGCAGGGCCGTAAGCTGCCGCGCGTGCGATTCGTGACTTTCGATGCCGGACAGGGTCCTCGCGCGGGCCTTCTGCGCGATGGCGACAAGGTCGTGGAGGCCGGCAGGAGCCTGCGCGACCTGATCGCCGTCAACCGCCTGGCCGAGCCAGCGGACGCCCAGGAGATCCCGCTCTCGGACGTTCAGCTACTGCCGCCGATCCCGAACCCGGACAAGATCATCTGCATCGGCCTCAACTACCGCTCGCACGCCGAGGAGGCCGGGGTGGAGGCGCCGGAGGTGCCCACCTTCTTCGCCAAGTTCCGCAACGCACTCGTGCCCGCCGGCGCCGAGGTGCAGCTGCCGGCCGCGAGCGAGAAGGTGGACTACGAGGCAGAGGTCGCGTTCGTGGTGGGCAAGCGGGCGAAGGACGTGAGCGAGGACGACGCGCTCGGCTACATCGCGGGCTACACGCTGCTGAACGACCTGTCGGCGCGCGACCTGCAGTTCGCCACGCCGCAGTGGCTGCCGGGCAAGGTGTTCGACGGCTCGGCGCCCTGCGGGCCCGCGCTCGTCACGCCCGACGAGGCCGGCGCACACGACTCGATCGGGATCGAGCTGAAGCTGAATGGCGAGGTGATGCAGTCAGCCACCACCGCGGATCTGATCCACTCGGTGCCGGTCCTGCTGTCCCACCTGTCCACGCTCATGACGCTCGAGCCGGGCGACATCGTGTCCACCGGAACGCCCTCCGGCGTTGGCAGCGTGCGCGAGCCGAGGGTCTGGCTCAAGCCCGGGGACGAGGTCGAGATCAGTTCGCCGTCTCTAGGCACGCTCCGCAGCCGTCTTATCTGAGCGTTGTTCAATCTCGTCGGTGAGGTTCTCGCAGCCACGAAGGCTTATGCCTGCGCTGCTGCTTGCCGGGGCGCTGGCCGTGGTCGCCTCCGCGCTCGCGGCGACGGTGGCGAACGCACCGCCCCCCACCCCCGCCGGAGGACGCCTGCAGGGTGACCAGCAGAAGTTCCTGCAGCTCGCCGAGCAGGGCGTGCGGGACATCAACCGCAACTGGTTCAACTCGCGCACCGACTGGTACAACGACCGCCTCGCCAGGGGCCAGGACGGCAAGGCTCCGATCTGGACCACCGTTCACCTCTTCAGCGCGCTGAACGGCATCGCGCAGGCTGCGCCGACGGCCGCCAACAAGCGAGCGGTCCAGTGGTTCGCCGACCGCGCCTACCGCGAGTACTGGGACCCGCAGGTCGGGCACATTCCGCACACCCGCCGGCACATCGGGGGCTTCGACCCAAGCACCCGCGAGTCCAAGGGACCGCGCGCGCACGCGTTCTTCGACGACAACGGCTGGCTGGGCCTGGCCTTCCTCGAGGCCTTCCGGATCACCCGGGTGCAGCGCTACCTCACCTACGCGGACGACGCCTTCCAGTTCATGGCGCAGGCGGGCTGGGCCAGTGGCGCCGGCGGCGGTGTGTGGTGGGACACGCACCACGTGAGCCGCTCGTCGGAGAGCATCTCCTCGGGGAGCGCTCTTGGCGCGGAGCTGTACTACACGACACGCAGGAAGAGCTACCTCCAGACCACGCGGAAGTTCATCGCGTGGGCGAACGCCCACATCTGGGACGCGACGAGCGGCCTCTACATGCGCGACGTGACCTCCCCGATCCTGATGGGCTATGTGCAGTCGCCCTTCATGCTCGCGTACATGTCGCTCTGTCAGACCACCAAGGACGACGCGCTCTGCGACAAGGCCGAGCAGCTGGGCAACTCGTCACTCGCGCGGTTCACCGGCGCCCTGCACCACGGGCCTCAGTACGACGCCGAGTACCTGCACTGGATGCTCGAGGTGTACGCGCACGACCACAACCCGCGCTGGTACAACCTCGCGCTCGCCAACGCCCGGCGCGCGCTGGCCAATGCGCGCGCTAAGAACGGGCTGTACCTGCGCGCGTGGGACGGCAGCCGCGCGCCGGACGCGCCCACCGACAGCCTCAAGATCGACGCCGCCACCGTGAGCGTGTTCGCCTGGCTGGCCGCGGCCAAGCCGCCGGCCTAGGTGGCGGGCTGGACCGAGATGGCTTCGCCGTCGAGCGCGCCGAGCGCCCGTTCGACCGAGGCGCTGATGCAGGTGAAGATCGGCGTCTCCGACTCCGTGTAGGCGCTCGACTCCGTGCCGCGCAGCTCGTGCACGAGGTCGAGGAACTCGCTCGGCCTGTCGGCATTGAACGACACCACGAACTCCTGGTCGTCGAGGCCGTACGAGTAGGCCGTGTTGATCTCAATGCCCGTGTAGCGCTTGCCGGTCTCGATGTGGCTGCGCATGATCCGCATCCGCTCCTCCCCCGTCAGCAGGTACCACTCGCGCTTCTTCCACATCGGGTAGACGATCAGGTAGCGGCTGTCGGATCCGGGGCGCGGCGCCAGGGGCTGCTCCTCCTCGGAGTAGACCGACTCCTTGGTCATCGCGAGATACGAGTAGGCGATGTCGGCGTAGCGCATCAGGCCGGTCTGATTGAGCAGCACGTGGAACTCGTGAATCGGGTCTAGGTCCGCGGCGATCGTGCGCACCATCAGGTCGCAGTCGCCGCGCGTGCCCACCAGCGAGTAGGTGCGCAGGAAGTGGTCTTCGGCGAAGTCGTTGCAGGCCGCGGCGAACTCGGCTTTGTCCTGCGCGCGCTCGGCAGAATCGCGACGGCGCCAGGCCGGATCGAGCTTGATGAATGTGAACTTGACGAAGTTACGGTCGCTCATGGTCGGCCCATAGAGTGTGGCGCATGCGTGGCAGATGCGGGGCCCTGATCGCCGCGGCGGCCCTCGCGCTGGTGGCTTCCCCCGCCGAGGCCGCGCCACGCGCCGCGCTGCTGTTCGTGCCGGGACCGGCCGTCTCCGCCGGGGCGCTCGGCATCACCAGCCCCACGCTGGGCGGGTACAAGCGCCCGCAGTTCTCGATCGACATCTCGCAGGGAGCACGGCTGTCCACTCGCGCGTACACGCGCAAGCTCCCGCGCGTCGCGCTTGTGGGCTCGCGAGTGGCCGGGTGGGACGCCGTCGTCCGACGCGCGAACGCCGCCCCGGGGGACGTTGTGCCAGGCCTCTTGGCCTCCACGATCGAGCAGGCTGGGGGATCGGTTGCCTATGCCGGGGTTAGCGGCGCCGAGGACACCGAATCTTTCGCCGCCGCCGATCGGTCCGGCCGGATCGGGCGGGTGTCGATCGGGCCGGCGGCGGGCTTCGCGGGGCGGGCACTGGCGCTGTGGCGGTCCTCGTCGCTGCTCGTGGCGCGCCTGCCGCGGGCCGCGGATGCCGGGCCGTTTCTCCGGGCGCGGCGGCCATCCGATCTCGTGATCGTGATGCAGGCGCCGCCGCCCAAGAAGCTCACGCTGCTCTACACGGGCGCGGTTGGCCCCGGCATCACCGGCGGGACGATCCGCTCCGGCACCACGCGGCGCGACGGCTACATCGCGGCGCCGGACATCTCCGCCACGGTGCTGCACACGCTCGGCCTCAAGGTGCCGAAGAAGATGCAGGGCGAGCAGATCGAGTCGCGCGGCGGGCAGGGCGCCGATTACGTGAAGAGCCTCAAGGCGCGCCTCGACGCGATCCTGCCGCACCGCGACGAGAGCGTGCGCCTCGTGGCGCTGTGCTGGGGGCTGACCGCGCTGCTGCTCTGGATCGCCGGCCGGCGCGATGGGCTGCGCACGGCGGTGCGCGTGCTGATGCTCGCGGGCATCTGGATCCCCGCGCTGTGCCTGCTCACGGCGGCGATCCGCCCGTCGGGGCTGGCGGAGGGCCTGATCATCGCCCTTGGGTCGCTCGTGCTCGGCGCCCTCACAGACCGCTTCCTGCCCTGGCCCGCCGCGCCGCTGCTCCCGGCGGCGGTGAGCTTTGGGGCACACACGATCGACCTGGCGCTGACCTCTCACCTGATCGGGCTCTCGATCGCCGGGCCGAACCCGAAGGGCGGCGCGCGCTTCTTCGGCGTGGGCAACGAGCTCGAGATCATCCTGTCGCTCACCCTGCTCGTGGGCACGGGCGCGGCGCTCACCCTCCTGCCCGAGCGCTCGGCGCCGCGCCTGTTCGGCCTGGCCGCGCTCGTGGGCGCCGTGATCCTCGGCGCGGGTCGCCTCGGCGCGGACGTCGGCGGTGTGATCACCCTGGGCGCGGGCGGTGCGGCGGCGGTGGTGATGTCCCTGCCCCGCGGTCCCACGCGCAAGACGATCGCGCTGGCGATTCTCGTGCCAATCCTCGCCGTGGGCGCGCTGGTGCTGCTCGACCTCGCCATCGGCGGCGGGGCGCACCTCACGCGGACGCTGTCGAGCTCGAGCGGCCCGGGCGACTTCGGCAAGGTGATCGTGCGCCGCTGGCGGCTGTCGGCGGCCGGCCTCACACGCGGCACGACGCCCTTCACCGTCGGCCTCTGCATCGGCCTCTTGATCTATGTCGCGGTGCGTCGCAAAGAGCTCTTGGCGCCGCTGTCCGAAGACCGACAGCGACCCTTGCGGGCGGCGATCGTGGGCTCGTGGTTCGCCATTGTGATCGGGGCGCTGGCCAACGATTCGGGACCCATGATCGTGATGATCGGCACGATCTCGCTGCTACTCACACTGGGGTACGTGCGGTGCGGCACACGGCCCTGCGCGCGTCCCGAAGCTTGGCTAACCTTGCAAATGTGCGCGTAGGACTCGTCTCCCCTTATTCATTTACCTATCCGGGAGGGGTCGGAAGGCACGTCGAGGCGCTCGCGGTGGAGCTGATCGACAAGGGTCACGACGTCCGGCTGCTGGCCCCCTACGACCCGGATGACAGGCGCGCGCGCGTCACGCACAAGGGCGTCCGGCCCGAGCCGCGCGAGGTGCCCGACTACCTGATTCCGCTCGGCCGGACCGTCGGGTTCCCCATGAACGGCGCGGTGTCCAACCTGTCCGTGTTCCCCGAGAGCACGGCCACGCTCAGCCGTGCGGTGCGGGGCGGCCACTTCGACGTGGTCCACGTGCACGAGCCCAACGCGCCGGTCGCCAGCTGGGCGGCCACCGAGTGGTCGGAGGCTCCGGTCGTCGGCACCTTCCACGCGTACTCCACGAGCAAGGTGTCGAACAACATCGCGGTGATGCTCGGCGCGCGCCGTCTCTACAACAAGCTGAATGTGCGGATCGCCGTGTCCGAGGCCGCGCGCTGGACCGCGCGCCGCTTCTACGGCGGCGAGTACCGGATCGTGCCGAACGGCGTCGACCTGTCCGCCGCGCTGAGCGGGCCCAAGCCTGAGCACGACCAGCTCACGCTCCTGTTCCTCGGCCGCGCCGAGGAGCGCAAGGGCCTGCCGATCCTGCTGCGCGCCTTCGAGGCGCTGCGCGGGGCGGGCGTCGCGGCTCGGCTCGTGGTGGCGGGCGCCACCCACGAGGAGGTCGAGCCCTTCCTGCTCGACACCGAGGGCATCGAGGTCGCGGGCCGCGTGACCGACGAGCGCAAGTGGCAGCTCCTGCACGAGGCCGACGTGCTGTGCGCGCCCTCGCTCGGCGGCGAGAGCTTCGGCATGGTGCTGACCGAGGCATTCGCCTCGGGCACGCCGGTGGTGGCCTCGGACATCGCGGGCTACCGCGACGTGGTGCGCGACGGTGTGGACGGCGTGCTGGTGCAGGTGGCCGACCCGGTCCAGCTCGGCGAGGCCTTGCACTCGATGGCCGAGGACAAGCCCCGGCGCGAGCGTATGTCGGGCGCCGCGCGCGAGCGCGCCGAGCGCTTTGCCTGGCCGCACGTTGCCGGCGAGGTGGAGCGCGCCTACGAAGACGCGATCGAGATGCCCGAGCCCGCCGGAGCGCGCCGTCGCCTGGCGGTGGCCGCGGGCTACGCGTCGAGCGCGCCCGGGCCGCGCCACCCGGCCACGCGGCTTCCCTCGCTCGAGCCGGTCACGCCGGCCGTGTCGCGCCGCCGTGTGCCGCCGATCGTGCGCCGTGTCGCCGGCGTCGTGGCCATCGCCGCCGGCGCGGGCCTCGGCTGGATGGCGCTTCAGCGGATCGGGATCCACCGCATCGGCGATGCTCTGCTGGCCGCCACGCCCACATGGGTGCTTCTTGCATTCGGATTGATGTGCGCGTCGATGCTGCTGCGTGCCGAGTCGTGGCACGCCGTGCTGCGCTCCGCCCTGCCCGGAGTCCGGGTGCGCCGCCGCGACGCCGCCCGCGGCGTGATGATCGGAGTCCTGATGTCCGCGACGCTGCCCGCCCGCCTGGGCGAGCCGTCGCGCGCGCTGATCGTCTCGCGCCGCCTCGGCCGCGTGCGCGAGCGACTGCCGATCGTGCTCGGCACGGTGGTGTCGCAGACGCT
>Ga0070680_100000672_pt1 | contig 23772 bp, 41 predicted proteins | sample KBSC73BmetaG_FD_64672 | JGI IMG/M metagenome (GOLD analysis project Ga0070680, IMG submission 64672) | Corn rhizosphere microbial communities from Kellogg Biological Station, Michigan, USA - KBS C7-3B metaG | ecosystem: Host-associated > Plants > Roots > Rhizosphere | place: USA: Michigan...
GTACAAAAGGTTATTAACCGCGTTATGTTAAACGGCAAAAAGCAGCTGGCAGAAAAGCTGGTATACACCGGTATGCAAAAGGCTGCCGATCGCTTGAAGGTAGACAATCCTATAGAAGTATTCGAGCAGGCTATGAAGAACATTCAACCGCACCTGGAAACTCGTAGCCGCCGGGTTGGTGGCGCCAACTACCAGATTCCATTCGAAGTAAAAGGCCAGCGCCAGCAGCACCTGACTATCATGTGGTTCACCCAAGCCGCTCGTGCCCGCAAAGGCATGAGCATGGCCGACCGTATTGCCGCCGAACTGCAAGACGCCTACAACAACCAAGGCGCAGCCGTTAAAAAGCGCGAAGACGTACACAAGATGGCCGAGGCCAACCGTGCCTTCGCCCACTTTGCAAGGGGCTAAGTCATGGTTGAGGTTAAAACTACTATAAAGACGGTAGAGGGTAGCCCTTACTCCGCCAAATTCATAGGTCAAGATGACCACACGTTGGAGCATTCATATGCCTACGCAGTAGTTGAGCCTCCTTTTGTGGTAGATGAAACTATATATGCGATTGCTTTTAACAACGCAGCTTCGGTAGAACCTCTCGTAACTACGAAATCAAAAATTGTCCTAGAAATTGACGTACCTGAAGTAAGGCCGGATCAAACACATGATGCGCGGCTTGAAGTTGCTTACAGAGGTCTTTCTAACCTTGTAAGGCATTTGAATAATATAGAAAATGGAACGTTTGAACACTTTTAAAGAGAGGGATAAATGGCAGAGAAGAAATACGAATTAGGCAAGATTAGAAACTTGGGTATTATTGCCCACATTGATGCCGGTAAGACGACTACAACTGAAGGCATTTTGTACCGGACTGGTCTGAAACACAAGATTGGTGCTGTGCACGAAGGTGAGACGACGACTGACTGGATGGCTCAGGAACGCGAACGTGGCATTACCATTGTTGCCGCCTCCGTTACCTGCTACTGGAAAGACCACCAAATTAACATCATCGACACTCCTGGACACATTGACTTTACTGTTGAGGTGGAACGTTCTCTGCGCGTTCTGGACGGTGCTTGTGTGGTGTTTGACGGTAAGATGGGCGTAGAAAGCCAGAGTGAAACCGTGTGGCGCCAGGCCGACAAATACGGCGTGCCTCGCATCTGCTTTATTAACAAGATTAACCAGACAGGTGGCGACTTCTACAAATCCCTCGAGTCTATCCACAACCGCTTAAGCAAGCGGGCTTTTCCAGTGCATTTGCCAATTGGCTTTGAACAAAGCGTCAAGGGTGTTGTTGACCTAGTGGAAATGAAAGCTTACACCTACAAAGAGTTCACTGACCATGAGCTAATAGAGGGCGAGATTCCGGCCGACATGATGGACCAGGTAAAGCGCTACCGCAGTCTTTTGATTGAAAACGCTGTTGCCGAAGACGAGGCGATGCTCGAAAAGTACTTCGAAGTCGGAGAAGAAGGCTTAAGTACCCAAGAAATTAAGCAAGCGATTCGCTCTGCAGTACTTACGGGCAAATTCTTTGCTGTAACCGGTGGCGATGGCCGTGGCGTGATAGTCGAAAAGGTACTCGATATGGTTAATGACTACTTGCCAAGCCCGCTCGACAAGGGTTCAGTATGGGGTACGCACCCTAAAAGTGGCGATGAAATTGAGCGCAAACCAGATACCGCTCAACCATTTGCAGCATTAGCATTTAAGATCACTACTGACCCATTCGTAGGTAAATTAGCCTACTTCCGTGTCTACTCCGGCAAAATTACGGCCGGTAGCTATGTACTTAACAGCTCTACGGGTGAAAAGGAGCGTGTAGGCCGCATAGTGCGTTTGCAGGCCGATAAGCGAGAAGACGTGACAGAGGTAGATGCTGGCGACATTGCGGCTATTGTCGGCCTTAAAGGCACTACGACCGGGAATACCCTGTGCGATGCTAATAACCCGATTGTGCTCGAAAGCATTACTTTCCCAGAGCCGCCGGTAAGTATAGCTATTGAACCGAAAACGAAGGCCGACCAAGAAAAGATGGGCATTGCTTTGCAGCGGTTGGCCGAGGAAGACCCAACTTTTCGTATCCGCGTTGATGATGAAACCGGCCAGACTATCATCTCCGGTATGGGTGAATTACACCTAGAAATCCTGGTGGACCGCATGAAGCGCGAATTTAATGTTGAAGCAAACATCGGCGCGCCGCAAGTGGCATACCGTGAAAGTATCCGTAAGAGCGGGGTGGAAGTACAAGGTAAATTCATCCGCCAAAGTGGTGGCCGCGGTCAATACGGTGACGTATGGCTGCGCCTAAGCCAAAACGAACAGGGTGCCGGCTTTGAGTTCATCAACTCCATTAAGGGAGGTGTGGTACCTGGAGAATACATTAAGCCCGTTGAAGAAGGCATAAAAGAAGCTATGGCTAATGGTGTTATAGCCGGTTACCCAGTAGTAGACGTCAAAGCTGAACTATACGATGGTAGCTACCACGATGTTGACTCGAGCGAAATGGCCTTTAAAATTGCAGGTTCTATGGCACTGCAAGAAGGTGTTAAAAAAGCTAGCCCTGTACTACTGGAACCGGTCATGAAGGTTGTGGTTGTGACTCCAGAGGAATTCATGGGCGACGTAATCGGTGACCTGAACTCAAAGCGTGGTCGCATAGAAAGCATGGAAGACCTGAGCGCAGGTGTTAAGGAAATAACGGCCTTTGTACCGTTAGGTGAAATGTTTGGCTACACAACGAACCTACGCAGCACTACCCAAGGACGCGCCAGCAGCTCAATGGAACTGGACCACTACGCAGACGTGCCTAACAATGTAGCCGAAGCTATAATTGCTAAAAATGCTAAATAGTTGTAAAATATAGGCAATTAGTTTTTCCTATGGAATCCTCACGCCCAGTTCGCTCTATTTGCCCTGTAAAAACAGAGGCATTGCTGCAGAGTGGCCTAACGCTGGCGGATATAAAGGAGCAAAATAGAATTTTAGGAGCGATGTGCGAAAAGGGCTGCAAAGGCTCACAGCAATATGAATTCCTTTTGTCCTGGGGTGGTTCGGTCGCCCTCAATACCTGTCCATTTGCAGAAAGCATTAAAGACTCTTAATACTTGCAATTGCTGTTTGGCAGTGCCAAACTCAAAATAATGAGCCTTGAGTCTTACACCCCCGAAGACATTCAGCACTTTGCTGAATTAATCAAAACTCCCGAAGGTGAACGTACATATAACGAGTTTGTATTTCGAGCTTTCATTCATGCCGAGCACCCCGAGCTCGATGATTCGGAATTCTTAGAGCAGAAGCAAAAGAACCCGCCTATGCTACGGATTATCCGTCAAGGCACATGCTACTAAGTATTGCTAATGGTTAGTGGTTGTGCTAATACGGTAGTATGGAGCAACCAGACATACCTGCACAGCGTGAAGCTGATGAGGCGCGCCAACAAGCGGTAACTGCCCTACGTGAAGCTAATCTTGCTTGGTTAAATCACATTATCTCACACGAAGATGCTGAAACTGCTTACGACCATTTATCGCTAAAGCAGGACAGCCTTTGGTATGAAGTTGGCGACCGTTTAAGCCAGTTTACCTCGCGCCTATTACACCCTTTTACTAAGCGTAAATAACCCTTTACAAACAGTAGACAGTTATCTATACTATTTTGGTCACTTTGTATGGGGTCTTGTATACCTATGCAATAAGATTATCAAGCTATAAATAAGGAGTAACACCTATGGCAGAGAATTTTGACCGTTCTAAGCCCCACGTAAACGTTGGTACTATGGGCCACGTTGACCACGGTAAGACGACACTTACCGCGGCTATTACGTCTACACTTGCTAAGAAGCTTCCAAGCAGCGTTAACAAGCCTGTTAAATATGATGAAATTGACAACGCGCCAGAAGAAAAGGCTCGTGGTATTACCATTGCAACCTCCCACCAAGAATACGAAAGCGAAAAGCGTCATTACGCGCACGTCGACATGCCTGGCCACGCCGACTACGTCAAAAATATGATTACCGGCGCCGCGCAGATTGATGGTGCCATCCTCGTTGTGTCTGCCGCTGACGGCCCTATGCCTCAAACTCGTGAGCACGTGCTGCTTGCTAAACAGGTTGGTGTACCAAAGATCCTTGTCTTCATGAACAAGATGGACCTTGCTGACCCAGAACTCGTTGAGCTTGTAGAAGAAGACATTCGCGACCTGCTCGCTAAATACGACTTCGACCGTGACTGCCCTATCATCAAGGGCTCTGCTACCAAGGCTCTCGAAGGTGATGCTGCTAATGAAGACGCTGTTATGGAACTGGTGAAGGCTATGGATGACTACATTCCAGAACCAACCCGCGAACTCGACAAGCCATTCCTAATGCCTATTGAAGATGTTTTTTCAATTAAGGGTCGCGGTACTGTTGCTACCGGCCGTGTTGAACAGGGTGTCGTTAAGGTCAACGAAGAAGTTGAAATTGTTGGTATCCGCCCAACCACCAAGAGCGTGGTTACCGGTGTGGAGATGTTCAAGAAGAACCTAGACCAAGGCCAAGCTGGCGACAACGTTGGTGTATTACTCCGTGGTATCGAACGCGACGACATTGAGCGCGGCCAGGTGCTCGCTAAGCCAGGTAGTATTACTCCCCACACTGAGTTCGACAGTGAAGTTTACATCCTTACCAAGGAAGAAGGTGGTCGTCACACACCATTCTTCAAGGGTTACAAACCTCAGTTCTACTTCCGTACTACGGACGTAACTGGTGAGGTTGAGCTTCCTGCTGACAAGGAAATGGTTATGCCAGGTGACACCATTACCTTCAAAGTTAAGTTGCTCGCTCCTATCGCTATGGAGCAGGGTCTGCGCTTCGCCATCCGCGAAGGTGGCCGCACCGTTGGTGCTGGTGTCGTAACCAAAATCGACAAGTAATACTTGCTCGGATTACTAAAAGCTCCGGGAAACCGGAGCTTTTTACTTTTAAGATAAGAAGGAGACCTATATAATGAATGCGTCATTTGAGCAAGTAACAATTAAGCCTGAGGATGATGAAAAGGTTAACATAGGTCCTGCGGTCGGAGAAACGGCACTTCCTGCCGTGCCAGTTCAGATACATGAAGTCCAAGTTGCTGAACAGGACAGACACATTATCTTAGGATACAACTAGCCACGAAAAACGCTCCGAGCAATCGGAGCCTTTTCTTTTGTTGTACATAGCCCCTATACTCATTATCGATGGAGTCGGAAGGGGAGGTATTCTTGTTTGTAGGTCAAAAGTCGGGCAGAGTCTATTCGACGTATGTGCCTATTGGCGAGACCGATGAAGACATAGCATATAGCCTGCATGCAGAGTTTTTAGTTGTAAAACGCTTTTTTATAAAAGAATTTAGGAAGCATGATGAGCCGCTACGGGTCGTTCTTGCCAAAGATGAGCACTAGAACCTGCTTTACTCTAAGGTGTTAATATTGTAGAATACAGCGGTAGTACTATTGTGGTGAGAACTCGTGCGGTATCTCAGACCCCGTAAGAGATTACACCACCTAAAGAAAATAGGAGTTATTTTCTATGGCAGAAGCCAAAAAAGCAGCAACGCCCGTCGATGGCGGCAAGCAACGGATTCGTATTCGCCTCAAGGCCTACGACCACAAAGTAATCGACCAAGCCGCTAAGCAGATTGTTGACACGGCGCTTCGTACTGGCGCTAGCCTTGCCGGGCCCATCCCACTGCCGACTCGTAAAAGTACTTTTACTGTTATTAAAAGCCCGCACGTATACAAAAAGGGCCGTGAACAATTCGAAATGCGTGTTCATAAGCGGCTTATAGACGTGTTCGAACCTACGCCAAAGACTATAGACTCACTCATGAACTTGAGTTTGCCAGCCGGTTGCGACGTCGAAATCAAAATGTAAGCTGACGCTTCCATGAGTGAATTTGAAATAGCTCGCAAAATGGTAATAACCGTTGCCGGTGGATTTAATACGCTGCTAATTCATCCACCTTTACCAATGGAAGTTTTTGCAGAACTTGTTCCACCCCGAATTATTGGTAAAGAAGGTCGTGCACATCTTGCCTATCCACAGTACCGAGACATGTACACTGGTATTCAGTACAAGCAGGAAGCAGAATTGCGTCCAACAGTACCGCCTATTCAATATAGTAGAGAGGTTTGTGCGTACCTGGGAAAAGCTGGTATAGAGATAGAGCTTGATGAGCAGATTTACGGAATGAGCCCCGAATCATTGTTGCTGCTTACTACTGAAGCAGCAGTCATTGAAAAAGTAGAGTCCTCCACTGAAGTTATCTGAACTGTTAGCAATTTCATATACAGTTAATCGCTCAAGCCTTTACCATAAGAATACTGATAAATGGAGGTTACGTATGGGACATGCTCACAGTATTCGTGAAAACCCTGGGCAAATAGCTGGAATTGCAGCACTGAGCGCCGCGATAGGTGCAGTAACAGCAATGTTGTTTACGCCACGGACTGGCAACGAGACTCGTGCTGGTATTAAGCGCCGAGCCGCCCACGGCAAAGACATTATGATGGACAAAATGCATAGCAAAAAGGATGAGATGTCCGACAGTATGGAAGATATGAAGGATAAAGCTATGGACAAAGAAGCCGAAATGGCTGAAAAGGCAGCCGCAAAAGCTCGAGAGAAGAAGTAAAAGCAAAGACGCATATAAACGATGCTGGGGTTCTACTGAGCCCCGGTTTTCGTTTACAATGGCTTCATGGAAGAAAACAAGCGTCGAGGGTTTGAGTACGTAGGCATTACAATTGCTTGCTTGCTGCACGATGGGACTGGAAAGTTTCTAATGCAGAAACGGGGGCCTAAAGCTCGTGACGAGTGGGGTAGGTGGGATGTCTGCGCCGGAGCCTTGGAACACGGTGAGACGATAGAAGATACGATTCGACGTGAACTCAACGAAGAGCTGTGTACCAAACCTCTCAAAATAGAATTTCTTGGGGCAGGTGAAGCGCACCGTGAACATGATGGCCGACCCACCCACTGGGTTTGGCTACTACATGCCGTACAAGTTGACCCCTCAACAGTCAAGATTGGCGAGCCGCATAAAATAGCAGAAGTCGGTTGGTTTAACTATGATAATCTGCCAAGCCCATTGCACTCGCAAATATCTCCAGCCTTAAAATTAGCCTACGAGCAAAAAATAATCAAATAGCTGTTTGACATGGTTGTTCCATGCGGCTATTATCATTAGCAGCATGAGAAGCTTATGCTTAATTAGAGCCAAAAAGTAAATGGGGGTCGTCCGCTAGTCGGACGATTTTTTAAAAGGAGGGGAAATGGCGGAAAAAATGGGTAAAGTGCTCCAGATGTTCAAAGAAGAGCCGCTAGTGGAAACATATTTTCCTGGTGCACTCTCATATGAGCAATCGGTAGTTAAGTTTCTTCCTTCAGACGCCTGCAGCTCATGCAAAAATAAACGCGTAGCCTTAGTTAAGGAAATGTCTCCGTTGTGGTCAACGCGCATAGATGTGCCTGCTGCCATCGCATTTACAGAAGAGCGAATTCCCTGCGATCATTTGGATGCAAGTGTCGATATTGCTAGGAATATCGCTGACCTTATTGCTACACAGAGAGTTGTTACTGTAGAATTGCCTTAATGGCAAAAAACAAAAAACAAAAGGAAACTGATGGTGTGTACTTCCTTAAGCTAGTGCTGTTTTTGATAGTCGGTGCGCAGTGGCTATTTATAAAGACTAAAAGTGGCGGACAAATACCATTGCCTGTAGGTGTTGTTGTAGGTGTTCTATATGCCTCACACGAGCATTTCCAGATTGACCGGAAGATTGAGTACGCGGTGCTGCTGGTGGCTATGCTCGTAGGCTTTTTTGCACATATTGGTTTGTTCTACTCTTTGTAGAATTCGCAACACATTGACAGATGTAACTACTTTCTGGTAATCTGTTAGAAGTATCTTTGCAACTGGCATACCTTGGTGTGCTCGGAAGGTCACCTCAAACAGGGGTCGAAACCACCAGCTACCAAGCATTTTTATGTCAACTTTAGGTACGCTAACGCTAAAAAGGGAGCCATGAAAGCTTTAATTACCCGCAAGGTAGGTATGACCAGCACCATCAATGAAGACGGTGTTGTGGAGGCTATTACCCTACTAGCAGTTGGCGACCATACTGTTACTGCGCACAAGACCGAAGAAAAAGACGGCTATACTGCCGTACAAATTGGTGCCGAAAAGGCCAAAAAGCTTTCTAAAAGTGTTACAGGCCACGTCAAGCAATCCAAGGCTATGCCGAAGATTATTCGTGAATTCCGTGTGGATGAAATTCCAGAAGAACTGAACGTCGGAGCAAGCATAAGCGCCGACGTTTTTAGTGTTGGTGACACTGTACACGCTACTGGCACTAGTAAGGGTAAAGGTTGGGCTGGTACTATCCGTCGCCACAACTTCCATCGTGGCCGTAAAACGCATGGTGGCCGTTCTTATCGCCGTCCAGGTTCTATAGGTTCTATGTATCCGCAGCACATTTTTAAAGGTACTAAGATGGCCGGCCAGTTAGGTCACGACCAAGTCACCATTCGTAATTTGAAAGTTGCTTTGGTCGATACCGAACTCGGCGTTATAGGTGTTAAGGGTGCTGTACCTGGCCCTAAGAAAAGCATTGTAGTGCTAAAGGGAGATGCATAAGATGGCTGTTGCAACCTTCACCAAGACTGGCACCAAAGCCGCTGCTCCCGCAAAGCTCGACAAGAACGTATTTGGCGTTGAAGTCAAAAACCACGAGCTACTCAAGGAAGCTTACGTTGCTTACCTTGCCAATGGCCGCATTAATTTAGCTGTTGCTAAAAAGCGTGGTGAAGTAAGCGGTGGCGGCCGCAAACCATGGAAGCAAAAGGGTACTGGCCGTGCACGTTTTGGTAGTTCTCGTAACCCTATCTGGACTGGCGGTGGTGTTGCGTTTGGCCCAACCGGTAATGAAAACTATCGTAAGGAGATTAATGTAAAGGCTAAGCGTGCTGCTATCCGCCAAGCGTTGACTATTAAAGCTGACGATGTAGTTGTTATAGAAGACCTCAAGGCCGCTAAAACAAGCGAACTGGCAAGGTTGCTTACTAAAATAGGTGCTAACAAGAACGTGCTGGTAGTCGTTGATAATAAAACTCCTGAATTGGTGCTTGCGAGCCGGAACCTAGCTAGCACTAAGGTTGTACAGGCTAAATACGTGAATGTTTACGATGTTTTAAATGCTGACAGTATTGTTTTCACAAACGCTGCTCTCACTGCCGCAACCGAATGGCTCGGAGGTAAGAAGTAATGAGTAAACAACTTCTTTTGAAGCCTCGTTTGAGCGAAAAGACTTATGCGCTTAGCACGGGTCGTGTATACGTATTCGATGTGCCCAAGAGCGCCAACAAGCACGAAGTTGCTGGTGCTGTAGCCGGTCAATTTGAAGTTGAAGTTGCCAGCGTTCGCATTGCCAACATAGCTGGCAAAGCCAAGCGCACTATTAGCCTTAGTGGTAAGCGTGTTGCTGCTGGTAAGGGCGGCAAACAAGCCGACAAGAAGAAAGCTTATGTCACATTAGCCGAAGGCCAGAGCCTACCGTTCTTTGCTGCTGTAGAAGAATCCGAAGAAAAGCAAGCAGAAACGCAGGAAAAGGTCGCGAAGGCCCTGGACAAGCAGGCGAAGAAGGAAGAAAAAGATTCTAACCCTCGCCGTGGCCTGCGCCGCACTAAGAAGGAAGAGAATAAATAGATGGCTATTAAAACCTATAATCCTACTACACCTGGCCGTCGCGGCATGACCAGCCAAGACTTTGATGGCATCACGACTAAGAAGCCACTACGCAGCCTGCTGGTTGCAAAGCGCCGTGGCAACGGCCGCAACAACCAAGGCCGTATAACTACTCGCCATAAGGGCGGTGGTGCCCGCAAGTTCTACCGCATAGTGAACTTCAAGCTGGCTGACGGCGTAACTGCAACTATTGAGCACATAGAGTACGACCCAAACCGTAGTGCACGTATAGCTCGCATCAAGGAAGCTAATGGTACCTACCACTACATACTGGCAGCCCAAGGCATGCGTGTTGGTGGCAAAGTGCACGCTGGCGAAGAAGTTGCTATAGAAACCGGTAATCGCTTGCCGCTCAAGAACATACCTATTGGTAGTACCATCCATGCGATAGAGCTGAAAGTCGGTGGCGGTGCACAAATGGTGCGTAGTGCTGGCAACAGCGCCCAGCTCATGGGTCGCGACAATGGCTATGCACAGGTGCGCCTGCCTAGCGGCGAAGTTCGTCTTATTAATGAAAATTGCACCGCAAGTCTTGGCGTTATAGGTAACGAACAGCACCAGAACGTTAAGATTGGTAAAGCTGGTCGCAGCCGCCACAGGGGCATCCGCCCAAGCGTTCGTGGAGTTGTAATGAACGCAGCTGACCACCCTCATGGTGGTGGTGACGGTGGACGTCACGGTGTTGGTGGTGGTAAGAACCACGGTGCCGCACCAAAAACACCCTGGGGCCAGAAGACCCTGGGTTACAAGACGCGCCGTCGCAAGAACACTAGCCAATTTATAGTAAGGAGCCGTCATGCGGCTAAGAGGAAATAAGCAATGAGTCGATCGCTGAAAAAAGGACCATTTATTGATTTCAAACTTGCCAAGAAGGTGAATGCCCTTGGTAACGAAGACCGTACCATCATCAAAACTTGGGCACGTGCTAGTACCATTGCACCAGAGTTCGTTGGTCGCACTATCGCTGTGCACAACGGCAAGGTCCATGTACCGGTGTTTGTAACGGAAAACATGGTTGGCCACAAGCTAGGTGAGTTTGCCCCAACCCGTAAGTTTAGAAGCCACGGTGGCAAGTTAGCGAAAGGTAAGTAGGAAGACATATGGCAGTACAAGCAGTAGCTAAAGGAGTCCGCATGAGCCCACGCAAAGTAGGCGTGGTAGCTAGTTTGGTGCGTGGCCGCAGCGTTGAAGACGCCCTTACTATCCTTAGCCACACCCCTCGCCGCAGTGCTGTTGCTGTTCGCAAAGCTATAGAAAGCGCCAAGGCAAATGCCAACCATAACCATGGGCTCAAGCCCGGATCCCTGCAGATTATTGAAATTAGTGTGACGCCTGGTCCGCGCTTGAAGCGTTACCGTCCTATTAGCCACGGCCGTGCTCACCCATTCCAGCGTAAGACCAGCCACATTCGTGTGGTTGTTGATGGCGAAAAGCGAGAGGTAAAGAAACCGGCAGCAAAAGCCAATGTACCTAAGACAACCGAGGAGAAAGCATAATGGGCCAGAAAGTTAATCCAATTTCAATGCGGTTGCAGGTCAATAAAGACTGGCGAAGCAAGTGGTTTGTAGACAAGCGCGATTATGCGAAGTTTCTTAAGGATGACTTAACTGTGCGCCGTATGATATCGACCAAGCTCGGTAGCCGAGCCGCTATAAACCGTGTGGAAATCAACCGTACGCCCAACCTCGTTACTGTAACTATTACTACTGCCAAAGCAGGTGTTGTTATTGGTCGTGGCGGTACTGGTGCCGCCGAGCTTAAAGAAACTATTGAGAAGATTTATGGCATACCAGTGCGCGTAAACATTGAAGAAGTTAAAAAAGCAGACTTGTACGCCAAGCTTGTAGCCGAAAACATCGCGCATCAGCTGGAACGTCGTATGAGCTTCCGCCGGGCTATTAAGAGTGCTGCTGCCGCAACGATGCGTGCCGGCGCTAAAGGAATCCGTATAGAGGTAGCAGGGCGATTGAACGGTGCAGAAATGTCGCGTCGCGAAAAGGAAGTAGCTGGTTCTGTACCGCTACACACACTTCGTGCCGATATTGACTACGCACAAGTTGATGCCAAAACTGCCGCTGGCATAATCGGTGTTAAAGTCTGGATTTACAAAGGAGAGGCATAAAAGATGTTGATTCCTAACAGAACTAAGTACCGTAAGGTACGGAAAGGCAAAATTCGCGGCGTTGCCACTGCTGGCAATTACATTGCGTACGGTGACTACGCTTTACAGGCCCAGGGTCACGACCGTATTACCAGCCGCCAGATAGAAAGCGCTCGTCAGGCGATGACTCGCTACATTAAGCGTGGTGGTAAGATTTGGATTCGTGTATTTCCACACACGCCAGTTACGCGTAAACCGCAAGACGTGAAGATGGGTAGCGGCAAAGGTAACCCTGAATTCTTTGTTGCAAAAGTTCGCCCTGGCACTATCTTGTTCGAAATGCAAGGTGTAACCGAGCCGATTGCCCGTGAAGCTATGCGCTTGGCCGCACACAAGCTGCCTGTGAAGACCAAGTTCTTGGTACGGGAGGAGTCGTAAGATGAAAGTTGCTGAAATTCGCAAGCTATCTACCTCTGACCTAGCTACTGAGACCACGAAACTGCGCGAAGAAATTACTGAACTGCGCCGTCGTTTACACATGGGCGAAGTGCAAAACGTACGGCTTATACGTGCTAAGCGTAAGGATCTAGCCCGCATGCTAACAGTATTGAGCGAACAGCTCACTAAGGAGAACATCTAATGCCCCGAACAATTATAGGAACTGTTTCGAGCGACAAAGCTGACAAGACGATTGTCGTGACTGTCAGTACCCGTAAGACTCACCCGTTGTACCGCAAGCAGTACACAGTGAGCCGTAAGTTCATGGCACACGACGAAAAGAATGAGGCCCAAGTTGGTGACAAAGTGGCGATTGTAGAAACCAAGCCGTTGAGCGCTCGCAAACGCTACATGCTCGACAGAATTATTGAAAAACCTGTGTTACGTGAAGATACACTGTCACTTACCAAAGACGAGACCGAAGAAGCCACTAAAGAAGCGCGCGACCATAAGAAAGAAGAAGAGTTGGCAGAGGAGTCTACGGAATGATACAGCAAGAGTCACGCCTCATAGTTGCCGACAACAGCGGTGCCAAGGAAATCCTTTGCATACGCGTGCTGGGTGGTACTCGTCGTCGTTATGCACGAGTTGGTGACGTTATTGTTGCTACCGTAAAGCAAGCTAACCCTCAGGGTAACGTAAAGAAAAAGAGCGTCGTGAAGGCGGTTGTAGTACGTACCCGTGACCAAATTAAACGTAAAGACGGAAGTACTATCTGCTTTGATGACAACGCGGCAGTGATTATTGGTGACGACAAGCAGCCACGTGCAACCCGTATTTTCGGACCTGTACCACGCGAACTGCGCGATCAGGGTTACAGTAAAATTATTAGCCTTGCTCCGGAGGTGCTCTAATGAGTAAGCTCTATAAGATTCGCTTGAAAAAGGGTGACCTTGTAGTGGTGCGCTCCGGCAAGTACCAGGGTAAAACGGGTAAGGTACTGGCGACTCATCCAAGTGAGAACAAAGTAACTGTAGAAGGTATTAATGTCGTTAAAAAGCACCAGAAACCTAATCGTGAACACCCGCAAGGTGGCATCATAGAAGTGACAAAGCCTATCTGGGTTAGCAAAGTTGGCATTGTTGAACCAACGAGCAAGAAGCCAAGTCGCGTTGGTATAAAAGTGGTTGCAGATGGCAGCAAAACCCGTGTATTTAAAAGCACCGGAAAGGAGATTAAGTAATGGCTACCGCAACTAAGACTGCACCAGTTACTACTACTCGTCTCCGCACTAACTACAATGCATCGTGGGCGAAGGAACTGCAGAAAGAACTTGAGCTTAAGAATCCTCACCAAGTACCTAAGCTCGAAAAAGTCGTTTTGAATGTTGGCCTTGGTAAAGCGAAGGACGACAAAAAAGTTTTTGAAGCTGCAACTAACACCTTGCGTAAGATAACTGGCCAGCAGCCTGTTGAAACTATAGCCAAAAAGTCCATAGCTGGCTTTAAGTTACGAGAAGGCAACAAAATTGGTCTGAAGGTCACACTTCGTGGCGACCGAGCATATGAGTTTGCTGACCGCCTTATAACTGTGGTGTTGCCTCGTTTACGAGACTTCCACGGTGTAAGTAATAAAGCTTTTGACGGGCAAGGAAACTACAGTTTGGGACTCACTGATCAGTCCGTGTTTCCAGAACTTACGTTTGATGAAACGACTACGTCGCATGGTTTGCAGGTCGTGTTTGTAATCAGCTGTGAAGAAAAAGCCCATGCCAAGGCGTTGTTAGAAAAATTTGGTATGCCATTCGAGAAGGAGAATAAGTAATATGGCCAAGAAATCAATCGTAGCCCGAGATGAAAAGCGCAAGAGGATGATTGCTAAGTACGCTGCTAAGCGCGCCGAGCTGAAAGCGCTTGGAGACCAAGAAGGTTTGTATAAGCTGCCACGAAACTCCAGCCCAACACGCTGGAAGAATCGTGATGTGCTTACTGGTCGTCCGCACGGCTACATGCGCCAGTTTGGCCTTTCGCGTATTACCTTCCGTGAACACGCAAGTAAGGGAGAAATCCCTGGTGTAACAAAGAGTAGTTGGTAGGAAGGAGGCATATGAGCACAACAAGTACCGACCCAATTGCAGATATGCTTTCTCGAATCCGTAATGCTATTGCAGTACGCAAGAACGAGGTAGCGCTGCCTCACAGCAACGTTAAAGAGGCGGTTGCCCGCTTGCTTAAGGACAGTAATTTCATAACTAATGTCAAGGTTGATGGTCAGGGGGTTACTAAAACGTTGCACATAACTATCAATGACGAAGACAGCAATGCCCGTATAACGGAAATTGTGCGCATGAGTACACCGGGCCGACGCCAGTACGTGAATGCGCGGGAAATCCCTGTTGTGAAACGTGGCCGCGGCATTGTCATAATTTCTACCTCAAAGGGTGTGATGACTGGTGACCGCGCCAAGCAAGAGCGCGTGGGTGGTGAATTAATTTGTAAGGTTTATTAGGAAATAAGGATTACATAATGAGTCGTATAGGAAAACAACCGATCGCAGTTCCGAGCGGAGTGACAATCACTGTCGACCCTACTGAAATTACCGTAGCTGGTAGTAAGGGGACGCTCAAGCAGTTCACGATGTCTGGCATAACAGTTGCTCAAGATGGCGACCAAGTAGTAGTTACGCGTGCTAATGATGAAGCAACGCTACGGGCCAAGCACGGTCTTATGCGTTCACTAGTTAACAATATGGTAACTGGTGTGAGTCAAGGCTTTAGCAAGAAACTAGAGATAAATGGTGTTGGTTATCGTGTGGCTATGCAGGGTGCTGACCTTAAGCTGAACATCGGCCTGAGCCATGACGTAATTTACAAGCTGCCGCAAGGCGTAACGGCTACTGTAGAACAGAATACTATAACCGTGAGCGGCATCGACAAACAGCAGGTTGGCCAAGTTGCCGCTGAAATCCGGGCTCTTAAGAAGCCTGAGCCATATAAGGGCAAAGGTATTAAGTACGAAGGTGAGCGCATTATCCGTAAGTCTGGTAAGAGTGGTAAGGACAAATAGCTATGAATAACTTAGAGCATAAATTACACAACCGTGTACAGCGTAAAACTCGTATACGCAGCACTATTAGTGGCACCCCTGAGCGTCCACGCTTGAGTGTTACGGTAAGTAACTCGCACGTCAGTGCGCAGATAATTGATGACGTTAACCATAAAACCCTGGCATCGGCTACAAGCATTGGCCAGAAGCTCTCAGGCAATTTGAGCGAAAAAGCTACAAAGGTTGGCGAGCAGATAGCCGTAGCCGCTAAGGCGGCTAAGGTTAAGCGTGTTGTATTTGATAGGAATGGTAAGCTCTACCACGGCCGTGTTCAGGCCTTGGCAGATGCAGCCCGTAAAGCAGGATTGGAGTTCTAAGATGGCACAAGCACCCACAGAAGCGAAGTCGAGCGACCGCCGTGCCCGTCGCCCGGACTTCGTGCCCGAAGAAAAACAGTTTGATGAACGCACGCTTCACATCGACCGTGTTGCGCGCGTTGTAAAGGGTGGCCGTCGCTTCCGCTTCCGCGCGCTTGTCGTTGTTGGTGACCGCAAAAACCGTGTTGGCATTGGTACTGCAAAGGGTGCGGATGTTACTGCAGCTGTTACTAAAGCTACTGAAGTAGCTAAGAAACACTTTGTAACAGTACCACTTTATAAAGGCACATTACCACATGAAGTTACTGCCAAGGTAGGTGGCGCTAATATCCTTCTCAAGCCAGCAAGTGCGGGTACCGGGCTTATTGCAGGTGGAGTGGTCCGTACGATTCTTGAAGTTGCTGGCGTTAGCAATGCACTTAGTAAATCACTCGGCTCTACCAACAAGACTAATACTGCGTACGCTACATTAGCTGCCCTTCAGAGTTTAGTGCCTGCCAACAAGTGGGTTACTGCAACTACAAAGAAAGCAGCTGCTAAGCCAAAAGCTGCCACTACTGCAGCTAAGAAAGTTACGAAAGGCAAGGAGTAGTCCATGAAGTTTAATGAACTACAAGTTAAGAGCAATAAAAGCACTAAGCGTGTCGGCCGTGGTATTGCCGCCGGCCAAGGTAAAACTGCCGGTCGTGGAACCAAAGGTCAAAAATCGCGTACTGGTGCTAGCCGTCGGCCAGGATTTGAGGGCGGCCAAAACCCACTCATGCAACGTTTACCGAAGCTGCCAGGCTTCCGTAGCCACCGTGTAAAGGCTGAATCTGTTTATACAGGTCAGCTTGACCAATTCGCTAACAAAACTGTTGATGCCAGCGCACTTGCGAACGCCGGCCTTATTAGTAGTGCATACGTTAACGTTAAGTTACTAAGTAAAGGTGAAGTATCTAAGAAAGTTACTGTTAAGCTGCAGGCTGCAAGCGAAGCCGCAGTAGCCGCTGTACAGGCTGCAGGTGGGTCATTCGAAAAGACTGAGCGAGCTGGCCGACCTATCACGAGTGCCAAGAAATCCGCTGCTAAAGGGTAGTAGCACTATATCTTAAATTAACAACGTTAGTACGCTAGTCAGTCAGGGCAGTTTATGTCATACTGTTAGCCAAGTATTTGAGGGTAAAAACTAAGTGAACTGGAAAATCATCTGGAAAAGTCTTGGCCACGCAGATATGCGGAAGCGTTTGCTGGCTGTACTTGGTATTATCTTAGTTTTCCGCTTGCTTGCACACGTACCTGTACCACTTGGTGATGCCAAGACATTACACCAAGTACTTGAAAACCTCTTTAATTCAGCCAATACTCCTCAACTACTTAACTTTATAAATGTCCTGTCTGGCGGTGCGCTGGCTAACTTCTCAATTATGATTGCGGGTCTTGGCCCCTATATTAACGCCAGCATCATCATGCAACTGCTTACGAAAGCCATTCCGCAGCTTGAAGCTTTGCACAAAGAAGGCGAATTCGGTCAGAAGAAGATTAACCAGTATACTCGTATCCTTACGCTTCCATTGGCAGTCATACAGTCAATTGGTTCTATATATCTTATTCGTCAATCGGCTCAGAGTATTGGCGGCGTCGGTGATATAACAGCTCATGCAACTCTTATGCAATGGGTAGTTATGGTTGCCGCACTTACTGGTGGCTCGATGCTGCTTATGTGGCTCGGTGAATTGGTTACTGAACAAGGGGTTGGTAACGGTATATCGCTCATAATCACTGTCGGCATTGTTAGCCGCTTGCCAGCGAATATTGCGAGCATTGTCGGTTCGGTAGTTAAAAAGGGTGAACACTGGCATATTTTGGGTATTAATCTGCCTATCAATAAAAAGGCACTGCTTTACAGCTTAGGTATATTGTTGGTAGTGCTGATTGTAACCTGGGTGGTCGTGAAGCTAAACGAAGCATCGCGTAACCTTACCGTGAACTATGCGAAACGTGTTCAGGGTAATCGTGCGTATGGAGGCGTAACGACCATACTTCCTGTTAAGCTCATTACAGCTGGTGTAGTGCCAATAATTTTTGCTGTAGCTTTCTTAAGCGTCCCGAGCTTTGCCGGACAGCTTATGGCTGGATCGCATAGTGCGAACTTGCAACACATAGGTCAAAACTTAGTTACGTGGTTCCAGACACCGTCGGCCAGTACATTTGCGCAAGAAGGCTGGAAGGCTTACATTTACCCGGTCACCTATTTCCTCCTAGTGTTTATATTTACATTCTTCTACACCAGTATTACCTTCAACGCTAAGGAGATTTCTGAAAATTTGCACAAACAGGGCGGTTTCATTGAGGGTGTTCGAACCGGTGTACAAACCGAGCAGTATTTGAGCCGAATCGTAAACCGTTTAACGTTGTTTGGCGCCTTCGCGCTCGGTATTCTGGCTATCCTGCCGATTATTGCCCAGGTATATGTCAGCCAGAACATTACTATTGGTGGTACTAGTGTGCTCATCTTGGTCTCTGTAGCATTACAAACTTTGCGAGCCGTCGAATCACGTGCGCTTATGGTTACCTATGACCAGTACAGTCAGCCGGAGTTCTTTTACGAGCCCGAAGCGCCCGTTGAGGCTGCGGGTGGAGGTGGCCGCTTACGTTTCCTGCCTCGATTCAGACGAAACCAGTCTGTTAAATAGCATAAAAGGCGTGGTATTATAGGGGTAAGTACAGTTCCGTGCAGCACGGGACATATTAAAGTATTGAAAACACTTTACAAACAGATATAGGAATTGTTATAATTAACTACTGTTATATTTATGGCCGGGAGTAAAGAAGTCATTGAGCTTACGGGCACGATAATTGAGACCCTGCCGGGTACTCAATTTCGAGTCGAACTTGAGAACGGCCATCAAATCATAGCTCACGTCGCCGGTAAGATGCGAAAGCATTTCATCCGCATCGTGCCAGGGGACAGCGTTACAGTAGAATTGACGCCTTATGATCTTACTAAGGGTCGCATTACGTACCGCAAATCATAATTTAACTAAGCAGTGAGTCATCGCTGGAAGGAGCATGATCCGCATGAAAGTGCGTGCAAGTGTCAAAAAAATCAGTCCAGATGACAAGATTGTCCGCCGCAAGGGCCGACTCTACGTCATCAACAAAATGAAACCTAAGCACAAGCAGAGGCAAGGTTAAACTATGGCTCGTCTATCTGGAGTAACTATTCCGACTGAAAAACAAGTATGGGTTGCATTGACCTATGTGTATGGTATTGGTCCGAAAAGTGCACATGACATCTTAACTGTGGCCAAAGTAGAACCAACCGTACGCGTTAAAGACCTAACTGATGCTGAAATTGCGCGCATACAGGATGAAATTAATGCCAAGTACACTGTCGAAGGTGAATTGCAGCGCATAGTAACTGGCAATATTAAACGGTTGAAGGATATCAATGCCTACCGCGGGTTGCGACATAAAGCTAACTTGCCATCTCGTGGCCAACGCACTAAGACGAACGCCCGCACTAGGCGTGGTAAGAAAGTAACTGTCGGTGGTACCGCTAAGAAAGTAGCGAGTAAGACGTAATGGCTGAAGCAACAACTGCACCGAAGCGAAAGAAGAATAAGCGAACTGTCGCTAGTGGCCAAGTGCACATACTGGCTACATTTAACAACACCATCATTTCGTTTACTGATGCGAATGGGGGCGTGCTAGCGGCATCAAGCGCTGGCGCCTGCGGTTTTCGTGGTTCAAAGAAAGGTACGGCGTATGCAGCTCAAGTAGCCGCAGAGCGTGCTGGTCAAACGGCCAAGCAGCAATATGGACTTAGCCGTGTAGAGGTCTTTATAAAGGGCGTTGGTCTTGGCCGCGATGCGGCTGTGCGCGCACTCGCTGGACTTGATATAGCCGTCGAAAGTATCAAGGATGTAACGGGTGTTCCCCATGGTGGTGTACGTCCACGTAAAGCGAGGAGAATCTAACCATGGCTCGCGATAGACAATCAATTGTTAAAATGAGTCGCCGTGAAGGCTATGCCCTTCACCCGAAGGCTCATAAAGCGCTCGTAAAGCGGTCCACTCCACCCGGTCAGCAAACCGGTGGTTTCGGCCGCACTAAGACTAGTCAGTATTCACTGCAGCTGCGTGAGAAGCAGAAGGTAAAGCGGCTTTATGGCTTACTTGAAAGGCAGTTTAGTAACCTTATGAAGGAAGCGAGCCGTACACAGGGCCAATCTGGCGAAGTATTGCTGCAGCTGCTTGAACGCCGTTTGGACAATGCCGTATACCGAGCCGGCTTTGCACCAAGCCGCCGAGCTGCTCGCCAACTCGTCAGCCATGGGCACTTTTTGCTAAATGATACTCGCGTAGACATTCCGTCTATTCGCTTGAAAGCTGGTGATACTGTTACGTTGCGTCCGCACGGCCAGCAAACTGAATACTTCAAGAAACTGGATGATGTTAGCCCGGCTCCAGCCGAGGTTCCAGCTTGGATGAAGGTTAATCGCAAGAAGGTAGAGGTGGCTATAACTGGCATACCTTCTCGCGATGACGCTGAACCAGATATTAATGAACAGTTAATTGTAGAATATTACTCACGCTAAGGGGAGGAGCAACAAAGCAATGGCAAACTTAATTCACACACCGGGCCTCGTCAAAGTAGACGATCACAGCGCAACCAGCGCTACCTTTGCCGTAGAACCGCTGCACAGCGGCTATGGTATGACGCTCGGCAACTCCTTACGCCGTGTACTGCTCAGCAGTATTGCCGGTGCTGCCGTTACGGCTTTTAAGATTGAAGGTGTAAACCACGAATTTACTACCGTCCCTGGAGTAAAAGAAGACGTTGTAGACGTAATGTTAAACCTTAAAGGTGTTCGCTTCCGTGTTTACGGTGAAGATGCACAAACATTACGCATAGTTAAGCAAGGTAAGGGCAAGGTTACCGGTAAAGACATACAAGCGAATGCTGATGTTGAAGTCGTAAACCCAGAGCATGTTATAGCTACTTTGGACGACGATAAGGCTAAATTTGTAATGGACTTAACTGTTGAGGTTGGTCGAGGCTATCGCACTATAGAAGAAGGTACTGCACGCAAAGCCAGTGATATGATTGCCCTCGATGCTATCTTCAGCCCTGTGTTACGTGTACGCTATAAGGTAGAAAACACTCGCGTTGGCCAAGTTACTGACCTTGACCGCTTGCTTCTGACTGTCGATACTGATGGCTCTATTACTCCTCGCGACGCCTTTGAAGAAGCTGCAGCCATACTGGTTAATCAGTACACTGCACTAGCTGGCAAGACTCGTGTTGCCACCCAGGAAGTAACTACCGAAAGCGGTGACACTATGACAGCTTCTTTGGGTAGTGAGATGATTGGTGATGAGCCGGCTGCACTGAACACTTCTATCGAAGACCTGAACCTTAGTGCCCGAACTACGAATGCACTCATCAACAATGATATTCACACTATTCGTGACCTGTTTGCGCTCAACGACGCTGAACTGCGCGACCTAAAAGGTTTCGGTAGTAAAGCACTTGATGAAGTGAAAGAAAAGTTAGCGGAGCTGGAGCTTTAGAGATGCACCGTCACGGATATCAAGGACGCAAATTCCACCGTGAGCGCGACCAGCGTGAAGCACTGCTGAAGGGTCTCGCTGACAGCCTTGTTAAGTACGAGTCTATTGAAACAACGCTACCCAAGGCCAAAGAAGTTGTGCCTTATATAGAAAAGCTCATTACGAAGGCGAAGAAGGGTGACTTACACAATCGTCGTCAAGTAATCGCTGGTTTGCAAACAGTTGCCAGTGCTCATAAGCTTGTGGATGAAATTGCACCGAAGCTAAACGGCCGGGTAAGTGGCCATGTTCGCATAGAACGGCTAACAAATCGTCGTGGCGATAATGCTGAGCTTGCTAGAGTAAGCTTTGTAGATGACCTTAAGGAAGCGCCTGTGGCTAAGTCAGCAGCAACGCGTAAGCCTGCAGCGGCCACGAAGGAGACTACTTAATGAAGACATATAGTGCAAAACCGGCTGATGTAACACGCGCATGGTATGTGCTCGACGCGAGTGAAGCGCCTTTAGGCCGAGTAGCTACTAAAGCGGCTACTCTACTAACAGGTAAAGGTAAGCCGCAGTTTACGAAGCATATCGACACAGGTGACTACGTTATCGTTATTAACGCTGCGCAGTTACAAGTGACCGGTGGTAAAGAAGATAAGAAAGTTTACTACCGTCACAGTAATTATCCTGGTGGCCTTAAGGAAATTACCTTGCGCAAGCAAATGGAAAAGGACCCTACAGAAGTGCTTTTACATGCTATCCGCGGTATGCTGCCTGTAAACAAGTTGCGGGATGAGCGCCTGGCTCGGCTTAAGATTTATGCTGACGCCGAACACAAGCATGAAGCACAGCAACCTCAAACTATATCTGTAAAGGAAGGTAAGTAATATGGCAAAAGCGGATTCTTACTTTTATGCCCTTGGCCGCCGTAAGAGCGCGACTGCTCGCGTTCGCCTGCAAGGTGGTAAAGGTAACATTACCGTTAATGGTAAGCCGGCTGAAGATTACTTTGCCAACGCAAAGCACCTGCTTGCTAAATTGCAGCAGCCATTTGTAGTTCTCGAGCAGACCGGCAAATACGATGTGAGCGCTGTGGTAAGCGGTGGCGGCCATGATGGCCAGATTGAAGCCATCCGCTTAGGTATTTCCAAGGCTCTTACGCTCATGAATGAGGACCTTAAATCGACGCTTAAACGGGCCGACCTACTCTCCCGAGACCCTCGCGATAAGGAACGCAAGAAGTTCGGTCTCAAAGGTGCCCGCAAACAGCGCCAGTTCACTAAGCGCTAGGCTACTCTGGTTAGAAATTCTAAGGAGTCATTACAGATGGCTCCTTTTAAGTTATAATGAGAACAAATTATGGCAAAACCTGTTATCTTGACCGGAATTCGGAGTAATGGCGAGTTAACCCTTGGGAACTACCTGGGTGCTATTTTGCCCGCTATTGAGCTACAAAAAAAGCACGCTGGTGAGTATCGGGTGAACATGTTTGTACCTGACCTACATAGCTTTACTACGCCCGTTGAGCATGGGGAGCTATATCAGAACACTCTGGATAATTTGAAGCTTTTCGTGGCGGCTGGTTTAGACATTCAGGATGAAGACACGTATCTTTATCGCCAAAGCTTCATTCCTGCCCACAGTGAACTGACCTGGATTCTTGATTGTTTTACCTATGTGGGTGAACTGGGTCGGATGACTCAGTTTAAAGAAAAGGGTGAAGGTAAAGATAATGTTAGCGCAGGGTTGTTTAATTACCCAGCACTAATGGCGGCGGATATTCTACTGTATGGGGCAAAGTGGGTGCCTGTTGGTGAAGACCAAAGGCAACACTTGGAGCTGACTCGAGATATTGCTATACGAATGAATAACAAGTTTGGTGAACTTTTTATCGTACCAGAAGAATGGAGCAAGCAAATAGAATTTGCAGACCGTACTGCTGGGGTGCGCATTCGCTCATTACGAACTCCCGAAAAGAAAATGAGCAAGAGCGTGGAAGACCCAGCTGGGACTATTCTTTTGAATGATAATCCTGATGAAGCCGCTAAGAAGGTTACGAGTGCTACGACAGATAACGAAGGCTCAATTCACTTCGACTTTGAAAAGCAGCCTGGCGTGAGTAATTTGCTGCAGATTTCAGCGTTGTTAGCGGAAAGACCAGTCGATGAAGCTGCCAAGGAATGGGAAGATAAGAGCAGTTATGGCGAACTAAAGGAGCATGTAGCAGAGCAGGTGAAAGGCTTTTTGACTGACCTCCAGAGCAAATACTCAGATGTGGATGAGCAAGCTTTGCTGTCTAAATTGGAAAAAGACGAGCTAGCTATGAATGAAATTGCCAATACTACACTACTGAATGTTCAAAAAGCAGTGGGGTTACGTGCAAATGACTAAATCAGCAAATGATTTACCGGAGAGAATAGAGCTGCCTAATGTGAAAGAATATATTGTGCACGATTCACGAAAGATTGCTACATTTCTGGTCAGAACGGCAGTTATATTAGGTCTG
>Ga0070680_100000673_pt1 | contig 23756 bp, 30 predicted proteins | sample KBSC73BmetaG_FD_64672 | JGI IMG/M metagenome (GOLD analysis project Ga0070680, IMG submission 64672) | Corn rhizosphere microbial communities from Kellogg Biological Station, Michigan, USA - KBS C7-3B metaG | ecosystem: Host-associated > Plants > Roots > Rhizosphere | place: USA: Michigan...
GCGGGGCGCCGGTAGTGCCGGTAGAGTTCTGCCGCACAGGCAGGCGAGAAATCCAGATCCGGATGGTATTCGGGCGCGGCCTCCACGATGTCGCGTGTCGCCCCGACGTTCACTACCCTCTCGATCTCCGGGGTGTGGCAGCCAACGGGCTGGAAGGAGCCAATGGGCTGGAAGGAGTGCATGTCGCGGGTGTTAGCGGTCGCCACAAGCATGTACGGCATATGGGGTGGAACCGAACAGACCGCTAACGTAACCCGCAGCCGCACCTATGTACGCCTGCGCACCGACTCGGGCTGCCGCCACGACTAGACTGTCATTGAACGGTGCGCGCAACACCGTGCGATGTCGTGATCAGCGCAATCCGCTCTGATCAGAGGTCCAAACCCTCCTCCTGCGCATTAACCTGGAGTTTCTCCCTATGTACTCGATCAAAACTCTTACCGCACTGACCTCGACTCTCGTGCTGATGGCGACCCTCGGCTGTGCAGCCACACGCACTCATGAGGCCACCGGTCAATACGTCGATGACAGTGTCATCACCGCCAAGGTCAAGGCCGCCGTCCACCAGGAGCCCGATTTGAAGGTCTCCGAGATCAATGTCGAGACGTTCAAGGGCGTCGTTCAACTGAGCGGCTTCGTAAGCTCGCGCGACGATATCAAGTCCGCAGTCCGGGTGGCGAGCGCCGTAGACGGCGTCAAATCAGTCAAAAATGACATGCAGCTCAAGTAGGCTCATGCATCGGCGCACAGGGCGTGTCGCGTCGCGCCCACATCGGACGGTGCGGCGCAACGTCAGGGGCGTCGCGACGAAGCGAGCGCTGCGCGCTCCGCTGGCTGAGCGGCCATGAGGGCGCGGCGCGCGTCAAATGGCCAGGACCGCGGCGCCATGCAGCACGTCAGTATGACGACGAGCTGGAAGCGACAATCCGACCACCCGACGTATCGCATGAAGTCGGATCAGTCTCCGCGAGCGCTGGCGAGTGCGGTGGTCACAGGGCACGCGCGACAACCTGAGGCGTGGGTGAACGAAGGCGGCAACACCGCAGCGTCCGCCAATCCGCCGCGAATCTTGATCGTAGATAACGATATCGCTTGCGCAAGCTGGCTGGATCGCACGATGCATACGTTGGGCTTCTGCGAAACTTGGGTGGCCTACTCGGGTCATGCCGCGCTGGCTATTGCGGCGGAGTTCCACCCCAGGATCGTTCTGCTCGAGCTCGAGCTGGCGGACTGGAACGGCTACGAGCTGGGCGAGTTCATGCGCGGGCGGGCGCAGAGCGAGCCGATGCGATTGATTGCGCTGACCTCAAACCGAGAGCACGGGGGCCGTGAGCGGGCCCGTATGGCGGGTTTCGATCGCTATCTCCTGAAGCCGATTGTCGAGGTGGAACTGTCAGAGCTGCTGCAGACGCCCTTGCGGTAGAGGGTCGCTGTCAGGTCTCGATTCGAGGCACCGCACTTTCATCATGGCCGTCATCGAGTCTAAGTAACTCACGAGAGGACACGGCATATGGCAGCGAAAGATGTTCGATTCAACGACGTTGCCCGCCAACGCAGCGCGATTTTCGGCAGCGCGAGGACAAACGGCCGACGTGGACCGGACAGGCGCTCTGCGAGGAGTGCGCGACATGCGACGGCTGGCAGCGAGTGCCAGCACTCCATTGCGTTGAGGGCGGGTCTACCTTCGGTTAGCTGGTTAGGAACGTCCTCGGAGGATGTCAGCAAGCCCAAGGCCGCGGGCCGGCTGACAGAACGCTCGGATTCAGCCAAGCCGGCAACCATTCTGCGATGACCTGAAGCGGACTGCAGGTGCTTGACCGCGCTGGGGAGCCGCAGCGGTAGCTGCGCGGAAGTTCAAGGCAGATCACGGCCCTGCGTTGCGGCGCGGACGCGTTCCCCGGGTCGTCGATGATGCCGCTGACCGAGGCAGGACGCTGGCGTACGTTTCCTTGACTGCCGTGTAACATCCGCAAGCAGCAGCTTCCAGGCCGCGTCCGTCGAGGATCGTGAGCTTGCCACGCATGTAGCGGATCAATTTGCGTCGGCGTAGAGAGCTGGCGGCTCGCGTCACGCCCGCGCGACGCACGCCGAGCATGTAGGCCAGGAATTCATGTGTGATGTGAAACTCGTCGGCGTGTGCCCGATCGCGTGTCATCAAGAGCCACCGGGCGAGCCGGGCCTCCACGAGATGGAAGCGAGTGCAGGCGGCCGTTTGTGACAACTGTCTCAACGTTACATACAGATAACGATTCAACACTCGCTGTAGCGCCGCACTATGCGCGAACTCTCGGCAAAAGGTGGCCGCCTCCATTCGCCAGGCCGGTCCCGCCCCCTGCACCAGGGCGTGCAACGGGGCAGCGCTGACACCCAGCATCAGCGTGATGCCGAGCATACCCTCATCGCCTATGAGTCCGACCTCGAGGCACGCCAGATCGTCGGCCGGAGCGATCAAGGAAATAAAGCTGTCGGTCGGAAAGTAGACGTGGCGGATACGTTCGCCGGGCTTGCAGAGCACTTGCTCAAAGCGAAGCTCAACCTGCTCGCTACGCGCGAGCAGATGTCGGCGGTCCTCGTCGGGGAGGGCGGCCAGCAGACGATTTGGCGTCCCGAGCCGCAACGGTCCTGGCACGCAACTCTCCTGTCGAGTGGGCCGGTATTCGACCCTGGTATCACAGCGTGTCCTCCGGCCGAGCAGATATCTGTGCGCTGCACCACTGACAGTTGACCCGAGACGACATCACACGTTAGACACACTACGATACCGATCCGACGTCTTGCGTTGGGCAACACACGGCCTCGGCGGACATTCATTCGGCGTGTGTGGCGATTATGTCTGTGTCCCAGCGCACCGACTGGGAGCTCCGCCGCGCATAACATGACACTTGTATAGGCCAAGCAACTTGAAAGAGAACCGTATTAACGACCTGTGCGCCCGTTTTGACGAGCTGCTGAAGCATGCCGATTCTGGTAGCAGCGCCCAGGTGCCGGCCGTGCTCGGAGGGGACGCGCAACGGCTGCAGACTCGGGAAGACGAAGGCGGACAGCCCGTATTGTCCGCCGAGCTGCTGAGAATAATGATCGTCGACAACGATGTACGCGCGTCGGACCTACTCGGGCTCATGCTCCACGCATCGGGTCATGAGACTCGCGTTGCCCACTCCGGCGATGCCGCGCTGGCGATCGCAGCCGAGTTTCATCCGTCGGTGGTCCTGCTCGAGATCAACCTGCCGGATAGGAGTGGCTACGAAGTCGGGCGGTTGCTGCGTGAGCGCGCGCAGGGCCATGACTTGAGACTGATTGCACTGACGTCCAGCCGCGAGCATGCAGGTCTGGAGATGGCTCGTGTGGAGGGGTTCGAGCGTTACCTGCTCAAGCCGGTCGCCGCACTCGATCTCGCTCAGCTATTGAAGGTAAAAGAGCCCACCATGAATGATCGCACCGGTCGAATCGTTCTGACAAATCTTGGCGTCGCAACCAAGGGGGCCATCCCGGTGGCGACATGAGGCGCCAGCGCCGAACGACACCGCTCAAATGAATAGCGGCTAAGGCGTGCAGCCTGGTTTGGGCGCCGCTACTACTCTCACGCTCACTGAACTTCAATCCGAGGCGCACGTCGTGGACTTTTCGCTAGACAACGTCGTGGATCACAAACGAACTATCGCCTTCCTGGCCCAGGAGTCCGCGGCTTCGGTCGATGAAGTCACCCGGCTCTACGAGCACGAACGAGCGGGACTCGAGGTGAGCGCACGCATCAAGCGCTTCCTTCCCATCTTCGTGATGCGAAACGTTCGAGCAGCGCTGCGCCAAAGACGGCTGAGGCTAGCGATGGCCCCGGGACAACCCGAGCCGAGTCACGACGCTGGGGGCATCGCGCTCGCCGCGCCGGAGGTACCTTCGGTGACTTCGAGTTTGATACGGCGAATGCCAGGGGCTGCTCGCGAACGGCGCACACGCGCGAGGCGATGATCAGACCGTTGCTGAGTCGGGATCCGTGCGCTTTCCCCAGAGTTCCTTCAGCCAGTCGAGAAATCGCCGCCACCCGTCTTCAACCCAGTCGCGTTTCATGGCAAGTCTCCTCGGGAGCGGTACTGCGGTAACGATCGTACACAGACGCGTGCATGGGATCGGTACGCCGACGCACAGATTGTTCGCAGGGAGCCCCGCACTCTGCTCGTTCGCCGATAACGAGCGACCTGCCGCTGCCAGGATATGCGCGGATCAAAATACTGCATTCAGGGCGGGAAGTGTTCGATACCGCACAGAGCATGCACCGCAGTCTGTTAGCATATTGGCATGAGCGCGGATGCGACGGAGGTCAGTGTGCCCCTTGGCGAAGCTGGCAGCAGCGGGCACCAACGTTCCGTGCGCCCGGGGACAGACTTGGCATCCGACGCAGTGCTCGGAGGGATTCCGGCCAGCGCCACGATGAACGGCGTTCCCGGCAGAGACGAGCAACGGTTGTGCGCCCGATTTGCTCAACCATCATGGGTTCGTGGGCTGTGGCAATTGGCCACTACTCTGGGATCGTTCGCGCTGATCTGGGCTCTAATGGCCGCCAGCATCCACTCGCGTTGGGGCTATGGTTTGACTCTGTTGCTGGCACTACCGGCCTCGGGGTTGTACGTGCGACTGTTCATCATCCAGCACGATTGTGGACACGGCTCGTATTTTGCCAGCCGCCGAGCCAATCAATGGGTCGGCGCGTGCCTCGGGGTGATTACACTGTTCCCCTTCGGGTACTGGAAGAAAACCCACGCTGTGCATCATGGGACGTCGGGGAACCTTGATCGGCGCGAGTTCGGGGATATCCGCACACTCACGGTAACAGAGTATCGCCGACGCTCCGGATGGGGCCGCCTCTTCTATCGCTGCTATCGCAGCATGCCGGTGTTGCTCGGGCTCGGCCCAACATTTCAGCTCCTGATCAAGCATCGACTGCCGATCGGCCTGCCGTTGTCTTGGCGCAAGGAGTGGGCCAGTGTGCTGCTCAACGATCTGGTGCTTCTGATCGTCGCAGTCGCCTGTGTCTCATTGTTGGATTGGCGCGTGCTGCTCCTGGTGCAACTTACCGTGGTGGTCATAGCCGGCGCGCTGGGTGTTTGGCTGTTCTACGTGCAGCACACCTTCCCGAGTGCCTATTGGAGACGCCGGGAATCATGGGATTACAGTCAGGCCGCAGTCGCTGGCAGCTCCCATTATGATCTGCCGCAGGTCCTGCATTGGTTTACCGGCAATATTGGCTACCACCATATCCACCATTTGGCTCCCCACATTCCGAACTATCGGCTGCGCGCGGCGTTCGAATCCAGTCCGCTACTGCAGCGTGCGCCCCGTCTGACGCTCAGGACGAGCTTCCTGTGCGCTCGTTTGAAGCTCTGGGACGAAGAGCGCGGATGCATGGTTGGGTTAGCCGTCGCAAAGTACGCTCTGCCCACACTCCCAGGTACGGGCTGCGGGTAGGGCCGCCGCGTTCGATTCACAATCTGACCTCGGTATTTCGCGCTCGGCGGCCATGCCGGGATCCTGGTTCCGCGTAAGGAATCCGGCATTGCGCTCCCTCACGGTGGGGTCATTGGCGGTGATGGAGCTGATCGTTCGATGAACGATAGCTGAGCAACACATCCGCAGCGCGGCTGCGGGCAAGAGCGAAGAAGTTGTAGCGTTGGTGAGTGCTTGCGCGGCCTCGAAGTTCCAAGAACGGGGCGTTCGAGACTTTGGACGCGACCATGATCAGCTCGCCTCGGAGGACAGGATGCGCGCTATGAGCCAGCTTGCGGTCGAGCTTGGGATCGAGTCCTACAGAGCCACCAATTGCCAAAGCGCGTGACACCGCAAGTGAAGGCGTACCGTACGCCCTCTTGCGGAAGCGCCATCGCCATCGGCGAGCTCGTACTCCATTTCCGAGCCTCCGATGGGCTGATCACAAAGAGAACAGGGTTGCCCGCTGCCCCGGCCGGCCCAAACCGTCTTAGGAATCTGCCGCGGCAGCAATCCCCGTTCGATCCGCTCGAGAGCCGCCTTTCTCAGTTCAAACTCGTGCTGCGTGAGTGGCATATCCGCTCCGTAACGCATGTCGTGGTCAGTTTGCGACGTTCGAGAAGGGGAAATTCTGCGGCTCGGATTATGGACGCCGACCAAGAAATTCAAGGGTCAAAATCCATCAAAAAAATCACCTGTACACCCCTTGAAACGCCCCCCAGATTCCCTATGTCGCCTCCTGAGCACCTCGCTGGCTTGCCGCCAGCGGTTGCGGTTTCATCAAAACCCTGGAGGAAGTTTCGATGGCTACCCGATACGAACCCTGGGCGGTGGTCTCACAGCTTCAGAACGAGATCAATCGCGTCTTCGGAAATCTGAGCGACCCTGAAAGCAACAGTGCCACCGCAGAATGGATGCCGGCGGTCGATGTCGTGGAGTACCAGAACCGATTCGAGCTTCTGGTCGATCTTCCCGGCGTGGACTCGCGCTCGGTAGAGATCACTTTGGATAACGGAGTACTGACCCTCTCCGGGGAGCGCCGCGAAGAGACTCAGGTCACCTCCGCAGCGGACGGCGTGCCGCAACGTCAGCGGCGGGAGCGCCATCTAGGGCGCTTTCATCGCCGCTTCATCCTCCCGGACACGGTCGACACCGAGACCGTCAGCGCCAAGGGGAACAATGGGGTGTTGGAGATTTCAATTTCCAAGCACGCCAAGGCTCAACCGCGGCGAATCACCGTCAAGTAGCGCGGTGCGCGTGCGGCCCTCGTGGCCGTACGCGCACCTTCGGTGCCGATGCCTATCCAGCCAAAGTCGATGCTGACGCCGGCTGTCGTGTTCACGTCGACGTGGCGGCCCTCCACCGCGTGGTCCTTCCAAGGCTTCCCCCGGCTAGAGCACCACATCCCGAAAGGACGTCGTCAGGAAGCAGGTGCGCTCCTGGTCCCTGGCTTCGAGGACTTCTTCTGCGGCGTCTGCCTCATTTCCCGAATCCTGCCCGAGGCAATGAGAGTTCGTTCGCTTCTTGCGGTTCTCAAAGCGCAGCCGATCGATCGCTCGCGAACGCGCTTGGTTCATGATCCAGCCGATCACGGTGCCGCCATCAGGCCGGTAGCCTCCGGCTCTTGTCCACACATCGTGGAAGACGTCGACCGTAAGCTCTTCGGCGCTCTCTCGGCTCTTCACTATCCGCAGAGGCGGGTCCGCCAATCCCAAGACCGACTCCGCCCAACCGAGCACCGAAGGTGACAGTTCGAAGACTTCCGTGCCATAGTGCCGCCGTCCATGAACTCCCTCCGTCACATCGCCCTCATTATCCGCCCGGCTCTCGCCGAGAGCCGGGCTAATGCGTGTGCGATTCCCCCAGTGACCGCCGGAGTTCATGACCATGTCCGCTTCCGAAACCGCTGTTCTCCCTAAACACCCCGTTCTTCGCCTTCACGTTACCGCCGAAGCCGACCCCCAGTCTCTCGCTCGCGTTCTCGAGCGCTTCGTCAATCTCGACATCACGCCCCGCTGCGTCCACGCCGAATGGGGAATCCAAGGCGTATTCCACGTCGAGGTCGACGTCGCCGGTCTCTCCGAAGAGCGCATGACGTTGATCGCCGCCAAAGTAGGGCAGGCCACTCCTGTGCTCAACGCGTACTGGCACCCCATCTGACAGTGAGGTCTCTCAGTCCGCCTCGACGTTCCCGGCGCCGACTCGCATCTCTCGGGGAATCTCCGACGCTGTCGTGCGCGGAGAGCCGCTGCCTGGCTGACCGCAGGACCAGAAAACCCTGGAAGCGGCGATGGCCGTGCAGGTCTACACAATCGCCTATACCCAGGTACTGGAGCGTGCGCTCCATCTGGGACGCGCAGCGCGCCTCGGACCTTTGGCTATTGGACAGACACCGCGGCCGGCTCGGTCACTCTCCGCTCAGGCGGCGCGGCCACCAGGAACACCTCGATTGCCAGGAATGCGACCGGTAAGCCAACGACGAACCACAATCCGCGCCATCGAAAAGTGAAGAGGCACTGCAGGAGGATTGCGCACCACCCGATCGCCGGAACGTATCGGAAGACTCCCCAGTGCGCGGCCACCGGCACGAGGAGGGCGAGGGCGGCTACGAATGGCGAGAGTGCCATCTCCGCGAAAAACAGCGCCCGGATCTTTCCTGTTTTCCGCGGAGGAGAGACGGTGACGGATGACATGCGGGTCGACCTCCCATTGCTCGGCTGCGGCCTGGGACGGAAGCGGAATTGGAGATTGCCGGCGACTAGCTCGTCTTCCACACGAGCGTGCCTGCCATCAGATCGTGCACGCCCTGCTTCTTCTTGGTGAACAGGATGGCGAGGAATGTCAGCCAGCCCAGCACGGAAATGCTGAAAAACTCCTTCAGGAACGAGCGGCCCAAGGCCTGCCCGAAGGAGATTCGTTTGCCCTCGAGATCGGTGACCTTCAAGCCCATGGCACGTTTGCCCAGGCTCGCCTGGTGCTCGGAGCTCTCCGTCAGTGCTCCGTACAGGCACATGACGGCGAAAGAGATGGCGATGTTGGCAATCGGTAGCCACACGAACAACAGGAAAATGACTCCGCCGATGACGTGAGATTGTGCAATTGGCGGCGACCGTTTCAAAGGCCCCGCCGTGGCCAGGTGGATCGGCGGTGCGCGCCCGGCACCTGCCATGGATACGGACATGCGATTACCAACGCGTTTCGATAGACAGTCCAGCACCTCGGGCCACAGGGGCTGTCCACGGCCCGCAGTTGCCGCATCTGTCATCACTCTCCACGGTCCGCGGACGTCGGCCGTCGAGTCGACAGCGCGGTGAGGATTCCCTGCAGGATTCGTGTCGGGCTCGGCGGACACCCCGGCACCGCCACATCCACCGGAATCACGTTCGAGACGCGACCTAAGCTCGCATAGCTCTCACCAAAAATTCCCCCCGTGCAGCCGCAATCCCCCAGCGCCACCACCAGCTTCGGATCCGGCGTCGCCTCGTACGTTCTGCGCAGCGCCACCTCCATGTGCTTCGACACCGGCCCGGTCACCAACAGCAGGTCTGCATGTCGCGGACTCGCCACGAAGCGAATCCCCAGTCCCTCCAGGTTGTACAGGGGATTATTGAGCGCGTGGATCTCCAGCTCGCAGCCGTTACAGGAGCCCGCATCGACATGCCGGATGCAGGGCGCACGGCCCAGGACCGTTCGAATCTGCTCGCTCAGACTCTCACGAACCCGCAGGCTCTCGTCTGTCTGCGGCGGCCGTTCCGACACGATCCCGATCGATGCGATCTGTCGCAGCGTTTTCAGCATGAGGGTCCCCTACAGGTCATGCCCGCTGTAGGACAGGTTGAATGACTTGTTGATCAAGGGAAAATCCGGAACGATGTTGTCGATGATCGCGTGCTCCACCGCCGGCCAGTTCTGCCAGGAGGGGTCATGCGGGTGACAGCGGCGAATGCTCCCTCCCGGTCCCGCCTCCAGCGCGACGAGTACCGGGCCCCGCCACCCTTCGATCAGTCCCAACCCCAGCGAGCCCGCCGGAGGCGAGCCGACTGCCGTTGAGTGGCCTCCGGCCGGCAGGGCGCCGGCGATCTCCCGGATCAGGCGGCAGGACTCCTGAAGCTCGTCGAACCTGACGGCTACGCGCGCCGCCACGTCTCCCTCCACACGTCCCATCTTCGACAGGGCGATCTGCACATACGGGTCGCACGGAAGGTCGAGCCGCAGATCGAATGCTTGTCCGCTCGCACGACCCGCCAACCCTGTCACTCCCAGGCGAGTCGCCAGCTCCACGCTCACTCGTCCGGCGCCGTTGAAGCGATCGCGCAGCCCTGCGTGCTCGTCGTAGATCTCGCGCAGCGTGTGCGCCTCGTTTGCGATCTCCCTCACGCATTGGCTGAGCTCCCGGGCATCTCCCGCAGTCAGGTCCAGTCGCGTGCCACCGGGCACGATCGCATCCATCAGGTAGCGCGCGCCCAAGGTCGCCTCGCTCGCCCGCAGCAATCGCTCCTTCAGCCGCGAGAACTGCGCCAGCCCGAACGCGAACCCGGCATCGTTGCCGAGCGCGCCGAGGTCTCCCAGATGATTGGCGACGCGCTCCGTCTCCAGATACAACGCCCGCAGCCAGGCAGCGCGTGGCGGAATCTGCACGTCCGAGCTCCCTTCCAGCGCCTGACAATAGGCCCACGAGAACGCCACGGCGGAATCTCCCGAGACCCTCGCGGCCAACCGATGTCCCTCCAAGATCGGCAGCCGAGTGAAACGTTGCTCCACCCCCTTGTGTACGTATCCCAGCCGCTCCTCCAGTCGCAGCACCTTCTCCCCGACTACCGAGAAGCGGAAGTGGCCGGGCTCGATCGTGCCCGCATGGACCGGTCCGACCCCGATCTCGTGAACCCCGTCCCCTTCCACTCGCACGAATCCATACGACTCCGGCGTTGCCGCCGTGGAAGAGGGCGGGAGCGGTGGATCGATCAAAGGTTGATACGTCTGTGGCCATGCCGCGTGGCGCAGCCACGGCCGCACATCCGCGCCCGTCGAATACACTCCTGACAGGTCCGCTGTAGCCCGCTGCATACGGGCCGCGGCGGGAAACAGATCCTCCAGTCCCGGGTAGGCCGAGTCAGTCCAACTCGACGACACGACGAGGGCCGCCCGTTCGACGAGAAATACCGCGTGAACGGCGGATCCACCGAGCGCGTCACCGCTGGCCCAGAGCGCCGCAAGCCTGCCGCTCGCGCCCGCGACGTCGAGAGCTACTGACCGCCACTGCTCGAGTGGGACGCGGACGCGGCGCACACCCGGAGCGCCGGGGAGCGCCTCACTGGACGACAGCCACTCACCGACGCCCATCTCAGCCCCCACCCAGCAGCCGCGCCGCGGCCCGATACCAGTCCGCCAGATAAGGGGGCACCCAGATACCCAGCGCGAGCACGATCGCCAGGTGGGCGAACACCGGCAAAAGCGCCGGGGGATGTGGCAGCCGCTTCGCCGTCGTCTCGCCGAACACCATGGGCTGCACACGGCCAAAGATGGCGGCAAACGCCACTCCCAGCGCCGTCAGCAGGATCGGCGCCGCCCACGGCTGCTCCCGCATCGCCGTCGTCAGAATCAGGAACTCACTCGCGAACACCCCGAACGGCGGCATCCCCAGGATGGCCAGCGACCCCATCATCAGGCCCCAGCCGATCGTCGGGCTGAGCGTGATGAGCCCCCGGATGTTCTCCATCAGCTGCGAGCCCGCCTTCTGGGCCGCGTGGCCGACCGCAAAGAAGATCGCCGACTTCGTCAGCGAGTGAACCGTCATGTGCAGCAGTGCTGCAAAATTGGCGACCGCGCCGCCCATCCCGAAGGCGAACGTAATGATGCCCATGTGCTCGATCGACGAATACGCGAACAGCCGCTTGATGTCCCGCTGTCGCCACAGAAAGAACACCGCCAGCACCACCGATAACAACCCGAACCCCATCAGCATGCGCGACGGCAGCGCCGAATGCAGCGAGCCCTCGACCAGCACCTTGCAGCGCACGACGGCATAGATCGCCACATTGAGCAGCAGCCCTGACAGCACGGCCGAGATCGGGGTCGGGCCCTCCGCATGGGCATCCGGGAGCCAATTGTGCAAAGGAGCCAGTCCCACCTTCGTGCCGTAGCCCACCAGCAGGAACACGAACGCCAGGCCCAGTACCGTCGGCTCGAGTTGGCCCTTGACCGCGTTCAGGTGCGTCCAAAGGAGCGCCGTCACTCCTTCCGCGCCCAGGACCTTCTCCGCCGCGAAATACAACAGAATCGTGCCGAACAGGGCCTGAGCGATCCCGACCCCGCACAGGATGAAGTATTTCCATCCGGCTTCCAGGCTCGCCGGCGTGCGATACAGCGTCACCAGCAACACCGTCGAGAGCGTGGCGGCCTCCATCGCCACCCACAGCAGCCCCATGTTGTTGGTCGTCAGCGCGATCAGCATTGTCGTCATGAACAGCTGATACATGCTGTGATACAGCCGCAAGCGCCGTGCGCTCACCCTCCCGTGAGCCATCTCGACGCGCATATACGGTCGCGAAAAGATCGACGTCGTGAGCCCCACGAAGGCTGTGAGGGTCACCAGGAACACGTTGAACGGGTCGATGAAGAACTGCTCGTGTGCCACCAGCAGCGAACCATCGGTCGCTACCCGCGCGGTCAGCGCACAGGCCGCGAGAAAGGTGACCAGGCTCACGCCGATGTTCAACTCGGGCGCCCAGCGCCGCGCCCCGAGGAGTCCCAGCAGCAGTGCGCCGGATATTGGCGTCCCCAAGAGCAACAGGAACTGCACCGCTCAGTGCTCCCTGTCCGACATCGGCCCGCCCTCGCGCAGGGACTCCAGGTGATGCAGGTCCAGACTGTCGAACTGCTCGCGGATCTGGAAAAAGAAGATTCCAAGGACCAGCACCGCCACCAGCACGTCCAGCGCCACCCCGAACTCCACGATCATCGGCATCCCGTACGTCGCACTCATCGCCCCGAAGAACAACCCATTTTCCATCGACAGGAAACCCACCACCTGCGACATCGCCTTGCGCCGCGTAATCATCGTGAGGAAGGACAGCAGCACGACGGCCACCGCAATCCCGATCGCGTTGCGCGTAGCGGTGTTCGCGAGCGCCGCGATCGGCTGAGCCAGGCCGAAAGCAAAGACCACCACCAACAGGCCGATGAGCATCGTGCCCGGGATATTCAGCAGCGGTTCCGTATCCCAGTAGACCTGCAGACGCCGGATCAGCCGGTGGAGCAGCCAGGGCAGGAACACGACTTTCAAGGCGAGCGTCAGGAACGCCGATACATACAGATGGCGCTCACCCGTTCGCCATGCCAACAACACGGTCGCAACGAACAGCAATCCGCCCTGCATCGCCAATAGATTCACCAGCGTGACGATCCGCCGCTGCGCCAACATCGCAAACGACAGCAGCAGCAACAGGGACGCGCACAGGTTCAGCAGCTGCAGATCCCACGGAGTACCCGCCATGGCCTAACCTCCCAGCAGCAGGTGCACGAGCAGGCCCAGCACCGCGAACAGGAACGCCGTCGCCAGGAACTCCGGCGCTCGAAACACGCGCAGCTTTGCCGACAGCGTTTCGATGAGTGCCAGGCCGGCCCCGGCCACGGTCAACTTCACCGCCAACAAAGGAATCGACGCGGCGAGCGCCAGCGGGCCGCCCGACCCGGTCGAGACGCCCCACGGAACGAACAGCGCAAACCCGATGCAGGCGTAGTTGAACAGTTTCAACGCCGCCGCCCATTCCATGAGAGCCAGGTGACGCGCCGAGTACTCCAGCACCATCGCCTCATGGATCATTGTCAGCTCCAGGTGCGTCGCCGGATTGTCGATCGGAATACGCGCGTTCTCCGCCAGCATCACCAGAGTAAAGGCGACCGCCGTGAATGCCAGGCTCGGGTACAACCCCAACGCCTGCGTGGCCAGGTTCTCCGTAATGGCCGGCAATGCCGTCGTTGCCGAGATGAGTGAGGCGACGAAGATCACCATCAACAGGGCGGGCTCCGCCAGAAATCCCACCATCATTTCCCGGCGCGCCCCCAGCGTCCCGAACGCAGTCCCGATGTCCATTGCCGCCAGCGACAGGAACACGCGAGCCACCGCCAGCAACCCGACCAGCGCGATGGCATCCGCCGCTGCAGTGAACGGCAGTCGCGTTCCCATCGAAGGAATGATTCCGGCTGCCACCAGCATCGCGCCAAAGACGATGTAAGGTGCCGCCCGGAAGATCGGAGAGGCGTTCTCTGCGATCACCGCGTCCTTGTGAAACAGCTTGCGAATCCCTCGATAGGGAAGCCAAAGGCTCGGCGCGCGCCGGTTCTGTAGCCACGCCCTGCATCGGTTGACCCACCCCAGGAACAGTGGCGCAGTTGCTAGCGCTGCGATCAGCTCCAGAGCCTGCGTGACGAGCTCGATTGGCTTCATAGCATCAGTGCGAGCAACGCAATGAGCGTGACGAAGCTATAGAGGAGGTAGGTCGCGATCCGCCCGTGCTGCAGCCATGCGACCGCATCCGCGACCCGCTGCACGAGCGCTCCCAGCGGCACGTACAGGCTCTGCCAGAGTCGATCGCCCACTACAACCCGATACCGCGGTGACTGATCGAAGGGGGAGGGCAGCTCACGCTTGACGGCCAACAAGGTCCCAAAGATGTAGCGGATGGGTTGCCCGAACCCCTCGGCTGTATCCTGCATTCGCGCGTTCAGTCTTCCGAAACCGCAGTCCCACGGCGCCGCGCGCCGAGCGCGGCGGTGATACACGAGACGCACCGCGAACGCGCTCAGTACCACGATGCCCGCCAAGGCCACCAGGAAGACGGGAGCCGAATACGATGCGCGCCCGCCCGGCAGCGGCACCAGTAGCCACCAGGGAGCAGCTACGTTCGGCAGCACGGCTCCGTTCAGCTGTTGCACGACCACACGCAGTGACCTGATGACTTGCGCTGGAAGCAGGCCGAGCGCGACGCAGCCCCCCGCAAGCCAGATCAGACCGAGCCGCTCCAACACGCCCGCATCACGGGCTCGCGCCAACCCCGATTCTCGTGGCTGGCCGAGGAAGATCACCCCGAAGAACTTCACCATCACGTACGCCGCGAGCGCGGTTGCCAGCGCGACCACCGCCGCACCCAGCGGCAGCATCATGCTGACAAACGTTCGCGGCACGTCCTGTGCAAACAGGAATGACTGCAACAGCAGCCACTCTGAAACGAACCCGTTGAGTGGAGGCAATCCCGACATCGCCAGCGCACCCACCAGCGTCAGCCAGGCGACCCAGGGCATCCGATGGATGAGGCCTCCCAGGCGCCCCAGATTGCGCTCACCCGTGGAGTGAAGCACCGCTCCCGTGCCCAGAAACAGCAGGCTCTTCATCAACGCGTGATTGAGGCTGTGGTACAGCGCAGCGATGAGGGCCAGCGCACCCAGCGACTGCATTCCCACACCGTTGAAGACGATCGCCAGGCCGATCCCTGCGAAGATGATCCCGACGTTCTCGATCGAAGACCACGCCAGCAGCCGCTTCATGTCCGTCTGCACCGCCGCGAACACCACGCCGTACACCGCGCTGAACAGACCAACCGCCAGAGGCACCAGTCCCCACCACCACTGCGGCGTCCCGAGCAGATCGAAAGCCACTCGCAGCACCCCATAGATTGCCGTCTTGAGCATCACGCCGCTCATCAGTGCCGAGACAGGCGAAGGGGCTGCCGGGTGCGCTTCCGGAAGCCACACGTGCAGAGGCACGAGCCCTGCCTTCGTGCCGAAGCCAAGCAGGGCGAGTAGGAAGGCGACCGCGGCCCACGGTGGCGCCAGGTGCGCGTGCCGCATCGCCTCGAACGTGAATTGCCAGCTCCCTCCCTGCAGCACACCGAAGCTCAACAGGATTCCGATCGCCCCCACGTGGGCAATCAGCAGATACAGGAAGCCCGCGCGCCGGATCTCCGCAATCCCGTGCTCCGTGGTCACCAGGAAGTACGACGACAACGCCATCGTCTCCCACGCCACCATGAACGTGTAGGCGTCGTTCGCGAGCAGCACGAAGCCCATGCTCGCCAAGAACAGGTGGTACTGCAGGCACATCAGTCCCGCGGAGGTCCCATGACCGCGGCGGAAGTATCCCGCTGCAAACACCGAAATCCCCGCTGAGGCCGTTCCGAGGAGGAACAGAAACAGGCTGCTGAGTGCGTCGCGGCGCACGTGCATCGGCAGGTCCGGAAGGCCGAGCGGCAAAACAGCTTCTTCCGGCGGCCTCGCGAGGGCCATCGCCGCCACGATAGCGAGGGCGACGCCACACAGTGCACCGAGCGGAAACAGCGTCCGTCCCACCAGGCGCAAACTGCTCGGGCGCAGCAAACCGGCGAGGCCGATGAGCCCCCACAACGCAAGGAGCGCCAGGCAGGCGCTCAGCGATGAGTCGAAAGACGGCATTTACATTGGATGCGACCTGGATACGCATTGGATTATAATGCCGTGCAACTCAGCTGTCCCAGCCCCAAGGCGCACCGTGACCCTCGAAGACCGCACCGCCCGACTCACGATCCTCATCGACCCCCGCAAAAAGTCCTTTTTCGAGCGCTTGTGCGCCGAGGAGGACGCCACACCCTCACAGGTGGTGCGGCGGCTCATTCGCGGCTACATCGAGGAGCGCACCGGGCAGCCCTGGTCGCCCCTTGCGGAAGAGCCGAGCAAGGCGCCGCCGCCACGTACCACTCAGCGTGAGAGCTCATCGGGTCGCCCAAGGGCACGACGCTCCTGAGCCGATGAGCTCCGCACCACGAGCCTTCTCGCGTACGTTGTTGATCGACTCGGATGTGGAGCAGGGACGTTGGCTCGCGGAGCAACTCAGCCACGCCGGTTTCGAGACCGATCTGGCCTCCGGCTGGCGTGCGGCCGATGGGCTTCTGCGAGGCCGTTCGTACGACGTGTGCATCATCGCGGCGGCCCTCGACGACCCGACCCACTTTGAGGAAGTCGGCAGGCTGCGACAGCGGCTACCGGGCGTCTGGCTCGTGGCCCTCAGTCACTTGCAGATCGAAAAGGCGCTGCTGCATGCAGGTGCGCAAGGCGTCGATGCCGTGCTGGCCGAGCCCTACTCGCTGCGCGATCTCCTCTCGCGCCTCGCGGCTCTCTCGGTTCGCTCGAGACCCCTCTTCTGAGCGACAGGCGGAATCCCTTCCCGGTCGTCTGCCATCTCCAGCGCCGTCTCTACCTGAAACTGTTCACTTGACGGCGGAGCCCGCGGCCTATCCCTCACACCGCACGCAGCGCCTTCGCCGCTTCCAGCCTCCCGGCACGGATTGCCGGGAAAGCTCCGCCGAGCAGCGCGATGGCAGCACCCCACGCAAGCCCCAGAGCCAACAGCGGCGCAGACACGTGCAATCTGAAAACGCTCCCCGAATAGACCACTCGCCCGTCGAATGCGAGCCACGCCAGAAGCGTGCCTAGTACCGCGCCGATGAGCGCGAGAAGTATCGCCTCGAGCAGAACGGATCCCGCGACGGCTCCTCCCCCGAATCCCAACGCTCTTAGCGTGCCGATCTCGCGAGCTCGCGCGCGCACAGCTGCATACATGATCTTCGTCGCGCCAAAGAGCGCGCCCAGTGCCATGATCACGCCGATCACGTACGTGGCGCGGGTTAGCAAGGCTAGCTGCCGGCCACCACTGCGCAGGAAATAGTCCGACACCCTTTCGGACTTGAGGGTGAGCGCGGGATTGCGCGCGATCCAATCGTGCATCTCATCGAATGACTGCGGGCTCGCGAGCTTTGCGATAACCGATGCGTATCCTTTGCGTTTCGTGGCGGAAAGCAGTGTCTGCGCGTCTGCGAAGAACACACCTTCGGAGGCGTCCCCGCCGTTGGAGAACGTGCCCACGATCGGCCAGAACCCGCCGGGCATGAGCACCTTGTCGCCGATCTTCAGTCCGAGGACTTGCGCCGCGCCGACGCCAATGAGCAACTCCTGCACTCCGCTGCGGAACATGCGGCCGGACTCGATGCGAAACTCGTCCCGTATCTTGATCCCTGTCGGGCCGACGCCGCGGATCTCCAGGGGATCGCCGAAAGTCCCCAGCGGCGGCATGATGCCCATCTGAAACTCGGGGTCCGCGAGCGGCGATCCATCGGCTGCTCTGGCGATGCCCGGTGCACTCAGCACGATACCGATCTGATCCTGCCCGAGATTGGAGTTGGACTCACTCGTGACATTCGTCGGTTGGATGATCGCACGATCTCGGCCGCCTCCTGAAAGAGACATCCGGGTCTGGCCCACAGCGATCGAGAGCATGGAGACGAGCACGGCCACGACGCACGCCACACCGGCAACGATGACGAACGAGGTTCCGCACCGCTGCGGGAGGGTGCTCACGCCGATCGCCGAGACCGTCAAGAGCTGACGAAATACGCTCACAGGCCCGCCAGCGCCAGTGCCGGCGCAAGCTGCATCGTCCGAAGTCGCCGGAGCGGAAGCACTGCGCTCAGTGCACCAATGAGCAGTGCCACGCCAAGAGCGAGGGCCACGATCCCGCCCGAAATGGAGGCGGCCGGGAGGGTCAATCCGCTGCCCACGCCGAGCCGCGACGTGGCTGAGCTCAACATGGCGGCGAGCGCCGTCCCCAACACCGCACCGGCAACGGCCGGAAGCGCTGACTCGAGACACACCAGCGCCGCAACTTGGCCGTCTCCGAAGCCGATCGTCTTGAGAACAGCGAACTCCGGGAGGCGCTCCCGCACGGACTCCGCCACGCTGTTGGCGCAAAGGAACAGAATCATGAAGAGCCCTGCCGAGCCGATGCCGAGACTCATCTGCCGCATGGTGATGGTCGAATCGACTACGTTTTGCGCGCCGATTCGCAGCGGCTCGCAGTAACTCGGGGTTGCGGAGTTTGCGTAGCGTGTGTCGATCTGCCGGCAGATGGAGCTGGCGTCGTCCGGATTGTCGATGGCCACGACAAATTGGACGAGACCACGCTCCTCCCGGACGCGGGTGGCCTCGAAGTAGTCATAGTTGGCATAGATGTTCGGCATCCAGTCGATCTGGGTTGCGGGATCGTCGACCACACCCACTACCGTGAACGGCCAGGCTGCGGCGTGATCCTCGCGACGGTTGCTGCCGGTCTTCACCGGGAAGGCATCGCCCGCTTTGACCTTCCATAGGGCTGCCATTGTGCGTGTGAAGAGCAGCCCGTTGGGGGTCGCTTGCAGCAGCCTCCAGTCCTCGGCAGTGAGGCGCAGCTCCGGAACCGCCGCAATCGTGCCAGCGTCGATCGTCCAGACGCCGAGCGGCATGGAAGGCTCCTGATGAAAGCCCAACAGGGCCTGGACCAGGCCTACACCTCGCACACCCGGAATGCGCTCGAGCTCGGCACGGCGGGCGATGTTGAGACCGGTGCAACAGAAGCGCGCACTGACGAACAGGCGATCCATCCGATTCACTTCGATCGCGTGGTCGTAAGCCGCCCTTAGCGCCATCATCGCGCCGAAGAGCGTGAAAGCGACGGTCAGAACGAGCAAGGTGAGCAGCGACTCCGTCGTATGGCGGCGGAACGCGGCCCAGACGAGCGGGAGGTATCTCATGGTCGCAGCATCCCTCGCGCATCCTCGTCGGCACCCACCGATTCTGCTGGTTTCTCGAACACAAAGACGTCCCCGCGCTGGCAGTCGAGCACTTCGCGCACCGTGTGGCGGCTAGTCTCGATGCTGGCTTTGCCACGATGTGGCATAGATGGTAGAAACGGGCAGCGAAACCTCACTGACAAAGGCACATCACCATGCGAGTGCGGATTGGAGTCTGGACATGCGCCTCTTTGGTTGTCGCTGCGGCGGTGGCGCTGACGGCCGTCGCCCAGGAAGCAGCAAAGCAGCAGGCCGTGGAGCGGTCGATTCTGGAGCGTCACGATCTATCCGGCGTTCCGGGTAAGGAAGTCGTGCTCGGAACCGCCACCCTGCCGGCCGGAGCCGTGATCGGATTTCATACCCACTCCGGAGACGAGGCAGGCTATGTCGTGAAGGGTTCCTTGATCTGGAGAGTCCGCGGGAAACCGGATAAAACACTCAAGGCGGGTGACAGCTTCTTCAATCCGCGTGGCAGCGTGCACAGCGTCGTCGGCGGTGAAGGTGGCGGCACAGCGTTTTCCACGTGGATCGTGGACAAGGGCAAGCCGCTGGCGGAGCCGGTCAGCCACTAGCGAGTCCCGTGCCGAATCAACTCAGGTCGGGTGTTTCGGTCGCAACAGAGGGTTGTTGAGCCCTGATCATGCGCTCGATCATGTGACGGGCCCGCACGCCTCCGCTGTCGATCCCGAACGCCTTCAGCTTCAGATGTGGATTGCGGGTGATCGAGCGTTGTTGGGCTTCTAGCACGGCAACGTCTTCCCGGAACACGTTCGCCTGTTGCGCCTTGAAGCGCGCGGTGAAGCCGACGTCCTGCACGTCGAAGTTGCGCGCCATGCCCCAGAAGTAGTGAGTGCTGCTCTCATTCTCGGGAGTCATCGCATCGATGACGAACCCCCGCACCCCCTGGTCGTGTTTCTCCAGCGTAGCTCCGGCGGCGACGGGGGCGACGCCCACGTCGATCAGGACCGAGGAGGGCGGCAGGAAGTGGCAGATCTGCCAGCGATCCACCTCACCCTCCTGCCCCAGCGCATTGCGCCAGAATGGCGGCGCATCGACGCCTGCCATCCAGCGCGACACCGTCACGCTGTCATGGTCAGTCCGGGTTTCAATCGGTGAATCCAGGATCTCACGCTGTCCGATCGAGCCCTGGTGAGTATAGGTTTCATGGGACAGGTCCATCAGGTTGTCGATGACCAGCCGGTAGTCGCATTGGAGGTGGAAGTAGTCGCCATCGAACGTCCAGTCCCGGTGCGAGCAGGGCCAGAAGTCTGGAATTCGACTGGGGTCTGACTGTGCGGCATCCCCGATCCAGATCCACACGAACCGATGCCGTTCGACCACCGGATACGCCTTGGCGCAAATACTCTTGTGCGGGCGCTCGCTTGGAACCGGCATCTCTATGGCTCGGCCCTCGCTGTTGATGAGCAGGCCGTGATAGCGACAACGCACGTTGTCCCCCTCCTTGATCCCCATGGACAAAGGCAGCAGGCGGTGCGGACACGCGTCTTGCAGAGCGACGACCGTGCGATCGAACTTTCGGTAGAGCATGACGGGCTCGCCGCAGATGGTGCGCGCAAGCGGCGTGCGGTCGATCTCATGGTCCCAGCTGGCGACGTACCACTGATTGCGAACATACATGGATGCTCTCCGCAAGGCTCGTCAGGTTGCGCGCTGCCCAAATGATGCGCTCCCTGTTGCGAGCCCCGCAATTCATCCCTGCGCAATTAGTTGATTTTCAAGCGAACTCACGGTTCGCGGGTGCCCTTCACAGCGCTACTCCTGCACCCGGTACCCGCGGTGACATTGATCTTCCCGAGTTGCGTGACTCTCACCAACGGCGACGCCAGGACTGCTGCCTGGGGTTATTGCAACAAGGACTATGCGCATGCGGCGATCCTCAGCCCGTATCCGTTCAAGACGGCAAAGGAACACTACGAAGCATTGCGGGCGGAGACGCGGTCGCGCGGCGGCCGATTCATTCGAGTTCAAGTAACGGAGGATCACACACGGCGCGCTCCCAGCGCAGTCTTCAGGGCTGCATCCGCAGCGGACCGGTCAGGACCATATCCCCCTCCACCGTCCGCGGTCCATTGTGCGCCACGGTGTGCAAGTGCAGCTCATGGCGCGATAGAGTGGCGGTGCTGTGGTTGGCGAACGGCCCGTACTCGATGCCGATCCCCCAATCCTGATGTTCGATGTCGAAAGTGACGGTGTCACCGCGGATGACGATATTGTCGAGCACTCCGAAGGTGTAGGGGTTGTCGCAGGGTCCGCAGACGGCACCCAACATGCGCTCACCGACCCGGCGGAACATGAAGTGCTGCTTGGGGGCGCCATTACCCCACACCCACAGTCCCTCGAGCACGCCGGGCGCAAGCGCCTCGTTTGAGCCGGCCGGCTCGTACGGGGTGGGCGAGCCCGAAAACAGCAGCGGCTGCCCGGACTTGATGCCCCGGCGGGCAAAGATCTCATCGAGCCTCACGAGCGCAGGCCTGCGGGGATCGCGTTGCAAGTCCAGCTGCTGCGGCTCCTTCGAGCGCTCGCTGGAGGGTGTCAGTTTCAATAACAGGTGGCCGCTTACCAGTCGCCCGACGACGTCAGTGTGCGAACTGGCGCCTGCCTCGACCCGCAAGAGCTGGAAGCGGACGCCGTTCGGAGTCAGCGAACCTTTGTCGACAAAGGCGAGGCGCGATGGATCGCCGCAATCCACGGCGCAGTAGATGCCGGTCACTGTCGCGTCGCTGACCTTGAGGATGAAGATGTGGCGCGCTCCATCCAGATCGGCAACCCACCCGCCTCGGACAGCATCCGCCGTGGCCGCCGGCGAGTCTCCGGCAGCTGGAACCGCCAGTACCAGCCCCGCCAGAATTCCCACGACCACATGACACGGCCACTTCATTCTAATTTCCCGGTCCGGCGTCCCGTCGCAAGTATGGCCGGTGTCTTCCGCACTTGTCGATGGAGGAGTGCGCGTTCATGATCTCAGGCGAGGTGCCGTATGAAGTGTGCGTGGGGAATCGGACTGGTAACGTCGCTGTTGTTCGTGGCGGCGGCGCAGACACAGACACCCGCTGGCGATCCGGTCAGCGTTGGACGTGGCGCGCCGGTCCTCAAGGATCTTCCGCACCTCAAAACGACGGGCTTGCTCACCGACGAGCTCCTGGCGCGCTATCCGGTCGTCGGTCCCTTCCGTCTGCGCGTGAACGGCCGAATCATCAACGTCGGTTCGGCCTTCGACGGCGCGGCGCCGCCGGGCATCAAGCCGCTACCTGTTGATCTGTTCACCACGAAGGATTTCTACAAGGACCGAGCTCTGTGGAGCGATCCACGCTACTTCCGGTGCAACAGCAGCTTCGCTATCGAGCAGCAGCGAGGCGACACGCAAGTCGGGATGGCGACGATCCGTGGTTCGGCTGCAACGGCTGCATGGGGATACTGCGACCGTGACTACCCGCGCGCGGCGATCGTAAGCCCTTATCGTTTCAAGACGGCTGAGGAGCACTACAACGCGCTGCTCGAGCAGGCGCGTCGGCACGGCGGCCCGACGCAGTACACGCAGGCAACTTTGCCTGGCGAGTGGAGCGGCCGCTACGAGCGGATCGATTACGAGATGATGGTCGGCACCTGGTACGGGATGCTGTGGAGCCAGATTCCGACCATCCTGTCGCTGCTGACGCCCGAATACCAGATGCGCATGGTCCAGCAGGCCTTCCACGAAGGCAACTCGAATGCCGCCCAGTGGCCGGGGCAGTACTGCTGGCCGGAGGGGTTCATGCGCCGCTATCACTGGGCGGGCACGGGCTTCCACCAGATCCTGGTGACGCCGAAACTCGTGCAGATCCAGACTTCATCCGCTGACAACTTCATCACGCAGATCTACGTCGGGCGCAAGTTCGACAAGAGCGGTACCGTACCGCATCTGGGCGCCGAGGTTCCGCGTTGGTACGGTGAGACCATCGGCTTCTGGGACGGCGACGCGCTGATCACCTGGACGTCGAACATCCAGGGCTGGATTGCCCACGGCGACTTCGAGTTCTCGAACAAGATGCAGACGATCGAGATCTACACGCCGAACCGCGATACGGCCGGGAAATTCATCGGGCTGCATCACGAGTCGATCTTCTACGATCCGGAGGCGCTGGTGCAGCCGATCCGCATCGTGCGCAATCTCATCAAGGCCAGCGACTTCGACCAGGGGGACCCGTTCGTCTACACGCAGTGTCTGCAGACGATCTATCCCATCAAGGGTGTCGCTACGCCGGTCGCGCCTCCCAAGATCATCGACTACGAAGTGCTCGACATGTACAACCGGCCGTGGGCCCAGATCTGGGAAAAGTATTGGGAAAAAGGCATGCAGCGCCCCGAGCACGAGGACATCTTCACGTTCAAATAGCGATCCGACCTCAGGGCTGGTGCACGCTCTCCGCCGTCCGCATTTTCAGATCCCGCATCGTACATTGCCTGCGGAGTTGCCTCGCACCCTCCGTCTCGTATTTCCAGATTTCACGCAACATTGTTGCGCGCTCGAGGCCTCTGGGGCCTGCAATTGAGACAATCTGCCTCGGTCTCCCGAGTAGCCTTCTGTCATGCAGGTCGCCCGGGGTTTCAGCCGAGTCGTACCCGGCGTCGCCGTGGCTATCGCGTTGG
>Ga0070680_100000676_pt1 | contig 23705 bp, 21 predicted proteins | sample KBSC73BmetaG_FD_64672 | JGI IMG/M metagenome (GOLD analysis project Ga0070680, IMG submission 64672) | Corn rhizosphere microbial communities from Kellogg Biological Station, Michigan, USA - KBS C7-3B metaG | ecosystem: Host-associated > Plants > Roots > Rhizosphere | place: USA: Michigan...
CGAGTTGAGCAGCCCGTTCTCCACGTAGAACACCGGAGCCTCGGCCGTCCCCAGGTGTTGCGCTGCCAGTGACTCGACGGCGACGGGCACGACGGGCGCCGTGATCTCGATACGAAGCGTAGGCCAGGCCTGCGCGCGCCGGTGCTCGCGCAGGCTGCAGACGACGAGACCCGGCCCAACACGCCGACGCAACCGCTGTCGGATCCTGTCGGACCACTGTCGTACGGGCTCGCTCTCCTGTCCTGACGGCAGGCTCAGCAGCTCATCCGAAGCCTCTTTCCAGCGCCCCTGCTTCTCCAGTACACGCGCGGCGCGAAGCTGCGCGTGCGGCTCCTTGCAGAGGCGATATGCAGCAAGCGCTAGCGCCCACTGCCCTGTCTGCTCCAGCCGGTGCGCCGTCTGCATCAAGAGGCGTACGCGCCGCGATTCGATCCACTCGCAATCCGGAAGAGCCGGCGGAATCAGCGCCAACACGCCCTCGGGGGGAGCGCCGTCGTGCAGCCGCTTGCGGCACTCGTACAGCGAGTAGAACTGATCGATTTCCGCCCGCGTGCGAAACGCACGCGCGTGCTGATCGATGGCGACGCTTTCGTAACGAAAGATGCCGAGGTCCGTCAGGACGAGCTCCGACCAGTGCTGGCGGAAGTTGCCGAAGAACACGATGCGCAGGCGCTCGCACAAGCCGGCGACGCTCAGACGGAACACCGTGCCATCGGCGCACGCCAGCGACAATGCGTGTCCGGCATGGCGCGTCGCCTGCAGATACTGCATGAGCTGCGGCTTGGATGAGCGGCGCAGGGGGACTGGAACGTCAAAGAGGTCCGCCAGCTCCGCTTTGGTGAACAGCCGCTGCCACTCCGCCCACTCGAGGCAAGGCCGTGGTTCCACCCATCCCGCTGTGATGAGCGCTGCTGCAGCCGCGCGCGGACAACCGATTTCGGCATACCTCAGGCGGCTGCTGCGGAATACATCGCCACGGCGCGTGATCATGCGGACCAGCACAGCGGCCGATGGGAGCGGCAGGTCCCCCAATCGCTCAGCGAACCCGCGCTCCTCGGGGCTCAGAAGATCCTCGTACCGCTCACGCAGCCAAGCGAGCACCCTGCGAAAGTTCTGCAGGTAATAGAAGCGGTGGTCGGCCTCTGGCATCTGCCAAGCCTAGGAGGCGCGCCGGCGAGCGTCCATCCAGCAAGGCACCCCGCTCGGTACTGTATGGCCCGGCGCGGAAGCCTTATGCTTCCTCAGTGAGTCAGTCTGAAAGCAGGAGTACGGATGCGTCTGGAGGCAATCTCGGTGGGCCGGGATCCACCGCGCGAAGTGAACGTCGTGGTCGAGGTGCCCGTCGGCGGTGAGCCCATCAAGTACGAGATGGACAAGGCCGCGGGGGCGCTGATCGTCGATCGGTTCCTCTACACGGCGATGCGCTATCCGGGAAACTACGGTTTCATACCGCACACCCTCTCCGATGACGGGGATCCGTGCGATGTGCTGATCGCGAACCAGCGCGGGGTCGTTCCGGGAGCGGTGCTGGCCGTGCGTCCGGTCGGGGTCCTCAAGATGCAGGACGAAAGCGGCGGCGATGAGAAGATCATCGCCGTGCCCGTCCCCCGGCTCAGCCGGCGCTATGAGTCGGTGCACAACTACACCGACCTGCCGGAGATCACCTTGAGCCAGGTGCAGCACTTCTTCGAGCACTACAAGGACCTCGAGTCCACCAAGTGGGTCAAAGTCGTCGGCTGGGGCGATGCCCTGGAGGCGCAGGAATTCATCCTGCGTGCGATCGATCGGGCCAAGGCAGCGCCGCAGAAGTAGCGCTGTCACCGTTGCTTGCTAGCGTACGAGGCCCCTGGAGAGGTGCGACGCACCTAGGAGACGAACATGGTGAAGCGAGTAGCGGATGCACAGTGGCAGGGCGACCTGCAGAGCGGCTCCGGTTCCGTGGCGCTCGGAAGCGGCGCCTTCAAGGGCCCCTATTCCTACAAATCGCGCTTCGAGGAGGGTAGCGGCACCAATCCCGAGGAGCTGCTGGGGGCCGCTCACGCCGCCTGCTACTCCATGGCGCTCGCGTTCGCGCTGGCCCAGGCAGGCCACCCGGCGACGCAGGTGCATACCAAGGCCACGGTGAATTTCGGTCCCGTATCCGGAGGCTTCGCGATTTCCCGGATCGACCTGCAGACCGAGGGCAAGGTACCGGGGATCGATGCGGCGACGTTTCAGAAGTTCGCCGGCGAAGCCAAGGTGCAGTGCCCCCTGTCGAAGGCGCTCGCTTCGGTCGAGATCACGCTCGCAGCCGAGTTGGCGTAAACGGGGCCGTCCGTGCGGCGCGGCCGATCCGGCCGGCCCGTCATTGTGGCAGTGGCGGGTCGGCCAGACTGCGGCCGCCCTTGCGGCGGTGACTTGCCGACTAGACCTGCGCCGCGCTCTGCGAGGCGGCGCGCTCCGCAAGAGCGCGGTGTACGAATGACACGCAGATCGACCCCTCGCCAACCGCAGAGGCCACTCGTTTGACGCTGCCCGAGCGGACGTCACCCGCGGCGAATACTCCTGGGATGCTGGTCTCGAGCAGGTCGGGTGTGCGCGGCAGTGGCCAGCGCGCACCTGCAATCTCCGCCGCGCTCAGGGCCGAGCCCGTCTTGACGAACCCACGGTCATCGAGGACGACGCAGCCCGCGAGCCACTGAGTGTGCGGGAGCGCGCCGGTCATCATGAAAACATGTTTGATCGCGTGCGTTTCGGTGCTCCCGCCGCGCCGGCGCCATGTGATCCTTTCAAGGTGCTCGGGTCCTTCCAGCGCTGTGAGCTCGGTGCTCGCATGCAGCGTGATCTGAGCGCTGTCGTCGATGCGGCGGATCAGGTAGCGGGACATGCTCTCGGCCAGGCCATCCGAGCGCACCAGAAGATGAACGTGGCGGCAGGAGTTGGATAAGAACACGGCGGCCTGTCCGGCGGAATTGCCACCCCCGACGATGGCGATCTCCTGGCCCTCGCACAGCTTCGCCTCCAGGTGCGTCGCCGCGTAATGCACGCCGGAGCCCACGAAGCGCGGCAGCTCTGGAACGTCGAGCGGCCGATACTGCGCGCCCGAGGCAATGAGGATGGTCCGCGTGCGCACCGAGGACCCATCCTCGAACTCGACGCAATAGGGCCATTCATCGCAACGCAAGCGGACGGCGCGCCACGCCACGCTCAACCGGGACCCGAACTTCTGAGCCTGCGCCAGCGCACGCCCGGCGAGCGCCTGACCCGAGATGCCCGTCGGGAAGCCCAGGTAGTTCTCGATGCGTGAGCTCGTCCCTGCCTGACCGCCAGGGGCGATCGTCTCGACGATCCGCACGTCGAGCCCCTCGGATGCGGCGTACACGGCGGCGGCCAGCCCCGCAGGGCCCGCACCGACAATGAGCAGATCGAGGACCTCGTCAGGCTCGGCCGGCGGATTCAAACCCAGGTACTCGGCGACCTGGCGGTTGCTCGGGTTCTTGCAGATGTGCCTGCCGCGCCAGATGACCACCGGAGTGTCCTCGGGGCGTATGGCGAAGCGCTCGAGGATGCCATGCACATCCGGATCGCTCTCGATGTCCACATTGAAGAACGGATAGCCATTACGACCGAGAAACTCGCGCAAGCGCAGCGTATCGGGCGAATAGCTCGAGCCGATCAGCATGACATCGCCGTGACCGCTCGCCAGCAGCCCCATGCGGCGCAGGATGAAGGCGCGCATGAACAGCTCGCTGAGCTCCGCATCCGTCTGAACGATCGAGCGCAGCTGCTCGATCTCGACGGCCACCACGGCGCCGGGCTCCTTCACCCTTATCCGCGCCAATCCCGAGCTCCCCCGCAGAGCGCTCAGCTCACCGGTGAAGTCCCCGGCCGACAGCACCGTCATCGGCTCGTACTCCGATGAGCTCGGGGTGTCTACCTCCAGGCTGCCCGAAACGACGACGAAGAATTCGCGAGGCCGGTCGCCAACGCCCTGCAGGATCTCCCCGGCCTGGGTCTGCGCCTGCCGGCCATGACTCTGCAGGCGTGCGATCTGCTGCGCCGTGAGCTTGGGAAACATCTGCGCACGGCGCGTCTCCAGGATCGGATTGGTCAAGAGGCCCCCGCTCGAGTCACACTGCCGGCGACCGGCGCCGGAAAGCGACTATACGCTTGCACGCCCTCCTCAGGTCGGGCCGCAGCCCGCTCCGAATCGCAGTGCTCGAGCGAGCGTGAGCGTCAGCGAGTGCGGCGAGCGGCGGCGCTTGCCGCGGCGCTCATTTCCAAGCCTTGCCCGTCACCGGGTGAGCGTAGTGGAACGGCACCACACGGGTGTGCGGCCAGGTTTGCGGAACCGCCGGCAACAACTCATCCGGTCCGTGCGGATCTTCCGGAAACAGCCGTGTCAGGGACGGCAGGTGCACGCCGCTGTTGGCCCACCCCGGGCCGTAGTCGGCCTGCCACAGCATGTTGTAGTTGAGCAGCTTGATCTTCCACACCCCCCGGTCCTTCACATAGAGGTTCTCGTAGATGCCCCCCTCCCAGCACTGCGCGGGGAAGTTGTTGCCGACGCGCTCCTGCTTGCTCTGGTGCTGGCCCGCCATCAGCAGCGCGCGAAAGCGGCCCTTGGCGCTCTTGCCGTCGTCGGCGACATCGACGATGTCCTGCAGCTGCAGATGATCGAGCAGGAAGCCGTGGACCGGGCCGTTGTGCCCGTTGGTGAACAGGTTGCGGAACCAGTCGCAGTAGAGACGGCGCGCGCCAGCCTTGCCCTTGTAGATTCCGTTCAGGAAGCGCACCTGGGCGTCCTCGGCAAACAGCTCGCACGCTTCATCGTACAGGCACATGTCGATGTAGTAGCCGTACTTGAAATGCAACGTGCGCACGGCATGCACGTCCTCGAGCCTGGCAAGCCTGCGTTCCATCTGCTCCAGACGGCGCGCCGCTCCGGCGGAGCCGGTTTGCGCGGCGCCCGCGGCCGGAGTGCGGTTTGCAGCGCGCCGGGTGCGTCCGGGGGACCTGCTGGAGCTCGGGCGGCTGGCGGGTTTCTTCTTCGCTTTGGCCATGGACATCTCCTGCGCTCTGGATCCGCAGATTGTAGCGTCGCACTGCCCGAGCGCACGCTCTCGGCGACGTCCCGACCGCAACGTAGTAGTCTTCCAACCAGCTTCGTGGCTGCAGGAGTCGCCCCTGAGCCCCCCAACCTTCCCCAGCGCTGCATCTCCGGAGGAAAGCACCGGTACGCTCGAGCGCCAGCTCCTGGCGCTGCGCGCCAGCGAAGAGCGCCTGCGGCAGACGTTCAATCAAGCCGCCGTCGGCATCGCGGTGGTGGATCTCAGCTACCGCTTCGTCGATGCCAATCAACAGATGCTGAGCATGCTCGGTTACACGCTGGAGGAATTCCGCGAGCTCACCGTCATCGAAGTCACTCATCCGGCGTACCAGCGCACGACGCAGGAGCAGGTGCGTCGCATGATCTCCGGAGAGACCTCCAGCTATGTTCACGAGAAGCTCTATCTGCGCAAGGACGGGACGAGTGTCTGGAGCCGCACGCGCGTCACGCTCTTGAGGAATGCGGCGGGCGAGCCGCACCTGATGGTCGGGACCATCGAGGACATCACCGACCGCAAGCTCGCGGATGATGCGTTGCGCGAGGAACGACGCATCCTCGAAGCTCTGAACGCCACCGGCGCTTCGATCGCTGCGCAGCTGGATCTGCAGGCGCTCGTGCAGACCGTCACGGACGCGGGCACACAGATCACCGGAGCCCGGTTCGGCGCATTCTTCTACAACGTCATCAACGCCGCCGGAGAGAGCTTCCGGCTGTATTGCCTCTCCGGAGCACCTCGGGAGGCGTTCGAGAAATTCGGCATCCTGCGCAACACGGCGCTGTTCAACGCGACTTTTCGAGGCGAGGGCGTGGTGCGCTCCGCCGACATCACGAAGGACCCGCGCTATGGGTTGATGACGCCGCACAACGGCATGCCCGAGGGCCATCTGCGGGTGTGCAGCTACCTGGCCGCACCGGTGATTTCACGCTCCGGCGAAGTCATCGGAGGACTGTTCTTCGGCCACCCCGATGTCGGTGTCTTCACTCCACGGACCGAGCAGTTGATCGCTGCAGTCGCCACTCAGGCGGCCACTGCCATCGACAACGCGCGACTCTACGATGCCGCGCAACGCGAGATCGCCAGCAGAGAACGTGCGGAGGCTGCCTTGCGCGAAGCTGACCGGCGCAAGGACGAATTCCTGGCAACACTGGCGCACGAGTTGCGCAACCCGCTTGCGCCGATCCGGCAGGCCGCGCTCATCTCCCAATCCCCCACCGCAACGGAAGCCCAGAAGCGTTGGAGCCACGACGTCATCAGCCGGCAGGTGCAGCACATGTCGCTGCTGCTCGATGACCTGCTCGATGTATCGCGCATCACTCGCGGCACGCTCGAGCTTCGTCGGCAGCCTACCGAGCTGGCAGCGATAGTGGAGGCCGCGGTGGAAACCGCCCGCCCCGCGATCGACGCCAAGCGACACGAGTTGCTCGTGGACATCCCATCCGCGGCGGTACGTTTCTCGGCCGATCCTTTGCGCCTCGCGCAGGTGTTGTCCAATCTGCTCACCAACGCCGCCAAGTACACCGACCCGGAAGGGCAGATTCGGGTCGGCGCGGGAGTGAGCGCAGGCACTCTCACGGTCAGCGTCACCGACAGCGGCATCGGCATTCCTCCGCAGGATATCGCCGGCGTCTTCGCGATGTTCTCCCAGGTGAAATCGACTCAGGACCGCTCCGAGGGTGGCCTGGGAATCGGGCTGGCTCTCGCCAAGGGCCTGGTGGAGCTGCACAACGGCACGCTCGAAGCCCACAGCCGCGGAGTCGGCTTCGGTAGCGAGTTCATCGTCCGCCTGCCCTTGACTCACGCCGACCGGCAATCGAGCCAGCCTGCGAGCGAGCAACACGGCCCGCGGTCCTCCAGCCGGCGGGTGCTGATCGCGGACGACAACCGCGACGCCGCCGAGAGTCTGGCAGTGTTGCTGCGGATGGATGGCCACGAAGTGACGCTCGCCTACGACGGGCCGCAGGCGCTGGCCGTGCTCGCGCACGCACGCCCCGAAGTAGCCCTGCTGGATATCGGCATGCCGGGACTGAACGGCTACGAGGTCGCGCGGCGGGTGCGGCACGGCCCCCTGGGCCATGCGGTCACGCTGATCGCCGTGACCGGCTGGGGTCAGGACCGGGACAAGGCCCAGGCGCGCGAAGCCGGATTCGACCATCATTTCACCAAGCCGGTGGATCCGGTGCGCCTGAGCGAGTTGCTGCGCACCGAGCAGCTGTAGCCGCGCGCCGGGCTCGATTTCTGCTGATTCTGCCTCCCGCGGAGCGTTCAGCGTGAGGGGAACGGTGCGCTCTGGCCGACCTCTTCGCCCAACAGGTGCAGCAACTCCCGCGCGATGCGCGCCAACCCATGCTCCATGGCATTCCTGTCCGCTTCGTCCAGCTCGGAAACGAGCGTCGCGGTGAATTTCGTCCAATAGGGATGGAATTTCGCGTAGTGCGCTTCACCCTCGGCGGTGAGCGAGAACTGCGGCGACCGCCGGTCCTGCGGGTTCTCGCGTCGCTGCACCAGACCGCGCCGCGCCAGCGTTGCCGCCGAGCGGCTCACTTCGGCCGGGTCCACGCACGCCTGGCGCGCCATCTTGCGAACCGAGCCGTGCTTCAACATGGCCAGCTGCGCGACCACGCGCCACTCAGGGATCGAGAGCTGGGCCTTCTCCGCAAGCAGCTTTTCGATGTAGCGGTCGATCAGCTTCGCCACCAGAATCAGCCGCAGCGGCAGGTAGGCTCGGCCACCGAGCTTCCACACGGCATTGAGGGTGCCCAGATCGACCTCATCGCGGCGCGTGCGGCTGCGAGATCGGATGCGGCGTACCGCGGCGCGTTTCATTTGCATCGGCTTTCATTCCGCGACGGAGACGGTCGTGGCCAACTAGTGTAATGTGTCTATGACAACGTGAGAGGCTCCCATGGGAAACAAACCGGACCTCACTCGCGGTATCGCCTTCCGCGACTTGCCCGATGGCGGCAGGATTCTGGGAACGGTCGGAGAAGATGAGGTCATCGTGCTCCGGCGCGGTGATGCAGTGTTCGCCTGCGGCGCCTACTGCACCCACTATCACGGTGCCCTCATGGACGGACTCGCCACCGATGAGACGTTGCGGTGTCCCCTGCACCACGCCTGTTTCAGCATCCGCACCGGCGAGGCGCTGCGCGCGCCGGCGCTGGACCCGATTCAATGCTGGCGCGTAGAGCGAGTCGGGGACAGCGTGTTCGTCCGCGAGAAGCTGCCCTCACCCGCCGCGCCGACTGCGGCGCCCGCCGCCGGCAAGTCCGGGCTGCGCTCCGTCGTCATCGTCGGCGGAGGTGCGGCTGGCCTGGCAGCGGCGGAAATGCTGCGCCGGGAGGGCTACGCCGGTGAGCTGACGCTCATCAGCGCAGAAGACTCCCCGCCCTGCGATCGACCCAACCTCTCGAAGGACTTCCTCGCCGGCACCGCGCCGGAGGAATGGATGCCGCTGCGCCCGCCGGAGTTCTACACACAGCAGCGCATCCAGCTGCTGCTCAACACTCGGGTCGCTGCCCTCGAAAGTCGTCGCCTGAAGCTCGAAGACGGGCGGGAGCTGCCGTTCGATGCGTTGCTGCTGGCCACGGGAGCCGAGCCGATCAGGCTGGAGGTGCCCGGAGCCTCCGCATCCACGGTGTGTTATCTGCGCTCCTTCGCCGACAGCCGCGCGATCGTCGCGAAAGCGACGAATGCTCGGAGTGCCGTGGTCGTCGGTGCCAGCTTCATCGGCCTGGAAGTCGCGGCCTCGCTGCGCGAGCGCTCGCTCGAGGTCCATGTCGTGGCCCCCGAGAACGTCCCCATGCTGCGGACGCTCGGAGCCGAGGCCGGACGCTGGGTGCAGTCCCTGCACGAGTCGCACGGAGTGAAGTTCCACCTGGGCAAGACGCTCCAGCGCATGGACGGCCGGCGCGCGACGCTCAGTGACGGGACGGTACTGGAGGCGGACTTCGTGGTGCTCGGCGTGGGCGTCAGACCGTCGCTGTCGCTGGCCTCCTCGGCCGGCCTGGCAGTCGATCGCGGCGTCCTCGTCAACGAGTACCTGGAAACCTCTGCTCCCGGTATATACGCGGCCGGCGACATCGCGCGCTGGCCCGACCCCCACTCCGGGGAGCGCATCCGTGTCGAGCACTGGGTCGTCGCCGAACGGCAGGGTCAGGTCGCGGCGCGCAACATCCTCGGCCGGCGCGAGAAGTTCACCGCGGTACCGTTCTTCTGGTGCCAGTACTACGATGTCGCCGTTCGCTATCTGGGTCACGCCGAGCAGTGGGACTCGATCGAGGTCGAGGGCTCACTCGATGACCGCGACTGCACGCTGACCTACCTCCGTGGCGGCAAGCGCCTCGCGGTCGCGACCGTGCAGCGCGATCTGCAGAACCTGCAGGCGGAGTTGGATTTCGAGGCCGCGACCGCCGGAGCTGGCTGAGGGAACTGCCGAAAAGGGGGCATGAGAATGAGCGATGCGCCGATCGTGACGCTGGTTGCCGGTGGCACCGGCGGCCTGGGACGAGCCGTGAGCCAGGCATTCCTGGGCGCCGGAGCCAGCGTCGCCGTGACCTACCGCAAGCGAGCCGAATTCGAGGAGCTGCGCCGCCTGGCCGGAGCGGATGCGGCCCGTCTCTCAGGACACGAAAGCGACGTGACCGACGACGCCTCGGCGCGCTCTCTGGTGGACAGCGTCGTCCGGGAACAGGGCCGCTTGGATGCGCTGGTCAACACGGTAGGCGGTTACGGCGGCGGCCAGAAGCTCTGGGAAATCGACCGCAGTCTGCTGGAGCGAATGCTGGCCCTGAATCTGTACTCGGGATTCTCTCTGGCACGCGCCGCGGTGCCGGTGATGCTCAAACAACGTCACGGCAGCATCGTCAACGTCGCCGCGCAAGCGGCGTTCACCCACCCCGCGGGTGCGGCGGCATACGCAGCCTCGAAAGCCGCGGCCGTGGCGCTCATCGGCTCGCTCGCTGCTGAAGTAGCCGGTACCGGCGTGAGAATCAACTCCATCGTCCCGAGCATCTTCGACACCGAGGCCAACCGCAGAGACATGCCGCACGCCGACTTCTCGAAGTGGCCCAAACCGCAGGACGTCGCGCGCGTGGTCCTGTTTCTGTGTAGCGACGCCGCCAAGTCCATTCACGGGGCGGCGATCCCCGTAGATGCGTATTGATGACGCGCGCGCGGCCGCTGTTGGCAGGCGTCGAGCTCGGGGGATCGAAATGCGTCTGCATCCTCGGAACCGCACCCCGGGATATCCGGGCGCAGGTTCGTCTGCCGACGACCGACAGCGCGGCGACGCTCGCCAGGATCGCAGAGGTGCTCGATTCCTGGCAGCAGACAGCGACGCCTCCCGAGGCCATCGGCATCGCCTGCTTCGGTCCCCTGGATCTGCGAGGCAGCTCCCGCACCTTCGGTCACATCGTTTCCACGGTGAAGCCGGGATGGGACGGAGCAGATGTTTTCGGACGGCTCTCGCAACGGCGCGGCGTGCCCGTCAGCATTGACACGGATGTCAACGCTGCGGCACTCGCCGAGGGCCGTTGGGGCGCGGCGCGCGGCCTCCAGGACTTTGCATATGTGACGGTGGGCACCGGAGTCGGAGTCGGGCTCATCGTGGCCGGTGAAACGGTCTTCGGCTGCAACCACAGTGAGCTGGGACATGTGCGCATCGCCCGGCACGCCGGCGATGTCTGGCCGGGACATTGCCCGTTTCATGGGGATTGCGTCGAGGGCCTCGCCTCGGGCCCCGCGATCGCCGCGCGCACTGGCATCGCGCCGGACGAGATCGCCGCCGACAATCCCGTGTGGGAGCTGGTCGCCCACGCGCTGGCGCAGCTCACGCACACACTGGTCCTCGCCACTGCACCGCGACGCATCCTGATCGGCGGAGGAGTTGTTGACGGGCGCCCGGAGCTTTTCGTTCGCATGCGCAAGCATCTGCGCGAGAGTCTCAACGGGTACCTGCGCATCGAGGAGCTCGACAGCGGAATTCGCGAGTACATTGCGCCCCCCGGTCTTGGCGCACTCGCAGGACCGCTCGGCGCGCTGGCGCTGGCTGCTGACGCCGCCCCTGGCGGATCTGGAGGCTCATGAAAGCGTTCGCGCCGCATCACCTCCGGCTCTACGGCTCCATACTGGCCGGCGTGCTGCTGTTCTTCGTGCTCCCGGGGCACTGGCCCCCGATGAGCCGCATTCTGGTGGCCTGGAACGGCGCCGTGCTGCTATTTCTCGCGCTCGTGTACTCCTGGATGTCAGGACTCACTGCCAAGCAGATTTGCGCCAAATACGTCGAGGAAGATGCCACCGCGCCGCTCATCCTGGTCGGGGCAATCGTCGCCGCGGTTCTCAGCCTGGTTGCGATCGTGACCCTGCTGTCGGGCATCAAGGAATTCACCGGTCTCACGCGAACGGCCCACCTCGCGCTGTCCGCACTCACCATCGTCACATCGTGGACCCTGGTGCCGACGATGTTCACCCTGCACTATGCGGACATGTTCTACAGCGTGCCGGCGGGCCACCGTCCGCTGATCTTTCCCTCCAGTCCCGACCCGGTGTTCTGGGACTTCGCTTATTTTTCGTTCACCATCGCCGCGGCCTGCCAGACCTCCGACGTTACCACCTGTGGGGTCGCGATGCGCAAGGTCGCGCTGGCGCACACCCTCATCGCCTTTCTGTTCAACGCCGCAATTCTGGGATTCGCCGTCAACATCACCGCCGGGCTGATCGGCGGCGGGTGAATCAGGTGCCGTCGTCCTTTGCAGCGAGCGCCTCCTTGCGACCGGCAGTGACCTGGATGGCCTTGCCATCGTCGGTCGTCGGTCGCACGACCTCCTTGACCGACAGCTCACCGCTCAGCAGCAGGCACAGCCCTGCGACGTCGCCCTGAATGACACCCCAGCGGGCGCCCGTGCACTGCTGTTCCCGGACACAGGTGTCCCAGCAGTACTGCAGCGAGGGCAGGCCCAGCTTCTTGTAGATCTTGCCGCTGACATCCTTGCCCTGGATGACGACCATCCTGAATCGCTGGGCCTGCGCGGGCGCCTGGACTGCCCGCACATAGGGCTGGAGCCTCGGTGGGGTCACGAGGCCTGGGGGCATCGCATACGCACCCGCGCCGGCGAGGGCCCACAGGAAGGCCACGGCGAAGGACAGCCCGGTTTTGCTGATGCTGACCATTGCGTGGCAAGAGTACCCCTTGCACGGGCCAATCGCGAGTGATAGACCGCTGCAACGCTCACAAGCGCGCTTACCTGGAGAAACTCCGATGGCGATACTCGGCCCGTACGGCTTCGTGCTCGAGGTCCCGGATCTCGAAACGGGCATCCGGTTCTACACCGACGCAGGACTCAACGCCCAGAGGGACGGTAACGTCGTGCGCTTCCGCTGCGACGGACAGGATCGCGATTGCATCACGCTGCTCGGGGGTTCACCGCGCAAACGCATTCACCATCTGATCCTACGCGCGGACCCGCAGCAACTCGGCGCAGTTCGTAACGCCGTCCCTGACCTGGGAGGCAAGGTGATCGAGGCGCCGCCAGGCTTCCCCAGCTCCGGCCTGTGGGTGCAGGACCCACACGGGCTGCGCATCCATCTGTACGACGCGCCGCCGGAGAAGCCACAGCCTGCCGGCGAGCCATTCGAGATCAATGGTCCGGGCCGCGTGATTCGCAAGGATCGGCGCGCCATTCCGGCCAAAGCCACCATCGGACCGATCCGGCCGATGCGCCTGGGGCACATTCTGTTGTTCACCCCTGACGTTCTGCGCAGCGTGGAGTTTTTCTCGCGCGCGCTCGGCATGGGGCTCGCGGACCGCTCGCAGGATGTGGTCGCGTTCATGTGCGCACGCCGCGACAGCGACCACCATGTCGTGGCATTCGCGAAGTCCGACGCCATCGGCTTCCATCACGGCAGCTTCCAGGTGAGAACGCCGGATGAGGTCGGCCTGGGCGGTCGACGCCTGGTGCAGAAGGGCAACCCGGTCAGCTGGGGCTTCGGGCGCCACACCATCGGGTCCAACTTCTTCCACTACATCCAGGATCCCTGGGGAAGCTGGTTCGAGTACTACTCGGACATCGACCACATTGCCGACTACTCGAAGTGGGAGCCGATGAACTATCCGATCGAGGACTCGCTGGAGAACTGGGGCCCGGACCTCCCCGGGGACTTTGCACGCAACTTCGAATCGACGCCCCAAGCCTTTGCCCGCACCTAATCGAGCGCTGATCCGGATGCGCCGCCGGTCCTTCCTGAGTCTTCTCGCTGTCTTTCCCGCGGGTCTCGCCCTTGGCCAGCCCGCCCAACACCCGAGGCCGCAGCCCATGAACATCCTGTTGGTCGGTGCGAACGGCATGATCGGATCGCGCATCCTCGCGGAGGCCACCTCACGTGGTCACCATGTCATCGCGACGTCGCGGCATCCGGAGAAGATTTCGGCGGGACCCAACGTCCAGGCGGCGAAGCTCGACGCTACGGATCGCAACGCTTTTATCGCTCTCGCCCGTAAGGCCGACGTCATCGTGATGGCGACGAGTCCTCGCGGCGGCGGCGATCCGGTGCAGGAAGCCAAGGCTGTCGGTGACGCGGCGATCGCTGTCGCTCACGCCACAGGCAAACGCCTCGTGGTCGTCGGCGGCGCAGGCAGCCTCAAGTTGCCCGACGGCCGCATGGTCGTTGACACGTTACCGGCCGCCTATCGCGGCGAAGCATCCGGCATGCGCGCTGTACTCGACTCGCTCAAGGCGAGCGACGTGGACTGGACCTTCTTCAGCCCCGCGATGACCATCAGACCCGGTACGAGAACGGGAAAGTATCGTCTGGGCACCACGACGGTCCTCAGCGATGCGAAGGGCGAGAGCCGTATCAGCGCCGAGGACTTTGCGGACGCGCTCGTCAACGAGTTGGAGAAGCCCGCGCACCGGCGCGCGCAGATGACCATCGCGTACTGACGTTGGGTTCGCCGCCGCCGCACGGGCTCACCCCGCCGCACTGGCTGATCCCACCGCACGGGCTGACCCCGCCGCACGGGCTGACCCCGCCGCACGGATTGATGCTCGCGCCGTCGCACGGGCTGACACTCGGCGCAGGCGCACCGGCTGTCAGCGCCTCCGGCGGGGCTACGCGGCGGCCGCCTGCGGCTGCACGTTCTCTCCGCCGAGGGACTGCACCAGGTCATCCAGGAGCTTCGCCAGCTCACCGCACATCACCGTGAAGTCGATGTCGAACTGCTCGGCCGCCTCGATCTCCGACTCCTCAGCGACCTCCCGGGCCATCTCCAGAAACTCCAGGCGCTTGATCTGCAGCTTCTCGGTGAGAACGAACGCGATACGGTCGTTCCACGTGAGCCCGAGCCGCGTGGGGTACTTGCCGGCCGACAAATGGGAGCGGATCTCCGCACCTTCCAGCGGATGGCGCGTATAGCGGATCATCGCCTTCGACTTGTCCGCGCTCTGCAGCTCCAGGTCCTGGTCGATCGAGAACCGGCCGGGTGCCTCCCCGTGAGTGAGCCACGCCGCCATCGAAGTGTGCGGCGTGCGCTGTGTGTCCAGAACCTGCACGGCAAAGCTGTCCAGCGCATCCCGCAGAGCCTCGATGACCTCATCGGCTTTTCCCGGGCTCGCCGCATCGACGACGCACCAGCCGCCGGCCGGATCGATCCAGGCGCGAGTGATGCGCCGGCGGGTGAAGGCGCGTGCCCGCAGCTCCTCGGTGACCCTCATCTTCAGCTCGCGCATCTGCCGCCGTCCGACCGGAAACCCCTGCGATTGCGCCAGGGTCTCCGCCCTGGCGGCCGCCTCCTGGCGGATGATGGAGGCCGGCAGGAGCTTCTGATTCACGCCCAGCGCAACCAGGAGCTGCTGATTGACCGTGTGCACCAGCCGGCCGGGCTGCGCCGGCGCCACCCAACCCCGGCTGAGCATTTCGAATGGGCTGCACGGTTGCAGAGCGTGCCTCTCGAGGCAGGCTTCGAGCTCGGCGGCCGACAGGCCCCAGCCCGCGGGCAATCGGTAGACGATGAGATTCTTGAACCACATGAGCAGGCCCGGATAAAAAAGCGCGCAGTATATCGGTGGACACGCGCAGGCGCGGCCGGTTTCGAGGGTGCAGGCTCCAGATCCGTCAGCTGCCGGGCGCGCGTGCCTTCTCCGGCAAGGCGACCGAGAACTCCAGGACTTCCTGGCCGTCCTCACGCTCGACGTTGACCTGCACGGCCGCCGGATCCACGTTGACGTACTTGCGAATCACTTCGAGGAGCTCACGTCTGAGCAGCGGCAGATAGTCCGGGCCACCGCGGGCGCTGCGCTCCTGCTGCACGATGATGCGCAGGCGTTCTCGGGCAATGTTGGCTGACGAGGGGGTTCTGCGGAACAACGCGAGTAACCCCATATCAACCTCCAAAAATGCGTGCGAAGAACCCTTTCTTCGGCTCCGTCACGAAGCGCAACGGAACCGTCTCGCCGAGCAGCCGCGCGACCGCGTCCTCGTAGGCGAGTGAGGCGTCGCTCTCCGCATTGAGAATGACGGGCACACCGGCGTTGGACGCCGACAGCACGTCCACCGACTCGGGCACGACGCCCACGACGTCCAGGCCGAGTATCTCCTTGACGTCATCGACGCTCATCATCTCGCCGGTGGCGACACGGCGCGGACTGTAGCGCGTTAGCAGGAGATGTTCCTTGACGCCGCCGTTGCCCTGCTCGGCTCGCTGAGTCTTGCTGGCGAGCAGGCCAAGGATACGGTCCGAGTCCCGCACCGAGGACACCTCGGGGTTGACCACGACTACGGCGCGATCGGCGAAGTACATCGCCAGATGGGCACCCTTCTCGATGCCGGCCGGCGAGTCGCAGATGATGAAGTCGAAACCGTCAGCCGTGAGGTCATCGAGCACCTTGCGCACGCCCTCCGAGGACAGAGCATCCTTGTCGCGCGTCTGCGAGGCCGCGAGCACGTACAGGGATTCGATGCGCTTGTCCTTGATGAGCGCCTGCTTGAGCGTGCATTCGCCCTGGATCACGTTCACGAAGTCGTACACGACCCGGCGCTCGCAGCCCATGATGAGGTCCAGGTTGCGCAGCCCGATGTCGAAGTCGATGACGGCGACACGCTTGCCCCGCCGGGCAAGCCCACAGGCGATGCTGGCCGAGGTGGTCGTCTTGCCGACGCCGCCCTTGCCCGATGTGACCACGATGATCTCTGTCAATGGCGATCCTCCCCCCAGTGGTGGTGCGCGACGTGATCGGCGCCGGCGCGTGAAATGAATGCCCGCAGGCGCACGATCAGCGCGCCTCCTTCAGTGGCGACCGCAGACATCCGCAAAGCAAGGCCAGTCGCAAAGCTCAGCCGCCGATACGGGCAAAGTGCAGATCATCGCCCGCGAGCCAGGCCTGCACCGGTTTACCCGCCAGCTCCGGCGGAATGGTCTCGAACACGCGGAACACACCGGCGATCGAGACGAGCTCTGCGTTGAACTCCTGGCAGAACACGCGTGCCGCGGCGTCCCCGTGGGCGCCGGCCATTGCACGGCCGCGAAGCGACCCGTAGATGTGCACGCAGCCGTCGGCCATCACCTCCGCGCCCGCAGCCACTGTCGAGGTGACGATGAGGTCGCGATCACGGGCGTAGACGCGCTGCCCCGAGCGTACGGGCTGGTGGTGCATCAGCGTGGGAAGCGCCGGCTCTGCCACCGGGACGGGCGCCGCCTGTACGACGGGAACCGGTCTGTTGTGCGCCTTGTAAGGCGCGAACGTGGGCATCTCCAGCGCTTTTGCAAGCTCCTCGATTGCAGGACTTCCTTGCGCGAGGCCCACGGCCAGCATGCCAGCACGGCGCACCGTGTCGATCACTGCACGAGCTTCTGCGAGAGTCGGCTCCGCCGCGAGCGGATTCAGATCAAGGCAGACCGCAGTCCGCTGGAAAAACTGCGGCGCAGTCGCCGTGCGGCCCGTGAGCTCATCGAGGATGACGCCCGGATCGGTGCTGTGAATCCGAACCTGGAGCAGGCCAATCTGGCCGAAGCGGATCTCGATGGAATGCTCTGTGAAGGCATCGGCTGGTTTGTTCATCGCGAGATCGACTCGAGGGGAGCGCGAAGCGGCGCAGTCTACCGGGAGCGGGCTCGCGAATGCATGCTCTTTTGGGATCGCGCCCAGGCTTTGGGGCTTTTGGCAATCCCTCCCTCAGCAGAGAGCGCCCGCTCCGGCCGAGGCGCCGCCCCTCCATCGCGAGAGGGCCCGTTCGTCCATCGCCGGAGGCTGATGTTTGGCGTGGGCCCCACCTAAACTGCAACGCGCTGACAGACTTGAGAAAAGGTGCGACCCGAGTCGCGCTCGCAAACTGGAGGAGAGACCTATGGAAGTCCTGGAGCTCGAGATCGTGGCGACTGCCGCCCTGCTCGTGAGTCATCTCACGATCGTGGTGTGGAACCGGGTCACGCGCCACTCGCGACGCTGATCGATTGGCGAGAATCGGTGAAGGGATTTTCGCGGAAGTCAAGGCCCTCAGCCAGCCCACCGAGGTGGAGTGCTGAACCTGGCACTTGTGGTGGGGCGCTGGAGGGTGGGGAGCGAGCGATCTGCGAGCTAGCGGGTCGACCATGCGGCCGGCGAAAAAACGCCGGCCAATCACGGACCCCGGGCGATTTTTTCCAGTGATCTAGTCACTCTCGTGCGGAACTGACAGAGACTGCGCCGGTAGCATCAAGGTGGGCGAGTCATCGATCTCCAGCGCCGTCATTTCCCTCGTTTCCGCGCTCTCCCGGCGCGGCTCGAACGGCCGGTGCGACTGTAGCCTTTGCAGCGCAAGCTCCGCTTCCAGCGGTTCACTGAAATAGTATCCCTGCCCGAAGTCGCACCCCATCTCCTGGAGGGCATGCGCGGCCGCCTCGGTTTCGATGAGCTCGGCCACCGGCGTGAGCCGCAGGCTCCCGGCCATCTGCACCAGAGCCGCCATCATGCCGGTATTGGCCTGGTCCCCCGTGGTGCGATTCACGAACGGCCGCTCGATCTTCACAAAGTCGAAGGGAAACAACTGCAGATGGCTCAAGGATGAATAGCCGGTGCCGAAGTCATCGAGCATAAGCTGGATGCCCATGGCGTGCAGCCGCTCGAGTGTCTCGCGCGCCGCACCGACGTTGCTGATGAGGGCGGCCTCGGTGAGCTCGAACTTCAGCGCCCACGCGGGTGTCTGTGTCTCCTTCAACAGCGTGGCGATGTAGTCCGAGAGCCCTGGGTCGCGCAACGCGCTGGGCGCAAGATTCACGCTGATGAAGAACTTCTCCTCCGGCGGCAGGCGGCGGCGCCACTGCGCGACCACCTTGCAGGTCCGCAGGATCACCCAGCGCGTAATGGGCACCATCAGGCCGGCATCCTCGGCTATCCGCAGGAATTTCTCCGGTGCGAGCGTGCTTTCCACCGGGTGGCGCCAGCGCAGCAGCGCTTCCGCGCCCAGCATGCGGTACGTGCGCAGATTGACGATCGGCTGGAACAGCAGACGCAGCTCGCGCTTCTCCAGCGCCACGTGCAGATCGGCCTCCAGGCTGACCAGATCGGCGGTCTGTCCCGCCATGCTCGGGGAGTAGGCGACGATTTTCTCCGTGGCGCGGCGCTTGGCGACCGAGAGCGCGATGTCTGCCTCGCGGATGACGTCTTCGGCCCGCTGCTGTCCGGATTCGGCCGTCGTCACACCGATCGCCGCGGTGACACCCAGGCGATGACGGCGTAGCTCGAAGGGTGGATGCAATTCCTCCAGCAGCTGCGCGGCGATGCTCCTGGCGAGCTCCGCCGAGGGAATATCAAAGATCAGCACGGCGAACTGGTCGCCGCCCCAGCGCGCGAGCACGCACTCCAGGGTCGCCATCGTTTTCTCGAAACGGCGTGCCGCCTGCACCATCAGCTCATCTCCGGCGGTGTGCCCTAGCATGTCGTTGATCAGCTTGAATCGCGCAATATCCACTATGCAAACCGCGAGCCGCGTGCGCCGCTTGGTCCGCACGTCGCGCAACCCGCGATCCAGCTGGTCCATGAAATATCGCCTGTTCGGCAGGCCTGTGAACGCGTCATGGAAGCGCGCGTGGTCGAAAGTCTCCTGGAGCTGCAGCCGCTGCTGCATCTCCGTGGAGAGCTGGCGGTTGACGGCGTGAAAACGCCGCCGCGAGGTCGCCAACGCCCAGCGGGAACGTTGCAACGCGTGGCTCAGATCATGCACGCCGAAGGCCAGCAGCCACGCCAGGAACACCAGCAACCCGATGTCTGTGGCCAGCTCGGTGGCCGGGAACCAGCCGGCCCGCGGCCGCATCGCCAATTGCAGGTAGCTTCCCGCGACCGCGGGAACGTAACCGCTGGGAAACCGGATCCGAATGCTGACACTGTCGGCGAGCGGCTCGCTGCTGGAGCTGATGAAAATGCGGCTGCGAGCGCTACGCGGCTCGAGCTGTCCGAGCTCGAAGTCGTACCCCTGGTCGAGGAGGCGCGCGAGATGAGTGTCCGCCGTGAGCTCCTCGAGGTCGGCGTATGCCACTGCCCACCCCTGCCCCGATTGAGAGCCGAGGGGGACGCGCATGGCCAAAAGCCACTCGCTTCCCAAGCGCACGGGGCCGAGAACACTCACTGGAGGCGCCGGACGGATCGACTCCGCGGAAGCCCACTCGCTCGCCAGGCCGTTGGAGTCCTGGACTGCCGTGGACGGCGCCTTGCGGACCTTGTCATCCGCCGTCATCCAGAACACGGTACCGATCGGGTGCGGCGCCGCCGCAGTTGCGGAACGCGCGGCGGATGCCGGCGCCGTCGCGGTGTCGCCTCGCCCCGGCGCGGGGGCCGACGCGACGGCGCCGCCTCGCCCAGCAGCCTGCGCGGCATGCTCCGCGAGCTGGCGCAGCCTGGTCTCGATTTTCGCGACCAGCCCTGCTCCCACCGAAGCGGCCGTCGCGCGCGCCAAGGCGGCATGATGTTGAGCGCTCAGGTAGATCAAGCGGGAGCCGGTGATCAACACGACGGCGAGCACCACAGCGGTGAACACCCAACCGAGTCCCCGCTTCTGAAGCCCCGCCTCCATATCACCTGCCATTCAGACGTACTGTGTACGTCAGCGTCCCGGTCCAGCGCGTGCTGGGCGGCACGAAGGATGGCACTCCCAGCACGGTCGCGGGCCCGCCGGAGAGATGCTGATAGTCCGCGATCAAGGCCAGCTCGCTGCGCAACCCTGCGAAGCTCTTCGACAGGCCGACATAGCCTTCCTTCAGGTCGTGAGGAGGGAGCGTCGTCGGATGATTGAGCACCGAGGGTGAGGCCTGACCGACGGCAAAGCCGCCCAGAAAATTCACCGGCCCATACAGATCCAGCCGCCCCGAGGTCAGGTGGGTGCCCAGATTGCCGCCAAAGGAATACTGATAGGCGAGGCTCGTCTGGACGTGCGGGTTCCACAGGTAGGCCAGCCCCACCTTGGGCATGTTGCCGTGCGTGGTCTCGACATTGACCTGTTGATCCTCCAGCGTCGCCGAGAGGCGATGGAAGTACGTGCCCGTGAGCCCGAGTGTCTCGATCCGGTATTTGAAGGGCTTGCCGCCGTCATCGCCCGCGCCCTCGTGCGCCGTCCCGTAGATCGTGTATCGCTGGTTTCCCGAGCCCAGTGTCCTGGATGCCGTCAGAGAGCCGAACGTCCAGTGTGAGACGGACAGGACCTGATGCTCCGCGCCCACGCCGATGAGGCTGTCGGGGCTGAAATTGTGCAGCCAGCTCAGCGAGCCGCCCCCTCCGCCGTTGGTTCCCGTCAACGAAGAGCCGTTGCCGCTGACAATGATTCGATCGAAGGACGTCGCGACCGGCGCCGCTGCCGCGGGAGCACTGGCCGGCGGGCTCGCGGCACCGGCTGTCTGAGCGATGGCATCTGATGAGCCGAGTGCCAGCGCCGCGGCCATGATCGCGACGGAGCCAGCGGTTCGGAGCGGCTTTGCGAACCCCTGCCACTGCGAGCCCCGGCCGCGAGCCAGCGATGGCTTCCACTGTGGTAGTTCCAGGAACTGCCGAGCGTCACAGGCGATCATCGCGGCCCCAGGGAGCGCGCAGCCACGGTGGTGGTACTGGCGCCAAAAGGATCGGGCGTACCGGCTCGGGCGACCGGCAGAAATGAGACCGTAAATATCCGCTCCTCCTCTCCGCCAAGCACCACCGCGGAGCTGGTGACTTGATAGACCCTGGGACCGATTTCCACGTGCAGCTTGCGGCGACCGGTCAATCCGGGCTCCCACCACGGCAGTCCGGCGGCCGGCGCTTCCAGCAGCTGCTCGGCCTCCATGCCAACCTGGGCCCCGGGGAACAGGCCCGCCGCGGGTTTGTTCAACGCCAGCACGTGCCGGCGGGCATCCAACACCACGGCGGCGTATTCCGAGGTATCCAGAGCCGCCTTGACGCAGAAGGATTCGGTTCGATCGTCGATGCTCACCAACGCCAGCCGGCGCCCGTGGTGAGCCAGATGCAGCACACGCAATTGCGTGACTCGCACCTGCTCGCCGATGCGCAATACGGTTGCAGGTGCCTCACCGTCGGAGCCCACGATCAGCTCCTGCACGATGTCCGGGTAGGAGAACTGCACGGCATCGGACAGGCTGCGACCCTCGAGAGGACTGTCTCCAGAGCTCAGGTACTCTTGCGCCGACTGGCTGCAGGCGACGACGCGCAGCGTATCGGGATCCACGAGCAGCGATGGCAAGGGCAGCCGCGTGATGAGACCGGCCCAGAGCTCCTGCCCGCGTTCGGCTTCGGCGCGCGCCATGATCAGATAGCGGTTGAGACGCTCGAAGATCGTTCCGAGATACTCGGCCGCCACCGCGCACGCCAGCATCACGATCGCAAACACCTCGAGCAACACCACCAGATAGCCCGAGGGTGCATAGAATCCCGAGAAAGAGGCGGTATACCCAGAAACCTGGGGACCGAACACCCAGGCGGGCCAGGCGTCCCCTCCGAACAGCCCGCTCACATACCACCGCAGCTCAGGTGCCGCGATCAGCGCAACACCCGCGGCCACCAGCACACTGAACGCCGCCACCAGGTAGGGGTGCCAGCGGGAGAGGAAAATGGAGCCGACGACAGGCAGAACGAACACCATGAGGAACACCGGGTTCTGCACGGCCCCGACGTGCTGCCAGATGAACCCGATACAGAGCACGCCAATGAGGTCGAGCGCCGTGAGCGCACGAGCTCGCCAGCGTGAAGCATGGCCGGAGGACAGCAAAGTGAAGGCGACATGGAGCGCCCCGAGCGCGAGCAGGCCCCAGCTGCCACCGCGGATGTCGACCTCGAACCCGCTGAAGAGCCAGGGCACGGCAGTGGCAAACACCACGGCCGCGAGCGTCATCAGCCAGATGTCATCGAGCAGGTGGACGCGCGGGTTGTCCCAGGACGGATGGGGAAGCAGCTGCGTGGCATCGGCTTTCACGGCGGCAACCCTTACCGCGACTGCTTGGTCTGGGTCGCGGCGACCGCGGCAGTGCGGTTCACCGGGCTGTTACCGAAGTCGTTGTTGTCCAGGAACGGCTGCGAGCGCACCTTCGGACCGTTGGGTGGCTGGAAATCCTCCACGTGCAGCGCGTAGGCATGCGGGCGCAGCACCTGATTGTGCCGCAGGATCGGTGAGTCTCCGATGACGTCGATGCCGTTGTACTTCGGCTCGATGATGGTGTTCTCGACGGCAGTGCTCGCGCTGCGGGCATCGCCGAGCACGAAAGCCAGGCCGTAACCGCAATTGTGCAGGCGGTTGGCCCGTACCAGGGTGTTGGCTGAACCGCGCACCATGACGCCGTAGGCGGCCAGTCCCTCCAGCTCGTTGTCATCGATGACCGCGCCGGTGGCGTTCTCCGCAACGATGCCCATGGCGGAGCCGCCGCTCACGTGATTGCCGCGAACCACGCCACCGGCTCCCACCAGGTGCACGTCCGCTTCCCGCGCATTGATGAAGTCGTTGCGTTGCACGAGCACCGGGACGTTGCCGGCGACCACGCCGATGCGATCGCCGGTGAATGTGTTGTCGTGGATGTTGATGGGCTGGTCGTGCGAATCCGGGGCGCCGCGCACCGCCCAGATGCTGGCGTCCTTGTTGTTGGAGAATTCGTTGCTGGCAACTGCCGTGTTGCGCCCCGAGGCGGCAAACCGGATACCGATTCGATCAGCGGTGAAGCGGTTGCGCTCCAGCAGCGTGTCGCTCGCGTTCTCGGCCACTTCCACCCCGACATCGCACGAGTCGATGGTCGCGCGAGTCAGATGGAAATGCACGGCGCGCACCAGGATCGCCGCGGCGGGGCAGCGGGTGATCGTGATCCCTTCGATCGAAGTATCCGGCCCGGCCACATCCAGGACCGGTCCGGAGCCCAGAGCCTGCGCATCGATCAGCACCCCGGCCGCCTGGCCGACCAGCCGCACGCCGCGCCCGTTCACCAATGCCGGCAGCGCCGTCTCGATGCGGATCTTCGGCACCTCGATCGAAATCGTGGTCGGGCTGCTCGCTCCGGCGACGATGAACAGCGCCTCTCGCAGAGTGCCGGGCCCACGATCCTCGGCGCTCGTCACGTGCACCAGGACGGCTTTCGCGCTCGCACGCTCAGGTTGAGCGCGCTGCAATGAGTACCAGCGCCCGAGC